>Ga0307507_10006289_pt1 | contig 18370 bp, 4 predicted proteins | sample 7_EM_MG_FD_207223 | JGI IMG/M metagenome (GOLD analysis project Ga0307507, IMG submission 207223) | Populus trichocarpa ectomycorrhiza microbial communities from riparian zone in the Pacific Northwest, United States - 7_EM | ecosystem: Host-associated > Plants > Roots > Unclassified | place... | reverse complement strand
CATCGGGTCCCCGCTATAGTCCCAATAGCCTCTACACGTGCCTCTGCTAAGTATACCCCCTATATAGCCACCTTATTTTTTTTTACCTATCCTTCCTTCCTTATATCCTCCCTACTAGGGAGGCACCAGAGCAGCAGCTAGTAGAAGACCGTCGCCAGAACTAGACGATCGTCGCCAGAACCAGACGACGACCGTTCAAACAACCAGCCAGCGAACACTACGAACGATTCAATCGATCGATCGATCGAATTGAACCAGAGCTTTAATATCGGCCCGTCACCAAATCAGAGCCTTTGATCGAGCCGACCCCTCTCCCAAATTAAATCTGACACTAACACAGGCAGGTAGGTAGGTAAGTAGGCAGGTAGGTAGGTAGGCAGGTAGGTAAGCAGGCAGACAAATAGGCAGGCAGGCAGGCAGGCAGGCAGGCAGGCAGGCAGGTAGGTAGGTAGGTAGGTAGTTAGGTAGGTAGGTAGGTAGGCAGGTAGGTCAGTTAGTAGGTAGGTAGGTAGAAGAGAACCGTCGCTATATTGTATTAAATTATCTAAAAAATATAATTTATTTTGCACCAACCACGTAGACTAAGCAAATACTATTAAGTGTGTGGGATAAGTAATAACCATATAGGAAGAGCAAGATATATAGAATGCGTAAGAAGGGCATTATATATTAATTGCGCATTAAGTGCAAAAAAAGCTTAATGGGGTGGGGGTACTACTTGCCTAGGTAGCTGTAAATGCGCAATTAGCTGCACTACATTATTAAATACGGCACTATGCCGCACCTTAGTCAATACCATACGCTATATATTACAGTGCGCGAAATGCGCATTTGGCCGCCAAATGCTACCAAATACTGCAAAAATACTGGTAAATTTTTTCCTAACGTACGTCAGCTACGCGTAGGTATATCACCTCCTTACGCCCTCAACCCTTACAATCAATCGCGCAACGTCTTATTAACTCCTTAAATATATATACTCTATAGCCACTACCCCCGTCCCATAACACCTAGGGATAGAAAATTGCTATTAGCTTAGTTAAATATAGGGAGTCTTAGCAAGGCAAATCTAACTAATTAGACAACTTTAACCACCGGTTAAAGTTTTTTAATATCCTTGTGCCGCGTATATATACTACCTATTTCTCTATACCCAAAATTAAGACACTCTTTCCCCTCTAATTTTTTTTTCCTTATTAAGGTTTTTATAGGGTTTTATTAAGGCTTAAGTATATAAAGGATTAGGAACAATCCTTTTTAAAGGGGGGGATATTATTAGGTAAAACCTAAGTAGATAGTTATATAGCCATAAGGTATGGGCGACCCTAGGGCAACCTAGGGGTAACTCGCCTGTAAGGTATGTGCGCTATATATACCTAGGAAAAAACCTTCCTTACCTCGTATATAGACTCCTCCTTTTCCCTTAAGGATTTGTCTGTCTATATAATATACCCTATTATTCCATTATTAAGCTCCCTATCCATATCCTTACCTTACACTCTATTTTAAGTACTTTATATTTATATAGAAAATTAATATCTTACGCTAGAAACATATTATTTAAAAAATAACTTTATACCCTAATTATTAGAGCTATAAAATAAGTAAATATAATTTTTTTTATTAATATGGCTTGTGGTTATTAAGTTATTTGTTCCTAAAGGTGCCTAAAAATCGCAATTTTGTATGGGGAAAAGCGATCGTTAGTTAAGGCCAATTGTTAGGTAATAAAACACAGTAGGGATTAAAGCCGTGCTACCGGATTAGGATCTACCTTAGCCTAGGCCTATTTAGAACTTTTAATAAGTTATACTTACTACGTTAGGAAAAAATTTACCAGCATTTTTATAGCATTTGGCAGTATTTGGCGGCCAAATGCGCATTTCGCGCACTGTAATATATAGCGTATAGTATCAACTAAGGTGCGGTATACTGCCGCATTTAATAGGAACCAACAACATAGTACAGCTAATTGCGCATTTATAGCAAGTAGTGCCTTTATTTTATTAAGCTTATTTTACACTTAATATATAATTAATATATAATGCCCTCCTCGCGCATTTTATATATCTTACTTATTTTAAGCAATAGATAAGTGTTACTCTTCCTACGCATTTAACAGTATTTGCTTAGTCTATATAGTTAGTGCAAAATAAATTATATTATTTTAGATAATTTAATATAATATGGTGATAGTTCTCTTTTACCTACCTATTTACTAACCTACTTACCTACCTACTTACCTGCCTACCTACTTGCCTACCTACCTACCTGCCTATCTACCTACCTACCTACCTACCTACCTACCTGCCTACCTACCTGCCTGCCTGCCTGCCTGTTTACTTATTTACCTATCTACCTACCTACCTACCTACCCGCTTACCTGCCTACCTACCTACTTACCTACCTACCTATCTATCTACCTGCCTATCTACCTGCCTGCCTATCTACCTGCTTACCTATTTACTTACCTATCTACCTACCTGCCTGCCTACCTACCTATCTACCTACCTACCTGTCTACCTACCTACCTATCTACCTGCCTGCCTACCTACCTACTTACCTATCTACTTATTTACCTGCCTGCCTGCCTACCTACCTACTTACCTATCTACTTACCTACCTGCCTGCCTGCCTACCTACCTACCTACCTATATTTACTTGTCTATGCCTACCTATCTATGCCACCTTAATTTAATTAATTAATTGAATTGTTTAGTGTTTGCTAGCTGGTTATTTAAACAGTTATTGTCTAGCTCTAGCAACGGTTATCTAGCTCTGATAACGGTTGTCTAGCTCTAGTAACGGTTGTCTAGCTCTAGCAATAGTTGTCTAGCTTTATCAATAGTTATCTAGCTCTAGTAATAGTCTAGCTCTAGCAACAGTTATCTAGTTTTGGCAATAGTTATCTAGTTCTAGTAATGGTTATCTGGTTCTAGCAACAGTTATCTAGTTCTAACAATAGTTGTTTAGTTCTAGCAATAGTCATCTAGTTCTGGTAATAGTTGTTTAATTTTAATAACAGTTATCTGGTTTTAATAATAGTTCTCTACTAGCTGCTATTCTAGTGCCTCCTTAAGTAGGGAGGATATAAGGAAAGAAAGAAGGGTAAAAAATAAGGTGGCTATATAGGGAGTATACTTAGTAGAGGTATGTATAGAGGCTATTAGGAATATAGCGGGGACCTAATACAGAGCCTCTATATATAGAGCTTTACGTAGAGCCTTATATAGAGCCTTATATAGAGCCTTATACAGAGCTTTATATAGAGCTTTATATAGAGCTTTATGCAGAGCTTTAGAGGTAGTAATTTTAATATTTATTAATTATATTAAAACTATAAAAATTATACTTTTATATATGCTTACTAATATTAAGAAAGTATATATAAAATATAAAATATATTAAAATTATTAAAATTATAAAATTATACTTTTATGCATGCTTACTAATATTATTATTTATTACTTAACGTCCAATTCGGATCCCTATTAGGCCCACACAAACTACTCCTTATATACATATAGGGAGAAAACTCTATTTAAGAAAACCCCATAATCCATCTCCCTGCCTTTTGGGGCTCGCTTATAAGTCGCCTATAAATTACCAGTGGTGCTCTACTACCTTACTTTTTAACCTCTTTGGGAACCACTACTGCTGTAACAAACCTACGGACGCGCTAGTATTACACACTATACTCTACTCCTATAGAGTTATTAGGGGGCGCCTATTACTCACCCCTTTGCCTTTTATTACTATTTTCTTTGCAACCCAGAACTGGTCTAGCACATTTTAGCTAATAAGCCACTGGGTAGCCGCCTTAAGGCCTTTCTGTGTTAAAAGTAGTGTATTATAGTTTTCTGTGCCAGCTGCTAAGAGCATTGCTTCTTAGCCAGTGTATAAGGGGCATAATAGTATTACATGTTTTGGTGTCTATCTTAGCTAGCCATATTTATACCTTAGGCTACCCACTAGGACACCCACCTAGTAGAGCCAATCTTTAAGTCCTATTATTCCTATCCTTAAAAGTGTTGCTATTATATTTTCTGCCTTTATTAGGCCCTCTTAGAGCCCTTAGGTATTTACCCCCTATAGCATTACCTATACTACAGCTTAGGTTCCCCTTGCCTAAGTCTACCTCTGTACCTTTAACTCCTATTTATCTCTCCAGCGTCAGTCTAACTAGTATTATATTACGGTAGATAGTTTTCTAGTACTCTTTTATACTCTACTTTAGCTCCTTTCTCTTCCTTACTGTTATCTTTACTAGCCTCTTATGTGTCTCCCTTCCTCCTCTATATAGGCCTAGGCCCTAGTGCCGCACTATTCTTCTTCTACTTTCTCTACCTATTTTCCTAATATATCTTCCCTACTTTAGGGTTGTTGGTTCCTTCTCTTATAGGGCACCCTAGGGTTCCTCTATAGTTTATTTAGGCGTGTCTTAATATACTTTATAACGTTAGAGTTACGTTCCTTTTACACCCTTTACATTACATTGGCTTTAATATATAGTTATAGGGGGGGAATATTAGCTTCCTTCTTAAGCAGTACTATAGCCGTTTACTTATACCCGCCTGTTATACTCCTAAGGCAGGCTGTTTAGACTTTTTAGAGTGGTTTAAGGAGTGATTTAGGGGGGCCTTTTTTAGTTTCTTTAGTGGCCTAAATACTAGATCTATACGTCATAGTTAGCCAAATAACTACTATATATAGTAGGCGTGACCTCTAGAAGTATAGACCCTATATAAAATTAACAATCCTAGATATGGTAATATACTGTGCTTGGCCCTTATAGGCCGCTTATGCCGTATATACGCTCCACTAGAGCTTGCTGTTTACCTATACTCCTAATACTCTTAGGCCTTAAACTGGCTAACCCCTAAAGCCTTAGATATAGATTGTATGCTAAAAATCTGTAGATTAGTTATATTTTCTTATAAAATAAATTAGCTGGTATTTCTCTAGTAAGAATTAAACTCTATATTATCTTGCCTATTCTATATAGGTATTATAGGCTTTCTCTAGTATCCTATAGTTCTCTATGGCTGTTGGCCTATATATAATTAGGTTTATATTATTAACAAAGCCTATCCCCTAGGTCGCCCCTTCCTTAAAGGTGTTAAGTAGGTTGCTTATAAAGAAGAGAAAAAGTATAGGCGATAAAGGTAATCCTTATAGTATTCCTATTATAACTGTAATAGGGGGGCTCTGGTATCTATTAAAGACTAGTAATGTTTCTTTCTAGCCTATAAATCCTTAAATAAATTAAATAATCTATTTTAGGAAGCCCTTTGCCCTAAGGATATATAGGAGACGCTTATAGGGTATATTGTTGTAGGCGCCGCTAATATCTAGGCTAATTATTAATACTATAAAGTCCTTTTATATAGCCTATGTAGTTTTAATGGTAGTAGTAAGTAGTGTAAGTGCTAATAGCGTTAAGCGATTCTTTCTTGCCCCTATTTAGCTTTGTGGTAGTAGGGCGTGTTCCTCTACCGTATCTGTTATATAGTCCGCTATAACCTTTTCTAAGATCTTGCTTAGGGTGTTTTCTAAGGTAATAGGGCAGTAGCTTCCTAGGATTAAGTAGTCTACTTTACCTTCTTTTTATAAGATAACTATCATTATGGATCTTCTAAGTTGTGGGTAGTAGCCTATTGCAAAGTATGCTCTAGCTACATCTATAAGCTAAGGTGCTATAAGTGGTCTATAGGTCTTTAGGGCTTTATTTAAGATCCTATCTAGTTCTAATACTATGTTATTTAAGAGGCGGCTAATAGTTCTAGCCATTTCTTTAGTTATTATATCGCTGTCGACCCTTAGGTGAGTTACCAGTGTTTTACTAGTAATATTGCTAAGGTCTACTAGAGCTAGTTAAAGAAAAAATCTTTCTATAAGAATCTTTACCTTTTTATTATTGTTGCTTGTGGCCTATAGTTCGCCTGCTCTTTATAGGGGTAGTAGGTGTAGATCTTTTACTAGGCATCCTACCTTTTTTTTTTACCTATTTTGCTATGGTCTAAAGGCCCTTATTATAGGGGAGACTTAGGTTAGTAGTGTGTTTATTTATAAACTATCTCCAGTTATTCCTTACTTCTTTTTTTAGGGTATTCTTTAGCTAGTTTCTTATGTCTTTATATTATCTTTAGTCCTTAGAATTATGGCTGCTTATATATTTCCTCCTTGCTTGTCATTGGCCGGCTATAAGGGCCGCGCACTATGCGGACTATATGTGTCGCGCGTAGGGGCCTAGTTTTAAAACTGGGTAGTACTCTTTTAGTCCGCTTTTAATTACTGCCTAAATCCTTTTTAGTCTTTAATTAATTTTCTTAGGGGTAGCCAATAAGCCTCGCTTATTTAGTATTAGGTGGATTTCTTCTAGGTCTTAAAGTTATTGTTTAATTATATTAAGGAAGCTATTTACGTTAAGCTTCCTTATTGCATATCTTTTGCTATTTAGTTGCGCCTTAATGTTTAGATCTAGTTGTATTTGGATAGGGATATAGTCTAAGGTAAGTGCCTATTCTTCTTTAGGGGAGCACCTTTTAAGTCTCTAGTATAGGTTTTCGTCCATAATTATAAGGTTAATTGTACTTTTAGCAGTACCCTATTACTATATAATTATACCTGGGGGGGGTAGCTAGCTTAAGGCCCCCATTATCTATAGCTCTTAGTAGGCACTCTGCCTGTTAATTGGCAGCAATATAGATGCCCCCCCACTATAGGTAGTGGAGGTTTATATCTCCTAATAAAATAAACTCTGCGTATTTAGTTTCTAGCAAGCTTATTATAGATATAATATTCTCTATCTATGCTACCCCTTTAACCCTAGGGTTATAGACATTAATAATTTATACTAGTCCCCTATATATCTGGATAGTTATAACTGTAATATCTAGGTTAACTGCCTACCATAACTATAAGGCAAGGCTGATATTTTTGCTAATTATAAAGTATACGCATATAGCTGCTTTTGGTTTATATAGGAACTAAAATCCTTAGGGGCAGTATATTAATTATATATAGGTATTATAATACGGCTCTTATATAGCAAGAATATAGTGTTTCTCTAGGTCTAGACTATCTAGTAGGGGCCTTACTAGATAGTGGTTCGTATTGCCGCAGTTATACTGTATAATGGTTAAGTGGCGGACCCCTAGTAGGGGTCCTTCGCCTCTCCTTTACTCCTCGCTTTTTCTGTTTCTACTTTCTCTAAAATATTTAGAACTTCTATCTCCTATATTTACTCCCTAGCCACTACTTATTTTATATAGAGCTTTCTATTTCTATGTCTTATATTCCTACTAGCCTTTCTAAATCTAAGTCTATTATTGTCTCTGGTTCTTCCCCCATTCTTACTAGTTAGCTATATGCCCCTTATAAGCTAGCTGCGTGTGTTATATTTACCGCGTTAAATCTAATTCTTAATTATCCCGGCCTTAAACTTACTATAGCTGTCTATAGGGGTCTTCCTACTGGGCATCCTCTCCCTTGTGTCTTATATGTCCCTTATATCCCTGTTTGGTCTGGTAATATTGCGCAGCGTCGCTTTTAGCCCGTTAAGGTTTGGGATAGCTAGCTTAGCCCCCTAGTATTAAAGGTAGGAAACGCTAGGAAGATACCTATGTCCCCCTAGCTTATTACCTATTATTTCTATTTATATAACCTGGTATACAGTTATTCCTATAGCTATTAAGCCCTTTCCTTCTGTCTCCTATATTTAATGTAGTCTTCTCTCTCCTACGCCTTATATGTACTTTGGTGACAGTTTACGCATTTTATTTAGTCTTAATTTATATATTGTCTTGTATTATAGGGGCCTGTATAGTAGCCGTAGCACACCTGTGCTGTGTATATGGATTGGGTGTGTCCCTATTATATATAGTAATAACATCGTTTTAGGCATAGTCTATGGTTATAGAGCCTTGTGTTGTATATAAGGCTATTTATAATTATTCCTTTTTAGATAAGGAGTTTTTGCATTCCTAGTATATATACGCTGATAATAAGGGAGCTATATATTCGTCTATTATCTCCCTAGCAAGTCTCTGGCGCCCCTTATATTTTCTTATTATTCTCATTATATGCTTAGTTTATATTTTCCTGTTAAAGCTATTAGATCCGGGTAATTATAAGTCCTAGTATAAGGCGTTCTATTTGTTTTACTATCTCCTATATAGTTGCTGTATTGTCCGCCTGGCGTCCCCTTTCTACCCTAAGGCTTATAGGAACTGACAGGACTTCAACTAGGTAATCTTTATAAAGCACTTTTATGCTAATACGCTCTCCTAGCCTGTCCCCTACCCTTACGGCCCGTTCCTTTACCTATTAATCCTTTAGGGTAACTCTAATGTCTCCACTCCTAAGGTGTTGGACTGTAACGGCGTTGTGGACTTCCTTGTAAATCTTTATAAGAACTTCTGTTTTTAATTATCCCCTAAGTTCCTCTACCTTTTCTGTATTTAGTTGTATTGTAATTATATGCCCGGTTATTATCTTTAGGGGGGTAGGTTCCCTATGCTATAGGAGCGCAGCTACAGCGGCCTAGGTGCGGTTCGCCTATAGGGGGGGGTTTTATTTATCTTTGATTTTGTTTAGCCGTTGGAGGATTTAATTAAGGGTTTACTAAAGGGGCGCCTAAGGTTCGCTAGACTAGAGCCATTCTACTAGCTGTATTAGTTTATAATAGCTAACAGATACTCCCCTATAGTTCCGGATAATAGACGCGTCTAATAGGCTTTATATTTTGTCAGATACCTTTTTAATTAGGGTATTTCCGCTTTCTAGTATAGTATTCGCCTGTCCTTATTGTTGTTATGGGGGGCCATTATTAGGTATAGGTCTGGCGGTTGCGCGCGACTACGTACCACCGTCGTTCCACCTATGCCTCCCCTGTGATGCATGCATCTTAGGGGATTATTAGGGTGTTTTTTAGGGTTCTTTTGGTTGGTTTGGTCTTTTTGGGCTGGGTGCAGCAAGAGCTCCAAAAGTCTCAATCCCTCTTGATATTGTTAATATATCTGCTTACTAATATTAAAAAAGTATATATAAAATATAAAATATATTAAAATTATTAAAATTATAAAATTATACTATTGGTAACACAAGGTGATATTACATAGTTATAGTTTATAGCTAGTATGATGTTGTTCTTGTTTTTCCTGCTTAAGGAAGGGTGAGGAGCTTAAGGCTCCTCGCTACGCTAGTGCCGCGGCGATATATAACGGCAACTTGCCTTATATAATAGCAACTTGCCTATATTCCTAACACTGGCAACTCTTCTTTTGCGGTTGCCATCTACATATATATACCGCTTAACTAGCGTAACAAATATCAATCCTCCTTACTTACTATTGCTATTGTAATATAAGTCTCGCTGTCCCAAAATTTGCTAAAGAAATGGTAGTTAACTAAGTAGTAAACTAGGAAATCCTAGGTAGATCAACCAGGGAACTATGTTATTAAAATAGGGTTATGGAGCTAGGGGAGCGTAAGTTAAATATAGCCTAAGAATTATGTGACCTAGTTTTAATATAGTCCTGATATAGTCCTAATATTATTTTTATTATTTCTTTACTATTATTATATTACTACTTTTTTACCGACTACTTTTACTACTACTTTTACTACTGCTTTTACTACTACTTTTATTACTGCCTTTACTATTTCTAATTTAGTTCCTCCTTTATTATTTCATTCTTTATTACTTTTATAACTATAATTATTACTATATAATGAAGATATTAAAATCTACTTATTTTATTAAACCCTAGTAAATTATAGGCATTTAATATGCTACACTTAGGCGCAATGCCCTTCTATATAGATTAAGTGATTACTATAATGCTAGCTATAATTATATATACTATACTAGTTCTTCTTTACGCTAAATAGACTAAAATATAAAGGGCGAATTTTTTTAAGTAGACTATATAGCAATCCCTATATAATAAGTAAAAAGGGAAGGCATAAAATATAAGCTAAAAATGAGTAGATAGGTAGTAGGGATATTGTCTATACCTTAACTGATTTAAGTAGCTATAGAGAACCTCCCTACATAACCACTAAGGCGAAGGTTATATAAAATACCTTGTAAAGTAGGAGTCCTAAATTTTATAATGTAGTGACGTAGTACTATTAACAGTAGTGCTGTATTACCATTAATAATGGTGTTAAAGTGTTAACTAATAGAACAGTATACCAGGCGGACTAATTATAGGCTATTCCCTAATTATAACTTAGTAGTATTTGTAGTAATATAAGAATAAGAGCCTGTGGAAATTATTATAGTTTCACTAGTGCTAAAATCTACAATACTAATCACGTAACAAGTCTTCCATTATGTTTCCTCGCCCTCCCTAAGGGGATGGCACGCCAGACTTCCAGAGACCACATTTCGTAGCCGTTTACTTGACCCCTAACAAGCCCGCTCTACTGTGGTTAAAAGACTCAACTTTGAGGAGGGATTTTGAGTGTCCCAAGACTGTGCAGCCAGATCTTCCCACGACACTGTTCCTCGAATGCCAGCCGAGCCTTAGTAGTGTAAAACACCCATTGGATCGCCGTCCTACGCTCACCCGCGATCTGAACAGTAAGAGTATCCTCATCTGTGATTTGGCTCCAGTGAGTAAGCTGCTCGAACTTGCGGTTGGTGCCCGAAGCGATATGACCAATAAAGATATCATATTGTTCGATATGGACTAATTCTCGAGGCAAATCTTCACAACGCCGGCTATGGTAGACAAGCTTCCTCCATTCATCCTTCGGTGTCCGCCTTTCGCCGCACCAGAGATAGTAGGTCGTAAGATTCCTTATTAGGCTTTCGGGAATAGCAACTTGGATCATTACAATTTCGGAAATATCGACCTTATGCTTCGTCCACTGAGCATATCGGTCGGCAGTTTCCCTCTGTGGTGTCCAGTAGGCCAATCTCCTTTGGCTATTAAAATCTCCCGGTATCGTAGAGATGGCGGCAAGTTTGATCTCTTGTGTTACTTGGTTATAGAATGCTTCAGATCGCGCCCGGTCTCCAGCTCTCCAAAGCATTGTATAACCTAACAGCTCGGAAGGAGTGGCATATGTGGTTGCGACCGAGGGAGTAGGCTGGTTATCGGCTATTTCGCAAGACGGGAAAGAAAGCGTGGCTGCCTGAGAGCTCGACGACGGCGGTTTGACCGCTAGCTTACGACTCGTCGAGCAAAGGAGGGATGGTAGTTCTGAGGTGGGTTCTGCTGCTTTTTGGCCTTCTGAGGCCTTCTTAGGCTGCTTAGATCGAGCGTCTGCTACTTTTTGGTCCTTTGCAGCCTTCTGGAGTTGCTGAAGTCGAGTTCTTTCCATTATTAGCCGGCGATCCATATCTTTTAGCGCACTATAACAAATCTCCATTGCGTCTAGAACCCAGTATTTGCAGGTAGCGGTGAATCGAATGGCGTCAAATTTAGGAAGAAGGATATTTCTCCGCAGCTTTTGATTAATGCCCATGGCTCTCATACAAGCATCCCAGTCGTCCGTTGACGTTGATGCATCAGGGACATTAACCTTCTCAATGTGCCATATCACATAATCAAAGAAATCCCCGTCGAAAGCTTCATCTACGGCGGTGACATAACGATCCCACAGAATTGCTGCTTGCTCGCTGGTGAACCCCATGTACATGTATGTTTCAATACTGTGGAGCACAGCTGGAATTTCCACCTCGCTAGCCTCTTCGCCGACGAATGATGCGTCAAAATGCTGATGGGAAATGGGTTGACCGGGAGAGAGAGATAATACCGTAGACCGTAAGGGCGGACGTGAGATGGCAGCTGTAGAGATTCTCCGGTAATTATTGCGAATAGGTGACATTAAGCCTTGTGATTTAAAGAAGTTTGCAACATTTTCTGACACCGTTCTCGGCATAAATGTTGTCGCCATATTAAGATGTTCTTTGAAAAGTGAGGAGTTTGTGGGAAGTGTTGAGTCAGTGTTATCTCGGCATGCTCAGACCACAATGGGAGGCCCGATAAATCCGGCCCGATAGAAGGCCCCACCTCGTGCACGGTACCACCTCATGCACGCTTTTATATTTAAAAATCACTCTTTTAATAAAAAATTTTAAAATTTGAATACAGTGTACTTAAATACATATATTTTTATTATAAATTAAATTTTTTAAAAAATACTTAATATTTATTAAGTATTTAAAGTATTTAACTTTTATATTAATAAGTCAATAAATTAATAAAGATGATTAAATTTTTAAATTTTTAACTTTTAATAATTATATTAAATTATATTAAATCAATGTTTTTTAAAAAATTTAAATTTAAATTTTTTTATAATGAAATGAAATAAATATTTAAATAAAAAAAATTATATAAAAATTTAAAAAGTATAAAATAAATATTTTCATTTTATAGAGTAATAATTTTACTATTTAATAAGTTGTATTTAAATTTTTAGATTAATAACTTTTATAATAATTAAGTTATAACCCTTTTAAAATGGTGTATTTTGGTGCATTTTTGAACCGTGCACGAGGTGGTACGAGGTGGTGGGGCTACGGACACCAAATGGATGCGGCTACGGATACGGAACGCCGAACTTGGGGTATCAGTGACCTACCCACCTTATGTATATACAGAGGCTCCAGAGCTATATTTAAAATTCAGTTGCTTGGTCAATTCCTGTCGACCTGAATCGGACTTTCTTACTACCATCGAACTACTGTCTGACGACCTAGATCGTCTTTACGTACTTTGTCTCAGTTGTCTCTTAACTTATGACTCATTGCCGTCTATCTTGATCGTATGTCTCATCGAACGTCTTATTACCTGTTTCCATTAACTATGACCTACTGAATAACGACGTCGTTGTCATCCTATTTGCCACCTATCTGGTGTATATAGTGAGGCTCTAGAGCCTCTTACAATAAGACAGAGTCCTCATCCTGCATTATCCGTTCAACAATTCCCATATACTGCAAAGCTTATAGTTATGAGCCCGGATCGCACTACCTGCTAAGCAATTAAGCTACTACCTTATTTAAGAAGTTACTACTTCTTCCACCTTTGCAGTGTCTTGAGCTTCTTTACTTACCAAACGAACGGACGATTAAACCCGACCGACGAACGAACTGACGAATCAAATCAAAAGTTCGGAACGTCAAAATAAGGTTTTGCCAAGACGCTAAACCTAAACCAACTGGACCCTTCTCTGGATCCTTTTAAACCCTAAAATGGCGACCACCTTAAACGACTCTTATTTAAAAATCAACCTTATTCTTAATAAGCCATCTAATTGGATTTAATGGTTCTTTATTGTATCCCTTAACCCGCTAGCGTCCTACTAGAAGCTGGTCCGTGCTTGAACACAAGAATAAAAATAACATGTATAGCTAATTACTATTAATAATGCCTTTTAATTATACTTCCAATGATATAGACCTTGTTCAACCAACACAATATAACGTTTAGCCGAATCGATATGCTAAAAAGCCACCACCGAAGTCATGGCCGCTGCCAGATTTTACTCCTATAACGTTTGGATTTAGTTAATCCAATTGGCTAGTTCTTATTAGGACGCATTCCGGCGGGTTAAAGGATAAGATACTACTAAAACTAATAAGGTATAGTAGTATATTGACCCATTTAGGAAAGACGAGCTTCTAAAGCTGGAACTATTAAATCGGCCTATACTAGCGGATGTACTACCTATAGCTATATTAATAGCTTAGTTAAACCAAATCCAGTTTACTGCCTATAATTGGATTTAATATCTAGATTAGGCGTAGCTTTAGGAGATTATAGGCTTTCTATAGTTATATAGATCGGTCTAGGGCCCTAGATTCTTAAATAACTTAGATAAAATAGATAGACAGTTTCCTTTTAATATACTCTTTTCTTTACGCGACACGCATGGTCCGCATAGTGCGCGGCCCTTATAGCCGGCTAACGACGAGCAAGGAGGAAATACACAAGCAGCCACAATTCTGAGGACGAGAGATAATATAAAGACATAAGAAACTAGCTAAAGAATACCCTAAGAAAAGAAGCAAGGAATAACTAGAGACGGTTTATAAACAAACACACTACTAACCCGAGTCTCCCCTATAACAAGGGCCTTTAGACCATAGCGAAATAGGTAAAAAAAAAGGCGGGACGCCTAGTAGAAGATCTATACCTACTACCCCTACAAAGAGTAGGCAAACTATAGGCCACAAGCAATAATAACAAGAAGGCAAAGATCCTTATAGAAAGATTTTTCCCTTAACCAGCTCTAGTAGACCTTAGCGACATTACTAGTAAAACACCGGTGACTTGCCTAAGGGTTAACAGCGACATAACAACTAAAGAAATAGCTAGAACTATTAGCCGCCTCTTAAACAATATAGCACCAGGACTAGATGGGATCCTAAACAAAGCCCTAAAGACCTGTAGACTACTTATAGCACCTTAGCTTACAGACATAGCCAGAGCATACTTTGCAATAGGCTACTACCCATAACTTAGAAGATCCATAACAACAGTCGTTTTATAAAAAGAAGGCAAAGTAGACTACTTAATCCTAGGAAGCTACCGCCCTATTGCCTTAGAAAACACCCTAAGTAAGATCTTAGAAAAGGTTATAGCGGACTATATAGCAGACACGGCAGAGGAACACGCCCTACTACCACAAAGCTAAATAGGGGCAAGAAAGAATCGCTTAACGCTATTAGCACTTACACTACTTACTGCTACCATTAAAACTGCATGGGCTATATAAAAGGACTTTGTAGTATTAATACTTAGCCTAGATATCAGCGGCGCCTATAATAATATACCCCATAAGCGTCTCCTATATATCCTTAGGGCAAAGGGCTTCCCAGAATAGATTATTTAGTTTATTTAAGGATTTATAGGCTAGAAAGAAACATTACTAGTCTTTAGCGGATACCAGAGCCCCCCTATTATAGTTATAACAGGAATACTATAAGGATTACCTCTATTACCTATACTCTTCCTCTTCTTTATAAGCAACCTACTTAATACCTTTAAGGAAGGGGCGACCTAGGGGATAGGCTTTATTAATAATACAAACCTAATTATATATAGGCCAACAGCTGCAGAGAACTGTAGGACACTAGAGAAAGCCTATAACACCTATATAGAATAGGCAAGACGATATAGAGTCTAATTCTCACCAGAGAAATACCAGCTAATCTATTTTATAAGAAAACGTAACCAATCTGTAGATCTTTAGCATATAATCCATATCTAAGGCTTTGGGGGTTAACCAGTTCAAGGCCTAAGGGTATTAGGAGTGTGGGTAGATAGCAAGCTCTAGTAGAGCGCATATACGGCACAAGCGGCCCGTAAGGGCCAAGTATAGTATATCGCTATATCCAGGATTGTCAATTCTATATAGGGTCCATGCTTCCAGAGGTCACGCCTACTATATACAGCAGTTGTCTGGCCAACCATAACATATAGATCTAGCATTTGGGCCACTGGAGAAACTAAGAAAGGCCCTCCTAAATCACTCCTTAAACCACTCTAAAAGGTCCAAACAGCCTGCCTTAGGAGTATAACAGGCGGGTATAAGCGAACGGCCACAGTACTGCTCAAGAAGGAAGCTAATATTCCCCCCCTATAACTATATATTAAAGCCAATACAATATAAAGGGTGTAAAAGGAACGTAACTCTAACGTTACAAAGTATATCAAGACACGCCTAAACAAACTATAGAGGGACCCTAGAGTGCCCTATAGGAGAAGAAACTAACAACCCCAAAGTAGGGAAGATATATTAGGAAAACAGGTAGAGAAAGCAGAAGAAGAATAATACAGCGCTAGAGCCCAGGCCTATATAGAGGAGGAAGGAAGACATACAAGAGGCTAGCAAAGACAACAGTAAGGGAGAGAAAGGAGCCAAAGTAGAGCATAAAAGAGTACTGGAAAACCATCTACTGCAATATAATACTGGTTAAACCAACGCTGGAGAGATAAATGGGAGTTAAAGGTACAGAGGCAGGCTTAGGCAAGGGGAACCTAAGCTATAGCATAGGTAACGCTATAGGAGGTAAATACCTAAGGGCTCCAAGAGGGCCTAATAAAGGCAGAAAATACAATGGCAACACTCTTAAGAACAGGAATAATAGGACTAAAAGATTGGCTTTACTAGGTGGGTGTCCTAGTAGGTAGCCTAAAATGCGAATATAGCTGGCCAAAACAGACACCAAAACATATAATACTGTTATGCCCCTTATACACCAGCTAAGAAGTAATACTTTTAGCAGCTGGCACAGAAAACTATAATATACTACTCTTAACACAGAAAGGCCTTAAGGCGGCTACCCAGTAGCTTATTAGCTAAAATATACTAGACTAGTTCCAGATTGCAAAGGAAATAGTAATAGAAGGCAAAGGGGCAAGTAACAGGCGCCCCCTAATAACTCTATAGAAGTAGAGTATAGTATATAATACTAGCGCGTCCATAGGTTTGTTACAGCAGCAGTAGTTCCTAAAGAGGTTAAAAAGTAAGGTAGTAGAGTACCACTGGTAACTTATAGGCGACTTATAAGCAAGCCCTAAAAGGCAGGGAGACAAATTACAGGGTTTTCTCAAATAGAGTTTTCTCCCTATATGTATATAAGGAGTAGTCCGCGTAGGCCCAACAGGGATCCAAATTAGACGTTAAGCAATAAATAATAATAATAATACTCTTTTCTTCTCTCTTTACTAATTACTAATTACCAACTAATTCCTATAGACACTACCATGACTTCCTATTAGAGAGATACCATACCCTCCTATACTATTACTTGTAAGAAAAAGATTATAATTTTAAATTACCGCTAAAGAATTCTATTATAGCCTACCTAAAAGGGCGTTAGATAAGGCGCTAGCGGCTATAAGTATTAGCAAAATATTATCCCCTATTAATGGCCTTAATAGTCAGTAGTTAACGCAATTAGCGCGTAGTTAAGGATATTTGGCAACTGGACCAACTAGCCTATATTATATATATATATATTTTTAATACGCAGCCTACGCGCAATCTACGCAATTAGCAATTTCGTTAATTTGCCCTTTTACTTATAAAAATATTAAAGTCTTTTAAGTTCTACAGTATAGTATTATATAATGCGTGTATAATATATATATAATACTACTTCCCTAGGTAAACTTTTTATATAAAAAGTATTGCGTAATTTTTTTTGCGTTGCTATAGGGCTTAGGCGTTCCGGCCGGCTTATATGCGCTAATAGCCTATATATAATTTTTTAGCCAACTATATTACTAAATTAAACCAACTATATAATATAATCCCCTAGGTAAGCCAAGGCTTACCATTAATATTAAGGCCTTAAAGCCCTCGGTAGAGGAGTCCTCTTATTTATATTTAATATCTTAATAATATCCTTATTTTATACCACCTCTTTATATTTAGTTTAAGCCTGCTATAATATTTAAAGCCTTTTAACTTTATTTTTAAGTTAATAATTAGCCTTATAAGCCTCCTTAGCTTCCTATCTTTTAAACCGTTAAGCCTCCACCTTTTATTAAATCTTCTTTTATACCTACTACTCCTTTTATAGTTCTACTATACGCCTTTTCTTTTTCTTTTAGGCTTACTATTAAAGCTTTTCCTTAGCTTTAAAAGCTTGTTTTTAGTATCTAGCTTACTCTTACTTAGCTTAAAGCTTTTAGGCTTACTTAAAAAAATTTAGGGCTATAAAAATAGCCTTACCCTACTTTAAAGGGGTGGGCTAGGTTAACAAAGGCTTACCCTAATAATGCTTCTCCTTCTTATTATATAGAGATTTAGTAAGCCCATTTAGCCGATATTAAAGAATTTTATTTTCAGTTATAAGACCTATAACTATATTTTATAAGAGCTATACACACTTATTAAGTATATTAGTAGGCGTTTTCTTAAAAAGTCTCTATACTTCCTACTAATTATTTACTATAAACGCGAATATATTAATTTACTTAAGGAAGGCCTATTTTCTATTTTAGTATCAAGCTTAACGTGTTTTATAAGCGAGCCGTCAATCCAAGCGAGCTGTCACCCTCAAAACCCCACCAAAAATTAGAAAATCCGTACCTCAATATCTTAACAACCACTTAATAATAAATTCTAATAATTTAGATTTAGACTCTCATATATACTCTATAGCCGCTATTAAAATTATAGAGTAAGTAGTTTAGTGGTTTTTAAGATATAGTAATTTGGTCTTGATTTAGCCCCCCAAAAGCACCTAAAATTTAATATCTTAAAACCTACTAAACTACTTACTCTATAATTTTAATAGCGGCTATAGAGTATATATGAGAGTCTAAATCTAAATTATTAGAATTTATTATTAAGTGGTTGTTAAGATATTGAGGTACGGATTTTCTAATTT
>Ga0307507_10006288_pt1 | contig 18371 bp, 30 predicted proteins | sample 7_EM_MG_FD_207223 | JGI IMG/M metagenome (GOLD analysis project Ga0307507, IMG submission 207223) | Populus trichocarpa ectomycorrhiza microbial communities from riparian zone in the Pacific Northwest, United States - 7_EM | ecosystem: Host-associated > Plants > Roots > Unclassified | place... | reverse complement strand
CTCCCGAACCCTCTCCTTTAGGCGCTCGTTCTCGCGGGTGACGTCTCTCAGTAAGACCTGGAGTTCGCGAGAACTCGTATCAGAAGTAGAGGTCCCGGATATCGCCTGCCCCATGTCTGAGATACGGGCCTGTAGATCAGCATTGTCCTCTTCCTTCGATGCCAACGTCTTCTTCAGATCCATGATACTGTCAATGGCTGACTGTTCTGTTGCCTGGGAGTCACGTAGCTGCGCTATGAGAGACAGGTTGGCTTGTCTTAGCTCTGTCACCATTTGCGTCGTTTGGCTAAGCTTGAGTTCGGTGTGTTCAAGCTCGTTAACTCGGGAGGAAAGGCGCTGCATCTCCTCCGATATCTCTTCCGCCACTAATCCCTGTTCACTCGCCATCAACACTTGCGACATGTTGATTTCCACTTCACGAATTTGAGATTGGAGCAAGCTGTTTTCTCGCACAAGACGTTCGTTATCTGCACGGTGGTCCGTTTGCGACGCTAGCTGCTTCAACAGGTTTTCGACTTGCAGCCTGAGCTGCTTCGTCTCCGTGCGCAGCTCTTCCAAAGGCTCATTGATAGCAATCGGCGGCGATGTGATGGGGGGCGATGTGGGAAGTGGTGATGTGATGGGGGGTGATTTGGGAAGTGATGATGTTGAAACACCAAGGTTGGGTGGCTTCACCGCTATTGGCGGACGGACTTTCGGTGAATCGGTCAGAAAAGTGAGGGGTTTGGATGATGCAGATGCCTGTCTTGGGCGATTAGACACGGTGGGGAGTTCTCGAGGTGGTGCTCTCGTTGAAGAAAGTGAGTGTCGATGTTTGACACCATATGCAGGCTCCGGTGGCGTGAACTCTTGATTAGACACGGTGGGGAGTTCTCGAGGTGATGCTCCCGTTGAAGAACGCGACAGTCGATGTTTGACACCATATGCAGGCTCCGGTGGCGTGGACTCTTTTCCTTTGAGTGACATAGTCGGGAGTTGTGAGTGCGGGGGTTGCGGGGGAGACAAGGGACGCATCATTGGTGGTATAAGAGAAGGGGGTAGGTCTTCAGGGAGTTCATCCCCTGCTAACTTTTTCTTGATGAGATGCATCACTACAGCAAACTCGTCGCATGTTAGCTTGTTATCATTACGTATGTCAGCGAGAGACCTATGAAGCAAGTCAGTTCTTCAAAAACTTTCGACTTTGGCTCGAAAGACGCACAGTATTTGGACTAAGACTGAGAAAGAAAGTTTGTACCTCATCAAAAATTTCACAGCATCGTCTTCCTCCACAAAACCTGTTCCATTGGAATCCAATATCATAAAGTGTTTGTCAGACTCGAGCTTTTCGGACCGTGACACATCCCATGCCACATTTCGACCATCGGTTTTAATAGGCGGGAGAGTTGGGCTGAGCTTAGGAGTCCTTGGACTGGGTCTCAGAGATGGATTGTAGAAGGGGCTAGTCATACGGCCATCGGAAGAAACAGGCGGCGAACGAGGCTTTGGTTCCACGAGACTCACGTTCGCCAATTGTTCCGTTATGTGAGGAGGAATCGAGGAGGGGACCGAAGAAAGTCGACATTCTTTCAATGCTTCGATGAGGTACATTCCTAGTGCAAATTCCTGGAAATCTAGGGCTGCACGGACTGTTGAGTCAGCGATATTCCTAAGATATTATCAGGGAGACGCAACGATGGGTGAGTGGGACTTAAACGAACCAGATTGCGGCAAGGTCCTCATAGGCAAGGTCGGACTTCATGAATATCTCTCGTACTTTGTCACCTACAAAACGCGATCCCGAATTGATAGAATACGGAGTGGAATGTCTGCGGACATACCATCAAGAATACCAGCAACAGGTTCAGCAGCTAGAAACAAACGGTAGAAACCTCGCACTTCCTGGGCCGAAACTGGTGGAAATTGAGGTGGCGGATAGGCGACACCATTCTTCCTCGTTCTAGGAACGTCGGATATGTCCTCAAGGGTAGGTAGAGGCCCCGCTATATCGTCAGATAACGTTTAGAGGCAAAATAGAAGTATTGACCCATATAAAAACACACCTTTTTGCAGCAAAGTCACCGACGGTTCTTCCCCAGCTTGCGCCCAACCCATCAAGCGAATCGCCATCGCAATCTCCTTCTTGGTCAAGCTACCTTTGCTTTGTTCGTCCGCGATGGCCCAAATGTCCCGCAGTTGCATGTGTGATAGTCCGCTTCGCATGAAGACGCCCACCCCAGCCTCAGAGTCAAGAATACCAGCCGACTCGCAATCCGCGAAGGCCAGAATATCGGAAACCAGCGATGTCTCCTCCTCGGTTGCAAAAAAAGGCCACATCATTTGCGGTTCAGGATTAGAGCGCGGGCAGGTTGGGGCTGCTTGAGACTTATGGTCTGCGGATAGGCGCCGGGAACTGGGTCCCAGATTGATATGGCACTGCCAGTAACTGCGGCACTGCCCAACCGTAAATTGTCATGACGTTGATCAGAAACCCAATAGAAATTCCTTCCACTCGCTCTCGTACTCAACCTTTTTATTTAATAACAAAATCCACTCGATCACTTCAACCTTACCCGCGGGTGTCAACTTCGGTCAAAATGAAATTCTCAAAGAATGGCTGTGCACAAAACAAAATTTCTGATTCCAAGTGGTACATGTTCCGGTGTGTGGGTATACGTAAATGTTAATCTTTCTACCTAGATGTGTAACAAGCCTGCGGGATGGGGAAAATCAAGCGCAGAATAGGTCAAGGTTGAAATATCGTGCCACCATCTCTTCCATTTCACTGTCAGTAAATCCTGGGGAAGGGGGACATTCTGGATTGGACGAGTCGCAAAAGGTCAAGAGAGATTCGACACCAAGTTGGAACCTCGCATCGAAGGTTCCATCGCGGACTGGGAGATCGCCCGTGAAGTCCCAGTCCAAACTCAAGGACGATTGACCTCTATAGGAGTCTGGAAGAGGCGGCAGAAAGGTCTCCATTGCAGTCAACGCCGCATAGGGCTTGACTCCAAACTGCTCCGGAATGCGATCCAAGTGTGATGGTTGCACGGAGAGATCAAACTCAGGCTCGGGGCTCTGTAAAAATTAAGCAACGTCAGAATTCCGACTCAAGGAATTGTGGGCTTAGTGAGCTCACCTTTTTCTCGACTGGAGGCGGCGATAACTCGAGAACTGGAATCTCGCTGGTTGGGACAAACTCGTCCCCTGAATCATCCTCTTGTTTGACAACCACCTCCGACTCGGACTCGAAATCCGAACGCTCCTCGAGTGACGGAGTCGGCGAGGGAGAAGAAGTGTAAACGATGCGCCTGCGAACGGGTCGTTTCGCGACATCACGAGTAGAGCGCGACTTAGGCTGCGCAGCAGCTGTCGAGTCCGCAGTGGATCTAGGCTTAGGTTTTGACTTTGACTTTGACCCCAACCCCTTGGGTGCATAGCAATAATTGGGGTACATGATGCGATGCTGCTCCTTGGCGATGTCGGCAAGACGATAGTATGGTTCCTGCTGTTGGGCCGACATCTTTTTCCAGACAATCCCAGCGTTCTTAGAGAGGTTGTTCTGGAGCTTGTTTGCCTCGGGCGTGGTGTTGTTTCGCATGTAATAGGATCGAAACATGAGGAAGCCATTGGGGGGACGGGGAATATGTCCTTCCTTGTGGTTCTTCTTTCGAGGCCGGCTTTGGATGCTGTAGGGTGCACTGGAATGGGAAGACGTGGAAGTCCAGGAGGAAGAGCAACTGCGAGCTCGGCGGGAACTTCGCCGAGAAATGGACTCGTCCTGGGATTCCTCGGAGTGATCATTCGCGGGGATACCGTTATAGTAATTCGCGCCGAAAACTGGGAGTTTCGGGATTGCGATCGACGAAGGGGATGGGGATGGGGATCTGGCTTCGGAGGTCACACATCCGTCGGCGTCGACATCGTCGAGGATGGGCCAACCGTCCCCTATGAAAACCAAGTTAATGAACTATTATTGGAGTGATGTTATAGCGCCGAGACATACTATCGTAAAAAACTGCGGTTTGCCTGCCCAGGCGTCCAGATTGTCTGCGAACATTGCGGAAGACTGGCATGTTATCGACGATATAAAGTTGTTGAGGATTAGATTGAACTTTGGAGTTGTTCACTGACGATATCTGACAGCCTACGGCTGCTGGTTTTTGAAGCTCGCATCGTCAACCGCGTTTGTTTCCATAGATGGAGCGTTGGACATTTACCCCCCTTTAATATCACCTCATTGTTGCCTCGAGGTCAAGGTTCCCTTCCTTCAACTTTGTGATTTACAAAAGCTGGCTCACTTTGGCAATTTTGATGACATCGAGATTCGATCGACCAGCTGCTCAGGTTTGAGCATGGCCTATAAGGTTGCAGCAATCCATCGAGCACAATGGAGTACATCGCTGAAACATCAGAAAGGCTACATTCCTGGGCTTGCTCAGCAATTTCTTATTTACGGTAATGACGTCGACGATGGGTTCCATAGGTGGAGCGCCTTGTTCAACTCAGCGCAGACTGGTACTCAGTGGCCTATTTATTTTCGTTCAACTTTGCATTGCGCACCAACAATGCGCCGTTATCACCTTACAGAGATGGCCAGGGACCGGGATTCATACTGATTCATATTCAAGAACTGACTCAACCCTCGCGGGGGGTAGAGGCCCAGCAGGTTGGCGTAAATCAAGATTCCGCATCGTCCAAGGCCTCGAGGCGATCTATCACCCAACCGTAGTGGATTAGCTGACATATAGGGATTCAATCCAGACCTCTAAGTGCATCTTGCACTTCGTCACGAATTTGTGGTCACTTGAATAGAGTTTTAGCTTGGACTGGTCGATAGAGGATATCGAGCTGATAATTGAGCAGAAATAGGATTCCGCGATAGCCCTCTTTCGGTTCTGGACATGACTCGGACGACTCAGAAACGAAGCAGGTGACAGGTCGTATGAATTTCCATTGTACACAGCGTGGTGGATAACATCATAATGGGGACTAGTAGATTATGAAGTTTTTGTGTCAAAAGTTTGATTCTAGTGAATATCTGGATTCACCAAGACGAACGTTGCATTGGACTGAGTCATTTTCTGTTCAGGACAGGCGAATAACGCGAACAATGCTTGGAACAATGTATGGGAAAGCAAGGGAAAAATCAACTAGTAACCTGCGGCTCAGGAAGTGACAGCTGCAGGTGGGATTCATGAGTGGCGCGAGTTGGCGTAATTGGGTGTGTCTGTCGAAAATGCCAAATTTGACGAATGGATACGTCCCCCGCGAGAGGAGAGAAGCCCACACCTGTATCAATTCCCGTATCGACTCATAGCCATGGAAAGACTTGAAGGCAACTTGGGAAAGTCTTGCAGACTCCATTATATTACGTAACGTCTGTATCCTCAGAACTCCGTCATTTCTCTCCTTCACCTCAGCTGCTACCAGCAGCGTATTTACGCCATTGCAACATCTTATCAATTTAACCGGGTCAAAATTCATGACAGAAGAGTTGCAAGAGGAGGTCAAACAGGACGGAACACCACTAGCCAGAGAAACCCATCACGAAGCTGCCGCTGTTTCCCCTAAACACCAGCTAAATGGGACCAGTGGCGGTGGGATAGATGTCGATGCTCAGGAAATGGTCATTGCCTCGCTCCGCCTTCAGGTCCAAGATCTCTTTTCCCAGGTTAACCAGCTCAATAACAAGCTGGTGAAATCATACGATCGTGTCTCCGACCTCGAGGACAACCTCCATGTCGCTTCCTCCAACCTTCGTACTTCGTCCCTAAAGATATCTCAGCTTGAGCTTGAGCGCACACAACATCTCTCGGCCCTGAACACAGGTCTACTCGTTGAGAAATCGCATGTCACTGCGGAACTCAACAGGCTTATGGAAAAGGCAACGGAGGAAGCAGCCCAACGCGGTCAGGCAGAGTCGGCTAGGAATGCTATTGAGAAGGATCTTGATGATCTTAGCGCAACACTTTTTGGCCAGGCGAACACAATGGTTGCGGAAGCGCGATTCGCTCAGCACCTTAGCGAACGGAAAGTGGAGGACGCACAAAATGCATTGAAGGGAGCTGAGGAGGTTGTCAGTCTCATGCAAAATCAGATGCAAGTTTTGCAAGCAGAGAAGGAGCGTGCAGACAATAAATCGCGAGAAATGGAGTTGCTCATGGGCAAGGGCAAGTGGGTTCAAAGAGGCGAAGTCGACCAGACTCGTTCTGTGAGGTTACTGAGCGCACATTCTCCATACCAAGAATTCCTCCTCTTTGTGGCCCATCTACGTTTGCTGCGTCCCAACTCCCTGTGCCCACCTACAATGTCAACCCTCCTGTCACTACCCTTCTTGGCGCGGCTATTGAACGAAGACTCGTGGGTAGCTCTCCCGTTTGCATCATCTTGCCATTCATATTTTTGCGTACAGTGAACCAACCGTTCGTCTCGACCTCGCCCCATCGTTAAACTGGCTATCTCGGCGTTCTGTTCTTGCTGCCATTCACACTGGTCAACTCACCATTGAACCCATTCCGGTCGGTACTCTGTTCCAAGAAGCCTCATCGTTCCCAACGCCCACGACCATTGCGGGCCTTAACAGCAGCAATGATAATGCGACATGTGCCCTTTGTGGTACATCCGTATTTTCCACAGATACAACACCTTTGCGATCGAGCAGACCCAACCCGCACCCCATGAGCATCACTAACTTCCACTCAAACTCAGCAACTTGGTCGGCAGGTGCTTTTTTTAAGCGCACACCTTCAACGTTTAACACCACACAACCGCCATCACCTACAAATTCTGTCACACGGGCGTCAACGACAGGAGTCACCTCACATCAAGTTTACATATTCCGGCTTGCATCGACACCAGCATCGACTATCTCTGCCCTCCCACTTCCTAACCTCTCCAAATCGTTATCTAGCACAGGCTCTTCTACCCCTCCTCAACATCCCTCTAGTTACAATGGTAGCCCGTCTTCCACAGCGTCAAATAGCCAACCTACGACCATATACCCCTTGTGTTCATCTGGCTGGTGCCTCCTTCGTCTTCGCGCAACATGTAGTTTATGGTCTTTTGTTCGTACCGGAATTGTCGAAAAGGTTTGGGAAGAGGAAGTCCCTACCGCACTTCCACCACCACCTCATGTTCCTCAGCCGGCTGGTGGGGAAAAACCGCCCATACCTCCGAGGAAACGAGGTTTGTGGGGTATAGCCAGCGCTCTGGGAGAGAAAGCTGCAAGTTGGAGTGACAGTGATAAAGGCAAGGGGAAGCCATTCGCCACTGCGACCCTTCCAAATACGCCCCCATCTGAACCAGCAGTTTCGGAAATTAAGAAAAGGCAATTACCTCCTCCACCTCCCTCTCATCCATCCAGTGCTACTGGACATGGCCCTCAGCCCTCTGCACATGGTGTACCTCCTCCCTTGCCAAAAAGAAACGCAGGACGCAGTCGTGTGCCCTTGGAATCGTCACCAAGTGGTTCAGATGCCGAAGCGCTTCCGGTCACTGCTATCACGCCTCAAACCGATCTCGCTACGACAACCGAGCCAACCACCAATTCGCAAACGCCCTCAGCAGCACCGTTAGTGCCTCCTGAACGGTCATCAACCCCGCATAGGGTTCCTCTACCCGAGTCGCGGCCATCGACCCCAGCGAATCCACCAGCTCGTATCGCGTCTCCTGCTGCTGTGGGCGCGACTCCTCCTCCATTGCCCAGGAGGGCGGCGGCGAGAAGGCCTGTTCCTTCGGTTACGGGCAATAGTCTCTCACGACCTACAACCCCTGCTGTCAGCAATACCATCCCGCCTCCGACTGAAAACCCTCCTCCTGTCGAAGGGAAGCCTGTTGTTGCTGATATTCCAATTTCGACTGAGGCTGTGATAAGTCCAGTGGCCCGTGGAGCGGCGAGTGAAGGAGAACTTAGCGAAGAACAAAAACAGTCTGAGTTGGAGAAGCCAACACCAGTTGCGGCTGCTGAAAAGGTTGTCAACCTCGCTACTGTTGTTGACGAGAAAACGACGACCCCTAGTCTTGAAGAAGCTGTTGATAAAAGCGCTACTACCGAAGGCAAGATCTTAGATAGGTCTATGCAGGGATCTCCAGTCTCCGAAGATGTTTTCGTCGATGCACCATCAGAAAAGGAGGCTAGTGGTGATGAACCTTCACCACCACTCAAACTCAATGAGGAAAATACTGTTATGGAAAGCAAACCCGTTGGAAGCAACGATCTATCCCAATTACGGGGTGTTTCTGAGGACCATTCCAAGGATCGAGGCGAGGCGGCTGTGTCCAAGGAAGAAGAGAAGGACAAGGGGACGTACGTTGGGGACACAACGTGGGAAGAGAGGACGTGGAAAGAGCTTGTCAGGTTGAAGGAGGATATGTTTTGGGCGCGTGTCGGCGGATTGCGATGACAACAACCATGAAAAAAATGATGATGAACTATATAATATCTATACCCCAACAAGTAGAGCACACAAATGTTTCACCATAAATTATAACGAATTTGTTGTACCTCAGTTGTCCAGTTGTCATACTCAAGCTACATGTGTTGTACGTAGATCTTACGCGCTCCTCATTTCCTTCCCGAGATCTACACCTTCCTAGACACCTCGCTGGCAACTGGTTGTTGAATCCACGCAGAGTGTCGCCTGACAAGCTCCGTCACGATGTCTTCCTCTATCTCCTTGACCTGGCTAGCAGGTACAGTGGAGTGTGGAATATCGATGCGAAGCCAGTATTCCGAAAAGGTATCTGAGAGGGTATCCCGAGCGTATACATCTCCATTCACGTTTGTGACAGCCGTAGTTGGTTCGGGGTAGGCTCCTGGTGGCAGAGAGGGAAGGGTTTTACGCGAGACGAAGACGACTTCATGTTTTCGTCGGTGCAAGTCGTTGCCGATGACTACTTGGTGGCCGTACCGTTCAAGCGCGGCACGGGCTTTGGGTATGAGCAGCGCTGGGTCCGTTTCTAGCTGTTAAGCAACAGAAGGGGCATTGATTTTCTGAAAATGAGACTGGCATATCCAAGGCGTACCTTGAAGGAAATCACGAAACCTTCCCGAGTCCACTCGTCCACCACTGAACCTAGAATTTTGGGGACCTGATCCATTTCAATATGGAGGCTACCTTTGCCAGATTGGATTTTGTGCTCTGACTGATGTACAATCATTAGCGATGAAGGGGAAGTTAAACAAAGATATTGTACCATCTTCTGTCTTGGAAGGAAAAAGTCGCTGACGGCGGCGGCGAGATAGAACATCGCGTTTCTGCGCAGGGTAGCGAGCTCCTGGCTAAGAGCGCGAAGCAACCAAAGGTAGTCGTTCACAGTTACAAAGGTGAGGCTATGAATTGTCCCAGCGGCGTGTACGGCTTTATAAGTGCTCAACACCTCCAAGAGGTCCTCCCGCTTCTCTGGGGTCACCGAGATCCTGGGGGTCGAATCCACATGAGTTCCATCCCTCTCGATTTCAAGAAAATCAAGGAAAGGGTTCGTGGAGTGTGAGTAATGCCTGCTAAATGGTTGCAGGCTGAACTGCCTGTGCATAAAAATGACGGCATAGCCTGCTTTCAGAAAATACTCTGCAGAGGTCGCACCACGGGTTCCTGATGTGCGCAATCGTTAGTGACTCGGTGAAGGTGGGATCGGCAGAGCGTACCAGCACTAAAGTTGTCTAAGAACCGGACGCTGGAAGATCGGGGGATAGTTCGTAAGCCCCAGCCCGCATGCGCAGCAACAAAATGCGCTCACACATTGAGCTCCAGCGGTACAGTCGTACCACCGCTCTATGGAACAGTAAACGGATGTTGAAGGGTGAGTATTATTGGAGAGTGGACGCACAGTTACTAAAACCACCTTCCTTCCCTCTTTTGCCTGCCTTGCCACAAAGTTCTTTACTTGCTCAACGTCGTGGTGGAGAGTTGAAGGAGGGGGTTGGGTTGCAAAGTATTCCTCCGCGGAAAAGGTGGTTGGCTCGACGTTCATATCGTAAAAACTCCGTCACCTGCGGAAATTCAATCAGGGAGGTTCTGCAGAGTCGAGTTCAACGACTCGGCGAAGATATGTGTACTCTGGTGGGAGATACAGGGATTTGTCGGTAAACAGTAGTATGTTGTTACCGTTGCCGCTGAAACCCAGGTCCGATGTTTTGTCACCTTCCAGTCACTGTCATACCATCGCATCTTTCTTGACAACAATCCGCAGTCTTTTCAAGATATCTTACAGTTCAAGGTCCAAAATCACTGTGGTTGTAACGAAGAACTGTACGGCCTCAGGTTCAGCGGATTCCTGGCATGCATCTCAACAACACTGGACCCGACATTCTTGAAGATTCTCGATTCTGGTTCTCTCCGCCCATGACATGCATCTTCCGGCGCCAAAAACCCCTAGTTCATCCTGTCAACAGTCCACTCCTCGGTTCCAAGCTTTCGGTGCGAACAGACCATAATACAACGCTCATCATCAAGAAGAATCGAACGCGGCGGTTCTTGGCGGTCGACCTTTCTGTCATCGGCACCAAAACCAGCCCTCGCGCCCAAAGCACCAAGACCCATCCTCTCAAAAGGGGTTAGTACCAGGACATTCCTAGTACTAGCGAAACCGCCGTACCACCAAGACCGATATATAATACATATCGAACGCATTGCCAAGCAGCACTAGCGCCCAAGCATCTCAAAGTCCAACCACACTCTCCAAAACGAATTACGTATCATCTACCTCTAGGCTGGTCGACTTTCTTACCAGCTGGACCGGAGGGCAACGCATAAGATGTAACTTTTTTTGCTCAGAATATGCTACTTCCACCTTTGCAAAAAAGGGGTTCCCAAGACCATACTCCCTCTCAAGGCAGCTGCAAGGACAATCGAACGTGCGGATTCTCAAGTGGCGCCAAGGTCCTTCCGATTATGTATAACAAATCAGTACTAAACTGGTCAAGTTTTGCTCCTAGAGCAGGCCACGCTCCTTGCCCCAATTGAGCCACACCTGGAGGAAGCACCACACTTATGTATTTAAAAAGAATACATTCACCAAACTGCATCTTGGTACGATAAAACGAGACCACAAAATACAATTTATTTTTCATTGTCAATCATCCTTCATTGTGGTATTTTGACCGAAGGAATTGAAGCAAAGTGAAGTAAGTGTCCTATACTATCCAAATGAAATAGTGGTTAGAAGTCAAGTGTCAGTGGTGTAGAGATCTAATTAGGAAATTAGCGATGAACGTTGGTTGGCCCGTTAGAGTGTTGTTGGATGGAGGGTGGAGTGATAAAATGTCAAAAAAAAAGCCCTGATTCAAATGTAAAGGGAGTTCCAAAAAAGAGAGAGTGTGTTCAAATGTCCATTGGGCATCGTTCGTTTTCGCGACATTGGTCGTATCGATGGCGTTTATCGTATCCTCGGTTCCGTGTTTGGAGCGCAGCGCCAAGAAAAAAATTTTTGACGCCTTCATTTAATTAATGGTTTAACGCCTCCAACTCGCATCAACCTCCTCCCTCCGACTCCAAAACTTTAATTGGGTCAGGCCCTGATAACTCATCTTATGTGAATGCAACAACGCAGAGAGGGGATTCGTCCGTTTCTTCAACGACGGCTTTCGTCTATGCGAAGCGTCGTCGTCATCACGTTCCTGCCTCGATCGACCAGGCACCCCAAGGGCAAGGGCACGTCCCTGCAATGGCACGTTGTGTGCGTGTATATGGGCGCTCTGTCGAGCCTTGGATGAACGCCGTCGTGCCAATCTTTCTTTTACACCACCACCACCACCTCCTCGTCTTCCACTGGTCCTACGACCCAACCTACTCTGCACCTCCACCTCATCGTCCGATGGGCTCGTGTGCCCACTCTCCAGGCTCGTGCTCCTACTCGAGCCTTCCGCGCTTTCTGGGGGCGTAGGCAGCCCATTCAAGCCCATCCCCACCTCTTTATCAGACATCCTCCTCCTCTCCGGCTTCCTTCGGCTCGATTTCGTCCGTACGGGTGGAGGAAGGGTCAACACCACCTGAGTATCAGTATCATCACCTTCCACGACCACCTCACCCCCATTCCCAATCCACGCTTTGCCCCCGCCTCCAATATCGTCAACGGGGTCCAACGCCCCCAAAAGAAGAGCTTCTCCAAGACTTGCTTGGCTGCCAGCGCCGTCGAGACGTAGGACGTATCCCAATATACCCGAAGCGACGAGGTACGGCACGGGAATCTCCCTCTTCTGCTGGTCGACAGAAGTGTTCATGTGTCGAATGGCTGGGCGGGCATCTCCATCCGCGATCTTCTTCCCCTTCTTGTCCTCTGGAGCGGACGAGATGGAGTGTAAAGGATACCCAAAAGCCAACAAGAACTGCTCGATGCTCTGTACCAATTTTGGTTTTGCATCGTTCTGCCTTTCTTTCGTCTTTATGGACGGTTGCCGGAGCGGGTTTTTGGGCGGCAAAGGGATAGGGTGTGAAGATGAGGAGGACCCTGCACTTGATCCGGAGGCGGCACCTTGCGTTGACGTCGACGTCAGGGGGAAGCCGCGAGGGAGTATGTGAACAATATGAGCTGACGCATTTGCTGACATGCGAGGTTCCGAGTCGGGCGTCGAACGGAGAAAGGAGGAGCGCTTGTTGGCATCTCTAGGAGAATCAAAGGAGAGTGGGGTGATGAGAAAGGGAGCGGTGAGGGTAGTAACGAGGATGGCGTGTTTTAGGAGAGCCTTCTCTGCGAGACCTGAAGGAAGGCAATTTATGATGGCATCGAATGGGCGACGGGTGATGTTAATTTTTTTCGTTGGCTTGGCGTTGCGGCGTTTGGAAGGGGAGGTAAAGAAGGATTGTGAAGAAGAAGCTTCTGAAGCAATGGAAGGGGCAGGAGAAGGTTCATCAGGCGAGGAGAAGGGGGATGAGACATGAGATGATGATGATGGCTCCGCAGCGACGTAGGGTTCTAGAATGGTGAAGGGGCCATTATGGCCGTCTTCTGCCAACTGGATGAGGCGTGGCGAGCTAGAATGTGGATGAGAAGTGGCTATACATTGGGCACGGTCGAGGAGAGAGGCAAGACGGAGGGCACCAGAGTCGTGGACTGCGAGAGGTTGGGCGAGGCGTAGGATGCGAACGGAGGGACCTGTGGGTGTTAGAGGGAGAGACGGGGGCGTGTGTGTTGCGATGAGGATGAGGGAGTGGGATAGACGGGGAGAGTGCAGAAGGGGGAGGATGTCTGCTTGGAGGGGATCTGGGGACAAAGGTGAGTTTGTGTAAAAAGCAAAGGAGAGACTGACTAACCACCGAGGAACAAGACAATATACGGTGTCGGGTCAAGTACTAAAAATTGCTTGTTGAGCCGCCATGGGTTCCAGCCGTCGTTGAATGGATTGAGCGGGAGTCTTGGCCGGAAGTCGTTCATCGTTGTACTAGTAACGGTTTGAGGAGTTGGCTATTTATCCGCTTCATGTCACGCGACAGTATGACAATCTTATCAGATAGCGTGATTAAAAATATAGTCTACTCATGTCCACTGTCATAGTCCAAGGTCTATCCGAATGCTAACTCTACTTCCCTCCCGACGTCTTGAACAGCACAAGTCCACCAAGTGCAATCGAGTATCCTACCACGGAATCAGTTACATTCATAATAAAAAAGGACACCATACCAAACACTTGTAATGGGGTCACTTGCGATCCGAAAATCACAACACTTCCAGTGATGAGAAGGATATCCTGATCATTCATAACCATGGTGAGTGATCCAAACGTAATCGGTCCGATCCCGGCCTCAACTCACCTTGAACACCCCAGCAAGCGTCAGGACCAGTCCGCTCCCAACACCCACGAGGAAAACGGCGGCGACGTTGAGCAGGAACGCCACAGCTGCGTTGCTGATAAGCACAAGCGCCCCAAGATCCTTGAGCGCGTAAAACGGTGCCAAGCCTTCTGTGAATGGCAGGAAGAATAATGTAATGGTGGCGCACACTGGGGCGTAGTAGTGTAAAGAGACTAGAGGGTCCATCTTGAGGTTGTGCAACAAAATTTGAATCATCACCAGGCGGGATGATTCAAACTATTTTGGCATCATCAGCTATATAGCAAGAGAAAGAGAAATAGAAACGAGCGTACCCCGACTGCAGCAGCTTGTGTTATGAATCCGATAAGGTTAAACCGAAGTTCACCGTGCGATGTGAGCGCGACGCCTGCAGAGATCATAAACACAATAATGGCCAGCTTCCTATTCGGCTCTGCAATGCGGAACGCCCACGAGATCAGGAGGATGGCAACGGGTGTAAACGCCTGCATTCATCTCGTCAGCAACCTCCCCTCAACGCCCCAAAAGAAAGCCCAGCCCACCTTGAGCATCTGAATGTACGACACGCTCAAATACAGATACGCCGTATTGCTCAAAATCAAGCTCCCAGAAAAGAGCACCCCAATCGGCAAAATCGAACGGACGAACATATCCTTGCTCATCTTCACCTCCTTCGCCCCGTCCAACAACCTCGTCGTCCTTTGCAGAATCCTCGTGCCCACAGCCGCAAACGCCAAATGAAACGTCACCAAAAAAACAGGATACTTGAAGTTGAGCGTGTTGTACAGATAATTGTTGTATATAATCACGCTGGAGCTGAGGACGATCCAGATGGGGATGATGGCGCTTGCCGACAGTTTAGGTTTGGATGAGGAGGATTTGGAGGGCGTGGCGGACACGGGGCTGGGGAGGGGAGAAGGGTCGTCGCCGTCGTCAAAGGCCGTCTTTGTTTCGACTCCAAGGAACTTTTCCTCGTCTTGCATGGAGGTGGAGGTGGACATGCTGGATGGAAAAAGAAAATGCTGTCCCACAAAGGGGGGTCAACCGATGAATGACGGCAGGATATGTAGGGAACGTACAGCGTGTGTGTGGCAAGCAAGAAGGTGGGAGTACTTAGCGCGCCCGTGTGTTGGCCGGCGCTGACAAGTCAAAATAGAAAAACAACTTGAAGTTGTTCCTGAACGGACACGTGCACGGACCCAAATCGTCCATCGTCCGTCCACTTCCAATCAAATCGAATGTCTAGCCTGCAAGGCTACGTCGACCACCGCGTCCTCCTCATCCTTCAAGACGGGCGTGCAATCGTAGTGTGTTCATCTCCATAAATCATAAACTCACTCACCAACCATTTGATCACATGCAGGGCGTGTTGGCAGGCTTCGACCAAAAATCAAACGTCGTCCTCTCCGATTCGAAAGAACGCGTGTACAGCATGGACGAAGGCGTAGAGGAGATCCCGCTCGGTCTTTATCTAGTCAAAGGCGACATGATGTCCGTCTCTTCTTCCCTCTTCTCTTTGATTCCCTTTGTTTGACATCCACTCACTCAATGCAGCGTGCTCATCGGTGAGCTAGACGACGCGCTCGACCAGTCCATCGATCTGGGAACGATACGCGCGGATCCGATACCTCCCATCCGATATTAATCGCAGCTTGATCGTTGTGGCGAACCACACATCGTCGTGTACCGACGGTCAGGCACGGATGGTTGGAGGAGACATGAACGTAGAAGCTAAAGTGGAGGATGTCATGAGACGAGCACCACCAGTTATCATCCATCCATCCCCAACGACCCATTGAAACCTCCCTAGATCGTAGGCACGAAAGTAATGTATGTTCATAATTTCAATTTTTTTTTGACCATCGTACTTGAGTTTCTTTCCTCTAGACTATATGCGACTGAGCACCGCTGGGGAAATGGGATACTAATCTTTCGCGAGAAATCTCCTCACTCGCGATGACCACCTGCCAATCGTCAATTCGGGTTTGTGAATGGGTTTGGCGACAATCCCTTCATGCATTGAACTCGAATCACTTTTAAAAGGAATATTTGTCCCTGATGCCCTCTTCCTACAGAGGGATCAGCCATGCTTACCTTTAGTTTACAGCCTCCCACCACGTTTCTTTCGCCTCTTTCGTCCCCCCACGCAGAACGAAAACGTCACCCTCAAAAGAATAGATCTTTCATATCCTTGCGGAAGCTCTGTCGGAAATTAGGCAGCGCTCACGAACGTTGGTGCATCCTCCAACTTTCTTTAGAATCAATCCACCCTCACTCCGCAACAACTTCACCTCGATCTTTTCATCCTTCTCCTGGTCACCTCGACTCACGAGGGAGACGAAGGCTGACATGCTCACGGGTCACTCTCGAGTCTTGAGATAGCTCTTCCAACACAATACAAGATCCGTCTTGTGGTCTCGCAGCCTGGTCTGGTAGGCGAAGCATCCACCACATGATCAAGCAGCTGGATGCGAAGAATGATCTCATCCAACTCCTGGGAGTATAATAATCGACATCGTGACGCAAGACCGGAGCAGAGAAAGCTAGTTGGATTGCTTTTACAACCAATTGCCTCCCCGGCACACATGAATTGCAGGACGATCTCGGATCACCTTTTTTTTCTATAAAAAAAAGGATCTTCCTTCTGGAACACCGTCTTCCGCTACTAGTTCCCTCGGAGTTAGAATGTATGTATGGACTGAAAGCAGCGCTTGACTCGGAGCCGATGGGTATTGGTGGGATTTACGACTTTGTTGTTGTGGCCAGATACTCTACTGAATGTTGGAAGAAGGGGGATTTTTGAAGGTTCATGATGGGTTCCTCAACCCTAGTCGCTACGCCGCCTTCACCGTTCGCTACGAACCTACCTACCACTCCATCCTCCCCTTTTCAGAGTCAGCCCATCCACACTGTCTCCTATCCACCAAAGGCCTCCCCTCGAACTTTCATTCACACACACACGCACACAAGTTATCTGCTGGCACCCGAGGTAGCTCATTCCACCCCCGTTACAAGCAATACGCGGACTCAACAAATAACGACGGCGCTCCGTAGAGTTGGTGAAGGCAGCCACCGCATGGCAGCCTGCTCATGCGAATGACCTCCTTCAACTCTTACCTTGGCGATGGTCCCGAGTGTATCTATGACCGAAGATGGTTATTTTGTAGGGTAGGTATGAGCTTGACGACGAATAATAAACGTGAATCAAAACTTGCTAGGCGCCTGCTGTGAAGATGGCCCAACAGACGTTCTACGAGGATGCGGTTCGACGACTACCTCTTTTGCAAAGTTAATGTCTCACCAGCCGCACCAATCCTTTCACGCAGTGTAGGAAGAACTCGAGTCATCTTGGAGAGATCTTCCCTAGGCCTGTGGATTGTCGAACGGAAGTCCTCTTGAAAATCAGAAATAACGTCGGTCTCAGCGATGGTGTATATCACTTGAAATCTCCTGCTTCGTTGTTGAATGATGCTCTTTTGTTCTGCAGCAAACGACTGGAACCCCTTCCGATCGAGGAGTTAGTTCAAGACGCGTAAATAAACCGACTTTTGGTGCCTCCTTCCCTTGCGAAGAATCTTGCTTGCCGTCTTTTTGGGTATTTCGAGATAGTAACCCTCGTTTTGCGGCTACTTTCCCCGGTTTTGCATTCTTCTTACCCAACGTCTACGCTCGACTCACAAGAAATAAGGCTCAGACCTTCACGTATGAGCCACCGCGAGGTCAGATCTGACTATTACTGTTTGGTGGGCTCGTAAAACGCAAACGGCGCCCGGTGGAGGCATCCACCACATGGCTCCCCACTCACGCTAATGATCTTGTCCAATACCTTGGAGATTCTCCCTGGCCAAGGAACCGAGTGTATATATAAACTGAAATGACTACTCTCATGCAACGACAACGGAGCAGTAGGTTGGTTGCAATGTTGTTCGCCCTGAACACTGCGAGCGGTTACAAGGAACGTTACAATCCAACATTGATTATAATCTTGCAGGATTCCAAACCCGACAGTCGTTTCATGAATGACATGCATCCATATGGTACAACAACTGGCAGTTGTATCACATCTTCAATGTTTGATTTTCAACGTTTGATGAGATTGATCATTTCAAGATCGAGTCTCGCGGTGTCAACGAAAAATAATTCGAGTACATCACCCTGTTCTTAATCTATATCTCAATGTCTTGTGAATACTTTGATTTGTCACTATTACGCCTTCAGATACTCCGTCCACCATTCTTCGAATAATGATAGTCCAAGGCCACCCTCGACTCCAAGATCCTCCGTTTCCCGTGTGTAGAGATGGCAATCCCGTGGTCGCGTCGTTGCGTCTGCAGCTGAAGGTGCCTCCGCGTTCGGTATGATATGATCATGGGGAAGGCCCAAGATCTTCGCGAAGGTGAGACAGATCTCGTACTTGGTGAAAGGCTCGTCGCCGGAATAGTGCAAAATCGGTGGGATCGGGGTTTTGAGAGCTGAAACAGACGTAGATAAATCATTAAGAAAGAAGTGGGAGGTATACATGAAGCATTTACCAGTAAGCCGTACGAGGAAGTTGGCGATGTCAATCGTATTGGTTGGGTAGCGGGTAGCATAATGATCCATATTGTACTTTTTACCAGAGCG
>Ga0307507_10006287_pt1 | contig 18373 bp, 27 predicted proteins | sample 7_EM_MG_FD_207223 | JGI IMG/M metagenome (GOLD analysis project Ga0307507, IMG submission 207223) | Populus trichocarpa ectomycorrhiza microbial communities from riparian zone in the Pacific Northwest, United States - 7_EM | ecosystem: Host-associated > Plants > Roots > Unclassified | place... | reverse complement strand
ATCAAACTCAATCATAAAACATACTGAGTATCAAACGATACTCGAAACCAAACAGTAAACATCATGAGTATCAAACTCAATCATAAAACATACTGAGTATCAAACGATACTCGAAACCAAACAGTAAACTGTACTGGTTACATAAGGCTGTACAAAAATAGCCTGTAACCATGATGGTTATGGCCGCAACAAACTTCCACCCAGTTCAACCCATCGTCGAGGCGGTGGAAACCATGTGAGAAAAACCCCTGGTCTAAAACCCGCACCAAGTGCCCGTGCGCTGAAAACTACAACAAAATATACATGAAACTCGCGACCAAAAGAAAGCATCTACCGAAAACTCAAGAAAGAACCCAACAGTGAGAAAAACCAAAAAAACCCAAATTGGTAGAAGAAGCACCAGAGAAGGCCCATCTGCAGCGAAGGCCTTTAATGATCCCCAACTGCAAACATCGTCGAACACAACCATACTTGAGGGTAAATTACTGGGGCCATATAGACCAGATCGCGGGGCTGATGGTAGAACGTGTGGCCGGTTAGGCCGAGGGAATCCACGAGTACTAGGAGGAAGCAAGGTGAATGGTGGCTGGAAGCCAAGGCGACCGAGCCGGGTGGGGAGGTGTTGGCTGTAACCGAGCTACGGGACGAAGACCAAGTGAGGGAGGGAGGGGTGTGCCCAATCAAGTAGAAGTACGAGGGAGGGAGGACCAAAATGAGATCACGACTTTTCGACGATGCGGACTGTACCGAACCGTGATCTAAGGAGATAGTGCAATACCAGGAAGCTGAGCCACTGGAGCCACTACTTCGATGATAACCCGAGACTGCGACCGACCCCTTGACGAAAGAAAGGTGTTGCCGACCGTGCAAATGCTAAGCGAGGCAGCGAAGCAAGTGTGGAGAAAGGAGGGAGTTGAGCCAAATGACCCCTAGAAATAAGGACGCCAGGGCACAAGGACATGATAAGGGAATTAAGGCGGGAGTGGGGGGTGCAGCTCATGGAGAGTGTGGGGGTGGTGGATGTTGACGATGAATTCTCATGTTGTTGAGATTTCAATCGCCGGGTGTGTAGAGGAGATGGTTCGTGTACCTATTTTCGGAAAACAGCGTGCTTTATGTATATTCGATGAATTTCGCGCTCACCTTACCCCTCAAGTTATTCAGACCTGCCGAGACCACTGTATCACCCACTCCTTTATTTCTGCCGGCACCACTCCCCTTACTCAACCCCCATATGTGGCTATGAATAAGCTATTTAAGGCTTTAATTAAAGAGTTTACAGAGAAGCTAAGGGAGAACAAGGAAGCAGCTGAGGATATAGAAAAGTGGACAGTCAGTCAGCAGAGGGTTGTTACTACTGAGGCAGTTGGCAGGGCTTGGGAGGAGTGGAATAGGCCTGAGAGTCAGTCATGGCAAAAGATTGTTCTTCAATCCTTCAATGATACTGGTATTTCTTTACCGGTAGATGGCTCATGTGACCATGAGCTGAATATTAAAGGCTTTGCCCGTGGGGAGCTTGTAGTTGGTGACTAGGTATATTCGGAGGAAGAAATGGGCTACCGGGTTACTGACACTGAAAATGCTGAGCTTTTAGCTCATAATGTTGGTAATGATAGTCCAGAATTTGGGCTTTTAGATGAATAGTTTCCCTGGCCGGCTAGTATTCCAATCTCTAATTTTGATATATTTCTCTTCTTTTTCCTTTTTTTCTCTTCCTTTATACAGTATAGTCTGATGGCGACACATCACGTATTCCTCTTGGCAACGGTCTCTATAAACACAGTGGTTACGGTACTGGCGCTCGGGTGTGGAATTAATATTCGATAGTTCTATTCTAAAATACAGCATAGGCGCAGGCAACATAATCTAATATGTACTGAGCAGTTTATCGTAAAGTCATATCTCATCTCATCAAAATGTCCGATCTGATGGTCTGATAGACCGTGCTCCCATGTACCCCTGCAGTATAAGCCATCACATCACATGCCGCCACCACAATGCTGAGGGGCCAAGTCAATCTGCGAAAATTGTTTTCCTTAAATATTGGTCCTTCATATTTCTCTCTTCCTTTCCACAACCAGTCTCATAACAATAGTTGTCATATTTTATCAACTGATATAACACTATCTATTTCACAAATGGTCACATTCTCTCTGAGTACCTCAATTAATTATTATTATTATTATTATTATAATACTACACAATACTCGTTGAGGAAAAGACCTTGACAAGGACACATTGAATCATACTTACATAGCAGGTGACTTACTATTCCACATTAATCAGTAAGGATTGGTGAGTTATAACAGTTGCAGCTTCAGTGTTGATTTAATTCAATTAGAATTATAATATTATGTATCACCTCAATAGAGGAATGACTGAGAGTCTCTAAAAAAGCTTTAAAGTGTGGAGCTAAATATTATAAAAGAGGACAATATCCTTCTGAAGGTAGAAATAAGACACCAGAATGGCAAATGAGGTAATGCAAAGTGATTAGTTGACAGAGAGAAGACAGTTAAAACTTAATTAAAGGAAAAAGGGAAGACAAGGAAGAAGTGGAGAGGGAAAAGGGGTCTGGGGGAATGAGTAGTGGTGAGGCAAATAGGAAGGAAGGAAAAGTATATGGGAAACTGGAAAAACTGGAAAACTGATGGAATTGAGAACAGGGCACAGTGGAGCAGGGTACTGGCTGAGGGGAGGATGGGGAAATAAGTCAGGAGAGGGGCAGAGAGGCAAAGAGATAAGAGTGAAGAAAGAGGGAGGCCGGAGAAAGAGGGGGAAAGAAGAGGGCTGAGTAAGACAGGAAGCAAGGAGATTAGCAGGAAACTTGTATGAAGGAGGAATGAGAGAAGAGGGAAAGAGTGGTTGTGAGAATTGCATTAGAAAAATATCAGAGGGTGGTCCATAGTGGTCATGACTGCCCTCAGTGTAACAATGGGAGTCTTGGTCTGTATGACTCACTTTTTCCACTTTGATCCACCCTGTTCTACAGTTTTTCAAATTTTACCAAATATGTGGACGAGGGTGGATCAAGGTGGACCAAGAAGACCAGGAGGAATAGGAGCCCTCATGGTGTAGCAGGAGAGATGTTTACATTTTGATAATATGAGTGAGAGTGGCGCAGGAAGGGGGAGTGGCTAAAGGGCAGGAGGTGAGAGACAGGGAGAAGAATTAGGGAATAGAGGAGATTTGAGAAGGGTAGGATGAAAGGCTTGAGATGAGAAGACAGGGGGTAGACGGTGGGGGAGGCATTAAAAGATTGAGTGATTGTGAGACAAGTGGTGTGGAAGGCCTGGGAAAAAAAAAAGCCAGTCGAGAGTCTAGGATGAAATATTTAGTACTTGTAGGATATGTTGAGTAGAAGAATTCAGGGAGGGATAGATGAACAGATAAAGAGAAATAGGCCTGGGCCTGTGAGGAAGGGGTAGGGTGGGATCTGAAGAGGCTACTACTCGTTTTATCTCATGTACTTTTGATATACAACTTGTTGAGCAATAGCTACCGGGGTTGCTATACCTTTAATATTTACTATTCAAGTTTGTGTTAGTTATAGGCAGCGGGGACTGCTATACTTTCGCTATTACAATGTACAAAGTTGTAGGCACAGGGGGTAGTAATACTTTCACCATTACTATATGACAAGCTATAAGGACAGGGTCAGATCTGCTTTCACCATACTATGCGCTGCTCCGTAGGCACAGGGGCTGCTAGTCATATATGTACTGCACAGTTGGATCTGATAAGATAAAATGTTATATCTCATCTAATTCAAATGTACCATCTGGTGATCTGATAGAATAATTAGTGCTGATAAATACAATATAGGGTATTTTGTATCACAAGCATGTGAAACAACACACCAGCCATGTGATACAACATATCTAGCATGTGAAGCAACATATCAGGCAGGTGATGCAACATAACAATGCCAAGATGGCATGCCAAAAATGGGAATGTTTCTCTGACCTATTTATTTAACTCTTTCTTTCTACTCTCTTGCACCACTACTCTCTCCACCACTACTACTCTCTCCACTGCCACTTTCTCCACCACCAATCTCTTTCTCACTACTCTCTTAACCACTACCCTTTTCACCACTACTCTCTTAACCACGACACATTCTCTTTTTATCAATACTTTCAATGACACATTATCAATTAATCCTCTAACTCTTCCATGACACTATATTATATTATCCTAATTGTTGAAGATACTGCACTCTCTGAGTACCAAATGAGAACTCGTGGAGTATACTTATTATGATACTGATATAGGAATCTTGGTTTAGATGTGTTATCAGTGCCTGATATCCTATTCCTATTTGGATTTTAATATTAATTTACTTGAAAAACATTCTTATATTAAATGTTGCTTAAAAGTTGGTATTATATGAAATAGCTATAGTGGTTGAAAGAAGACTATGTTAATAAAGAAAGATGGAGAGAGAGCATTCTGGAGTGGGTTATTGGAAAGCCGGTGCAGGAGCTGTTGTGGTATTAGACAATAGACAACTAATATATATGACTGGAAAGATTTATAACATTAAGGGAGAAGCTAAGGGGAATATGTGTAAGATGGGAGACAGGGTAGGAAGAGGAAAAAGTAAAGAAGGAGGTTGGAGGATTGAAAGGCATTAGAATAGAAGGGGTGAGAGGAATGGAAAGAAAAGAAGAGAAAAGAGAAAAGAGGTTGCAGAATGAAGCCTGAAGGCTATATGACAAGTGGTGTAAGAGACCTCAGGGGAGGAGAGAATAGAGACAAGAGGCAAGGGGTAAGAGTTAAGTGGGAGTTGCAGGATTGCAGAACTAGAGGCCAGTTGGGGTATTAGGCTAGAGAGAAAATAGAGCAAGGAGAGATAGGGAGAGGAAGATTAGAACACTGATTAGTGGTAAAGCAGGAGATATATAAGATGTGAGATGAGGATAGAGAACAGGAAATTGGTGGAAGGAGAGTTAGGAGGCTAGAGATGCAGGTACCTTGTGGGGGAGAGAGATGAAAGGTGGAAGTTAAGGGACTGAGAGGAAGGAAGAGTTGGTGAATTGAGATATGAGGAGTAAAGAAAATAAAAGGCTAGAGAGGGAAGGAGGCAAGAGGCAAGAAGGGAAAGACATGAAGAAATGGAAAAGGATCTGAAAAGGTCACATCTCATATGCTTCCAATATCTTTCATGCTAGAGACTTGACACAGGTAGCTACCATACTTTTAATATTTACTAAATACTTAAGCTGAATGCATAGAGGGAGGAGAGAGTAAGGGGAGAAGATTAAGGTAAGAAGAGAGTAGGGAGGCCAGAGTGGAGAGGACTAAGTGGAAAGGGACTAGGGGTGAAGGTAGTATGAAGGAGCTGTCAAGCAGGAGGCTGGCACACTTGATGGCAGGAGGAGTGAGGGTGGAGGTATAAGAGAGGAGACAAGAGTGAGAATAGGAGGATTGTGAGGCTATAAAATGGAGGAGTGGAGGGGTGGGGGGGTGGGTGCAAGTGGGGCAAAGGAAATAACCTTTACAGGTTTCATCTCATATACATGGGAGTTATAGTACTAGGGCAAAAGTGTTGGAAGCACAAAGTTGACTATAGAACATGCGGGAGTGTTTGAGAGATTGTCTGGGTCATAGTGGATGTTTTTGAAGATAGAGCTAGAATGTTTGAGATTTGACTGACATGTCTTTCCTTTGTCTGTCACCGAAGTGTGCAGAGGAACAACGACATGGAGGGAAATATAGTGACTGGTGTAGTGATCAATGGAAGGACCACGATGGACTCTTTGTGTGTTACTTATACACTTGTTTTTACCATTTGGCTTTGTTTTAGTTAGAAGAGAGTCAGAGAGAATTTCAGAGCGAGAGCAAAGTGTTTAGGTTCCGTGTGAATTGTCTTTCTATAGTGAACCACTGTGCTATTCATATCCTCCCAATATCAAGAGGGTATGAGCCCTGGCGACTACACATCCTAGAAAGATTTTGACAACCAATGAAAGCGTACCCACAACCTCGGACCGAACTACCGCTATGAGTGAATCGAGTTTAGAGTCGTAAGGGATGAACCTGAAGTTGAATATCGGGTTGTTGAACGACACCAACTATGAGCGGTGGGCCCGAGATATGATGATATTGATCGCCAAGAAAGGATTGACGTTTATCGTAGACTGAACTGAGCAGTAACCCTCAGCACCAGGCAGTTGAGCAGTTGACGCAAGCACCAGTAGTACTCTGAGTGTGTCTACGACCCTCATGAAAGAGCAACTGAAATGGAAATCCCGTGATGTTATGGCAAAAGCATTGCTGGCTAGCCATATGTGATATCATTTTCGATAGAAGTACTGGAGTGCGGAGTTGGCCAGAAAGATGTGGTCAGCGGTAAAGAAGGACCAGAAGGAGAGAGGAGCGGAACACTTCCACAGAATTAATGATGATATCCGATTATTGAAAGTTGCCGACCTTTCTACTCTTATCATATTCAACAAGAGATTTAAGTCTCTCCTGTGCGATCTAGCACTTTGGGATAATGAAGGCAAGGGGATGAGTAATATGAAAGCCACATATATTATCCTGCGGGCATTAGCAATAGACGACGAAGTCAGGAGGACATTTCGCTATATTTACTGTAATGCCAACAAGCCACGGCAACTGATGGACAAAATGGTTAAGCAGGACAGTGGCCTAAAGTCTGAAAGGAAGAGTGGGTTAGCACCATCCGGAGGAGAGGTCATGTATTCCCAAGCCAGAAATGTGTCAAGCAATAACAAACCGAGAAACAGTAATAAAGGGAGAGGAAATAACTTCCGTAATAGAGCCGGGTCTGATATGACAATCATATGCCACAATTGTGGAAAGAAGGGCCATAAGAAGAAGGAATACTGGTTGAAGGCTGAAATAGCCGGTTTGGACTCAGGCAGTTGAGGACAGTGAGGAAGAAGCCAGAACATAGGGAGAAAAGTGGATACCCCGAATGGGACCAGATATGGAAACTGGTCGGTGTCGGCGATTTGAAATTTTCAATGGAAACCCGGCAAGGCATACTATCAATTGCACCAGTGAGCAGAGATTGGATGAGGATTGGTGGATCGATAGTAGTTGCTCAGTGGGCCATCAGGAAAATGTCGGAGCATAGTCTACGGTGGTCCTGAACGCTCCTGGTCAACCAAGGGGGGTTGTGGTCCCTGTGGTCCACCTGGTCCAATCCGATCCATTCTGATTCATACTTTTTGAAATTTTACCGAAAATGTGGACCAGGGTGGATCAGGGTGGACCAGGAGGACCAGGGGGACCCTAACCCCCCTTGGTGGACCAGGACTGGTTTTTACATTTTGCTGATGCAAACCATGTTTCAGGAGTCTGATCATACTTCACAGACTATCGATCTGATGCGCCTGGTAAAAGGACAGTCAATATTGCTGACAAAAGAAACCTCGTATGTTAGGGAATTGGTACCCTCCAGGTAATTGTATGCCTGCCACATGGGAGGAGCCAGAAGGTGGCTATCGAAAATGTTCTTCACGTCCAAGACTGCAGAAATCTACTATCACTCGGCCAATTGATGGAGCGCAGATTAGAGGTCAAGATTGCACCTCAAATGCGTTGTTACCTATATAAGGATGACATTCATATGGGTACTGCTAGGAACGAACCATCTCCTCTACACACCCGGCAATTGAAATCTCAACCCCATGAGAATTCATCGTCACCACCCACCCCGCACTCTCAGTGAGCTGCATCCGCACTCTCCGTGATCTGCACCCCCCCCCCCCCACCTTACTTCCCTCGTCATGTCCTTGGGCCCTGGCGTCCTCGTTTCTAGGAGTCGTTTGGCTCTGCTCCCTCCCCTTTTGTCGCTTAGGTTTTGCTGCATCGCTTAGCGCTCGCACAGTCAGCAACACCCTCTCGCCCATGTTGCCGACGGCGGGGACTACAGTTCGCAGTAGGAAAAACCTTTTGAACAGGCAATAGTCGATTTCTCCATTGTTTTCACTTCCTTTAGAGACTGGCTAGTCAGACATGCACACCGTTACCGATAGTTTCCACAGTTATTGGGTCTACCCCTACTTTCCCCCCTCCAGGGTTTGTCCCGTTGCTCGGTTACTGCTCTAATCTACTCACTCGCCTGGCACCCTACTACCCCTTTACCTTACGCCGGCTCGAGACTTTTCCACTGTTGGAGCCCTCGGGTAGGCACAGTTGTCACAGTTGTATTGTACTCTTTCCCTGGTTGATGTTAACGCCTTGTGTTCCTGAGTAATGCTTGCAACGCCGGGATCTTTTAGTGGCTCCCGTACCCCCTTTGTTTTAGTTTTATTGTCGGTTACTTTGGGTTTCATAGTGATTATAACATTTATTTATTTTGTTGGTGTTTAAGGCAAGCGCTTTCCTGTTGATTCCTCTCTACACATGTATTTGATGTTTCCTACCCCGCCCTCCTAGTCGCAGTTGGATTTCTCATGTTGCGTGGCTGGTGTCCGGTTGGTCTCATATCATAGGGACTTGGGTTGATGACTTTTTCCCTGGTGCCAGTTGGTTTGTCACAGAGATTTTTCTTTACTCTAGCTAGTACTACACGTAGTCTTTGTACATAGTCGACGAATAAACAAAGCACATGATAAAAAAATAAAATATAATAATAGGGGTACTGCTAGGATGCACAATCAACAATTTCTTCTTTATATGCAATCAAATGATAGCCAGAAGGAAAGATCCGGAGGAGAAGAGAATATCTTGTTTGAGGCTGAAAGGCCAAGTAAGCAAAAGAGATGGAATGAGGAGGTTTGGCATCGGCGTTTGGGTCATATTAGTTATAATTCTATTAGGTCTATGAACGAGGTGGTTGTTGGCATGTGGGTTGAAAAGAATAGTGGAAGAGAGAGAAAAGAAAAATGTGAGGATTGTGTGCGGGGAAGTTTGAGCCACAAATCATTTTTGAATTCACAACACACCGCTACCAAGATTTTGGAACGTGTCAACAGCGACGTATGCGGGCCAGTTGAAACTGTATCTCTTAGAAAGTGACGCTATTTCATTAATTTTACTGATGAGTATATCAGATATAGGTGCGGTTATTTTATGCAGCACAGGTCTGAGACGTTCGATTACTTTCTCGAATTTAAGGCTAAGGCTGAGAAGACTACTGGCGAGACAATTCACTCACTGAGAAGTGATGGCGGAGGAGAATACCAAGTAAAAAGGTTTCTTGACTACCTTGGTCTAAATGGAATTCAGAGTAAGTGTGGTGCCCCATACACCCCCCAAGAAAATAGAATAGCGGAGCGTCAAAACCGCACACTCATGAGGAAGGTCCTGAGCATGGTGTCTAGTGTGGGAGCCCCAAGGGCGTTTTGGGTTCTCGTTTGCGAAACGGCAATCTATATCCGCAATCGTTCTCCTAGCTCCTCTCTGGAAGGAAAGACTCCATATGAGCTCTGGTTTGGAAAAATGCCTCACATCGGTCCTCTACATGTGTGCAGATGTAAGGTGATGTACCAGGTACCAAAGGAGTAACGGAAAATGTTAGATTACAAGGCGACGACTGGGGTATTCGTCGGGTATTGCTTAACGTCCAAGCATTACAAGATTTACGATCCTGATAGCCATTGGTTGGTTACCACTGGCAGTCCCGTTGTAATTTTCTACGAAGATCACAGATATTGGAAATCAGTAGTGGCGATTTCATCGAAGCAGAGTGCTGATAGAGAGATAAAGCATGTGGAACAGTATGGATTTGAGAAATTGTTTGGGAATAGCTTAGAAGCATATGAAGAGAACGAAGTGACAGTGGCTGGGGGAGAATAAGAGGAAGAAATAATGTCACCTAGTACGGATCCCATTGTGGAACCCATTGAGGAACCTGTCTATAGATACTGAGGACGTGCCCCTGGATCAGGTATAGGTAGGGCGAGGTCAGGTTCTAAGCTTATTAGAGAGTTAAAGGCTTTACTATCGGATTTGGGAAAAGGATGAGAGCGGCATAGGTATGTTTTTGAAGAAGAGAGAGAGGAAGAAAATGAAAAGGCTGCAGTAGAAGCTAATTTTCTTGGAATGGTGGAGGCTGGTCCACAATCAGTTGAGGAGGCACTTAACTCACCAGAGAAGGATACGTGGATAAACGCCATTGAGGAAGAAATAGTGAATCAGGAAAGGCTTGAAACTTGGATCGTGGTGAATAAGGTTCCAATGGGCAGAAAGGCCATTACATCACGATTGGTTCTGCAGAGAATGTTGGGTTCAGATGGGGGTCATGAATGGTATAAGGCACAATTGGTTGCCCATGAATTTAAGCAAAAACCCGGAATCAACTTCCTGCACACCTACACTCCTCTGGTTTCACTTAGTCCCATTCGACTAGTATTGTCATTTGCCGCCGCCCATAACTACGAGATTCATCAGCTAGATGTTGTCAGAGCTTTCCTAGAAACTGATATCAAAGAGAAGATATATCTACAGTTACCTTTGGGCTTTGAGGTCATAGGAGAGGCTGGGAAGAATAATAGTGGAGTGAGGTATACGGGCAAGAGGGACCCAGTATGCGTTCGTATTCTCAAGAGTCTCTAAGGTCTCCGGCAATGGGCTCCCAATTGATATGGAAAGCTGGATACCGAGTTGGTTACAAAGGGATTTAAAAAGAGTGACTGGGAAGCAGGTATCTCCTATCAGTGGGAGTTGGTTCTTCTTGTATAGGTTGATGATATTTTGCTTGTTGGGGGGAGGAGCGTCGTGCGGGCAACAAGAAAAATACTGGAAAACACTTTCACTGTACGGGATATGGGTCCGATCAATCATTTTCTTGGTATACAGATTACCTGCGATATGAGGACAAAGGTGATAACCCTCGACCAGTCAGGTTATATCTCACAGGTTCTACGCAGGGCCCAGATGGATAAGGCAAAGAGTGTTAATGCTCCAATGGACCCGGGGATGTCATTGTTAAAGAGAAATGACAAGAGGATGATGGTAGTTGAGCTGGATCAGAGTATGAGGAAAGAACAGAATCTTCCGGGCAATTATAGTGGTGAGGAAGAAGCAGATCAGAAGGAGTATCAGGAAATAGTTGGGAGTCTCAACTATGTGGCCATTGCTACAGGCTCAGATATTTCGTTTGAGGTTGGAGTCTTGGGAAGATATGCCTCAGATCCAGCACAAACACACATGATAATGGCTAGATGAGTCATAAGGTACTTGTCAAGAACAGTAGGATATCGGCTGAATATAGGAATCAGAGAGGTCCTAAAGGAGTCATACAAAAGAATTGCTCTTTACACAGATTCTGATTTCGCCGGTGATCCCAACTCTATGAAGTCAATGACCGCAATCGTCATTCACGATCGGTATAGCTCGATTATCGCCTGGCAATCCAAGAAACAATGGATTACAGCTAAGAGCACAGCCAACGCAAAATATATTGCAACTGCAACTAGTATTGATGAAGGAGTCTGGATTCATAAACTCGATCATGAATAGCACCAGTAATTGCTGATCACTCAAAACTTACCAAACCAACCATTGATGAAACGAGAGTTACTTTCAGTCTACTGTGACAATTAGGCGAATGTGAACAACACAAATATCTGTGAGCACCAAATCTCGAGCAAGACAGTAGGAGTCAAGTTTCATTGGATCAAGTACCAGGTTCATGATGGCACTATCACAATCACCTACATACCGACTCCCGCAATGATCATGGACGGATTTACCAAAATCTACGGTAAAGTTAAGCAACCTGAATTGGTGGAGAAACTGGGCCTAACCTCTGAGGATTGAGAACGGCAAGTTTCAGCGGGAGTGTTGAAAGTACAAAGTTGACTTTAGAACATGTGGGAGTGTTTCAGAGATTGTCTAGATGATAATGGATACCTTTGGAGATGGAGCTAGAATGTTTGAGATTTGACCGACATGTATTTCCTTTGTGAATTACGGAAGTGTACAGAGGAACCACGACCTAGAGGGAAAGAGAGTGATTGGTGTGGTAATCAATGAAAAGATTATGATGGACTGTTTATGTTTTACTTATACACTTGTTTTTACCGTTTAGTTTTGTTTTAGTAAGAAGAGAGTTAGAGCGAATTTGAGAGCGAGAGCGAAGTGTCTAAGTTCCATGTGAATTGTCTTTCTATAGTGAATCACGGTGCTATTCATATCCTACCATTATCAAGAAAAAGTATTCGTCCCTAGCCCTTTTTCCACCAATAGTACCCATCTTCATCACCCTGTCTCATTGGGTAATGTCTATGAGAGTCAGCCAAAATTTATTCTTAAATTAGCAGATATGTAGATAACGTGTGGAGAGTTACACAATCCTTAAATATTACCAAGTGATGGAGAAGAGGCTGTTTCAGTATCTGGTATCGGTTGCCATGTATCTTTTTGTCTGGAGCTCCATACAAAAATATAAGTCACTTTCATACTAGTAGACACAATCATGAACAATGAATGTAGCTTTGATTCCTTACACTCTTACTTGCAGATGTTTGGATATATAGTGATTTCCTAGCTGATGAAAATTTTCAACTGTTTTTATATAAGCAGTGTTGAGAATTGTTTATTTTAAAATCTCCATTTTTGGTGTAAAATGGGCACCGGATGAGAACCTTTGCACCCGTACTTTACTATGTGCTGTGCCATTACTACATCTTATATCACAGGCCCAGTGGAGCTCTACTGATATTACACCCTTCAGGCCTGTACTTTTACCAACTACGCGCTGAGCCGTAGGCACAGGGGCTGCTAGTGGGTATGATACTATGGAGTTTTTTTGTACTCTCTTCTCCTTCCTTTTCTTTCCTCCAAATGTTCGGCAGACGGGGGGCTGCGCAGGATAGGTCGGTAGCGGTTGCAGTCAAATTTTGTTGGACCTTACGGCGGTGTTCAGGGTATAGTTATAAAATATCACTCGAGGGATCTGCCCCGTTGTACTATCTAGAATGTGTTGAAATGGTATTTTAAGACTGGTGGTTGGTGTTATAGATGACATGGCTGGACTAGGAATTGGCAATGAGCTGCCGAGATATGAGTGCAGGTATGAGAATGAGTGTGAAGTCTTGATAGCTGTGCTGGACTTTGGAGTTTTGTACAATACATATATTGCTATTGATGTTATTTAGATAGCAATATCCGAGCAAAATGATTGAATGAGATGGGATTAAATTTTCAGTTTGATCCTTGTGTTCGGGTTTCTGAGCTTAGATTCTGGAGTATAGAGTACAACCGGCCCCCAAAATGAAGACGATATATACCAACAAACCAGCCCTGTTTTTGTTTTTTTTTTGTTTTGAGGGGAGTATGACATATTAAAAGACAGGTGCTGTATGATGGTGAATTGGTGGGATTGTGACTTGGATTTGTACCTGGAGGTAACTATGTTTCGGTGATATATGACAGTTGCTTACCCTGCCTCCGTTGTGGATACTGCTAGTTCCTATTCCACTTGCCTCCATATAAAATAAGCAGTCCCTTCATCTCGCACATCCCAATTTGCACTCACACCAACCGCCAGTTGACATCGGTTCTTTTTTTCTTTCTTCTCTCTTGCTTTTTTCTTTCAGCCCAATTTTTTTCGGTCTTTTTTTGCAGGCTCATTTACCACTGTCTTGCTGCAGTACACTCCTACACTCACCACCTCTCATCCACTACTTGACAACTGTTCACACTTCACATCTTACGGAGGCCATTTCTCTCCAACTCCAAGCCCCCTCATCCCACGTTGTAGTTTTCTCACACTTTACTTCTTGCTTGCTCCACTTTGCCTATACTTTCATTCTTGCTTAGTGCCCTCCTCAGGAAGTCCACTTCTCTCCCACTCCCTTTCTCGTGCACCCTACTTCTCATTTACTTCGTGTGTATTGTGTCCGGCCTCGGTTCGACTGGGTTTCTCTTGCCCTCTCGTTCTCTTATCCACTTTTCCTCTTGGCTTGGACTTCACTCATCCACTCTTCTCCACATTTCTGTTAATATTTCCTATCCTATCGTGCTCTCAATTGTCATGGATAACTTGTAGCATCCTTCTGCGAATGAACTGACTGTGAAGGATATCACAAGTTAGGATCGGAGTACACTACCTGCCTTCATACAAGTAAGGTTTTCTACACTGCTTGATATAGTTGATCCGAACAGGTTCTAGGAGGCAAAAATCGATCGTAGTGTCTTCTTGACTGGTACTGGTAAGTGTGGATTCTTTGCCCCAGTCTCCTAGTCATTTAAAGCAAGTGTCAAACTTGTAGCAATGTTATATAATCATGCTAATAGAATTATAGAAGATAAGAATTTACCGGATTTGAGTATTCGTGCCACTAAACGACGGAAGAAAATCTATGAGCAATGTCGTTTAATAAGCCCAGTGGAACTTTCAGACCCTGCTTTTGAGACAAATTTACCTTTTCCATTTGTTTTTCATACGTTGCCGAACTGCTTCAAATTTTCGTTATATGATGGTAACGAATATTGGGTGTATTCGGGCCGTGAGAAATTCGCACCACTTCTACAAAAGTTGAAAGAAGTTCGCGAAAGTTGCCAAAATAGTGGTTTTTGGCTGTATGGGACTTGGGGCTACGGAAAATCAGATCTCGAGTCAGCACTCGTTTGTTATTTGACCGGGAAAGGAGAGCGAGTTGTTTACATTGCAGATTGCCATGAGTGCATGAAGGATCCGGTACCGTATATTAGGGCTGCGATGCGATTCGCCTAGGGATACCATGACCAACGAGAGTATATAAGGCTTTTAGAAATGATGGAAATGATCTATCGCTTTTTCCAAAGTGTGAAAGATGTGATATTCGTCATTGATCAGTTAAATGGATTGGGCTGCCTCAGAGGAGATAGCCCAGAAATGAAGGCCAGAAAGGCACAGGTTGAGCAATGGTTGGTGAGATACAGGACTGGATATAAATGCATTCTCAGCACCTCGGCAAACTTTCCAACATATCATTAAACTGAAATGACTCAAGCTACTGAGCTTCGACTCCATGTATATGGTGGGTTGACCACGGTATATTTCCATATCTGGGAAGAAAGTTAGCTTACAAGATTAAACTGTTCTAACATCAATTTAGAAAGAAATAAACTATTGGTGGAAAAGAAACTCTGACATTAATCTCGATGGTGATAATATCAGCGGAGGTTATACAAAAGGCCAAGTTGAGGACCAGACAGGATTTATTCCGTTGTTTCTAAACAGCTGCCTGGTGAATCGAGAAATCGATCTGGGTGTTAATGTTTTGAAAAAGGTGTGGGAACACGTTCAGTCGTTTGTATGCGTTATAAAAAGAACACTGAATCAAGAAAGCTGGGAAGAGTATGTTACCCTTCAGAAATATGAGGATTAGACTAACTTTGAAAGATATTGCAGGTATGTCAAAACATGTATCAGATGTCAGGCAACACCTACTGGTGTGGATCTGGAACTCATTGATCATTGGTATTTTTATTCATGGTGTCCGACCTCTGCTACCCGACATGATGTAAGCGCCTATGCATGCGGTATAGCAGGTGACACCATTGTAAAAAAAACTGCGAGAGTATGGAAAGAACAAGTTTGGCGACGTAGACTTTTTGAAATCCTTAGATGAGTTTATTGATAATGAAGTGGTCACAGGATTCTTTATTGAAGAGAACCTTTTATCCACGATATCATGACGTGGACTAGAGATCAGAAGAAATATTTCGAAGCCTATGGACACACTAATGTTCCAAGGATATTCAACGTTTATGATAACCGAGCAGCCAATGCTCTGCTGTCCTAGGCAGTTTAATTTCTGCGCAATCAATGGATTAATTGTCCGTTTTGATCTCTCCTATCAATCGAACGGTAAAAAGGGTAAATGTTTTCTATTTCCGGTACAAATCACGATCACCAAGTGGCATGCAAAACCCAAACTTGAGTTCTTTAAGAATTGGAGTCAATGAATTAAGGATCTCAACGACTATGATATTGAAATAGTCTTTCTCTGGATTTCTACCAAAGATCTTTGGGAAAGAAAGGTCAAGCTCTCTCCAGAGTATGCTTCAAATAATGTTCACATTTGTGATGTTAACCAAGACACATGGGAGCGATACAGTTGAGCTTTGAAGCTCAGGTGTGGGAGAGGACAAGCAAATGTTACGGCAGTGATATCACAGAAACGGGCTTTGAAGAAACAAGGTATGCTGGAAGAGCCTGAGACAGTCGGGAAGGATGCAAGTAGTAGTGACTTCAAAGGAGTGCCAGTGGTCAAGCAGTATCGGACAAAGATAATTATTTAAGAGATAGAATCGAGGAAAGCTATGGAAGATCACTATTGGGCAGAAGAACAAGGAGTACTTAATAAGCAAACAATGACTGCATTTTGTTTGGGTTGTATATTAGTTAGCATTGTGCTTGTTGCTACTAGTTATTCCTATTCTTAGAAATTAGAGCTTTACACCATTTGACATGCCATCAAAGAGCTCAAGTACAATCTTAAAGACTCTTTTGAGAAAATACAAGGCCAACAGCCTTGATTCAGCTGGGACGACACAAGATTTATCTGAACGTTTAGAAAAATGGGAGAGGACAAAAATACCTCTCACACCTGAGAGCCTATTGGAGCCTACAAGTGAAACTTTTAATTAGAAAGTGTTGAAGGAAGATAAACAAGAGGGGGTGGAAGCCGCTACGGAAGATCTATCCAGGCCTGCCTGCAAGGATGAAACGCCCGTAAGGGGTCAGTACCGCGGTCTTACACTTATGAGCCGCATAGATCAACTATCCCTTAGGCTTCGGGCTTGAATGGTTTCTCTATCACTAACTAAGTTGCATTTTTGCACACTTCTCTGATCAAACCTCCTCCCTCAGGGTTTCAGCCTTAATTAGCTTCTCCATCACCAACCAAGTTGCATTTTGGTATACTTTCTCCGATCATACCTCTTCCCCCAGATATCTGGCTTTGAATATTTTCTCCGGCCTTAAACTGTTTCTCTATTATCGACTAAGTTGCATTTTTGCATACTTTCTCAGATCATACCTCCCCTCTTGGAATTCCAGCTTTAAATAGTTTCTCTATCATCAACTGTGTTAGATCTTTGCCTACTTTCTTTGATTAACCCTCCATCAGGAAAATGTTGGAGGGTGGTTCACCGTGGTCCTGAACGCTCCTGGTCCACCAAGGGGGGTTATGGTTGCCGTGGCCCACCTGGTCCACTCCGATTCATTCTGGTCCACACTTTTTGAAATTTCACCGAAAAGGTGGACCAGGGTGGATCAGGGTGGACCAGGAAGACCAGGGGGACCATAACCCCCCTTGGTGGACCAGGACTGGTTTTTACATTTTGCTGATGTTAGGCTCCTGCCACAGGTTTCCGGCTGTGCATAGTTTTTCTGATAATCTCATGGTTTAATCTTGGGTATTGTTCATAGCGATTTGAGGGGGCCAATTTCTGTTTGATTTGTTAAACCACTGGTAAGTATATTTGAATTATGACTGGTTGCATATATTTTGTTTAATTGTCTTGGTATTTTCTAATAGAGAATCAGTGTTAGAAAGAGTGCAAATTGCTATGCCGCAGAAACCCAAAACACTAAACTTGAGCAGTGATGAGCTTAGAAAGAAATGCAGAAAGAAAAAACTTCCTACTTCAGGAACGAAAGATGACATGATAGAAAGGCTTAAGAGTTTAGATCTTACATGGTCTACTTCTAGTGGACGAAGGGAAAGTATTAAGTAATATGATGCTGTCCTCGCAACTATTATAGACCAAGGGTGTAGAAAGGGAAAGAAAAGCAAGACCAAAATATCATTGGAAGCAGCTCTTAGAGATGATGAGCTTAAATTTGCAAGTGACGAAGAAAATATTGCTATTGGAAACAAGGCAGGACTAAAACTCACAAGTAGCATACATCGATTGGAACAAACGGTAGAATCGCAGAATATTAAAATCATCTTGCTCAAGACCAATATAGTCTCTCTACAAAAGGAAAAAGCAACATACCAAAGCTATGTTTCATGTCTGGAAGAACAAGCCATTGGCCTAAGCCAGTCTTTAGAAGCTTATAAAGAGATTAGAAGTTGGTTTATTAGCAGGTTCGTTCGGAGCAAACTTAAAGCAGGAATATAACAGGAATAAGCCAGGATGCAAACATCATAGAAAGTGGAAATGCAGCAGGACATGGGAGCGATATAGTAATTGATGCGCAATTATATGAAGGCAGACAGCCAATACAGGACTATTGTTATTTCAAAAAGCTTTATGGGTGTCACCTGCAGGTTATGTCGTCTCTAAGTAAGTAATCCTTAGGTTTTCCTACATTTTAATTGCTTATTTATGCTAACACCTTCAGACTACCAAGAGGCGATAGATATTCTTAACCTCCACACAACCATTATAGCATCAGAGTACCTCGACCCCACAAGTGAATTCCATCAATTATTCACCAAGTTTATCA
>Ga0307507_10006286_pt1 | contig 18374 bp, 12 predicted proteins | sample 7_EM_MG_FD_207223 | JGI IMG/M metagenome (GOLD analysis project Ga0307507, IMG submission 207223) | Populus trichocarpa ectomycorrhiza microbial communities from riparian zone in the Pacific Northwest, United States - 7_EM | ecosystem: Host-associated > Plants > Roots > Unclassified | place... | reverse complement strand
CCTGACTAATAATATCATCGGGGATTCCGTACTTCTTCGCGTCCCACCCACTGGGAATTTGGCCTGCCACAAGACGATCAAACTTCAAGGCTTTCGGAATGAACAGGATAGCACCCTTCTTAACACGAACAGTGTACTCTCCAGAGTCCGCGATTTCAAATATCTCGACCTTATCGCCGTGGTGCCTCTTGAATTCCTCGGCAGTTTCCTTGCTAGCTTCGAATTGTTCCAGATCGTGTTCAATCACGACTTCCTGGAGAAGTTCTTTCTTCTTCGGGTCGTAGCCATTGAACAAATCGCTCTCAATGAATCGGATCCCGGAATGCTCCAGAATGTATTTCTCATACTTGGGCTTTATATCTTTGTCCTCGACGGGCTCACCGGCCTTGACATCAACCCAACCAGCATACTGGTTACCCTTAATAGGTCCCTTAAAATGCTTAATGAGGCCCATTATCCAGGCCATTTCAATGCACCCCTCGAGCGAAAATTTGCCATATGCCTCCATTTCCCATCGAGTGCGGGAGTTACCCCATGGCCCAACCTCGGCAAAGCCAGTAACAACGACCACCTTCTCCAGGTCGGCCATTCCACGTAGGTTTTGTGCGAGTGGCTCAATCTCCTTTTTGTAGTCAGGTAGTTCGGGAAAGTTAAACTTCATGTTGGCACGGGGCTGAATAGTAACCTTTTGGTAAAGTTTCTCCGATACTTCGCCGTTGACGGTCTTATGCTCTATTGATGTTTCTGCAGTAACCGCTTTACGAACTTCGCATGTTTCCAGGAGGTTTTGCCTAAGTTGGGCAGAAACATCCTTCAGGTTAGGGATATATTGGAAGCCACCGTTAAGATCAGCAAATACGGGCTCAATTTGGCAGAGATCGACAATCGCAGGCGCCATAAGACCAAGAAGATTGAAGGCCATCTCCTGCTGAGAAAATGTGCGAACACCCAATTTTTCAATACCCTCGGCGATGGAGTTATTCCCTCCCATAAGGCCGGTGCCGCGGGTCCAACCGATGATGGCACCACAGATGGTAAGGTAGCTCCCCCAAGACTCCGAATGCCATCTCTGGAACAACGCCTCTAGGGCTAATTTGGATTCGGAGTAGAGCCCGTCATTTCCGAAGTTACCATGATTGGGAGACAGGGGTAGAATAACTTGGGCAGGCCGTGTTTCGAAGCCACGGGAAGCCTTATTGGTCTTAACCATACCAAGGAGACGAAGCAAGTTGGTTAACATGATGCGATGGGCAAGCTCTGACCTGGAGTCAATGGCATCGATCTCACGGCCGTTTTCGGTGATAGCAGCGAAGGGAACGACATAGTCAAGATCCCAACCAAGGCCATTCTTCTCATCATAGATGTAGTTAACGAGGGCCTCGACATCCTGTTTGCTTCCTGTGAATTCATTAGTTTTAGAATATAAATCCCGAGTACGAAATCAATACCTTGGTTGAATGGCACAACAATCAGCTGGGAGCCACGTGACCCAAATTTAGAGTACATCGCCTGGTAGTATTCCGTTACTTCACGCGAGAAGCGACTGGTGGTAACGACAACCCTGGCACCACCACTGATGAGACCCTGTAGAACCTCCGCTCCAATAGACCCGGCACCAGCACCAGTCATCAAAACGTTTTTATTTTCAAAAGTAACACCAGACTAAAAGATGTTAGCAAAATTGCGTAGTTGACCGATCAAAAATTGCTTACCTGGGCGGCCTGTTCTAAACAATCCAAATACAATCCGGTCAACTTTTTAGAATATTCCCATCCATTATCTTCCTTTCTCTTCAAATGAAGGAATGGAATGCATTCGACGCGACCCTTTCCAGATTGAGCCTTTTTGCCTCCAACTTTTTTGTTCGTCTTCGCACCCTCTGCGAACATCTGAGCTTCATTCATAGCTAAACTGCGGAAGATATTTGCATAGAGGGTCTTGATTTGTAGCTGTGAGGATTTGGAAAGCTTGTGTTGTTGCTTGATGATCTTGTAAACCTTGGCCAAATCGTTCTGAACTTTAGTTCGGTTACCGTATTCGGTGAGCTTTCCCCCGGTGGCCATTTCTTTGACATAATGTTCAAGTTTCCGAACGGCTGGCCGTGGTACCTCAGAATATTGCATATTGCCCTTGGCATCAATTGTGGTCTGCGGTGCGGTTGGATACTGAACATCCTTGTACACGGGGGCTGCCCCAAGGACCTCTTGGCAGTTAGCGATGAGCTGATAACCAAGATCTTTGGCTAGGCGATAAGTTTCACCGCGCTCGGCGGGGCAATTGTCGATGTGATATTGCATGAACTCCACTAGGGTGGGATTTGATCGGTTCATAATTCGAATGCATTGTGAGACAATTTCTCGGTCTATGAGCTTGAGGCGGCCGAAGATGATGTCAAAGTACATGTTAAGCGCATCTTGTCGAGCCCAATTCCACGATGAATCATAAACTCTAACCTTCAGCGGGGAGAAGGATGGTTCGATACCGGAGGCGTAGAAGTCCCCATGCTCAACATTCCACAAGTCGATCTGCGCCTGGAGAAGCTTGTTGGCCTCTTGTGACCCCACAAACGCCTTTTCACCCGACCGGAGATCCATCTTAAGATATCGTGCAAGCAGCTCCAATTGTTGTTTGAAGAGTGCTCGCTGGTCCTTGGTCAAGGCGTCAATTGCCGCAGGATCCATCATCATTCCACCGGAAGCACCAGCGGCAGCACCTCCGGCCGCAGGGCCTGAGAGTGATATTCCAGCGCTAGCGGCGTACTTTGTCACAACATCATCTAAAAATGCCTTTGCGTCGCCCTCGCTTCCTAGTCTTGCCGTGGGCTCCATTGTTATAGCTAGCATCAAGGCGCTATCCTGTCGGCCGGACTGCAGACCGTAGCGATCGGTAAGGTATTTTCTTGCTGTGGTAATATTGAAACCGCCCGGCATCTTGGAAGAGATCATGCGGGCAATCATAGAGCTAGATTGCTTGCCGAGCTGTCCGTTGAAGGTTGTCTGCATGGCAGCTCCTAGTTCGTCAAGAGGTGTGTCTTCTGGTTTTTCGGGGGTGTTGCCGAACTCTTTTTGTAAATCTAAAATCCTGTCTCGTTAGCCTAAAAAATAATAATAGGAGATATACGGTGATGGAAGGGAATTGACCTCCGAGAATCTCATTCTGCAATGTACTCTTTCCATTCACTAGATCTTTGATAGCTTTTGATAGTGGAATTTCCGAAAGCGGCTTTTTCAACTTCTGAGCGATAAGAGATCGGACAATGTCTACAGCTTGAACCGGTTCATCTGCAACTGCTGTCGCCGGACCGGTGGAAGCTGGTGGAACTACCGCTGGAGGAGCAGCACCTACCGCAGGTGCTGAAGGGGCTGAAGGGGCCGATGAAGCTTCTGCGGGCTTCTCCTCTTCCTCCTCAACAGGCTCAACATCGTAGTAAATCTCTTTGGCATCTTTATTATAGCAAAGAATCTGGCGCTGGAGGGATTGGGCGGCATCATAGGCTTCGTATTTGGCGGCTAGGGTACGTCGGGCCATTCCACCCAATGTATCTGATGGACCGACTTCGACTAGGCGTTCAGCAGCATGTTGGGATAGAATAACATCTTGAGTTTCAATCCTGAGATATTAGGGCAATCAGTAACCATTCCCGAATGTAGAAAAATGAGGAGCACAGGAGTCCAAACCATCTCACGGGGCTTGCGAATTGGTAAGCCAAAAGCTCTACCAGTAAGGTGTAAGCCAATTCCTGTTCCTGCTCGGGTCTCATAATGGCGTTGTGATGGAGGTGGAAAAGAAAAGAAAAATGAGATGAAAATTAAGCTATCGAAGCGGGATCTTGAGGTGCCAAAAGATAGCCGCGACCGAGGTTTTAGACAAATAAAGACGAGTCGTAGATGGAAAAGATGATTAAATTACGAGAACCGCTCCGTAGCCAGTCCAATGGCTGGATTCTATCTAGGGTAATTGTATTCTTGGGAATGGAAGTGTAGTGGAAAATTTCCAGCAGACGGGAAAAAAGAGGGAAAAAAGGAGAGAGTGAGGGTTTATTGAAGTAAGGGGGTAGGAAGAGGGTGAAGAATGAGGAGGGATGGAAGGTGTTCGGTATGATAAGTCGGTAGGGAGGATGATGAATGATGATAGCCGGGAGCACGAAGGAGGGAAGGAGGAGGGGGTAGTGGCGGGATAAGGAGAGGTCGGTCTTGGGTAAAGATTCCGGGCACGAGAATAACTAAGCTAAGCCCATTCCAGTACAAGCGGGATAAAGGATTGTCGCTACAGCGACCAGGATTCCCGAGAAAAAAACTGTTGGGAGCAGGTTGAATCTGCCCCAGTATGATACGGTACTATGTAAACATCAACATACTCCTGCAGTATCATACCAGGCAAGGAGCACCCGAAGACAAACGTTGGTAAAATGTATGATAAAAAAATCCATGCATATCTCGGGGCTCGTGCAAATTCACCAGTTGAAAGGTTTGAGCTCACTGCAATACTGTAGTGTACTCGGGTCAGGGGTTAAATGATGAGACGGACAGGGGCTAGAAAATATATCTTTCAGCATAGATTTTCTAACCCCTGTCCCTATCATCACTTTCCTTCCTATCATACCCGAGTATCGTAGTTTCTCTCTTTCTACGCTAGTATGATACTGGTACAGTACTTTGACCCACTGTGCCGGAACCTTGTAACCGCTTGCCCGCTACCTCCAAATGTGTGGAGTTTTATCCGGTGAGAAAGGAGGGTAAACATCGGATAGGCGGTATTAAAAAAACACATACCGGTACTGTATTCGGAACCTCTGGCGGCCGCCACGGCACTGCAAGTAAGATCTCGAACTCGACGTCAGGTGTAACAGAAAACGGTATTACAGGGCGTGAGCCGGTACAGTACACACCGCCCATTGAAGAAGTTCTTCGGGTGAAAAATTACGATAAATTCGGCTATGATGAAGTGGACTCATGGATACCTACTCAAATACAGTGAGGCGTTGTATGCTACATAATTATTCTAGCAGTCTGCGATCGGTAAATAGGAATACCGTGGTGCTGATTACATATTGAAGCGTGAGAAAGTCCACTCCCTCGACAATGATGGGTGATAGGGGGAATCATACGAGGCCTTTCCCAACAAGTACCCTACAACCCTACGGTTTTTTCTCTGAAACCGTTGCGCGAGTAAAGCTACTGGATGATGCTAGGTACTTGTGCTACCGAATGGCCAGCAACATATTCCTCGTACTCAATGCTTTCCCTACCGGTAGTTCACCACGAAATTGAGGAGTTCAACAAAGCTTCTGAAAATTGATGTTTGGTTACATTTTCTAATTCTGTCTTGTGCCCAGTATTTCCAACCCGAAGTGGAAAAATTAAATGAAATGATTAGATAATATTATTAGGATTTACCGGGGGGTTCAAAGGACGGTCAGCGGGGCTGCTGAGAGTGTGGAAGGGGTGCAGGGAAAGTGGTTGAAGAGTGGTTGTGAAAATTTAGGAGAATGTCTGTATGGTAGGAGCATCCAGCAAACTGCTATAATTCCACAAATAAAGAGCACACCTTACAGTAATCAACACATATGTGAAGAGGAAAGATAGATAAGGTTTAAGATGGCTGATTGAAGCAATAAGTAGTACTGTACAATGTTGCAATGTGAACCTAACTTCATAATTTATGTAGAATCTTGGAGATAATAAAAAAATACACCAGGTTTTTCTTACAAAATGATTATTTTTAAAAGACGCCTACTGTACATGCAATTATAAGATTGGAAAAATTAAAAGTTGTTGCACATAGCACAGTCAAATATTATAAAGATACATATACTTAAAAATTAGGTAATATTCTTCAGATTAGTTATAACTGAACTAGTATATATGGTATACCAGGAGCAATAGCAAGTAGTTTTCAGTAGCCAAAACTTTGACCATTTCTGTTTCCCTTATAGAATAGCCGTGTTAGCCTCTACCCTGGTTGCTTTATAACTTAATTGAAGACCTGTACAGGTAGAGGCAGAACCCCTAACATAGTGTTATTTAGCAGTCATGTAGTGGATTGGTGCCCACTGTGACTGCTCCACTAGGATGATAGTTAGTCTACTATGCAGAATTTTCTACCTAAAAGATATCTCTTATGTTTTTCAACTTAAACCAGTAACAACACATCAGGTCAACACTATGATCCACTACTTCTCTCTCTCTTCCAAATACTTTTTTCTTATTCTCTTTTACTTCTAAATCATACCTACCAGTCACAATCTATATCTTTTCTATCAATTACAAAATATCAATGATATAAGAGAAGGCTATACAATATTTGTAAACCTAAGAGTGTAAGCTGATTTTAGTCTTACTATAAGTCCTGATTCTATAGACTAGCCTAGGGTGCCAATATTGTATGGCTTTTAATAGACTTAACTCTTAAGACTATAACAACTAATCATCCCCTACTTGATTATCTGATAAAGGGAACTCTGCTGAAATAGAAATAGATTTTTTTCTCTCAATTACTCTATATTATAGATGATGAGTCATTCAAAACATTTTCTCTTCCCAACTTGGGAACTCAATCACTATTTACTATTATGCAGAGTTTACAATCAACTTTATACCAAGAACCAAAGGGCGTTAAAGGCTTGGTCAGATGGGAATATAATAAGAAAACTATAAGACTAGTACAAATAAACATTTGTTTCATAGATGTTAAGTAATGCTAATCTTCTTATTAATTGATATTTATCACAATACTAGCTTTTCAGAGACCATTCTTGGGAAATTAATCTTGTATTAATAACCAAGGTATTTCAATTGTTACTAGTAAAACTTGTGAAAACAATATCTCGATCAAGAGTTCAAATACCCTTATTCTCTCTATCTTTATAGAAAATTCCCCAGTCAGTTATCTAAGATTGCAAAAAGTCTGATTAGATATCTAGTGAAATATTCTGTACTTATGTAAAATGAATAATATTGGCAAGACATTGTCAGTATATAGGTCACTCAATATGGCTCTCTAAGTCAATACTCCTTGAGCATAAAAGTATTCTTATATTCACAAAGATATTTTATTACAAGTACAATATATGAATTACTCAAAAACATTGAGATTCAACATATGACTAATTCAAAGATTTCTCTAATTGAAATACCAGTATCTTAAAGTTTTCCCACTGAGAATCCCTCTTTGCACAAATTCATCCCTATACACATATTCTACAAACCGAGTATAATGATGTTAAAAGCTATCCATGGTATGTATATCTACTAACATATGCTCTATTTTCATTATATCAATTATTTCATATCGAGAAAATATTTAAATTTTCTAGCTAGATCTTACATGTAGAAATACTAATAGGAGAATTTATGTTAAGAAAATTGTTGAGAAAATTCTCACAAACAAGAATGTTTTGATTAACACTGTGATACGTCTTAACAAGGTTAGTAATACTCTCTCTGTATTCTTTTTTTATTGAAGATTAAACTAATTATTCTCTCAGGATATTACAACTATAATGGCGGACTTTAACTCTTTCTCCTAGACCACCAATCTTACAAACTCTTCTATTAGGAGAAAGATTCTTTATATATATTAAGATCTTATAACCTCAAGTAAAGTGAACCTACCTTGAGTTCACTAAATTGGATTAATATATCCAAATCTTATTTAGAATTAGAAGAACTTTTCTCTAATAACTATTTATAAAATATTTTTTCTAATAAATATAATCAGATATGGTCATAGCCAAAATCTGCTACTCAAAAAGGGTTGACTTTAGCAACTGCAGTATGAAATTGTCATAAAGAAGACTTTCAAACCAAGAATAAATGATATTACCATCTTGCTATTTTTATTGTAAATGAGATTTTACAACTCTACTAGCATATAACTACTAACTTATTTGTCATACTCATATTATTGCAAAAGGAACGTATGATGAAGCGAGAAATCATGAATTAATACATAGTTCAAAAGTTGCCGAGAATATCTTGATAAAGCCTCTTCTGCCAATTAGCCTAATACTAGTAGTGAAAAACCTTTAGGGGTCGTTTCTTACAAGCTCAGTTCACTATTAGTACTGGAATATGTACCAATGAGCATTTTATTTAATTAGACTTTAGTTTAATATTAATCGAAAATTGTAAGACTTGTGCAGTGTTTTATCCTATCCTATCACTTTTGAAGTGGTTACGTTGTATTCTGGTTTTAATTGTTTCTATTTTAGTTTCCTTTTCCCTGTCACTTTTTTTAAACAATCTTATTATACTAAGTATTATTTGCTGATTATTAAAGCCTTAAGCATGGGCAAAATCATTAATCACTAACAAACTTATTATCTATAAATACATTACCTTCTTATGACAATTTGACGAAAGAATCAGAGTCATACTTCTTACACTACTGGACTATTCTCCCAGGTTCTATATAATATGCTAAGTGAATTTTTGAAATTTCCTGACTACTTGTAATTCACTAATATCTTAAATATTACTGCTCTTATCTATACTAAAGTTTTGTGACTTCTACCTACTTTTTGCTTATAGAGAGTTATGTTCACCAATGTCAGAGAATTATGAGCAGAGCTGGTTGCATATTATACCAATATACTAATATGCAAACTGTACAACTAGGAGTGATCTGAATAGATCTAAAATGTTGACTAAGATAGCAAATCTTATCAATGTTAAAATATATGTAACCTATTCCAGCAGAATATTTGCTAATTAGGTATTAGGATATCTCTCTCTATAAAGTAGAACTGAACCAATTCAGGGAAAGAATTGATATAAGGCTTAAGCAGGTCAATCAAATTCTAAAATTGATTTATTAAAAAGTTAAAAGAAGTAATAAGAATGTCAAAATATTCTCTAACAATACTGAAAACTAGTTTACAACAATGGATCAGTGGATTTTAGCTATCGTAACTCTTGTAACACTATTTGTTACTGAAGGTATTGGATGTATGAACCAAAACTAATATATGCTATATCAAGCTTCTTACCAATTGGAAGTACTATGAAATCAAGGAGCTCTAGCATAGAAGGTTTTCTGATATTATGGGCTTCTAGATAGGATTGAGGGAAGCTCTACCTCTATTCTCACCAATCAATCCCTATTGGCCCTTAATTAAATCAGGCCTGCCCGCTAAGGACCATTTGCATTAGAGTAAGGAATGTCTTTTCTTTTCTTCTACTTTTCTAAGTTATACTCTTATTGTTTTTTCAGTAAAATCCAAAGGTTATTCTTTTGTAAACTGTTAGTGTTTGTTGTTTACTAAAACAGTCTTCCAATAAAGCTTCAATAAACTACTCTCCACTCTTGCCAACCTGGGACTGGTTGAATATTGGTGTAACCGCCTCCTAGATGGTAGCGGGAATCGAGATGGTAACGATACTATCTCTATACCAAAACACGGTATCTAACAAGACTAAGTACCGGAGGCTTAGACTAAGTTGTTGTAACAAACTTCTTACTATATTGCAACTACCAAGTAGTTCCTAATAGCTAAGTATGTTTGGTCTGGATTCTTGAAGCGAACTGAAGAAGTAACTGTTCAATCAAGTATATTGAAAACTCTGTCTGTCGAAGTCTGCTTTCTCTAAGTCTGAAGAATAGTAGGTCTTAAATACACTTGCCAGACTAACCGGAGCCTTGTAAACAATAACCATAAAGACTCCAAAACCGTAGTCTTGAAACATTACATAAAACATATCAAGTATCAAATGATACCTTGACACAATAAATAAAACCTACTGAGTATCAAACGATACTCGAAAACAAAACATAAAACATCATGAGTATCAAACTCAATTATAGAAAATACTGAGTATCAAATAATACCCGAAAACTAAACCAGTTACCTCTACCGGTTACAATTGGACTACAAAAGAGTTCAACAGCATTTTCTTCTGTTTTATAAGACTCTTATTGCTGTTTCACTATACTTGTCACCATTTTAGGAAATAAACATTGTTACTTTTGATAAAAAGAGAGTGTTTTCATTTTTTATTGTAATTCCAAGTGTCCCACTAGGTAAATTGAGAAATTAAATCGTATACTTTTAGCGAGTTCTCAGCCTTATAGACTCTTTGCATAAGCATAGTTTTAATATAATTTTTGGAAAATTTCTTAGAGAAAAAAATACTACTTGTTAAAAACAAATAAGGGTTTTAAATTTGCAGAAGGTATTTTATTAGAAGTAACTGACATATTAACTATTCTATCAAACTAGATCTGAGATCCTTATTGTAGTTAGAGAATTTCTAGAAAAGCTTGTGGATTTGTAATTTAAAATTACTTGTAAAATAGATAGAAACAATATAATATATAATAGAAAAGGATGAAGATATTCTAGTATAATACCTTTTTGAATTAAGAAGATTCCTTTATATACTACCTAAAAATGTTAGTAAAATGAGGGAAATACTTGGATATTTATATTATGTATTTGAGTATTCACAGACTACCTATAATAGCTATGTTAACTAAGTACTAATTAACAAAATTACTGCAAATATTAAAGTATAAATAACATTTGACCCTAAGAGCCACTTAAATTCCCTACAATGTATTATGACCACTTGAATTATTCTGTTATTATTATGAAAACTAGAAAAGCTTTCTCTAGTATTTAGTAAAAGACTCTTTTACAATAACAGAGAATGTATGCCTGAACCTCATGCTTCTAAGAGTTAGAAGTATCCAACCTTCTGCCTGGTTCTTTAACTAAGAATATCTAAGGAGGTCATATTGATAAAACTAAATAACTAACAAGAAGGATAAGAAAGACAACTCTACTTTCTAAATTGTATATATATCTTAAAAGAATAATATTTTGAAATTTGGCTATTGAAAATGATCACAAGGTATTTTATCATAGAATTATAGATATGTTGGTATTGAGACAGTATATATAACCTTATTTAATAAGAGGAAGGAAATATAAGACTACTTACAGATGGAGTAGGGATACCTAGTGTTCGTTTCGGGGCCCTATGAAACTTTAAATTTATATTTTTACAGCCCCATAATCTTGAATGGAATATTCCCGCTGAGGAGCCTTTGTGATTCCGGGTTGAGCGCTCCTAGGGAGCAAAAGTGGGTTGATTAGAGGAGTCCCCCACCATACTCGTACGGATACCTTGACCGACCGGGTTGTGGATGATTCGTTGGGAGGACATTTCCTTTTGGTTTGATGGGAGGCGTACCGGAATGGTGTGTTGCAAGGATGCGCGAGAAACTCGCGAGCCAGGAACAACACTTTTGTGCCGGAGGAACTCACTCTGATGTCTTGGCATTGGGGCTCTCAACATTTTACCGCAACACACACAATGGGGGACAGGGGTTATCATCTTCGCCCATGTCCCTCCAAAAAAAAATTACAAGAAAATTGGTGGAATGGTAGGGGGACAGTAACTCTGAATCTCTGATCCCTGGGCTACCGCAGCAACTCTTGGTTCCAAAAAGGCACGATAGAGCTCTCTTTCCTTCCTTGCATTCCAAAGACACCTACGCATACTGTACGTACCGAACTATGCGCCCCCAAACTCCCCCCTTCTGATCCTCCTCACACCGGATTGATTCATAATCTTCTCACCACCGGCCCCTCACCTTTTCTATTACCTGCTTCCCCCATCATCCTCCCATCATCCTCAAGCTATCCTCCTTAATCGCCTCCCTCACGACTTAACGGTATCCTTAGAATTCCCTCCGAATTTTTCTCCCTCTCGTTATTTCCGCCATTGCCTTTTTTACCCCCCTTCGCTTCTTCCTTACGAAATTGTAATACAGTTACCGGGCTCCTAACTTCATCCATCTCCATCGTGAGTTTCCCGTGGAGCTTTTTTTGGTTTCTCCCATCACCATTTCCATCTTACCCCGCTGCCTGCTGCATCCCGAGTTCCCTACTCAATTCATAGAGTTGTGCTGATTATCGATTATAAAGAATCTCCATTGAGCCAATCCCCTTTTTTCCGGGCAATCTTCATCATGTACGGTGCACCAGGAACCACCACCGGGGTCTCTACCCCTCATTCTGCATCCTCTCTCCGCCCTCTTGTTCTCAATCACGGGCTACTTGAACACGCCCTCCTTATTCCGACCACCCTTCACTACCATGCAACCGAGCTTCGTCAACGGTTTGCTTCTCAATTGCCACCTCCTACGGACGAATTTGCTCTCGATGAGGAGCCATCATCGGTCACCGAGCTTCTTTCCCGATTTTTAGCCTTCGTGACACAGCAAGTTACGGAAGGGGAGGACGACGCACAGGGAACCTACGAGGAGGTTTTACGGCTTGTTCTGACTGAATTCGAAAGCCGTTTTCTACGTGGCAATGAAGTTCATGCTGTGGCCGCTCAATTGCCTGGCACTCCGGCAAAGAGATTGGATGTGGTCAAATCCTACTATAGCGCTCGCCAAGCGGCTAACCGACCCATCAAAGCACACGAGTCTGCTCTGTTTCGTGCCACTACCGAACAAACCGCTGGCGTTTATGCAGTCTTCGGAGGACAGGGAAACATAGAAGAATACTTTAACGAACTTCGAGAAATTTTCAGCGTTTATGGCGGATTGGTCGACGATTATTTGGTGTATTGTGCCCGGCTACTTGCATCACTTTCTCGAGATCCCCGCGCAGGCAAGGTGTATTCCAAGGGGCTTGATGTTATGAGATGGCTGCAAGATGAGGAATCTACCCCTGATCTTACCTATCTAGTTTCTGCCCCTGTGTCCTTTCCCTTAATTGGGCTGGTTCAACTGGCGCATTACTATGTAACTTGCAAAATCCTCGCCAAGGAGCCTGGGGAACTCCGAAAAGGGCTTGTCGGCACAACCGGCCATTCTCAAGGTATCGTTACCGCGGCCGCGATTGCATCTGCATCTACTTGGGATTCATTCCATCGTATCACATCCGACACTCTCACCATCCTTTTCTGGATCGGTTGCCGTTCCCAACAAACCTATCCCCGCACTTCACTAGCTCCTAGCACCCTACAAGACTCCATCAATGAGGGCGAAGGTACTCCATCGCCCATGCTGTCGGTTCGAGACCTGCCTCAAGCACAGGTCCAGCACCACGTTGATATTACCAATACGCATTTGCCTAAGGATAGGCATATCCACATATCCTTGATTAATGGTGCCAGGAACGTTGTCGTAACCGGTCCTCCCCAATCTCTTTACGGCCTTAATCTTAGTCTGAGGAAGGTCAAAGCGCCAACCGGGTTGGACCAAAATCGTGTTCCTTTTACCGAGAGGAAGGTTCGTTTCACAAACCGTTTCCTACCTATTTCGGCGCCGTTCCACTCTCCGTACCTCGAATCCGCAACTGGCATCATTTTGGAGGACCTTAAAGAGATAGAGGCTTTCACCAGGCAGGATCTTGCAATTCCTGTTTTCCACACCTCCACTGGTCAAGACCTTCGCGATGGTCCGGGCGATGAATCAATCATTTCCGAATTGGTGAATATGATTACTCAGCAGCCGGTTCACTGGGAAGCAGCCACAGTCTTCCCCAGGGCAACCCACATCCTTGACTTTGGCCCCGGGGGCATTTCCGGGCTTGGTGTTTTGACCCACCGCAATAAGGACGGCACCGGTGTACGCATAATCATCGCGGGCGCTTTCGAAGGCACAAACAATGAGGTTGGATATAAGCCGGAGCTATTTGACAGAGATTCTGAGCACGCAGTCAAATATGCAGTCAACTGGCTGAAGGAGCATGGCCCCAAATTGGTGCGAACAAAACAGGGGGAGACCTTCGTTGATACCAAATTTTCTCGATTGCTCGGACGGCCGCCGGTAATGGTAGCTGGGATGACACCTTGCACTGTCCCGTGGGACTTTGTTGCGGCTACTATGAATGCCGGGTATCAGATTGAATTAGCCGGTAAGCTATATCATTTCCTTAAATTTTACTAGTCTATTCTAACGAAAATCGGCAGGTGGTGGTTATTACAACGCCAAGGGTCTTACCGCAGCTCTTCAAAAGATTGAGCAGAATACGATCCCTGGTGCCGGTATCACGGTCAATCTTATCTATGTGAACCCCCGAGCCATGGGATGGCAAATCCCACTTCTCCAACAGCTTCGTTCCGCGGGTGTTCCCATTGAAGGATTGACTATTGGCGCCGGGGTACCGTCAATCGAGGTTGCCAACGAGTATATTGAGACGATCGGGTTGAAACACATCTCGTTTAAGCCCGGTTCTATCGATGCTATCCAACAAGTCATCAATATTGCAAAGGCCAACCCAACTTTCCCGGTGATTCTGCAGTGGACTGGAGGAAGAGGTGGCGGTCATCACTCCTTTGAAGATTTCCATCAACCTATCCTTCAGATGTACGGACGCATCCGGAGATGCGGTAACATTGCCCTCGTCGCTGGCTCTGGGTTTGGTGGGGCGCAAGATACATATCCTTATTTGACAGGAGCTTGGTCCGAGAAGTTCAAGTACCCTCCAATGCCTTTCGACGGTGTTTTGTTCGGCAGCAGAATGATGACTGCAAAGGAGGCACATACTAGCTTGAATGTAAGTTTACCTTGGTCAGTCATACAATCAGGCGCATTCTAATTGATATTGTGTTCTAGGCCAAGAAAGCGATCTGTGAAGCAGAGGGGTTGGATGACAAGGACTGGGAAAAGACCTATAAGGGTCCTGCCGGTGGTGTTATTACGGTCCGGTCGGAGATGGGCGAGCCTATCCACAAGCTTGCTACCCGTGGTGTCAGACTCTGGTGAGTATCAATCGGGATTTGTTACTTGAACATTTTCAACTAACCTCCTGCAATATAGGGCTGAGCTGGATCGCACAATTTTCTCACTCGACAAAGCCAAACGTCTCATCGAGCTTAAGAAGCAACGTGACTATATCATCAAACGCCTGAATGCCGATTTCCAAAAGACTTGGTTTGGTCGAAATTCTAGTGGGGAGGCTGTGGATCTCGAAGATATGACCTATGCCGAGGTCGTCCGTCGCATGGTCGAACTCATGTATGTTAAGCATGAGTCCCGCTGGATCGATCCCTCTTTAAAACGGCTCACTGGGGATTTCATCCGACGCATTGAGGAACGTTTCACCCCCGTTGAGGGCCGGGCGTCCCTACTCCAAAACTACGCCGATTTGGATGATCCTTTTGCTACTACCGAAAAGATTCTAGCCCATTACCCGGAGGCCAACACTCAACTCATCAATGCACAAGATATGCAGCATTTCCTTCTCCTATGTCAGCGGCGCGGCCAGAAGCCTGTTCCATTTGTTCCTTCACTTGACGAGAACTTCGAATTCTGGTTCAAGAAGGATTCCCTTTGGCAATCCGAAGATCTCGAGGCTGTTGTAGACCAAGATGTTGGAAGAACATGTATTCTTCAGGGACCTATGGCTGCCAAATACTCCACCGTAGTCAATGAGCCTATCCAGGATATCCTCGATGGAATCCACAATGGACACATCGCTGCATTAACAACGGATGTCTATGGCGGTGACAAGAGTGTGATCCCTGTTGTTGAGTATTTTGGTGGCAAACCGATCGCTTCTCTGGATGACATTGAGAAGGTTGATGGGTTGACTATTTCTAAGGAAGGCGGAAAGACCACATTTAGACTCTCGGCGTCCGCCTCTCAAGGCGCCCTTCCCGACTCTGACCCGTGGCTAAGGCTACTTGCCGGTGAAACCTACTCGTGGAGACATGCGTTATTTACTAGCGATGTTTTCGTTCAAGGAAACAAATTCCAGGACAATCCAATGAGACGTATCTTCGCTCCTGCCCATGGCATGGTTGTCGAAATTACCAACGCAAGGGATCCGGCTAAAACCGTCATTACTGTCAAGGAGAAAAACCATTCCGGTGGTTGCTATGTCAAGACTGTCGAGATTAGGATGTCGGAAGAGAAGGAGATTCTCATCGATCTCATTGAGGAGCGCACCATATTAGGGAAGCCTGTATCCTTGCCGCTCAGGTTCCGCTATCACCCCGAGACTGGCTCTGCATCTATCCGCGAGGTAATGGAGGGAAGGAACGATAGGATCAAAGAATTTTACTACCGGCTCTGGTTTGGCGATGAGAAGGTTCCCCTCGACGCGGCGGTTACAGATGTGTTTGACGGCGGATGCGCACAGGTTACGGGACAGGCGATTGCCGATTTCGTTCACGCGGTTGGGAACAATGGCGAGGCTTTCGTTGAGCGACCTGGGAAGACTGTCTACGCGCCGATGGATTTCGCTATTGTGGTTGGGTGGAAAGCTATCATCAAAGCGATCTTCCCAAAGGCGATTGACGGCGATCTTCTCAAGCTGGTTCACCTCTCCAATAGCTTCCGCATGCTTCCTGGCGCAGAGCCTTTGAAAAAGGATGATGTTGTTGAAACCAGAGCTCAAATTAATACTATTCTCAACCAGGTCTCGGGGAAGATGGTGGAGGTCTGTGGAACCATCTCGAGGGATGGGCGGCCAATTATGGAGGTTACTTCACAATTCTTATACAGGGGCACTTACACCGACTATGAAAATACATTCCAACGAAAGATCGAGACGCCAATGCAAGTGCATATGGCCTCGAGCAGAGATATTGCTGTCCTTCGCTCAAAGGAGTGGTTCCACCTCGATGATCCTGATACCGAACCTTTAGGGAAGACGCTTACATTTCGCTTGTCGAGCTTTATCCGGTTTAAGGATGAGAAGATCTTCAGCTCTGTTGAAACTCTCGGACAAGTGTTGGTTGAGCTACCTACAAAGGAAGTTATACAAGTTGCATCTGTCCAGTACATTGCCGGTCAGAGTCACGGAAACCCGGTAATTGACTATCTCCAACGCCACGGCACTAGTATCGAACAGCCTGTCAACTTCGACAACGCTATTCCTCTTAACGCGAAAACTGAACTTCTCATCAGAGCCCCGGCTAGCAACGAAGGATATGCCCGTGTATCTGGCGACTACAATCCAATCCACGTTTCACGAACCTTCTCTAGCTATGCTAACCTTGCCGGGACTATCACTCATGGAATGTTCTCATCCGCGGCAGTGAGATCTCTTGTTGAAACTTGGGCTGCGGAGAACAACATTGCTAGGGTTAGATCCTTTTCATGTAGCTTTGTCGGTATGGTATTACCGAATGACGATATTGAGACCAAGTTGCATCATGCTGGTATGGTCAGCGGTAGAAAGATTATTAAAGTTGAAGCTACCAATAAGGAAACCCAAGAGAAAGTTCTTGTGGGGGAGGCGGAGGTCGAGCAACCAGTATCTGCCTATATATTTACCGGCCAAGGAAGTCAGGAGCAAGGTATGGGGATGAGTCTGTACGACTCCTCGCCCGTAGCTAGGGAGGTTTGGGACAGGGCTGATAGGCATTTTATGGACAATTATGGTGAGTCATTCCCCTTGCTGTTCTCCTTCACCACACTAACCGTATTACAGGTTTCGCAATTACAAACATTGTGAGAAGCAACCCCAAGGAATTGACTGTTCATTTTGGCGGGCCGCGTGGAAAGGCTATCAGGCAGAACTATATGTCAATGACTTTTGAGAGTGTTGGCGCGGACGGATCAACGAAATCGGAGAAGATCTTCAAAGACGTCACGGAGACAACCACCTCATACACCTACCGCTCCCCAACCGGTCTTTTGTCCGCAACCCAATTCACCCAGCCCGCGCTCACTCTTATGGAGAAGGCTTCCTTTGAGGACATGAGATCTCGTGGCTTAATTCAGCGCGATTCTGTGTTTGCCGGACATTCGTTGGGTGAATACTCTGCTCTTGCGGCTTTGGCCGAGGTCATGCCAATTGAGTCTTTGGTCTCTGTCGTCTTCTACCGTGGTTTGACTATGCAAGTCGCCGTCGAACGCGATACCGAGGGAAGAAGCAACTACTCTATGATTGCTGTCAATACTAGCCGTATTTCTAAGACCTTTAATGAGCAAGCTCTTCAGTACGTTGTTGATAACATCGCGGAAGAAACCAAATGGTTGCTGGAAGTTGTCAATTATAACGTTATTAACCAGCAATATGTCTGCGCCGGTGATGTAAGTTTCCTACCACTCATTTGCTTTCACATCTATTGACATGTCGTTAGTTACGCGCCCTCGATTGCCTCACCAACGTGCTCAACTTCCTCAAGGTGCAGAAAATTGACATTCAGGCCCTCATGGCGAAGATGTCCCTTGAGGACGTCAAGGAGAAGCTCGTCGAGATTATCCAGGAATGTGCCAAACAAACTGAAGCCAAGCCCAAGCCAGTCGAACTCCAACGCGGTCTTGCCACAATTCCTCTCAGGGGCATTGACGTCCCGTTCCACTCTACATTCTTGCGTAGTGGAGTCAAACCCTTCAGATCATTCCTTATGAAGAAGATAGTGAAGTCTTCGATTGACCCAAGCAAGCTTGTCGGAAAA
>Ga0307507_10006285_pt1 | contig 18375 bp, 5 predicted proteins | sample 7_EM_MG_FD_207223 | JGI IMG/M metagenome (GOLD analysis project Ga0307507, IMG submission 207223) | Populus trichocarpa ectomycorrhiza microbial communities from riparian zone in the Pacific Northwest, United States - 7_EM | ecosystem: Host-associated > Plants > Roots > Unclassified | place... | reverse complement strand
TCTTAATTCATTCGTGTCTATCTTGTCTACCAAAAGAGAAAGAAAGGGGTAGTAAAGGTCGGGCTATCTATCGGGCCGTGGGTGGTCAGGTGACCTACGCTACGCCATACAGCCCCTGCCGCATACACTCTGCGCGTAACGTTATTTACAACCTCTACTCGTACAGACAGATACCATTATATTAATCTCGTTTATAGGTGTTGTTGTTAGGGTCTGTAATATAGGTGCCTTAATATTACGGAGTTCTTTACAGAGTGCTTCTATTAATTACTAGTATTAGGCTTCTAGTGCAGCCTACTACTAAGCTAAGGCTTCCGTAAAGGACTATTATATTATAGTTAACTGTTCCCTAACTAGGGTTATAATACTCGTGGTTATTAAAAGGGATTTGGGTTCGTTTGCTATTTCAATAATAGTTATTTTAACGCAACGTAATATAAGGGCGCGAAGAGGCTTTAGGGAAGATTTAAAGGAATAATATAAATTCTATCTAAATCTATAGGTATATAGCTCTTGCAGAGTATAAGATGTTATATAAAGAAGAGAAAGGAATATAGGAAACTTGTAACTAAATATTCGTGGTCTTAGCAGTAGACGCGTAGATATAAGCCCACGCGGATTTTAATAGGGTTTAACTAAATTCTATTATATTAGTGGAATTTAGTAAAGACTGGTGGAAATTAATTAAGTTAGCGGAACTGTCGGTATACTCGCTTTATCAACAGGCACGAATATCACTGTATAATACGTATGCGGTGTTAAAGTTGGTAGTTAATTAATTGTCTAGAAGTAAGGGGTTGCTCTAAGGTCAGGTTAGCTAGCCTCGCTTTGTGGTCTTGTGACCACGTCACATAACTAATATTCCGACACTAGAGCAACTCTAAAAGAAGGCTAATCTACATTCTAAAGTCAAGTTTACTTCTAGACTATTTATAGCGTATACACAATAGCTAGAGATCCAATTAATACACAATAGCTTCCACGCTCCTTTTACAGGTCCGTAATTGCAAGAAGAATTATTAGGGGTAGCAGGTTAACATGTCGCGAGGGCCGCCAAGGCGCTAGTGGTAAGTGAGCCAATAGCGATTTTCCATCCTGGGGATGGAAAATCCTAATTAGCTAGTTAAATTTAGGGTCCGCACCGTTATAATTAGTTACCTAACGCTAAGCTAAATCTAAGTTTGTTTGTTTAACCTATCCTATAACTTATAGATCGATTCGGTTTGTATTAATAAGCCATTAAAAAGCCGCGCAGGGTTTTCCCTTTGTTATAGCGTTAGTAGGGTTGGCCTCTCCGTTAATCTATTTCACCTCCGTAATCTGTCTCCATTCGTAGGCTTACTAGAGGCACATTACGTCAATCATTAGGCGCTTTTTTTAGGTGGTTTCAAGTCGTACTAGACAGTTATATAAGGACTTAGAATTAGTGCAAAGCATAAGTAAAAGACTAATTTATAGGATCTTGTCTACTATAGACTTAATCGCAACGCCGATATTAAAGCCGTAGGCTGTACCGTAGAGTTTAGAAGCTAGTACACTCTAAGTAACTCTTTTACACTTAACCGAGCTCCAATGGATGATGTTGGCCTTCTTTATAGCATTGGCTAGTACAATAACGTAGCCGATCTGCAAAGAGAGGTCCTTATTGTTGGTAAATAATGCGTCCGTAAACACCAGGAGCTGTAGGGTTTTAATATCTAACTTAACAAACTTAAGGCCTCTATTAGCGTTCTTAATTTGCCAGTTTAGACGCTTATTTAACTGTTTTACATCTTCCTTATTAGGGTTAATTACCTAGGCGGTAAAGGATAAATCAAATAAGGCTTCTAGCTAGTAAACTAAAGCAATATATACACCTCTAGCACGTTAAGCGATGTACTAGTCCTTTAGAGTTAAGGTTCTTATAGCTCCTCTTAATCCTGTACTTATAGCAAGCTTAGTGCTAATTATACTAAGGTTTATATATTGTCGTTCCTAAGTAAGCGTAATACTCCCGTTAGTTAGTAGCTAAATGACTCCACTGTTAAACTTAATAGGCGTATTAACGGTAAGTTGTTCCCGTTCTTTAGCTATAAACTTGGCCTTATACAGCTTATTTTACTCTGCGCTTATAAAGGTCTTATCTACTAGGAATAGGGTATTATTAGTTTATAGGCCTACAATACCAAAGGGTTCGTTACTCTGTAGGAAACAGGGGTTGTATATAGACTGGTCTATATGCAACTATTAGATGTAATATAAGTAATATATCTTAAACTAGTGGTTACCAGCTTCCAGTACTCCGTAGAGTGGTTTTATAACCTTTAAAATAGAGGCCTTATTAATCCCAAGTTGCTTAATTAGCTTGTGCGGAGGTCGTACATAAAACTCTTAATTTAGTATGGTGGTTGATTATATATAGGCCTATAAAATATCTTAGAGGTAAAGTCGTGCCTATAGAAGCTTTATGGCGGCGATACAGAGAATTAGTTATTAGCTAACTTATTAAATAGTTAGTAATTAGGTAAGAACCAGTTCCTTTTCTAAGTTATTATAAGCTTATATAACTAGTTGGGATTTCTTAAAGGCTTTATTAGTTCCCTTATTCTTAATCTTATTAACAAATCGCGAGTTAAAGAGTTGTACGCCTTATAGTATATCCATAAGTCTTATAATCTTAAAAACTCCCTTCTTAAGTAGACTAGTAGGCTCCTTCTATTAGAAGGCGCTAAATTAAGTACTGAATTAACTGTCATCCTATAGGTAGATGGTAATGTTAGTTATAGCCGTAAGTAGAGGGTATTTATAAGGGCGTCCTCTGCCTCGTTTTAGGGGTTATTGCTAAGCTTTAGTAGGTCTCTCTAAAACAGTCTCAGAAAGGGCTAACCTAAGTAAAGGTTTAGGTAGCGATTCTGGTCCAACAATTTACTCCTACAATTTAGTTACTTAAAGGTAGGGTTTTACAACCGTAGATTAAAAGGCTGTAGGTCCACTAGACAGCTTAATAGTATATATTTTACCCTTAACGGTAAGTAAGGTAAATGGCCTATTCTAATAGCCGCTTTAGCTAGTGTTTCCTTCTCTCCAAACCAAAACGGGTAAATTTGGTGGGAGATTATAAATCACATTAGCATTGGGTCCATTTCGCATATTTAGCGCATTAGCGATTTATCATTTAGCTTATAGCTTCTATATCTCTACTATAGCCTTTTTGATTACGGTAGCGCGTTATATAACTATAGGGGATGGTGTATTGGATTTAACCATTTGGGGGTAGGCTCTAAAGACTAGAAGTATAGGAACTAGTCCTTTAGGGCCAGCTAAATCGTTAATTGCTTTAAGCGCTATTTAGAGTCCCATCTCCTTATTAATTTTAGGGATTTCAGTTATAATAATCTAGTAGGCTCGCCGTAATAGACTATAGTAGCGCTCTACCATTCCAATAGAGTTATATGCTTTAACCGGTACTCCCTTTATACTAATTCCCATAATAGTGGCGTATTACTTAAATTCCTTACTAATAAAGTTCTTTCTGGTGTTATAGGTAATTAGGTCTAGTAGCCCTAGGTAGATATTAATCTAGCACATCTATAGAATATCCTATGTGTGTTTAGTACTGATATCTTATAGCTATCTACCGGCCTAAAATCGCGTTCCTTTATCAACAATGTATAGGAGGGGTGATCCGCTAATATACATAATGTCAACGATGATATTATAGTTAAAATTAACATCATCTTATAGGGTAAAGCGGAATCTGCCTAGTAATTTACTAAACTTTTAACAGTAGTAGTAGAACTTGGTTAGTTACTTAATAGCCATTCTATTAGTTTCATGGCCAGTATAGTAAAGTAGTTTTTATAATTTCTTAACTAAGGGATATCTAAATTAACGATACAGGTGCCGTAGCTCTATATCTATTAAATAGCAGGGGTTTGCGTTAAAGGATTCAGATAAATATAACTATAGTAATAAGCTCTATAAGAGAAATAGGTAGCTAAACTATCGCACTACTAGCACTTTTTTAGTATAAGTGATAACAACGTTTCTAAGGTTATTGTAGTAGATTTGGAGTCTATCCATATCCGCTAAATAGAGTAGGAAGGGGGTATCCATATAGACAATATAAAACTATATCTTGCCTATAGGGGTGATAACGTCCGCAGTTTTAATAGAGGTAGCAATTCTAATGCTAAACTGCACATTAACTTGTCCTTTGGTTAAGGTATTAAGTTTTACAAATTAGTCCGCGTTCTATAATGCCTAGAATTGTCCGTAACCGGCCATAGACTTCTTTAACGCACTAGTATTAATCATAATTCCTATAAATACTGTGGAAGTATAGCGTAAAGCGGCGGTTGTTATATTATAGTTAAACGGGTTAGTTTCCGTAGTAGGTTCCATAGAAGTTACAGTAAGTAAGTAAGCGTAAGCCTTGTTGGCTAGTTCTATACTTGTAGAGGTTGCTTTGTCTATAGTAAGAGTCCCAAATAATATAAGGTAGTAGCCGTTAGGGTCTTCTAGTTCTTCCTCGCTATTATCATTATTAGTGTTTTTGTTAGCATCTATGTCTAGAATAAGAGCTTCAAAGGTCTTATTGCACTTATTATTGTCGTCTCCTTTATAGTAGATAGTGTATTGTCTGAAGCGTTCTTTAAAGTTACCATTACGGCCCTTGTTATTATTAAAACGTCTTTTATACTTATTTCTAGAACAGTTCCGCTCCTCCTCTATATATTTCCATAAGTGGCAGCTCTCCTTTTAGCAGATATAGCACTTGGCCTTTAGGGATCTAATAGTGTTTTATTTATAGGAGCGGGTTTGGTTACAGTTATTATAGATATCATGGCAGTATATGCGATCCGTAAAGTAGGCTCCTTAAGACGGTCTTATTAAGGCCTAGGAGGGGTGTTCCTTCTCCTATATAACTATAGAAGATTGTAACTTGCTAATTAACTGGGAGAGGTCTTCAGAAGGGTTAGAAATGGTAATATAGTATACTAGTACTCCTTGGCAAGCAGTAACTAGCTTATTTATAAAGAAGAGGTCTATACAAAACTCTAGGTATAATTTATAGCGATATTTTAAGAGCTTATTAAGGAGTAGTTGGAAACTCTAATAGATTTGCTTATTAGGGTTCTCGTTAATAATTCCTTAGAAGTTAGTGGCGTTCTATTTAGTAAGGTTTCTCTAATAGTACTCTAGTCCTTTAAAGAAGTAACGCATGTGGTTATATGCCTCAGTAAATGATCTAGTTAAAAGGCTGCCATTATAGTAGTAATCCTGGGCAAGTCCCTTTAGCATAGTTAGGAATACAGTTATATAGCCTTTAGGAGGTAGACCAGCTCTCTTATAGATATTATAGAAGATAGTTAACTTAAAGTTAAAGCTATTACTCACTCCATTATACTTCTGGTCGTCTGTATAGATCTTAGCAATAGTAGCTACCTCTTTACTATACATAGGCAGGTGCATAGTAGGGTCGGTATTGGCAGTACTAGGGTGAAGATGCTAGGCAGGAGGAAGACCAGGTGGGATAGGAGTAGTTACTAGAGGGAGGGTAGAGGTAGTTGCCGTAGGCAATAATTACTAATTCTGCATCTGTAGGAGTTAAGTAAGGAGAGTAAGTAGTTAATCTTGGATAGAGGTAGGTGCAGCTTACTATTAGGTGGCGGTTAGTGTAGCTTGCTGGGGTATAGATATAACAGCTAGTTAGGGTATTATAGGGGTAGGTATTTGCGTTCTAGGTGTTGTAGCTGTAGCTATAGGCTAGATTACAGGCGTCAGAGGTAGTGGAGGTAGTTGATAGTTTGCAGGCGTCAGCACCGTATGGGAAGGTAGTGGGCTATAGAGGGGGGTTGTAGGAGCTAAAGAGGCTATAACTAATAAGGGTATAGCTTAATTCAATATTAAAGCTGTTTGTGTTAAGTTAAGTTGTTCTCATAGTGCCACTATAATTATAGGGCTGACTTCCTTAAGAGCTCCTGTGATTTCCTTATCTGTCTATTTATAAGGTTCCTCTTCTATAAGAACATTATACAGAACCTTATAAAGTGGGTATCTATTACTATATATAGCGACATATACTCCTCTTTAGAGTAGGTAAGTACGGAGCTTTGCTCTAGTAATAGAGCGTATCTTTCTAAAGTCCTCAATAGTAAAGCCTTCAAATTCTTCTTAGAATAGCAACCATAATGTATAATCTGTAAAGTTCTTATATGTATACTCATAGATTTTTGTTTCCATATATTCTTCTAGGTCTTTCTCCAAGGCAGTTATTACATCAATCCTATAACCATGTCTGGTGATTCTCTCCTTCCATTTAGGATCTATTTTGTTGTGTAAAGCAGTGTGCTAGTCCTTGTATATATTGTAGTTTAAGGTTGAGGTTGAGTTTGAGGTTAAGGTCAAGGTTAAGGTCGTCAAGGTAAGGGTATCGAAGTGAGGGTATTTAGGTATATACGTCCTTTACAGCCGTCGGGCCTGTAAAGTATTCTTAGCAAGACTGCGATTCTCTCAGCGATCTATTATATTGGCTATAAGGCCAGTATAAATTCTCTTAAGCTTAAGGGAGGTTGTAATCTTCTCTAAGTAAAGATACAATTCTCTAGGCGATCTAACACGTTAGCAGTTAAGCTAATACGTGGTCTTAAGCTTTAAGGGTAATATAGCTTTCTCCTACAACTAAAATAGACAAGGCCAGGCGATCCGTGTACTGTTACTAATACGGTTCTTAAGCTCTAGCTTATTGCGTATTTCCTAATCTGTACGTCTACTAATCAGTGTCGGTATACTCGCTTTATCAACGGGCACGAATATCACTGTATAATACATATGCGGTGTTAAAGTTAGTAGTTAATTGATTGTCTAGAAGTAAGGGGTTGCTCCAAGGTCAGGTTAGCTAGCCTCACTTCGTGGTCTCGTGACCACGTCACATAACTAACATTCCGACAGGAACTTAGCAGAATTTAATTAACTTAGTAGAATTTAGCAGAATTTAATTAAAGCGTTAGATTTTATCTGTTAAGTGTTTTACCAAGATATTCCTATTGTAACTGGGCTAGTCCTGTTACAACTACCTGTTACCAATTAGAGTATAGCTAATTTGTATTCTTTTTAACTCCTATAAACTCCTATAAACTCCTGTAAACTCCTACAAACTCCTAAGCTAATTAGATAGCAAAAAAAAATCGCGATTATAAAAAAAAATGGTATAAAAGGTTAGTGGAAGACCAGGGCGGGTAAGGTAGGTAGGGTAGGTAGGGTAGAGGTTTATCTGCGCCTAACACTATAACCAAGTTGTATTGTAGCAATTAATTTAATGGACCTAAAAGAATTACTATCCATTATTAAGGAAGCTTAGTGTAAGGAAAATGGTTTATTATAAATGGCCGTTTTAGAAGCATACCTTTAATAAATACTACAGTATATAAACTTAGGAGGCCGCCCTTAAACTCCTTATTTTAAATAGGTGCGCACCTTAAAATATCTAATATTTGGTTTTAGTAATATACTTCTTATTACACGCATGGGTTTTGGAAAGAGCCTTATTTTTATACTTTTTTAATCTTAATAGGCAAGATTACTATTTAGTTAATCCCACTAAGCAAGCTTAATAATGAATAGTTAGATAATATCTAGAAGCTTAATAGTTCTAATTTATATCTTATTAATTCCAAGAGTAGAAGGATAGATAAGGCGCTAATTATAAAAATAAAGGATGGTGTATATACACACATACTCCTTAATCCTAAGTAGGCCTTATTAAAGTCTTTCTAGGATATATTAAAGAGCACGGAACTATAGGCTAGGGTTAATCTTATTGCAATTAATAAGTGTTATCTAGTAAAGCAATAGGAAATGTTCTAACCGGCGTTTATAATATTGGGCAAGCTACGGATAATACTTTATTAGAATATAGTTTGGTTTAGTTGTTCTGCTATACTTAATAAGGAGGCAGAATAACTAGTTCTTAGTAACGCCGGTTTCCGCTCTATAGGTAACCATATATACCAGACTGAGGTTATTAGGACTTCTATAAATCGCCCTAATGTCTTAATCTACATACTACCGCTTGGTAAAGGCAAGGTGGATTTATAGGATGCACTATACTTCCTATTAGACGTATATACAGATTTAGATACCATAGTCCTAGAGTAAATACCAAAGATGATTATCTTTATAGACGGTTGTTGGTCTGTCTAGGAAGCAGTAGTATACCTTTAAAAAGCACTCCTTATAAAGACTTTAACCTTTATACCTAATAAATAGTATACTATTAATGCTAATAGTAAAGCCTATTGCGTTACCAATATGGTCTAGGTATATACTGCACATATTTAAAAGTATAATTATACTACTTAATATAAAGAGTTTAAGAAATCCTTATTGTCTATAAGGATTATAGTGGCAACAACCTCTCTTAGTATAGGTATTAATGTCCTAGATATTAAACAGGTAGGGCTTTAGAAGTTTTTAATTATAAAGAGTTTTGCAGATCTATAGCAGTGTCTTAGTTGTAGTGGACGGGGCTACGGTTAGACTAGTAAAGGTTATATATTTCTGCCGTATTGGGCCTTTAATATAGAAGGTATTAATAGACCAGAAATTAAATAGCCATAGTTATAACCAGACGCACCTTAGAAGACCACTTATAGGCTATATTAGAATTAACTACTAGCTAATTAAGCAATAGCGCGTAGTTAACTAGCCAACGGCTATACGCCTGGCGATATAAGTAACACGGAAAGTGTTTCCTCTTAGATATTAGCTTTAAGCCAGGCTCCCACCCCTATTAATAAAGCTATAACGACTAAATTTTGGAATAAGGTAGAGATATCTTGTTATACTAGGCTATTAGCTATATAAATGGAAATGGTTAACAGTATATACCATTAGAAGGCCTTTTTAACTTACCTTAATAAGGATAAGTTACTACTATAAGTTCAGGTTACCCGTATACCGCTAGATTAATATTACAGTCGTTGCAATCCGGCACTGCTTTTAACTCTTACTTAGGCTCTGGATATCCTATAACTAATTACTTAGCCAAGAAATGGTACGCGAGCTTATCTTACCCTAACTCTTATTAATAAATAGGCGACTATATAGGCAGAAGCATTATATAGTAATATATATAGGCGCATCCCTATGCCGCTATCTGCGTATATAGATATAATATACCGCTGGTAGCTTATATATATGTATAAACTAGGACTAGACTTTTAGAACACGCTAACCTTTAATTATCTCTATGCTAAAGCTCCTTTACTTTAGATATGGCCTTATAGAGAGGAATCTGGGTAACTGTTAGTAGAGTAACTTTAGTACTTTATTAAGGAGGTTAACAATTTATATACTAAGATAAAGGATGCAAGACTTATAAGAAAGTAATAATAGTAGCTATAGGAGTTATAAGGCTAGTATAGTTAGGAATCTCGTACCAATATATCCAATTATGCCACAGCTATTTGTAAAAGGGATAATACCCTTATTACCTAGGTTGCAAAACAAAAGGCGTTAAGGGCTGCATAAATATACGCAATTAAGACGGCCGGAGCAAATAAGTGTACGTTATTAGGTATAGTAAGAGATAGTACGCCACTGTTAACATCACAACTAGGAGAATGGGTTAATAGTGTTATTAGTATACTAGTATTACTATTATTAACTGTCTAATCAAGGTTGCGTCCTTACAGTCATATGACCGCAAATTGCCATCACGTGACGGCAATCTAGGGCAATTTGCGGCAACTTGCCTACGAACGCGAGTCAAAAGGGGTTAATTACGTGAGCTAAGCGAGCTCAAGAAATCCACCAAATTCCACCTGTAGAATAGGAGAATCAATAAGCATCAATTAAAATCAGTTACCACCCATACTATTGTAATAGCATTACGTATCACCAGAAGTGATACCGACACTAATTAGTAATTATAGATTAGGAGACGTATTATCTATAAAGAGAGACGAGCTTAATCAGTCCCTGCTAAAGGCCTCTACCAATCTCGCCTGCTAAGGAGCATTAGTTAACGTATATTTAAAAAGTCAACCCCTATCTAATAGGCCCTTAATTTTTCATACACGGCCCTTAGGTGTTTAAAGAACTAACCCCTTTTAATAGGCCCTTGGTTCGCGTCTATTACGCATTTTATACTACCTAGATCACATTAAGGAGCATTAGTTAACGTGTACTTAAAAAGTCAACCCCTATCTAATAGGCCCTTAATTTTTCATACACAGCCTTTAGGTACTTAAAGAACCGACCCCTATCTAATAGGCCCTTGGTTCGCGTCTATTACGCATTTTAAACGCGTTAGGTACTTAAGGAACCAACCCTTTTAATAGGCCCTTAGTTTGCGTCCATTATGTGTTTTTTTATTTAGAACCCAAAATCGAACTTAACAGGAGTCATAAGATAAGAATTAATATGTTAGACATTAGGGCACAAGTCAACATAGGATAGGAGAAATGGCCTAAAGGCATCGACTTACAGTCCGACGAAACCACCATAGAGGATATTAATAAATTTATACAATTTAAGATCCTAAAATACGAAGCGTATGATCTTAAGGACGATAAGCTGTGGGAGGTCTATAAGGAAGATTTCCAGAACTTTATAGTATAGATCTTTAAGAACTGCAACTAGGCAAGCATCCGAAAGCTTTAAATACTCCTATGAACCAACGGTGTATGGGTAAAGAAGTATAGGAATACCACGGTTCCCGAATTACTATTTGACACCTTATAAGAAGATCCTACAGAATGGACTAAGCTTAAGATTAGGGAACATATGGCAGCCGGAGGGAAGTTCAATTCAGGACGAATCGACTACCTTTTTAAGAACAACTTCGCTAGTATTAGGACCAGTACCAGTACTAGCATTAGCACTATCAAGAATCCGACACTACCTGCTGCTACGCCCCAACCTACCCCTACTCCTCAACCCACCCCTACGCCTCGACCTACCCCTATACTACTACCTACCGCTACACCCCAACCTACCACTGTGACGGCTCGAACCATTAAACAAATGTCTTGACGAAGACTTGAATAAATGCTTCCAAGATGAAGCGAACGAATGCTGTATTACGAAGATATCAAGGTGAGGAGCAAGAGAAGTGGTGAGGCCACGTCTAAATACACAAGCCAAGCCCTAAGCGAACCCCTGACTAGGTGACGCGCCCCAGCGCCGTCACATCACCCCCCCTTTCGAAAAAGCCTGCCCTCAGGCGTTGTTCTCCAGTACCTATCCATCTTGTATACAGTTACTGCTGCAGGTGGAGCAGCAGGAGTCAGTAGTGGTACTGCAGGCGGAGCAGCAGTTGTCGGTTGTAGTACTGCAGGCAGAGCAGTAGAAGTCGATTGCGGTGCTACAGGAAGGCAGCAAGGTGTTGGTTTAGCTGCAGGTAGGAGCAGCAATTGTCCGTTTGGGTGGTAGTACGGTACCAGCGGCAGTGATAGTCAGTCAAGCACAGAGCTCGTCTATCAGTTGGTCAGTAGATCGCAGGCATAACGGCGCGATCAGTATCGTAATAGCAGGCATAGCGGCGCTATTGTTGTCGTCGTGATAACAGGTGTAGGACGCTATCGTTGTCTGGTATATGGCAGTACGGTGCCAGCGTCATATAGATTGCAGGCGTATCGGCACAATCATTCAGTCGGTGGTCCTAGTGATTTCGTTCCTCAAAGCTCGTACAACTTAGTATCAGTCGGGGTTGTTCCTCACAGATAGTGTCTGAGTATCAATTGACTTCCACGCAGCCTGACAGTTCAAACAAATGCCTAAGGCTTGAACGCAGCCAATAGCTCAGTATCAATTAACGTCGTTCTTGCAGACAGTATCTCAGTATCAACCGATGTCGTTGTCGCAGCATACATGCTTAGTATCAGTCAAAAAGGACTATTCGGGTAGCAGTACGGTGCAAGCGTCCGTAGACGTACGGTCGGTCGGTCGGTCGTCGACAGATATACGCGTTCGACGCGTCGTTGTCGTCACTCGGTCGACACATTGATAGGTATACGCGTTCGACGCGTACATCCGTAGGGACCTTTGTCGTTGTCGATCGGCGAGTCGTACGGTCGGAAAGAGGTTATCGCCCGGCACGTGCTTCCCCATAGCATAGGCGGCCGTTTGATAGAGAGAAGGGAAAAAAAGAAGAGAACAAAAAACAAGAACAATAAGGGTGCCTGCGCTAGTGTAGGGAGTAAGCTTCTCGCAACCCAGCCACTACAGGACTTCGCACGAGTAGATGTTTACTGTCCTCACGGACAACCTAAGACCTGAGATACCGCAGCCTGCATATAACTGGGGACCTTGATATAATGTGACGGCTCAAACCATTAAACAAATGTCTTAACAAAGACTTGAATAAATGCTTCCAAGATGAAGCGAACAAATGCTGTATTACAAAGATATCAAGGTGAGGAGCAAGAGAAGTGGTGAGGCCACGTCTAAATACACAAGCCAAGCCCTAAGCGAACCCCTGACTAGGTGACGCGCCCCAGCGCCGTCACAACCACTACACCTCAACCTACCCCTATACCTCAACCTACTCCCACACCACCCCTATAACGGGAGTCTGATTATATCGACTTAACCTTGCTATTAGAACTACCCACACCACCAATACAATAAGATACCCCGCATATTAATTTAACTTCGCTAATAGGGCCCCTAGTAGCAGCGGCGGAGAACAGAGTTAGACCTAGAGCTTTGGCAAGGAATTAGCAAAGATATACGTGGAAAATAATAAGTACAGTTAGGAGGACAATAACAATACGGCTGGCCTAGAAGCTCATTGGTCCATTAGCATAGACTTAGGAACTACTAAGGATTTAGCCCTAACTCTTCCTATCTTAAGCGCCTACCCCTAAAGGAGTTAATTTAATTTACTAACCCCTTCTACTATATAGCGGGCAGCGGCAATATAATGGGTAATAGAGGTATTAAAGACCAGAACCACGAGATAAGTTAGCGATATACTATCTGTTACTATAACCTACAACCTCCCCCTTAACTTAGACATACTCGTATGGCGTAAAGGCAATACTAGACAGAGCGGTAAAGGGACTAGTCTATTTTAGTTGCTTAGAACCAACGGAGAAACCTATAGGGTATAGCTCCCTAGTGGATCTACCAGATCTTAGACTACGGCAGTAAAACTATACCTAATAACTACAGAACTCCGCTAGCCCTACCACCGTTTTAGACATCCGTCCGCAGATAGACTATATAGGGTATTAGAGCACTCTGGCTACGATATTAATAAATAGGCTATTAACTACCTCACTAAGTACTTCCCCTACTGCCAGAAATAGGGAAAATTACCTCGCAGGTTTAAGTTTATCTTATAACTATACTGGATCAACACCTATATTAGACCCCCTGATTATACTACCTATAACAGTAGCGCCCGCCTTAAATCTTCTATAACTGGCCTAATTAATGACCTATAATCTTCTATTGCAATATTTAAAAAGTTAAATAGTTTCCTAAGTATCCCCAGTACTCTATATATCCAAGACCTCCTAAATATCCACAGTAGATATAGGATATTTAACTAGGGGACAGTTAAGTTCTAAGGTGGGGGAGGGGACGCAGGTAATAATTACGACGCGTTAACGCGTTAGTCGCGACGACCTACTATAAAGACGTTAGTTCAGCTTACCGCCTACCACTGAGCCAATAGCGATTTTCTATCCCCGGGATGGAAAATCCTAATTGGTCTATTTAGCAATAGAGCTGGCAGAACTCTACACCGCCCCTAGAATTCAATAATATACCAGCTGTATAATAAGAACGGCACCAAGAGCCTTAATTAATTGCACGGATATAGAGCCGATTGTATAATATAGAGCCTTAATTAAATAACTGCACAGAAGCCACGGTTAGTTGAAGAATTGAATTAAGCTAAAGCCTTAATACCAGCATGTCGCCGCCACTGAAGCAAATTAATTGAATGTTGTTAGATTAGAGCCTTTGACCGGGCCGACCTTATTCCTTATTTAGACGACAAATGATTGCAGCACGACTGTTACTGCTATCCGAATTCAGTACTGCGTTAGCTGCACAACAAGAACAGACACCGCGGTAAAGAAGTGACCTATATAAAGGAGCAGCCACAACATCCGCAGCAGCTATAACAACTATAGCAACTTCAGCAATCTCAGTGGCTAAAGCCTCCAGAATTAACATAAATATAGTCAAGCTACAGGCTACTAAGTGGGCAGAGAGAGGAGAAGACGTCAAGGCAGGAATAGAGTACAAAGATGTCGAGCCAGCAGCCAAGGCGCTAGTACTAAGCGAGCCAATAGCGATTTTCCATGCCGGGTATGGAAAATTGTGATTGGTTACTTTAGCTATTTGGCAGAATTTGGTGGAATTCGATAGGTGGAAAGTAGTGGAATTTGACAGGTGGAAGGTAGTGGAATTTGGCAGGCGGCGTGCTTAAGCACCGTTAAAAACTAAATACTCCCAGTGTCTGATTAAGGTTGCGTCCTTGCAGTTATATAACCGCAAATTGCTATCACATGATGGCAATCTAGGGCAATTTGCGGCAACTTGCCTACGAACGCGAGTTAAAAGGGGTTAATTACGTGAGCTAAACGAGCTTAAGAAATCTACTAAATTCTACCTGTAGAATAGGAGAATCAATAAGCATCAATCAAAATTAGTTACCACCCATACTATTGCAATAGCATTACGTATCACCGGAAGTAATACCGACATTAACCTTACCTACCTTGCCTAATGGCATATCTAAAGGTATTTAGCATGCTATAAGACATCTTAAATAAGCTTATATATTAGGAGAAGATGTTATTAGGAATAGCCCTAATAGTAGCCGGTTAGATATCCAGTAGCCAGTTATTAATATATTAGATATTTAGAAAAGTGCAACTCTTAGTTAAAAAAGAAAAAGATAAAGGTATAATAGCACAGAGCCTACTACCCTATTAATACGTCAGTTGCTATTAGTAGAAAGTGTCACGAGGCGCGGAACAGTGGCTGCTAAACGTATGTATTCGAGGAGTCTATAAGACGTTGCGCAATCGATCGTAAGGATTGAGGGCGTAGGAAGGTGATATACTACGCGTGGCTGACGTAAGCTGTACGCGAAGCGTACGCGAGGGCACGGGGTTCCGCTAGGGAGTCTCCTATAGAGGCTCTTATGGCGGCGTTCCGTAACACTACCCCCCCCTCTTATAGAGGCGGAGCTCCGGCAACGCTGTGGTTACTATATACATGTAGAAGGAACACTTAAGGCATAGAAAAGGAAAAGAAATAACGCTAAAGGGGTTAGTGGTATCGAGTTCTACTAGCTCTAATCGTTAAATAGACCAATTAAACAACTTTAACCGGCGGTTAAAGTTCCTGGACATTTTAACAATTTTTTAGTTATGTAATGGCAATCTACGGCAATCTAACGGCAATTTGCCCTTACGTGGCAGTGTATAACGGTTAAACTCTATAAGGCTCCCATAGAGGATTAGGTACGAAATCTCTACTTAGGCCCGGTTTCTATAGGTTCGCGTGGTAAAAGTCGCTGATTAGGTCCTTTGCATTTTCAAAATCTTCCTATAGTTGCTATTCTGGCTAATCTATGTCAAATCCTGTGTAGATAGCTCTGTAGTAGAGCTACCGTCCTCTACCTTTGCTAAAGTATTTAAAGTCGATGATTTGTTTAATGGTCTACTCCTTGTGGTTCTTATTTTTGTTCTCGTCTCGGATTAGTACTAGTAGGGGTTTAGGCTATGTCTATCCTAGTAAGGGGTTAGGCTGGTGAAGGTATAGTAGCTATGGGTAAAATATAGGCTATATCCCGCGGGTGGCTAGGGCAGGCAGGAGCTCTAGCTTATATATGGCTCCCTTATTAATAACTCATTTAATCTAATAGGGGCTGAGATTCTTATAATTAAGTAACTTTATAGGCCTCTATGTAGAGATATTGTATGTATTTAGCTATACCCAGTCGCCAACGCGCATCTCCGGTGGTGGCGTTCTATAATAGTCGGCGAAGTAGGCCTGCTTTACTTAAGCCCAGGCCATTTCTCCCCTATAGTAGTTAAGTAGATTTTTTATATGGTCTGTATACTGGTCGGCAAGTAGCATCTTAAGGTGTTTTCTATATAGCAGTTTCTTATTAATAGGTTCTGGTGGCTCTATACTAGATTGGGGGTAATAACTCTTGTTTGTAAAGAATGGAGTAAGTCCTATAGTGGCTAAAATATGGTTATTGGCTGTAAACTCGCCTAGTGGGAGGTAATCTACCTAGTTATTCTAGCTGTAGGCAATAACCTATTATAAGTATACCTTTATACTAGCGTTAGCGTTTTCTAGCTGTCCCGCAGTCTTATAGTAGAAGGATATAGATATCTTAATAGAGATACTAAGACGTTAACAGATCCGTCTCTATAGGTTAGAGTTGAATTACGTGCCCTAGTTGGACGTAATAGAGTTGGGTATCCTATATAGTTAGTAGACTTCGCGAAGAAAAGCGTCTACGACGTTATTAACGGCTATACCTTTAGTTAGGATGTAGTGATATTCCTTTATAAGTTGGTATATTATTATTAGGATGTTCTTGTAGGTATAACATACTGTTTATAGGGTGGTAGGTTAGTAATAAAGTCTATAGCTATATCTACCTACCGTTGTATAGGGATTGGTAGCGGGTATAGTAGTCCTTAGTACTTAGTGTAAAAGGCCTTAGTATGCTTGCAGCCGTAGTAGGCGCTTATAAAGCGTTTAACTAAGTCTATTATTTTAGGCCAGAAGTAGTATTGGCTAAGGAGTTTGTATATTTCTCCTCTACCTAAGTAACCACTTAACCAGAGGTTATAGGCTATCTAGATTAGTTGCTGTTATAGGTCTTCTAAATTGGGGATAAATAGACAGCCTCTATAGTAGAGTTGGTTCTCCTTTACTTCTAAGGCTACTATATTAATTTGGCCTAAGTTTTGGAGGCTAGTAGGTAGCTTACAGATGCTAGCAGTTTTTATAGTAATAAGTTAGTGTAATAACAAGTCAACAGAGATATTATATATAGTAGTAATAAACTTATTAATTTTGGGGGGCGGCTTTAAGTCCATAGCGTGAAGCTAAGGTGCGGATAGTTCTGTTATAGGTAGTATATTAGGGGCCAGGTTTCTTGCTTTTAGGATTATCTGCTATTAGAACTAATTATAGGGGTTATTCTCTAACTAAGGAAGATCTTATAAGCGGTGTATTAGGCTATTAGGTTTTGTGCCTTATACTCCCGGCCTATATATAATTTTAAAGTTAAAACTAAAGAGGAACTCGTTCTAACGTGCTTAGCGTTAGTTTAGCTACTTTATAGTTATAAAGTACTTAAGGTTGCAATAATCTATAAAAACTTTAGTTGGCTAGTTAGGTTCTACTAAGGAGAGTTTTAGTTAGAATTCTTTAAACGCTTGTATAATTATAAGGAGTTCTTTATTATAGATCTTATAGTTACACTCTTATAGTATAAACTTAGACGAGTAGAATGCGACTAGGTGGAGAAGACCGTTATTACCTATTTAGGAGAAAACGCCTGCGTTAATATAGTCTAAGGAGTTGGTTTTAAGATAGGGTTATCGTCCTAGTATAAAGTGAGCTAGAATAGGTGCTTTAGTAAAGGCATTTTTAAGGTCTTAGAACGCCTTCTTATAGTTAGGCGTCTAGGTAAAGCATAGGTATGTTTTTCTTCCTTTTATAAAAAGGCCCTTTATTCGCATTATTGCTATAAGTAGTGCTACTATGCCTAAGAAGTTGTATATAAATTTCTAATAGAAATTAGCGAAACTAAGGAAGGCTTATACGTCCTTAATGCAGTTAGGGGCTTACTATTTAGTAATTATATATACCTTCTTAGGGTCCATACGGACGCCCTTAGTAGTAATAATTAGTTTAAGGTATTTTACTTCTATAACTAAGAATTTGTACTTCTTTAAATTAATATAGAGTCCTACTTCCCTAAGGCGCTATAAAACCTTTTAAACGTACTTAATATACTTAGAAGGGTTGTTACTATAAATAAGTATATTATCTAGGTACGCCAAGTAGAAGTTATTAAGGTAGTCCTATTATAGAAGGGTACGGTGTCTCTTAGATAGGAAGTCAGAATGCTGTTAGTTAGTCAGTCAGTCTGTCTATCTGTCGGTCGGTCGGTCATAATCAGTTAAAAGTAATCAGTAAAAAGCAGTCAGTAAGAAAGAAAGAAAAGAGTGTATTTCCGGTAACTGGTAGGTTCGTGATTGTATATAAGATAAGGAGGAAAGAAGGAGGAAAGCCGAAGCTCTATAAATATAGGAAAATGCCAAGACAGTAGGCGACGTCCAATCTACACCACCACATACCTCCCCCACCAAGAACGTTGTCCCCTAACGTTCT
>Ga0307507_10006284_pt1 | contig 18378 bp, 6 predicted proteins | sample 7_EM_MG_FD_207223 | JGI IMG/M metagenome (GOLD analysis project Ga0307507, IMG submission 207223) | Populus trichocarpa ectomycorrhiza microbial communities from riparian zone in the Pacific Northwest, United States - 7_EM | ecosystem: Host-associated > Plants > Roots > Unclassified | place... | reverse complement strand
TAAATTATTAAAATTTATTATTAAGTGGTTGTTAAGATATTAAAGTGTGATTTTTCCATTTTTTGGTGTGTTTTTGAAGTGATCAGCTCACCCGTTTGACCAGCTCACCCGTGAAATACGTTAACTAAATATTGGAAATTATTAATATCTATTAAATAGAGAATCTCTAAGATAAATTAAAATTATTGTCTAATAAAAGTAATAAGACTTTAGATAAGATTTAAGTTAATACTAAAGAAAAACAATAGGTAGATTCTAGTAGAAATTAAGAGGAGCCTAATACTAAGAGTAGTAAGTAATAAGATTTAGGCTTTAAAGACGACTTAGCTCTAGGGCTTCCTACCCTAGATAAGACACCAGAACCTAACTTACTAGAGCCTCCACTACCGTCCTTAAAGACCTTAGTAAAGAAGTCGCATTATATTATAGTTCTAACTAATAAAGCTAAGCCAAAGAAGAAGATTAATGGCAATATAAGAGAGTAAAATATAGTTAAAGGAAAGAGACTTAAAGGACAATTAAAGATCTATACAGGTTTTCTTACTAACGTTACTAATAACTAAAGCTTTCTAGCTTAAAGATTAGCCTTTAATATAGGGCTTACGTTTTATAAAAAGCTGCACCGTAATTAGCTCCTACCGCCGCCTAGGAATTAGAAGGAGCTTTAAAGACATTAATATAAAGAAGAATTTATAGCTGCTGTTAAAAAGGAATACGCGGACTTTTAAAATTAAGGAATATTCTAAGTTATTAATAAGATAATCTACATTAAAACCGTGCCTGTTATCTAGGTATTTACCTATAAGACTAATAATAACGGATATCTAATAAGGTTTAAGGCTTATTTTTATACAAGAGGCGATTTGCAAGAGTTAGTTTATAAAAATATATATACCGTAACTCTGGCAGCAAAATCATTTAGAGCCTTAATAGTAATTATTGTAATATTTAACCTAGACTGCTAGTAGGGCAACGCTATTAATATATTTGCAAATAGCAAGATTAATAAGGTTATATATATTAAGTATCTAGATGGATTTTTAATTAAGGGTAAGTGCCTACTACTTTAATAAGCGCTCTATAGATTGCGACGATCACCTCTACTATAGTATAGTAATTTAACTATAACACTAAAAAAGGATGGCTTAAAGCCAGTAGCGGAGGAGCCTTACCTATATTACATTAATTGGCTAATAGTCTTCTTCTATATTAATGACATTATAGCTGTCTATAGGAAAAAAGACCTACTTAAGCTTAAAACATTTAAGGAGAACCTTATAAAAAGGTACAAGATAAAGGACCTAGGAGACCTTACCTGGTTTCTAGGGATTTAAATTATTTACAACTAAGAGAATAGGAAAATTTAGCTTAGCTAGGACTCCTATATTAACAAAATCGTAATAAGCTTTAAAGTTAAAGATTATTATAAGATATATATACTTATAGGAATTAAGGAGCTTAACCTAAATCTAGAATAAGCCTCTAAGCAAGATATCTATCTCTATTAAAGAAAGGTTGGGTTAATGCTCTATATAGCAAATATTACTTATCCAAATATAGTAAAAGTAGTAAGTAAGCTATTAGAATTCTTATAGAATCCATTACTAGTATATAATGCAGCTATTATAAGGGCAATTACCTATCTCTATTAAATAAAGACTCTTGCAATTAAGTACTTAAAGGAGAATATAATAAACCAAATCTTTATAAGGGCAAGTAATGTATTATTTATAGACGATCTAGTTAGTAGAAAAAGCACTAAAGGCTACCTATTTACCTTATTTAGAGGACCAATTAACTGGCAATTAACTAAGCAGAAATTAGTAATAAAATTAAGCACAGAAGCAGAGCTCCTAGCTTTGTCACATATAGCTACTAAGTTAATTTGGTGGCAGCGATTCTTTAAAGAAGTTGGATTTAACACTAATAAAAAGCAGGTAATCTACTGCAATAATATATAAACAATTTAACTTCTTACTAAAAGCAACGCTGAGTTTAACACTAAGCTTTAATATATTAATATCTATCACTACTAGCTCTGCTAGGAAGTTTATAAAGGAAGGATTAATATTAAATAGGTCCCCACTGCGAATATAATAATAGACGGCTTAATAAAGACTCTACCTTATTAAAAGCACAAGACATTTATTTAATAATTAAACCTCGTTAACATTAAGGATCTAATTTAATTTAATTTAGATAATATTTGGGCAAGGTAACTATATAGAGAATTTCTTTAACTTAACACTAAATTACTATTATAACTTTTTAGGTACTTTGCAGCAGCCTAAAGGGCTCTATACAGCTAGGGGGGTATATTAAACTGGATCGGATTTCCTTACCACCATCCTAATACTAGCTTTAAGTCTAGAACCTTATGTCTCAATACCCCGCTCCTTACCTTGTATGTCTCCTCATATATCTTATTAAATGTCTTATTAAATATCTAAATACCTGTTTCCATTACAGAATAACAACTACGTCGTTATTCTATTTGTAACCTATTTATTACCTATCTGGTATATATATAGAGGCTCTAGAAGCCCTCTTTAATAGACAGAGTTCTTATACCTAATTGTCCGTTTGATAACTAACTAGCTAGCTACTTCCAACGCCTCTCTAAATAGTCGTAATATTGTACTTATAGGGTCCGTAATAGTATTAATATAATATAGTATAAGGGAGTAAAGAGGCTTTAGGGTAGATTTAAAGGAATTATATAAATTCTATTTAGTTTAGAATTATAGCTCTTATAGAGAATAAGATACTATATAAAGAAAGGAAAAGAATAATTAAATAATTAAATAATTAAATAATTAGGGGTCTTAGCGGTTAATATATAAGTATATACGTATATAGTCCCTAGTAGACTTGGGTAGAATTGGGTCAAAGCGTCGGGTTTTATTTGTCAAGTGTTTTACTAAGACATCCTTACTGTAACTGGGCCAGTCCCGTTACACTAGACTCTTCTCTTTCTCTAAAAAGGTTATTTTATATAAAGAAAGGGAAAGAAGTACTTTTTCTATTTCTAAATAGGATAGAAATAGCTGCTAAGAAGTAGCTAATAGTAGTAGGATCTTTAGAAGGAGGCAACTTATACTAGGCTTTTAATAAATAGATAATAGGGAGCAAAAGGATATAAATAAATATAAATAGGATAGGAATAGATATTAGGATTTCTTATAATCTTTTCTACTATTTCTTTACTACCTAATAGTTACTAAGAAGTTATAAACCCCTAGTTTAGAGTTTTATAAACTACTAAGATATAATTATTAATATATATTAAGCTGCTTTAAAAAGATTTATATATATAGACCTATAACGCAATAGCCTAGAGGCTGTATACGTAATATTATACGTAGTATTGTGGTGGGGTAAAATGTCCCATGCTCAGTGTCTTAGCATTTTCCTGTATTTATAGAGCCTTCGGCTTCCCTCCTCGGACATCACGAGCCTATCAGTTACCGGAAATACACTCTTTTCTTCTCTTCTTACTGACTGCTTTACTGATTACTTCTAACTGATTACGACCGACCGACCAACTGACTGACTGACTGACTGACTGACTGACTGACTGACTAACTAACTAACAGCACTCTGACTTTCCTATCTGAGAGACACCGTACCCTTCCACAGTATAATACAATGGATATAAAATAATAATAAAAAGCTAGTATGTACTATCCTGTAAATTTTTCTAAAGAGGTACTTCTATAACTAATGTTTCAAATGGGCCAGGGTATGATATTCTATAGCAAATTTTTTTGCTTTTAAATATTAGGATTACGGAGTGCAGAGCTTTAAACCATATACATATATAATTGTGCAAGGGATTACATTCTCCATATTATTTCTATATAAATGGCCAGACATAGCAATAACTATATAATCATAATCAGCCGTTTAATTGCGATTACTACATAATCACAAGAGGCGATTGCGATTTTATTGCGTAGTTATATTAATTACCTATATTTGGGGTTAGGATCTAATTTTTGGTATAGACAGCTCTATAGGGCTTACCTAGATCTTCCTACATTTACCCTAAATTGGTAACAGCCTCTTGGTGTTTAGAAAGGCTCTTAATTATACCAATCATCCTTATCTAACACCTGGCTATTGCCTATATTATTACTGCCGGTATTACCAACTTATTAAATACCCAATTGGCTTAAAAGACCGGTCCTTCTAGCGAAGCCAAATAGGACGTATTTTATAGATTAACACAACTCCTCCCTTAATATTTAACGCCTCAGCTGCCACCTCTGCCGACACAGAACCACCAGATTTAATAACTTTGCGTACCTAGCTTTTTAAGCACTCCGTCTGTTCGACTACCATTACTCCAAGCCTATATCGCGACCATAATATCATTCGCCGTGCACATAAAAAGACTTATTCTGCTTCAGCCGACATTACTAGTATAGAGAGGATATTAATGGACATTTAAGAGAGCCTTAGGTAGAGCTTTTGCTAAAAGGGCTTAAGCCACTAAGGGAGGAGCGGGAAATTAATTATAGAGGATTTGCCTATAAGAAGATAAGTTAGGTAGCATTATAAATATTAGAGGCAGATCGTACAGTAATAAATCGTTTAAATTTATTGTCGTCAGATAGGCTCTTAAGCTCCCTTATATATTACCACCTCTTATATATATTCTTAATTAGATCTGGATTTACTTGCCTAGTTAGCTTACTATTAATTAGCTTAAACTTATATTCCTTTTACCATAGCTTTCGCGCAGCCTTAATCGCTCGCTCAATTATACTGCGGTAACACTGTACCTCTTTATAGGCTCTCTTTTAGGTAGCAGGTGGTATAGAGGAGTTAGCTAAGGGAGGCATAGCTTAAAGCGTGGGTAGTAAAGGTAAGGCAGATTAGTAGTAGATAAAAAGGTAAGGGAGCCATACGCGGTATCCACGACGCGTTATATACGTCTATCCTTCTACAGGCCCGCATAGACACATATTATATATATTTTAATTAGTTTAGAGCTATGCACGGGCAGTGCTTTTATCCATATTCAGTATTGATTAACGATTATTGAATATTGAATATTGACGGTCAATATGCAATATCAATACGATATGTTCAATACTGAAAGTTATTGAATATTGACAATTTTTGGGGTTGAGGTAGTAAAAATTTATATAGATGCCTCGGTAGATGACTCTGGCCCCTAAGCGATACGTGCGTATTTTAAATTTATTAGGTAAACTCATACAAAATTAAAATACACCAACATTGAATGTTGGTTTACAGAATATTGCATGCCACATCGTTAGTTTTTACGCGCCCTATATACACCCAATCTTCAACTACCTTATCTTTGACCAACGCCATGCCTTCCTTATCTACTAATACAACAGACGACGATAATATATCTACCTCTGCTATTTCGGAGCTTGATTCGGATCAGTTTACCTACTCTGGCAATGGCGACGCGTCGAGTAACTCTGCACCAAGTACACCAGGTATAACTTCCTCTCAATTACCTTGTAAAAGACGAAGACTTACTGCTACTTCTACTTGGCAATTTGCCCGCGATCCTCTTCCTTATAAAGCTACCCGCGATGGCAGGAATTGAATCTGGTACTGCTCAATGTGCGAATGGGACTCTGCCTCTTTGACATCCGTTTGCGCCCACCTTGACAAAAAGCATGGTATAGAGGTTTAAGCTAGAGAGGTCAAAGCAAAGCGACTGCGGCAGGAACGCCTTACGAATATACTAAGCAAATTGGAAGGCTCTAAACAGCTTAAATGCGAAGCTTAAAAAGAGCAGATCCTTTAAGGCGCCATCAATCGCGAGGCCTTTAACGAAGCTCTTATACAACTAATTGCTGTACGCAATCTACCGTACAATGCGGCTACCTGGCCAGAGCTACACGCGTTACTTATGACGGTCAATTATACTGCTAAGGAAGTTGCAATTAATGCGGTAGGAACTATACCAAAGCTAATTAAGCAATCGTACTTAGTACATCGCAAGATCCTAAAAGAAAAGCTTTAAGGCTCTCTCTCAAAAATCCACTTCTTAATTGATATGTGGACGTTACTAAATTACTGCTCCCTCCAAGCGATTGTCGCCCATTTTATTGACGCGGAAACAAGGCAGTTACGGAAGGCTCTACTTGCTCTACCAGAGCTCCCCTTATATGGTGGCGAAGACCAAGCCAATGCCTTTCTTTAAGTTACTGAGAGCTATGGAATTCTAGGTAGAATTGGCTATATTTGCGGCGACAATCACGGCGCGAACGATAAGATGTGTCGCTATATATCTGCGGGCCTTAAGGCAAGAGGACTCCCCTACTGGGACCCAGTTTACTACCGAATTCGATGTAGTGGCCATATCATCAATCTTGCCCTTTAAGCCTTCCTCTACCTCAAAGATAAAGACGCGATTGACGAAGCTATTTGGTAAGTCTTACTTAATAAGAATTCAACAATTAACAAGAAGCTTGTATAAAAGATAAAGGAAGCAAAGGCTGCAGGCTAGAGGGAGATTGGTACGCTTGGTAAAGTTCACAACCTTATTATACATATTCGGGCGTCGGAAGCTCGCTATAATGAGTTCAAAGCCTTGGCCGGGCGATTAGTTCCTTTAGATAATAATACTTAGTGGAATTTATGGTTTACCGTACTTGATGTTATTAAGGATGAGAAAGTTCAAACGGCGATTAATACATACTCTTGGAACTGGTATAGGGAAGTAAAAGATAACTACCTCTCACCTAAAGATTGGCAGATTATTAATAACACGCACGCCTTCTTAAAGCCGTTCTATGAGGTTATAATAATGAACCAAAGCGACTTCTCATCAATTGATTAAACGCTATATACTATGGATATTCTTATTAAACACTTCGAGTGTTCAAAGGTAAGCTTTTTAGAGGATATTGAGGCTCTGCTAATTGGCAATATTTAGGATTAATATCGCCCAAATCAACGCCTTCTCTCTGCCATTATTACTAGCTGGTATACCTTTGACAAATACTACAAGCTCACTGACAACACCTCTGCGTACGCAGCCTTAATCCTACTTCACCCCTCGCGTCGGAAGACTTATATTAAGAGACACTGGAATAAGAAGTGGCACAAGCAATTATTTACTGCAGTAAGGAAGCTTTGGGAGGACCACTATATGGAACGCTTAACCAGCTCTACGGCTTCCAAATCTACTGAATCTACTGAGCCTTCTGAAACCGAACTCTATATGCGAATGCTTAACGTTACTAGTAGTGTTAAGGAAGAGTATGAGGAATTCATCAAAGGAAAGCCCACCTTAATACAAGGCACGGCTCTTAACTGGTGGCTTGATCCAACTCACCAAGCTAACTACCCACGACTCTCTCAGATGGCTATTAATATATTATCTATTCCATCTATGTCAGCAGAGGCCGAGCGAGTATTTTCAGGCGCATGGTGAACGGTCTTATGGGACCGTATGTCACTCGGAAGCACGAATATTGAGCGTACGGAATGCTTAAAGAGTTGGTTGCTCAGTAATATTACGGCTGGGGGAGGGCTTGTGGCAACGGGCGTAATGGAAGACGCTTTTGACGTCTTGGCAAATCAAGAAGGAGAGCCTAAGAAGCTACTGCCAACTACACCAAGCCAAGGATCGTGAAGTTGGCGATAGTGGTGAGAGTAGGGGTGAGAGGGCAGCTGTATTTTGGAGCTCTACTAAGGCCTAGGGCAGTATGGAGCTTGACTGTAACTATATTACTATACCGAGACTTTACATAAGTAATTTGGATTCAATATTCAGTAAAATTTCAATATAAAATTTGGTTTCAATATCAATATCAATACGGTCTTATATTGATATTGAATATTGATAAAAGGCCTGTGCACGGGTATGTAGATTATTATTAGCGATACATGCGCTAACTGGTAAGATCTACTCAACACCATAGCTCTCTCACTACTACTACCTGTTCTCACCGCGGGTAATTATATTGTTATATCTACGTAACAAAATCACTAGGTGCGATCATGATTTAATTGGTTATGTTACTATATAATCAAACATAACCGTAACTAACTAATTGATTATTGCCATGTCTGTAAATGGCGAGTGCTAGACAGCAAGGACGACCTTCTCTAGTCGGCTATTTGGCAACCCTCACAGTGTCCGCGAATCTGGCAGCTCTTAGGATCCTTCTCACCCAAATTTCGGCGCTGTGTACCTGGATCCAAAACCCCTCTAGAGACTCCTGCGATACAATGCCACCCTTTGACAAACGCTTCGCTACGGCCAAAGGGGTTCGGACTATAATATACAGTGGATCATCACTGTCGATGTCTAGAGTGTTCGCTATCTGGCGGGCGTGTTGAGATCCCTACGGGGTATCATGTTAGATCTAAACAGATAAGTCCGTTGGGAGATTGCCAACCTTAAGTCTGTCCGCCTCTCTCGCTAATATGTCACAGTCATTGAGTTTCTTCTGATACTCTTCCAGTTTCTGATAATAGGAGGAACGGAGGCCTTGCAAAACCGGATTGTTAAAGTCTCCATAGATTGTCTGTGCATGAAGTATCGCTTTAACATCCTTTTCATAGCGTAAGGTGCCTTCATAGATTCGAACTGTATCAATTTTCCGACCCCAAAGCCGCTCAAGCTTAGGCTCATCGGGATCCGTTCCCCAGCGGTTTTTTTCGCAGCAAGAATACCAATCCCAGACCTGCTCTTCGGAGTGATCGGGGTGATAGAAGATGACTATGTCGACGTCGCTTCTCTCCGCTTGCTCACCCCATGAGAAGGATCCAAAAACGCCTACCCACACCACAAGTTTGAACGCTTCTCTTTGAAAAACTTCTGCCGCTTGAGAGCCCAGCATCGACATCTGCTTTTGTATTTGTGAAGACATGACGCTGATGCGGACCTAAAAAAGGTAAATGTTTTCAGTTGTTCCGTTAAAGAAGTGAGCGAGGGTGGGTGATTAGGCAGTAAGGTATTTAGGGATGTCAGAAAGGATTTCTTACGTTAGTGGTGTTGAGATGTCAAGCTGCGGCAAAGTATCTTGAGCGGAGGTACTAGGAATTGTGTTGTATTCCAGTTTAGTCAACTTCGCATGGCAGGAGGTTTACCTGGTTCGGGTGGTGCGAATTTTCTATCGGTCCGCAAGCGGACTAAATACGTCTTATTTAGCTTCACCAGAAGGACCGGTCTTTTTGGGCCAATTGGGCGTTCGACACTTTCTCCAGGGCTCAGGATGTACGCAGCACAAAGTATCAGGATCGCAGAGAACCAAACTGGCATGCTGATTTTAAATCCGCAGCCACTGGATGTATGCAGAGTCGTTCTGACATGAGACGATAGGGGAAAAGGTCGGGGTGCTTGGCCAAGAGAGTGGGTGGTCTCTTAGACGCTTGTGGCCGAAGCGATGGCCCTCGAGATAAATTTCAGTACAACTGCGGGGAAGAGAATTGGAAGCGCTGCCATTTTAGATATACAGTAATACGGCTTGGTAGAAGGCCGGGCTGTCCATGCGGGCATATTTCCGAATCTATGGCCAAGAAATTCTGCTCTTAGAGTCTCAAGGGTTACCCTCGTCTTCGAAAGCAAGGCTGCAGGGTGGACGATTACAGCGGAGTGCATTGCGTTAGTTACAAGCTGTAGCCAACCAGGACAATTCTCCAGAGCAACCAGAACGGTTTTGCGTGCAGCCACAGCCGTTCGCTACAATTACTATATACAGTTGGTAGCCATTAAGCGAAATTGGATGCGCGTAGCGAATTTGAATCTCGGTCGTGCACCGAGCTGTAGAGCAGTAGCAAGCCTGGGCCGGAATCAATTCAGTAGTTACCACGAAGGTAGCTGGAGTTATAGCATCACCACATGTATGCCACGTTTATTATTTCGTGGTATGATACGGAATGCCTTTAGCTACAGCTACAAGCGTTCCACCCCCCCCTTGAAAAAAAAGTAGATTTCGCTTCGGTACGCGGGCTCGCTAGATCGCCACCAACTGTACATAGTAATTGTAGCGAACGCCTATGCTTGGCTGTAAGAGCCTTAGATGGGCTTAAAGCTTCTAATAGACTTAAAGCTATTCGCAACCGGCCTTCCTCTACAGTATCGCGATCCTTGTCAAATATCATAAGGTTTCCACCCATAATATATTTATAATATGGCTCCGTAAATAGGCCCTTATTAGCACGCCCTAATTAAGGATCTTCTTTAACTTGGAGTAACTTAAGCAGAGTGTGCTTCCTCTGCTGGTTATATGACTCGCTTAATTACCGCAATTAAGAGGAACTTGCAGATATTTGGATTAACTTAAGCGCCTTTAAACGGTAAAGGTGGCCAGTTTTCAATAAGCAATTGGATAATCGTAGTAGTGCTATTACAGCTAGAGGAAAAGCCGACTCTCTATAGTAATAAGATAGAGTGGTTAATCTACGACATATTTAATATTATAGTAAGCCGCTATACAATATTTCAAGAGCTCTATATAGCTGGCTAGACAAGGAAGCGGGTAAGCTAATTAGATCCTCTAGTTATAGAGCTTAGAGTAGCTTACAAAGTAGTGTCACTAGGTAGCCCTTAAGCGCAGCGCTCACGATCGCGATATATATTTCGCCATTATATTACAGTATACCGCCGATTAATTGGTGTTTATAGATGAGTTAGGTGCGGATTTAAAAATAGGCATATAGAAGACTGGCTAGGCTCCTTCTAGTATCGCACTAGTTTTACATACGCCATATAATCAGGGCAAGATAAGGCTTAATATACTGCCTATATACACAGTTAACGGCATACTGGTAGCTTTAGTATATAAAGGCTTAATAAATAGCGAAGGCTTTAAGTTTTGGCTAGCAAATACTCTTCTACTATAGTATAATCTGTAACGGAACCTTATAGCTTAGACTACGGTGGGTTCTGTTATTAGGCTAGGTATATAGGTAAAAATAAAACAACAATGTAATAATAACTGGTGGAGTGGTTACCTAATAGATTAACTCTAATTGTATTCTAAGATTTACTACAAGGAGAGAACTATCTATAGTAGGGACTAAGGTCCTTTAAATATATAACTATACTCCTAAGAAATCCTCTTTTATACATAAGGTATGTGTTATCTATATTAAATATAACATCCCTCTTATTTAATACAGTTAACGCGTTTAACACTATATAACCTTAGTTACTATTCCTTATTATATAGTTCCACCGGATCTATCCTAAACTATGCCTATATTAACCAACTAGCTTCCGCCAACTCTTCTTTAAGTAGTTATAATATTATACTTAAAGCGTCCGTAATACTATCTCCCTCCTCTTTATCTTCGTCCTTAAAGATTCCTAATATCTCCAAGTTGTCCACTAGAGGTGTAATATCCGTTTAATTATTCTGGTTAATATTTATACTTATTATACCTAAAGCTTCTTCTTCTTTTTCCTAGGTTGAGCGTCGCCTTTGTATGGTTTCCTCTATACTATTGCTAGGTGAAGTGATGGCGATCCCTTGCTCTCGTTGCGCTAAAGAGGGGTTGGTTTGTGTTGCGCTAGCAAGTCCTTTGTCTTAACAACCCTTCTTTTGCTCTGAGTGTATTAAAGCAAACGTTTAATCATTCTACGATGTTCGCTCTGTTTCTAATGCTAAGTGTGCGCGTCCTATGACTTTTAACAGTCTTTAAGTTCCCTAAGTAACTTATTATAGGGTCTTATATTTAATCTACCGCTATAAAGCTTAATAGTGAGCTAGCCTCCGCGCTACTTAAGGTTTAACGTGCCTTAGAAGAGTTTATATACGTCCTTAAAGCTTAATGTTTAGCTTATGCTTATCTTTAACATCTTAAATGTGTTTGTAAGAAGGTCTATTCTAAGAAGTAAAAACTAGTTTAATAGGGTTTATCTAAGCTAGGTAATAAAAGGACTGGCTCTCCTCCTGCAAGGGAAACAACTCCGAGTAGCTTGGTAATTGCTCCTCTTAGGTCCCCCTTAGGTAACTTATTCTTTGGCGATTTTTCTTTATTAATATTGCCTAACCTACTTTCTTCTGATACTCCTGTACCTTTCCTATAGTATTCTCTAGGTTGCTTAGTGGTTTCTAGGTAGTCTTACTATAGCCTATCTACTTTACTTTGTACTATATTTTATTATCTATATCCTTGTAACTAATAATCTTTAAAACTTACTATTTGTCTTCCTTTTACCCTCTATATATGTCTGCCTTATAGACTGGTGGCTTAATATTCCCGTATACTGGCTCTAGCATTGCAATATACTATATAGGGTAGATTTTTATTTTGGCTAGTAGGTTTAACTTATACATAACTAATAAAATTCTTTATTTAACTTTAAAAGGTCCTAGTCTAACGTAGTCTAATTTCTTGCTTAGTTGTTAACTCTTGAAATTTTTGTGTAGTAGCTATACTTTATCTCCCTCCTTAAGATCTGGTCCCTTAGATCTCTTAGTATTGTAGTACCTTTTTATTTATTCTTATACTAGTTTAGCTGTTTCTTTAAGGTCTATATAAAGATTTATTAATATCTTTATTCTTTATTTAGCTATGCTACTCGTCCTTTTTGCTTAATATAGTAATAATGATATTCTTAGCTCGTACCTATAATTCGCCTTAAATAGTAATGTCCCCATTCCTTCTTATAGTATTGTATTATATGCAAACTGTGTAATTAGTAATAACAATACCTAATTATTCTATGCGTAATTAATATAATGCCTTAAATACTATTCTAGTGTCTAGTTTAGTCTTTCTATTTGTCCGTCTGTCTGCGGATAATATACTATAGATATTGCTACGCGAACTCCTTATTCTGCCAGAAATACTTTCTAAAATACTACTATAAATCTTGGATCTCTATCTAATATAATCTTGTTTGGTGCTCTATATCTTGTAAACACTTCTTTTATATAGATTCTAGCGATATCTTCTACTAATATTTCTTTAGTGCATACTATAAAGTATCCCCACTTTGTTAGCTTATCCACTATTACTAAAATCGCGTTATAATCTTGTCCTATAATAGGATCTCTTAACTTTGGTAATTTAACAATAAAGTCCTATAATATAACCTCCCATAGTCTTCCTGGTGTCTTAATAGGTTATAGCCCTCTATACAGCTTATACCTTATTGGTTTGTTCCTTTAGCAATCTAGATATTCCTTTATAACTTATTTTGCTAGTTTCTAGATTCCTTAAATAATATACTTCTTTTAAAGCCTTAACACTAAGCTTATAGCTCCGTTGTGTCCTTATATTATTCCCTTATAGAATTCCTTAACAAATTCTTCTGCAATAGACTTAGGCATATATATTACTTCTCTATTTTTATATTGCTCTAAGTCTAGATCCTCTACCTATGCTTTTTAGATCTTCTATATCCAATTACTCTCTAGTAATTTATGGCTCTGACTTTCTTTAGTTGCTATAATCTTTGGATAATTATACCTAATTAATCCGTCTTAATCCTTTCGTAACAAAGCTCCCAATAGCTTTTTATTACTTTATAGTTTAGCCTTTCTACTTAGAGCGTCTACTTGTGCATTATCTATACCTTTGGTATACTGAATTTCAAAATGGTATTCTATAAGCATTTCCGCCTATCTAACCTGTCTTTGGTTGAGTTCCTTTGTTGTTAGGAATCCTATAAGGTTCTTATAGTCCATCTTAACTATAAATGGTTTCTCTATACCTTGTAAGAATGCTCTCTATTTTTTAAGTGCTGCTATTATACCTAATAACTCCTTGTTATAGATGTCATAGTTTAACTCTAGTGGTATTATTTTTCAACTATAGTATGCTACTAGGTGCTATCTATCTTAATATTTCTATAGGAAGTACGCCCCTAGTATAAAGTCTAATGCATCTATTTCTATAACTGTCTCTAGACCTAGTTAATAGATCTTAAGAACTGGCTCCTAGGTAAATAACTTTTTAATTCTCTTAAATAGTCCTTGTTGTTCCTTTCCCTATACCCATAGTTCTTCTTTCTTTGTTAACCGCGTAAATAGCTTAATATCCTATAACTATTGCGCTATAAACCTTCTACAATAATTGCAAAACCCTAGAAACGATCTTAACTACGTAATATTCTCTGGTTCTTACTAATTTACTATGGCCTTAATCTTCTTTAGATCTATGCTAAGTTGGCCTAGTTTAATAATAAATCTAACAAAATTAGTCTTCTAGGTAAAGAACTCGTATTTTTTAATTGCTACTAGCATCTGTTCTTCTTATAGTCTCTTTAAGACCCATTTAATATATTCTCTATATTCTTCCTTACTCTCTAAGTAGATGATAATGTTGTTAAGGTATGCTATAATAAATTTATCTAGGTGTTCTCCTAATACACTATTAATTTGTTTTTAGAACATTACTAGTGCGTTTATAAGCCCAAATTGTATAACTAATGGCTTATATAGTCCTTCCTTTAACCTAAAGGCTGCCTTTTATTTATTACCTTCCTTGATCCTGATCTAATGGTACGCCTATCTTAGATCTATCTTTATAAAGATCTTTATATTACCTATCCTGTCTTGGATTTCGCTAATTAAGGGTAAAGGATACCTATCCTTCCTAGTAATGCTGTTTAACTGTCTATAGTCTATATACATCCTAAGTTTTCTGTTTTTCTTTAAGATGAATAACACTAGATATCCTGCTAATAACTATAACGGTCTAATATATCCCTTTTATAAGTTCTCCTAAATAAACTCCTTAAGCGCTACTAACTCTATTTTAGTAAGCTTATAGATTGGAAAGAACTTTAGACTTATTCCCTCTTTTAATTCTATCTTATGGTCCTATACTGTATACTCTAACAGCTTTTTACTTTCTGGTAACTATAACTTTTTACTATACTTGTAGTATCTCTTTGGTATATAACTTAAGCCTTGCTTAGTCTCTTTATATATCGCTCTAACTTGGTACTATACCAACTTAGTTTGCTATCGCACTTTGCGCTGTTATATATCCTTAATATTAACCTAACCTATAACCTAATTAATCTTTAGATTGTACTCCTATAACTAAGGTATTCCTAGTATCGCCTTATCCTGTCCTAATGGTAGGATATTAAAAGACATTCTAACTAGTCTCCCTTTAATAGTTATCTAAATAGGTTCTGTTTTGAGATTAATAATACCTCCTCTATAGGCTATCTAATCTCCTAAAATTGTTATAAGTAGATATAGGTGTTCCTTCTGTCTATATAGTAACCCTATTCTTTCCACTACCTTTAGTAATATGTGGTTCCTAGTTACTTTATTATCTACTAACGCTTTAAACTACTAATCTTACCACTTAGCTCTTAAATTTAGGTACTAACCTTAAATTCCTTTAAGGGTTTAAGGCTCTAATACTAGTTCCCTCTGGTCCTATACGCCTCCCCTTTTCCCAACTATTAGCTGCTAGATCCTGCCTATACTTAGTCCAACTTTAGCTAATACTTAGTTCGTTTCTTTTCCTCTACGTACTATAGACAAGTGTTCTCTAGGCACTTCCACTACTATCGTCCATTTAGGCATTCTTCCGTAAGGAATCTTCCTGGTTAAAGTATTAAGTCTCCTTAACCTTATACTTCTACTAGGTGCCAACTATATATATACTTAGCATTCCTAAACTGCTTTTTCTTTAGTGCCTAATATATTCTTACTAAGTACTTCTAGTTCTTATCTTTAGGTGCTCTATGTATATTGCATATATTATCTACACAAGCTATCCATAATAGTGTATAATACGCTATATGTTTTGGGTTAACTCTTAGTTTATTTTTATTCTTAAGTTTAAACCTATACCTAGTTAACCTAACCACTGGTATCTCTGCTATAGGTATTAAGATTTATCGCTTACTTCTCTAGTCCCTAGATCCCTCTTCTAGGTTCCTTAACATTATAATCAATACTCCTTTAATATGACTTATGCGTTTTTCTATAATGGGTTAATCTTGGACAACTTTTTTATTTAGCTATATATAAAAGTCTTCCTATTTATTGTTATGTCGTTGCCTATACCACTTTCTGTATAGCTGGTTTAGTGTATATGGTCTATCTATTAGAAAGTACCTTATTATCGCTGCATTATAATATCCTTTAGTATATCTTTCTTTAAACCTAGTTAGAATATCTAGATCCTTTTCTTATTCCAATTTATCTAACTATTTTACCCTAGGTGTCCCTACACTTGGCCTATTAATAACTCTTTATATAGGTACTCTATTCCTTATATAACCTAGTATTGCTAACCTTTTGTCTAGCTTCTGCTCTTACTATATAATAATTCTTATTCTAAACTTATCTATAGTTTCTTATTTTTTACGTCTTGCAGCTAGATCTTTATAGTTATCTTGCTTTTTAATCCTAGTATTAACTGTTTAATCTTTAGGCTAAACACTGCGTTTACCTAGGATTACTAACGTTTTTATTTATTCCCTAAACTTATAGTTCTTAAACTTGCGTCCTGTACTTATTTGTTTATTATTAAACTAAGTTACTACCCTTTCCTATCGGTTTTTGTCCGTTGTGGGTCCTTAGGTATATTTTATCTTACTTTAAGAATCTTAAGCTTCTCTTATCTCTGCTTAAGAATCTTAAGCCTATGGCCTTTTGCCTTTATTAAGTAATAAGCTAGCACTAGTAGTTGTCTACTTGCTTAGTTTCTTCTAAATATTACTCCTATCGTTTTATAAAGCGATGGAAATCATATCCAATAGTGTTATAATACCTATTACTGAACCTTGTTCTATAATGGTCTTAGTCTCTACTTCTATTTTAACCTCTTTAAGGTTTATATACTCCCAGTAAGCTGCCTTTATTGCTTTATTATTGGTAAATGCTTTGCCTTTATTAAATTTATTATCTTTAATGTCCGATCTACAAGCTAATTCGTTAGTTCCTTTAAACTTAAATAACAATAGCTCCTATAGCAATAGCTTACGCCGTACTTAGCGTCCTTATAAATTTGGTATGCATTGTTATAATAATACGCAAAACTATTAATTAAACACTCTTTTGTTCCTTATAGTGCACTGTTGTCCTTCTATATATATGTGCTGTCTGCTGGCCTAGTTCCCTTTACTATATAGTTACTCTAACCACCTCTATAGTCTCTAGCGAAATGACCTTATTTTCTATAATTCATATAAGCTCTATCTTTAAACTATTTTTCTTGCTGTAGAGTCCGCCTAAACGTCTTCTGCTGCTAAGATCCCTAGTTTGGCCTCTGCTCCTAGGTCCTTTAATTACTTAATCCTTAACCTCTAGGTTTCTATAGTTTCTTTTCCCACCTTTAGGTTTCTTTAGTACCACTTAGGTCCATTAGCTCTGCACCATTCCATAGTTTTTAACTCTATGTCTGTTATTGCGTACTCTGCGCCTTATACAACTATGGAACTCTGTCTTACCCTCTCTTAACTTATTCCCTTTAATAGATTTTATTATTGATCTTTATTAACTAATCTATTAACTCTCTTAGAGTATCCGTATCTTCTATTAGGATAATTGCGTCCTGGACTTTAGCCTTAAGTCCCTATTTATACTATACTATTAGCGCCTTGTTATTCCACTTAACCTATATAGCTAGTGTTTAAAACTGTGTTATATACTTAATTGCTAAAGTGTGTTATACTAAGTTCTAAAGCTTTTATTCCGCTATGGTTATAGCCTCTAGGTCTCCAAATATCTGCGTTAGTTGCTCTACGAACCTATTTTAACTGGTAAATATATACCATACATCCTAGTTAGTAGTTATTATGCTATTAGCCTATATTTCCGTAAGATATAGCTTAAACTACTTAAGTGCCCTCCCCGTCAGGAACAATCCTATATAGGCTACTTAATCTAACGATATTGCTAACTTCGCTCCTTCCTATACTACCTTAAAGTGCATTTGCGTAAGAAATCCCTTAAGCTTCAACTTCTCTCCTAAGAATTGTTTAATTAAAGGTAGCTTAATCTTTACTACTCCAATTCCATTAATGCGTTCTTTAAGTATCCTATTATTGTCTTATAAGTAATTAACTATTTCCTATAACTAACCTCGCGTAACCACTTAAGAATTCCCCTTGTCTATACTGGTATCACCTAGCCCTGAGGTTATGGCTGTTGCCAACGCCGTTGTAACTGGTGCTACTCTTAATGGCATGTTATTCGATCTTATTTAAATACCGTAACCTTAGTAGTAAATGTGTAACGGAACCTTGTAGCTTAGACTACAGTAGGTTCTGTTATTAGGCTAGGTATATAGGTAAGAACAAAATAATAACGTAATAATAACTAGTGGAGTGGTTGCCTAACAGATTAACTCTAATTATATTCTAAGATTCACTACAAGGAGAGAACTATCTACGGTAGGGACTAAGGTCCTTTAAATACACAACTATACTCCTAAGAAATCCTCTCTTGT
>Ga0307507_10006283_pt1 | contig 18379 bp, 6 predicted proteins | sample 7_EM_MG_FD_207223 | JGI IMG/M metagenome (GOLD analysis project Ga0307507, IMG submission 207223) | Populus trichocarpa ectomycorrhiza microbial communities from riparian zone in the Pacific Northwest, United States - 7_EM | ecosystem: Host-associated > Plants > Roots > Unclassified | place... | reverse complement strand
AAACTAATAATATAATTATCTTAGGAGACGACCAATTCTTAGCTCTTAAAGAAGATAAGTTAGTAAAGGTAAATCTTATAGCAAAGCCAAAGGAAAAGCTTAATTTAATAATACTATTACTCTTTAACGGATGCACCCTCTCCCTAAATAAGGATTCTATTGCTTTACGCCAAAAGGGTTAAGGTAAGAAGATTAATATTATTAATACTAATTCTCTAAAGCAAGGATACGTAGAGTAACGCGCTTATAGAGCTTATATTGCTTCTATCTATTAATCTAAGGCTTTATTTAATCTCTCTATTGCCGCCTAACACCAGGAACTAACTAAGGACAACGTTCTTGCCCTAAATAAACGTCTTTCCTGGCAAATAAACTATCTTAATTAGGGACTACTCTACGTGCCTATTAATCTTCCTACCGCTAAGCTCTTTATATTTGTTAATGGATTGTTTATAAATAATAAAGATTTTAGCTTCTAGTTAGGATATAAGATTATTATTATAAATAAATTTACTAGAGAGAATAACTTTATAATTTATAGCAATTTTATCTATTAGAGCTTAACTAAGAGTAAACGCGTTACTTAAAGCGTTCTAGCGTTAGAGATATACGGAATGGTCGGCGGAGTTAATATAGCAATTGCAATTGGAACTACCCTAAAGATAATTATAGATTAACTCGAACTTTCTATTATCCCTATAATTGTATGCACCAATTTATACTCCCTCTATAAGTGCTTAGTTAAGCTTGGTACTATAAAGGAGAAGCGCCTTATAATTGATATTATAGCACTTCGTTAATCCTATAAACGGCAAGAACTCTTTAAGATTTAATAGATTAACGGTTAAGACAACCCAGTAGATGTAATAATGAAGGCAAACCTAAACAAGGCTCTAGAAACGTTTGTTAATACGAACACTCTATATATATAAGTTAAAGGTTGGGTTAAAAGGGAGTAAGAATATAGTATTCTACAGACCCTAATTTTAACTAGCTAATTAGAATTTTCTATACCCGGTATAGAAAATCGCTATTGGCTCGCTTATAACTAGCGCCTTGGCGGCCCTAACATAATATCCACCTACGACTCTAAGTAAGAAAGCACCATGTACTAAGAGGCAAATTTTAGGATAGCGAGACTTATATTATGGTAGCAATAGTAAGTAAGGAGGATTAATATTTATTACGCTAGTCGAGCAGTATTTATATATAGATGGCAACTACAAAAGAAGAGTTGCCAGTGTTGGGAATAAGGCAAGCGGTCGTTATGTGACGCCACGGCACTAGCGTGGCGAGGAGTCTTAGGCTCCTTGCCCTTCCTTATTCCAAAAGAGGAATAGAATACATCAATTAATATTATACTAGCTACAACCTACAGCTATATGATATTACCTTGTGAAACCAACAATCACATTAAAGGAGCGTTAATTATAATGTTAAGGAACCTAGAAAAAGGATCTAGGGACTAGAAAAGCAAGCGATAAATCTTAGTACCCGCAGTAGAAATACCAGTAGTTAGATTAACTAGGTATTAGTTTAAACTTAAAAGCGAAGATAAGCCAAGAGTTAACCTAAGTTACCTAGCACACTATATGTTATCGTAGATAGCTTGTGTGGATAACGTATATAACATATATAGAGCACTAAAGGACAAAAACCGGAAATACCTAGTAAGGATATATTAGGTACTAGATAAGAAATAGTTTAGGGACGCTAAGTATATATATAGATGGCACCTAGTAGAAGTATAAGGTTAAGGGGACTTAATACTTTAACTAGAAAGATTCCTTACAGAAGAATGCCTAGATGGATAATAGTAGTAGGAGTGCCTAGAGAATACTTATCTATAGCATATAGAGGAAAAGAAGCAAACTAAGTATTGGCTAAAAGTGGACTAAGTATAAATAGGATTTAGCAGCTAATAGTTAGGAAAAGGGGGGGCCTATAGAACTAGAGGGAACCAATAGTAGAGCCTTAGACCCTTAAAGGAATTCTAAAACACCTAAATTTACGAGTTAAATAGTAAGATTAGCAGTTTAAAGCGTTAATAGATAGTGGAGCAACTAGGAACTATATATTACTAGCAGTAGTAGAAAGCATGGGGTTACTATATAGACAAAAGAAACACCTATATTTACTTATAACGATTTTAGGAGATTAGATAGCCTATAAAGGAGGTATTATTAATCTTAAAACAGGACCTATTTAGTTAACTATTAAAGGGAGACCAGTAAAGATGTCTTTTAATATCCTACCGTTGGGAAAGGATGAGGTAATACTAGGAATGCCTTAGTTATAGAAATATAATCTAAAGATTAATTGGGTTATAGGTTAGGTTAATATTAGAGATACTTAATAATGTAAAGTGTGACAGTAAACTAAGTTAGTATAGTACTAAGTTAGAGTAATGTACAAAGAAACTGAGCGAGGCTTAAGTTATATACTAAAGAGATACCATAAGTATGGTAAAAAGTTATAGTTACTAAAAAGTAAAAAGCTGTTAGAGTATACAGCATGGGACTATAAGATAGAATTGGAAAAGGGAACGAGTCTAAAGTTCTTTCCAATCTATAAGCTTACTAAAACGGAGTTAGTAGCACTTAAGGGGTTTATCCAGGAGAACTTATAAAAGGAATATATTAGATCATCATAGTTATTAGCAGGATATCTAGTATTGTTCATCCTAAAGAAAAACAGAAAACTTAGAATGTGTATAGACTACAGACAGTTAAACAGCATTACCAGAAAGGATAGGTATTCTTTACCCTTAATTAGCGAAATCTAAGATAGGATAGGTAATGTAAAGATCTTTACAAAGATAGATCTAAGGTAGGTATACCATTAGATCTAAATTAAGGAAGGCGACGAATAGAAGGCAGCATTTAGGTTAAAGGAAGGACTATACAAACCGTTAGTTATATAGTTTGGGCTTATAAATACACTAGCAATGTTCCAAAAGCGAATTAATAGTGTGTTAGGAGAACACCTTGATAAGTTTATTATAGCATATTTTAACGACATTGTTATCTACTTAGAGAATGAGAAATAATATAAGGAACACATTAAATAGGTCTTAAAGAGACTATAAGAAGAACAAATACTAGTAGCAATTAAGAAATGCGAGTTCTTTACAAGGAAGACCGATTTTGTAGGATTTATTATTGAACTAGGAAAAATTAGTATAGACCTAAAGAAAGTCGAAGCTATAGTAAGTTGGCAGGAACTAGAGAACACTATATAGTTAAGATTGTTCCTAGGATTTTGCAATTACTATAGGAGGTTTATAGCATAGTGGTTAAAAAGTATTAAGCCATTTATAAGGTTAACGAAAAAGGAGGAACCATAGGTTTGGGGTAGTAAGTAGAAAAAGCTATTCTAAGAACTTAAAGAGTTGTTTACCTAGGAACTAATCCTTAAAATCTACCAACCAAAGTTAGAGACGGTTGTTGAGATAGATGTATTAGACTTTGCACTAGGAGTATATTTGCTATAGAAGCACTAGGACGCATAGCATCCAGTAGCATATTACAGTTAGAAGATGACACTACTAGAACTAAACTATAACATCTACAATAAAGAGTTACTAGGTATAGTTGCAGCGTTAAAGAAATAGAAAGTATTCTTATAAGGCATAGAGAAACTATTTATAGTTAAGACGGACTATAAGAACCTTACAGGATTCCTAATAATGAAGGAACTTAACTAAAGACAGGTCAGATAGGCAGAAATGCTTATAGAATACCATTTCGAGATTTAGCATACCAAAGGTACAGACAATGCACGAGCAGATGCTCTAAGTAGGAAGGCTGAACTATAAAGTGACAAAAAGCTATTAGGAGCTTTATTGCGAACGGATTAAGATGGATTGATTAGATACAATTATCTAAAGATTGCAGTAACTAAAGAAGGGCAGATCTATAAATTACTAGAGAGTAATTAGACGTAGAAGATCTAAGCAGTATAGGCAGAGGATCTAGACACGGAATAATATAAGAATAGAGAAGCAACCTATGTTCTAAGGTCTATTACAAGAGAATTTATTAAGTTATTCTACAAGGGACTAACTTAAGGACATAATAGAGCTACAGGCTTAGTGTTAAGACTTTAGAAGGAGTATATTATTTAAGGAATCTGGGGACTAGTAAGACAAGTTATAAAAGAATATCCAAATTGCTAAAGGAATAAACTAATAAGGCATAAGCCATATAGAGGGCTATAACCTATTAAAATACCAGAAAGACCGTGGGAAGTTATATTATAGGACTTTATTATTAAGTTACCAAAGTTAAAAGATCCTATTATAGGGCAAGATTATAACGCGATCTTAGTAATAGTGGACAAGCTAATAAAGTAGGGATACTTTATAGCATATATAGAAGAGATATTAGTAGAAGATGTCGCTAGAATCTATATTAAGGAAGTGTTTGTAAGATATAGAGCACTAAGTAAGATTATATTAGATAGAGATCCAAGATTCGTAGTAGTATTTTAGGAAGTATTTCTAGTAGAATAAGGAGTTCGCGTAGTAACCTCTATAGCGTATTATCCGTAGATAGACGGATAAATAGAAAGACTAAACTAGACACTAGAATAGTATCTAAGGCATTATATTAATTATGCACAGAATAATTGGGTATTATTATTACTAGTTATATAGTTTGCATATAATACGACACCATAAGAAGGAATGGGGACATTACTATTTAAGGCAAATTACGGATACAAGCCAAGAATATCGTTATTGCTACGTTAAGTAAAGAAAACGAGTAGCACAGCTAAAGAAAGAATAGAGACTTTAATGAATCTTTATATAGACCTTAAAGAAACAGCTAAACTAGTACAAGAATAAATAAAAAGGTACTATAATACTAAGAGATCTAAGGGACCAGATCTTAAGGAGGGAGATAAAGTGTGGCTACTATACAAAAATTTTAAGTGTTAACGACTAAGCAAGAAATTGGACTATGTTAGACTAGGACCTTTTAAAATTACGTAAAGAATTTTATTGGTTACGTTTAAGTTAAACCTACTAGCTAAAATGAAGATTTACCCTATACAGTATATTGCAATGCTAGAGCTAGCGTATAGAGATGTGGAACCACTAGTCTATAAGGTAGATATGTATAGAGGGCAAGAAGAAGACAAATGGCAAGTTTTAAAGATTATTAGTTATAAGGACGTAGATAATAAAACATAGTATAAAGTAAAGTAGATAGGCTATAGTGAGACTACCTAGGAACCACTAAGTAACCTAGAGAACGCTATAGGAAAGGTAAAGGAGTATTAGAAGAAAGCAGGTTAAGGAGCATTAAAAAAGGATCGCCAAAGGATAAGTCACCTAAGGGGGACCTATAAAGAGCAACTACCATATTACTTAGAGTTGTTTCCTTCTCTAAAAGCTCTACCCTCTTATTACTTAGCTTAGATAGACCCTGTTAAACAAGTTTCCACTTCTTAGAACGAACCTTCTTATAAACCTTCTTAAGATGGGTTAACTGAGTAAACGCAACCTACTAAGACTTAAAGGAGCGACGCTGAGCCTTAAGGGCCCGAGCTGTCTCCTTAGCGGAACGATGGAGTTCGGTACGTGCGGCGGCTAGCTTAGACTTAAGCTTCGCAGCGGCAGATTGAATATAAGACCCTATAATAAGTTACTTAGGGAACCCGAAGACTATTAAGAGTTATAGGACGCGCACACTTAGCGTTAGAGACAGCGAACGTCATAGGACGATTAAACGTTTGCTTTAGTGCACTCTAAGTAAAAGGAAGATTATTAAGACGAAGGACTTGCTAGCGCGATATAAACTAACCCCTCTTTCATATAACGAGAATACGGAGATGGCATTATCTCACTAAGCGACAGTATGGCAGTTATAGTGCGAGTATAACGTTGCGCTTATAAAGAAGGAGAGGCCTTAGGTATAATAAGTAAGGATATTAACCAGATTAATTAAACGGATATTACACCTTTAGTAGATAACTTAGAGATATTAGGAATCTTTAAGGACGAAGATAAAGAGGAGGGAGATAGTATTACGGACAGCTTAAGTACAATGTTATAACTACTTAGGGAAGAGTCGGCAAAAGCTAGTTAGTTAATATAGGTATAGTCTAGGATAGAACCAGTAGAACTATATAATAAGGAATGGTAAGCGAGTCATATAATGTTATACGCAGTATACGTAGTATACGCAGTATACGTAGTATACGCAGTGTACGTCTATGTATAACACGTATAACACGTATCTTACGTACAAGAGAGGATTTCTTAGGCGTATAGTTGTGTATTTAAAGGACCTTAGTCCCTACCGTAGATAGTTCTCTCCTTGTAGTGAATCTTAGAATATAATTGGAGTTAATCTGTTAGGCAACCACTCTACTAGTTGTTATTATATTGTTGACCTGTTTATATCTACATACCTGGCCCAATAACAGGACCCACTGTAGTTCTTACTACAAGGTTCCGTTACAGCTATACTACGCTATAATGTTAGAAAAACCTAAATTCCGCACAAAGGAACCTGATAAGTATAATAGTGATAGTCTCTGGAACTGTAATTGTTTTATTTATTAATGCGAAACCAAGTTTTAGCTGGACCTAAAACGTTACTATAATAAGTATAATTAGACACTAATTACTTCTACCTTCCTGTATGGCACTATTAAGAGTTTATGGACACGCTATAAGAAGAAACTTACTATACCCCTTAAATTTAGTGAACTTAAGTCCTAGTTGGTTGATTAGATCTAAGACCCTACTAATTAAGGGATAGATTATAACCAGTAATACTATAATGCTAAATAGCGAGAAGGCCAGAGTATAGTCCAGTTTATAAACTACTTAAAAGAACTAGAAGATAATATACCCTACTTAGACCTATAGGATAACGCTATATAACTTTACTAGCTACTTACCAAGTTACAACCTAAGATTTAACAGGCTATATAGGAGAAGGGCGAAATTCCTACCTCCTAAAAAAAGCTTATCTCTAAAGCTACTTGGATTAAGAATATTAAAAGAGACTATTTAGGGAAGTAAAAGGAATAAGATGCTAATAATAAAGAGCATAAAACTAGACCTAGCTTTAATAAAAGGGGTAGATTCTAACCTAACCACTCTATAGAAGGATAATGTAAGTAGGCTTTATAACCTTAGAGTAACGCTAGTTAACCCCAGAATAATAATAAATAGAAACTGTAGAATTAAGAATTATATAGCTATTATTACTGTGGTAAGAAAGGCTATATACAGCGCTTCTGCTGGCAGAAGAAGTAAGAGGATGCTTAATTAAGAAAAGAGAGAGCCTAGTAGATCTTTACTTCCTTACACTAGGCTAGTAAGAGAAGGAGGGAGTAAGCTGCTGTATGGTTATTCTCGTCTCTATTTAAGTTAATAATAAATGGGTAATGCGAGACTACCTTATGGATAGTGGCGCAACTATGGGGTTTATTTCTTAATTACTAGTAAAAGAATTGGATTTGGACCTTAGTGGCTTATAGGTATGCATTATTTAAAGTATTAGAGGCTACTGGATTTCGTGTTATAGGGAATAAACTTTTTCCATAGCCAGCTAGGACTGTAATGGTCTATGGGATATGCAGGAGATGCGCTTTTATGCTATAGAAATTAAGGGGTATAACCTTGTTTTAGGATACCTATGGCTTTGCCAAGTTAATCTAGATATTAATTAGCCTTCTACCTTATATTAACACCGGAAGTCTTAACTATATATTATAGTTAAAGATTAAAAGACTTTCTTAAGCTATATATAAGAAGAAGGGTAGGTATATGCTATATATACTACTCTTAACCCTAAGAGAAGGGATGTGGAGTATTTATTTTTAGATATCTGGCTATACGCAGTTAAGGAACTAGAGATTCTACAGGAATATGCGGACCTAAAGGATATTATTGATAAGGAAGCTGTGCACACCTTGCCTAACCCTATATTAGTGGAGTATAAGATAGATATAGGAGATAAGGAACCTCCTTTTGGACCACTATATAACCTATTAGAAAATAAGCTGGTAGTATTATATTAGTATATAGTGGACAATCTTTAGAGAGGATGGATTTAGCCTTTTATAAGCTGGGTAGGGGTACCAATTATATTTATACCTAAGAAGGATAAGACCCTTTGCCTCTATGTTAACTATTAGGCGCTAAATAAGATTACTATAAAGAATTGCTACCTGCTACCCTTAATAGGGGAGCTTATTAACAGGCTGTTAGGCGCAAAGATATTTATAAAATTAGACCTAAAAGATATATACCATTAAATCCAGATTAAAGCCGGCAATAAGTGAAAAATGGCGTTTTAAATATAGTACGGCCACTTTAAGTACTTAGTAATACCATTTGGGCTTACTAATGTACTAGAGATATTTTAGGCCTATATTAATAAGGCATTGTTAGGCCTGTTGGATATAATATATATAGTCTACCTTAATAATATTATAGTCTACTCTAATAACTACGAAGCATATATATACTATATACAAATGGTACTAGAAAGACTGCGGGAATATAAGCTCTATATAAACCTAAAAAAATGCTTATTCTATATTGATAGCATTAATTTTCTAGGCTTTATTATTAGCGTTAATAGAGTATTAATGGAGAAAAGCTGGGTAGACGCTATTAGGGAATGGCCATACCCCACAACATTTAGGGAAGTATAGGTTTTTATAGGCACGGCAAACTTCTACTAAAGGTTTATTGTTTATTATTTATAAGTAATGCTTCTAATTACTAATCTACTAAAGGGATCTAAGGATGGCAAGAAGTTAGGACCCTTTATATTTAGGAAAGCTACTAAGCAGGCTATAGACTAGTTAAAGGATTTGTTTATATCAGCGCCTATCCTAATATACTTCTGCTAGGAGCTATATATATACCTTAAAATAGATATATCCGGCTTCGCCTTAGGGGCAATTATATCTTAATTAAAAGACGGAGAATAGTATTCTATAGCGTTTTAGTTAAGGAAAATAACCCCTATAGAGCAGCGTTATATAACGCATAACTAGGAGCCACTTGCAATAGTTATAGTAATAAAGCACTGGCGATATTATTATATAGGAAGTAATTATCCTATTAAAGTCCTTATAGACTATAATAACCTAGAATACTTTATAACTATAAAAGTGTTAAGCGGTTAATAAGCCAGATAGGTGGAGGCACTATTGTAGTACAACTTTAAAATTATATACCGCCTAGGAAAGACAAATCCCGCTAATAGGTTGTTAAAATATCTAGATTATAAGACTGGGAGAATCCAGGACAGTATAGGGGAAATAATTCCTATATTATAAAATTTGCTTAGGAAGAAAGAAGAGTCTTTCCCTAGAACTATAGAATTCCGCGGTAGGGCAGAGGTCCTAGTAATGCAGCTGCGAAGCACCATGATAATGGAGCTGTATGATATGGTTATAAACTAGGTTATAGACTAAGCAGACATTATAAAGTTGGCGTACCCTAGAATTAGTAAGAATTCTATAGGATGTGCTAGAGGTGTTATAGCACCTTTAACTTAACGGCGTATTAGCTGTAAGTTTCTGGATCTAGAGGGAATAGGCGAGATGCCTATCTGTAGTATAGTACACTGTATAATAGCAGGAGAATCTGCTGGCACTAATGGTTTAAAACATCTTGTGCCACGCCTAGAGTCTATAATAGCGGCGGGCAAAACGGAAATAAGTGATCTATATAAAACCTTTCTAGATCTTCTTCTTTAAGCGTAATAGAGGGACGCCTTTATTGCTAGGGAGAGGTGGAAAGATATAGTGGAGACTAACTTGGCTAGAGTTACTAAGAAGCTATAGCAGCAAGACTAAAAGGGTCTATTGCGCTTTAAGGGTGCTGCATATATCCTAAAGGACTAAGCGGTTTAAGATAAAATTCTAAAAGTCTTCTATAATAACCCTTTTGGGGGTTACTACGGTGCCAACAGAACCCTTAAGGCCGTTTAAAGGAAATACTTTTAGGATAGAATGTCTAAAGAAGTTAAGGACTATGTATTAAGATGTAATATGTGCTAAAGGGTATAGATATCTAGGCATCGCCCCTATAGTAAGTTATTAGTGCTTCCTATTCTGTAAGGACTAATGTTAGAATTAATAATAGATTTTATAATAGGCTTACCCCCTACCAAAATAAGAATAGGAGAGGTTACTAATACTATCCTAGTAATTGTTGACAGATATACAAAGTTTTTAGGGTGTTTTGCTGTTATAATAACAATCACGGTAGTGGAACTAGCAGACCTGTTTTTAGAGCGGTGGCTCTTATTTAGCACGCTAAGGGGAATTATGTCTAACAGAAGTACTGTATTTAACAGCGCATTTTAGTCTTTATTCTGTCTTTTATTAAAAATATGGTAAAAGATAAGCACTACCTTTTGCCTATAAATAGATAGGCAAATGGAGTGTCTAAATGTGTTGTTAGAACACTACCTCCGCTACTATGTTAATTATTAACAGGATAATTAGCTATTATGGTTGGCTCTAGCGCAACATATATATAACATAAGCATCTATAGTAGTATAAAAATGACCCCTTATAAAGCACTATTTGGGGTAAAAGTAAATAACCCCTAGAATGTTAAGGATATTATTCCTAAAAGAGAGGCACTGGCGGCGTCTAAGAGAATTAAGTAAATAAGAATTTGCAGAGAAGAACTTGAAAAGTACTTGCTAGACGCCTAGGCTATATAAAAAAGGTACTATAATAAGGGATATATGCCTAAAGAATTTGAAATAGGAGATAAAGTCTTACTGTTTATAAAAAACATCTAGATGAAACGTATTAAGAAGAAGCTGGACTATAGGTAGCTTAGACTCTTTAAGATAGTTAGGAAAACTAAAGGAAATTAAGCCTATAAATTGGAATTACTGAAATTATATCTAATATATCCCACATTTCATGTTTCCTTATTAGAGTTATACTAGAGAAAAGACGGTATGGATCCACCCCTACTTAGCAAAATTAACGGGGAACTAAAATGGAATGTAGAAGACATTCTAGACCAAAGATGGCGTTAGAAGAAATATGAATTTTTGGTTTATTGGGAAGGATACTTTTAGGCGCATAATAGTTGGGAACCTAAGGAGCACCTTTGGCTAAGATATAATACGGCAATTAAAACTTTCCTAAAGACTATAAATTAGGATTTAGTAATGGTTCTAGATATGCTATAGACGAGATAATAGGGAAGACCTCATAAATTAAAACTATAAAGTTAAGCACAGGTATTAGAAATGGGAATGTTTCGCCATTATAATAAGGATCCTAGAATTCTATAAGAGAAAGCTATAGGGATCTATATAAGAACCACTAGGGATGCTGTCTAAAGAAGACGCTGTTTGGGAATAAGTAGTAATACTAGAAGAAGGGGCCCTAGGGATTTAGAAGGGTTCCCTAGGGATAAAAGGAGAGTATCTGGTCTAATACTGGAGATACGCGGTAGAGTTAATAATATAAAGAGGACCGAAAAGACATAGAGTAAAGACTCAGAAATTTTGAGAAATTGTAAAGCACCTATAAGAACACCACCTGTTTATTATATACGGAGATTATGGCGGTATACTGCTTTTATATGGACTGTTACCAAAAATAAGAATAGAGGTATCCCTAAAGTATAAAGTTAATTCCTAGTACTAGGGCATTCTAGAGGCACTAGAGAGGTACTATATAAAGCTATCCTATAAGAAGGAAGAAAGAATAAGATAATAACTTAAATACTAGAAGTAGTAATGGGAGCCTCCTCCTCTATCTTAATGTTATTGCCAGTAGTATTATTAGCACTCCTATCCCTGAAAGCATTAGTATTCTTACTAATATTTTTCTTAGAGTGGTAAGAACTAGACAGACTACTGTGACTGGGAGACTAGTGGGGAGAATGTTTATCTTTATTACTATCCTTAGTATTATCCCCAGGCTCTAAATTGGCATCTAGGCTAGGATTAGAAGTTAATAACTAAGGAGTTAGTATAGTTCCCAAACATATTACTAAAGAGACTTACCTAGCTAGAAAGGCCCGCGCAAGAGTACAAATATTATTATTTATAAAAATAAACTGCTTACACATGCGCTCCTAGATACTATATATCTAAGATTACTACGTCTCTACAGTAGTAGAAACCCTTATTAAATTAAAAAGGCTATAAGCAATGGAAGACACCTTTTGTCCCTATTTTTTACTATTCTAATATAGACGGAAATCCCTAATGGCGTATTGGAGCTAGTGAGCCTTACGCACGTAAACAGCGGGGATCTAATATAGTTAGAAAAGTTTAAAATAGAATGGAATGGGAAATACCGGAATATAGGTTTTTTTTAGCTGTAATAGTAGGAACACTTAGATCTATTCTTGCCAGAGCGCGATATCTTATAGGCGTGGGATAGGTCTAATATAAGCGCGTAAACGCAACAATGGTAGCACTTTAGAGAAACTACTGTAGGAGTAATAGAAGTGGTCTATGGTGCTAATAGAGCAGGGACAATACTGCCGCCAGTCTGGGGACGTGTAGTATAATTATAAGCTATTGCAAAAGAATACTATGGGAAGTTGGTATTATTAAAGAGATAAAATAGGGATCCTATTACCTATAGACGCGTTATAAGAAGAGAACAGAGCAGTAGTAGAAAGAATAGCTAGAGATGCGGAAGCTAAAAGCTAAGATATAATAAAAAATAGTCTGCTAAAAGGCAAGACAAATGGTGTTATTAATAGAAAGATGTATAAGAGACAACAGCTTATAAACTGGAAGAAATTAACATTAAGACGTTATTATTAAGACCCATTTTAGGTAAATGGGGATAGTAGCTAGTCCACGCGTTGCATGGGACAACCTCTAGATTAGCTTATAACAAATTCTTATAGTAAGGAAGGTGAATCCTATTTAATTTTTATTATTATTATTAAGGTTCTATTATAAAGGCACTATAAAGAGCTATGGTAGAAGAAGAGTGGAGGAATAGAAGATAAAGTAAGGTTCCACGCTAGTAAAGAACTAGCAATAAGCCGCATTATAGAGTACCTTTCCACTAGAGAACTTCCCTAGTAGTTTTAGTTAGAACTCTATAAGAGTTTATTAAAAGGTGAAGTCTTAGAGGACTAAGACCCTTAAAGGGGAGGCAATTGTAATGGGCGCTCCTAAAAGGTATATATCAGATAAGACAGATAAAGGTTTTACTAATATCCCACTAATGTCCCAGAGGAGACATGGTCAGACAGACAAGGGGTAAAGGGTTTTACTAGTGTCTTAGAAGGATTATATAGGGAGCTGGTTCTCCTCTGGAGAAGAACTAGCGATTAGTCTTTGAATAGAAGAGTTTAGAAAGCATTTGTCCTTTAATACGTGAAGCTTGTTTTACCTTTGACTTACCTTCTACTTACCTGAGACTCTTATTCTACGCTGTTAATTAGATAATCATACGTTCTGGTTAGACTGTCCTCTTATACTAGATATGCGCTATAAATACGTATCTGTTATTGCGATAAGTTAATTATTATTAATAATAGTGTCTAACTTATATCTGTGGCTTTATATAGCTCTTTATACCCAAATTGCTTATATATCTCTGCACTAGTAAAAGCGCCATATATAAGATGCGGTATACGTAAATCCTATATCCAAGACGTGCCTTTCTCCCTTACAAGTCTATTCTCTACAGTTAGATGCGCCTCCTAAGCTATTAAGTCCTACTTCTTAACCTCCTACTTTCTTAACTTTAGAGAACCTATAGTAAATGTAACTGGAGACGCTGTGGTACCCTTGTTTAGATTTTCTTTAGGGTATTATATTGCCTAGAAGACAAGAAATAGAAGGTAGAAAGAGGCTGCGGTATCCCTATAGGGTCTTAGCAGGCATAGAGAGGTTAATTAAGATATTATATGCCTCTGGAGGCTGCGTAAAGGGGAGGTATACTAACTTTAAAGGTAATAAAGGAGATTAAAAACTGACTGGATTAGTAAACTAACTAGAATACTTTAAGTTGTAGTTAATTAGAGGACGAAAAGGAATCCTAATATGCGTTTAATTTCCTTTAGGAATGGATAAGAATATTAGCCTTAAAGGATTTTAATATAAACAAGGCATAAATAGCTACATGCATGCGTTATAGAAGAGTGACTGGTAAATGTATATCCCAGAGAAAATTAAGGCCGAAAGGGTGCTGCAGATGTATATATAGTTAGGAGTAAGAAGATGGCAATAGCCTATCTCTGTGGTAATTGGTGTAAGGTAGGCATAGGGGTATGCATGGTCAAAGGTAAGAATGTTAACTGGGTAGCAATTATAATAGTACATTTTAGGAAGAAAAATCGCCCGTTAATGCTCTAATATTAAATCCTATACTAGTTGCTTAGTAGGGAAAACAAAAAGCTGTTTCCCAATAAAGCCTAGATAAGATTTCTTACTATTAAATCCTTAGAAACTTGAGTATGTATTCTATGCTTGCTTAAATAGATACGCAAATAAGCCCTCCGCCTTTGGTATAGGAAACAGCCCTTATATTACAGTCTTTATATAGGGTGGCCTATAGGTTTTATAGAAGAAGAACCTTAAGATTTCTTTAGGGTATTGGAAATTATAGGATGTATTTAGTTAATTATCTTAGATTTTCTTTTGCAGATAGCCATATACTAAGAGCTAGGGCAGCTATATAAGGAATTGCCATTTTACTGCCATTTAGAGAGCTTCTAGAGCCCTCTTTTAATAGACAGAGTTCTTATACCTAATTGCCAGTTTAATAGTATCTGTGGATAGATATATTAGTCTAATAGGACGGGGATAGCTAAGGAATAGTTTAGTAGAAGGAATACTATTTTAATAGACTCTTTAGGAATGCTATATACTGTTTATCACTTCCTTACTAAGGTATTATCTAACTAGTATACCTATACTGGCGCTAAACCGAATTCTAGAATGCGATATATTGTATTCTAGAATTCGGCTTAGCGCTAGCTGTAATGAACCTTGACATGGAACGCCGTCCCTAGTTCCCTTTAGCGATCGCGATCCCCTAAAAAAGGGCTCCGGCTTATTAACGCAAAGCGACTATAATATCTTTAGAGTTATATAAGCCTCGCTCTACAATTCCCCACGCCTTAGATTAATTTGTTTAATCCCTAAGATACCTATAGAGAAAGTTTATAGGTACTTTAACGCCTTAATAAAGATTAACGGGTTCGTTCCAATAAATACTAAGTTTAATATAGTTTTACCTTTGCGGCGCTCCTGCCTAAGAAAAGGAAAGAGGTGCTTACTATTATTGCTAACTTGGTTTTTAAGACAGTATATCTTTTAGATATATCTAAATTGAAAGGCGTAGTAGGGAGAGGGTTTAGATATATAGAGCTAGTTTCGCCCAATTTGAATAAATATATACATTTGCCTTCTATACGCTCCATTCCCTGCCTTTGGGCTTTTTTATACAGCATTTATTGGCTATAATTATGCTCTTATTGCCTTAAGGCCTTATTAATTATCTACCTATAGCTACCCTAGGCTTCCTTGCCTTACTTTCTGCTATTTATTGATCTATGCTAGCTTAACTTTGTCCTTCCTTGCTGTTCTTTCCACTGTTATTTATATAGTTACGATTATTATATACTTAACTACGTGGATTATATCTTGGAAACCTCTTTCTACTTTTAATAATAGCCTCACTAGATAACTAAACTTACTTTTACCGTTTATTCTTTTTGTGTTATTCTAGGAGTAGTTAGTTTTATTTTAGAATGGGTTGGTTTAGAATCTACTTATTAAAGAGGAATAATTATTTCTAAGACCTCGTTATAATGCATAGGATTAACTATGCCTCTTTTTAATATAAGTCTTACTATTAGAGTTTTCTGCTTATACTAATCTATCTATTAGACTATGATATAGTATAAGCTTATAGGGGTTAGCCCTAGCTTAAATTTTATGAAGTAGAGTAAAAATATAGTTTGATACCTTACGGAGCGGGATAAGAATATAGGTTAATGTTTTAAGAACTAGGACAAGGATAAAGTTCGGCATTTTGTGCTTTAGTACCCTCCTAGTATTACCTTTATTAATATAATTCTTATAGTAGCTCTTTCTCCGTAAGTACGCAATACTTATATACACATCTTAAACACTAAACCTTTATTAAGATAAGTTTAAAATTAAGATCCATTTTGCAATGCATATTGCTACCCTTTATAGCATTGCTGTCTATATTTTATTGGCTTTTATATCGCAACTATTGTAAGAAAACAGCTTAAGCTAAGGCCTAAGCGAACTCAGATACTAAAGCCTAGGCGATTAAAGACACTAAGGCTTTTTATTAAATAAGTCTCTCTATTCTTACTGCTATAATTCTTACTTTAACTATTTAGTATGCTTGCTTTATTATCTGGGGAATTGCCAAACTATCTGAAGATGCTATTTACATTATAGACTTAGTATATCTGTTAAAACTATTATATATCGGTATTAACAGTTGCAGTTATCCCTTATGCTATTAACTATTTGGAGTATTTATTAGTCTAAGGTCATTTTATAGCCTATAGTACGATTTTTAAACTTAATTAAAAATCCCTGGGAAATTCTCTATAACCTAAACAATTCCTTAATTAGAATAGGGGTATTAGCTAAGAGATCTATAGCTAGAGAGGTTACTAGGTTACTAGCGGTAAAACTAGAGTTTTTATACTTATATCCTTAGCTAAAAGCTTAAGTATAGACTCCTAAAACTTCTGCTATTTTCTGCTAATACTAGGCAGTTAGGATTGTTATAGTTAGACAAATCCAGAACGCCTTTAAAGGTCAGCTTAAGCATCCCTAACTCTACCCTATATCCTAAGTATAAGTATACCTCTGAGGATATCTGGATAAAGGAACCAACTACCTCCTAGGCTAAGGGTAGTGGCGTAAATAATAACACTTAACTAAATATATTATATATTAATCTGCTAGGCCCAAGAAATAACAAGACCCCTACGATAATCGACTTAAAGGCACGTATCTATATGCAAATTGCTATAAAAAATCTTCTTTGCTAGGCAACTAATTTGCTCCCTTCTTTAAAAGTACGCTTAACACTAAACAAATTGTCTTAAATGGCTTCTTCTTTAGGACCGTATAACTTATTAGTAATATCTCGTAGTGTACTTAAAGTACTTAGCCCTAGACAGTTAGGAATTCTTTTATATATACTTAAGCGTTCCTATATGCCTCCTATGGAGCAGGAGGCAGAAGTAACTGCTATTCTTTACCTTCTATATTCTCCTTCTATTCTTAACGAAATAGACAATAAGAAGTGGTTAGCAGTTAAAGTAAGCTTAGAATTTTTTATTTTGTTATACTACTAATAATCTAACAGCGACAACTTGTATTGGCCATTGAAATTAGCTATTGAAATTTCTATAACGTCGCTATAAGCGGTCGGCAAAAGGCAATTGCGTAAATTATATATAATTGACTTTTTTTATTTATTTATTAGTATATTTTTAGCAAAGCTAGTCTGCGTTTAAGTGTCCTAGTTAATTATATATTTTGTAATAAGAATTCCTATTATTGCGATCCTCCTAATTTAATATCTAGCTAGTTGCCCAAACGTATCTTAACCCCAAAACTGTAATAATTTCAACTTACCTCTTTTAAGAAAACGAACACCGGGTTCCTATACTAGCTTAGGTAAATTTAACGCATTTCAATAAATAGATCTAGTAGTTGTGTAAATAAAATCTTGGTAGAATAAACTCTTTATTTCTATCTTTAAAAGCTAAAACTCTAGAGATAAAATTTAGCCTTTAAGAGTTAACAAGAACTCTTAATAGAGTAGACATAGTATATTCTATTTAAAGATAACTATTACCTAAAGTTCTTACAAGTGACTTACCTTTTATTAGATAAGGCGCCATGCCTATAAATAGCACAAGTACGCATATTTGCTATAGGAGAGATAATTCCCACATTCTATAAGTCTTTGGCGTAACCTTAAATATATAGACGGGAAAGGGCTCGCTAAAGCGCCGTGAGGAACCCTATTTATAGATTATACACTAACCTATAGGGGTGCCATGGCGAGATCTAAGCCATAAACATTTATCCTTTTATACCCCCAGTGCCTACCCCTCTACTTTAATCCCTTATATTTGTTTCCACAATCTCTACTTATAGATATGAGTTCTTTACTCTCTGTTGGTAACACAAGGTGATATTACGTAGCTACGGTTCGTAGATAGTATGATGATGGTTCGATTCTTTTTGATAGGAATGAGGAAAGGGGTGAGGAACTTAAGGTTCCTCACCACGCTAGGGCCACGTCAGCACGTAACGGCAACATGCCTAGCGTGACGGCAGCTTGCCTCATTCCCGACACTGGCAACTCTTCTTTTTGTGG
>Ga0307507_10006282_pt1 | contig 18379 bp, 6 predicted proteins | sample 7_EM_MG_FD_207223 | JGI IMG/M metagenome (GOLD analysis project Ga0307507, IMG submission 207223) | Populus trichocarpa ectomycorrhiza microbial communities from riparian zone in the Pacific Northwest, United States - 7_EM | ecosystem: Host-associated > Plants > Roots > Unclassified | place... | reverse complement strand
TAGTTAAAGTCCTGTTGGTTCCCATAAGCCTTAGGGTAGAAAGGGGACGCCAGGCGGACAATATAGCAACTATATAGGAGATAGTAAAACAAACGGAACGCCTTATACTAGGACTTGTAATTACCCAAATCTAATAGCTTTAATAGGAAAATATAAACCAAGTATATAATAAGAATAATAAGAGGATATAAAGGGCGCTAGAGACTCGCTAGGGAGATAATAGATAAATATATAGCTCCCTTATTATTAGCGTATATATACTAGGAATGCAAAAACTTCTTATCTAAAAAGAAATAATTATAAATGGCCTTATATATAACACAAGGCTCTATAACCACAGACTACACCTAGAACGATGTTATTGCTATATATAATAGGGACACACCCAGTCCACATACACAGCATAGGTATGCTGCGGCCACTGTGTAGGCCCCCATAATATAAGATAATGTATAAATTAAGACTAAATAAAATGCGCAAACTATTACCGAAGCATATATAAGGCGTAGGAGAGAGAAGACTGCATTAAATATAGGAGATGGAAGGAAAGGGCTTAATAGCTATAGGAACAACTGCACGCTAGGTTATATAAATGGAAATAATAGGCGATAAGCTAGGGGGACGTAGGTATCTTTTTAGCGTTTCCTATCTTTAATACTGGGGGGCTAAGCCAGCTATCCTAAGCCTTAACGGGCTAAAAGTAACGCTGTGTGACATTACTAGACCGAACAGGAATATAAGGGATATATAGGACATAAGGGAGAGGACGCCCAGTAGGAAGACCCCTATAGATAGCTATAGTAAGTTTAAGGCCGGGATAATTAAGAATTAGATTTAACGTAGTAAATATAACATATATAGCTAGCTTATAAGGGGCACATAGCTAACTGGTAAGAATGGGGGAAGAACCGGAAGCAATAACAAACTTAGATTTAGAAAGGCTAGTAGGAATATAAGATACAGAAATGGAAAGCTCTATATAAAATAAGTAGTGGCTAGGGAGTAAACACAGAAGACAGAAGTTCTAAACATTTTAGAGAAAGTAGAAATAAAAGAAGTAAAAAGTAAAGGAGAGGCGAAGGACCCCCGCTAGGGGTCCGCCACTTGACCATTATATAGTATAACTGTAGCAATACAAACTACTGTCTAGCAAGGCCCCTACTAGACAGTCTAGACCTAGAGAAACACTATATTCTTACTATATAAGAGCCGTATTATAATACCTATATATAATTAATATACTGCCCCTAAGGATTCTAGCTCCTATATAAACCAAAAGCAGCCATACGTGTATGCTTTATAATTAGTAAAAATATCAGCCTTGCCTTATGGTTATGGCAGGCAGTTAGCCTAGATATTATAGTTATAACCATCTAGACATATAGGGGACTAGTATAAATTATTAATGTCTATAACCCTAGGGTTAAAGGGGTAGTATAGACAGAGAATATTATATCTATAATAAGCTTACTAGAAACTAAATATATAGAGTTTATTTTACTAGGAGATATAAACCTCTACCACCTATAGTAGGGGGGCATCTATGTTGCTATTAATTAATAGGTAAAGTGCCTACTAAGAGCTATAGATAATGGGGGCCTTAAGCTAACTACCCCCCTAGGTGCAATTATATGGCAATAGGGCACCGCCAAAAGTATAATTAACCTTATAATTATGGACGAAAACCTATACCAGAGACTTAAAAGGTGCTCCCCTAAAGAAGAATAGGCACTTACCTTAGACTATATCCCTATCTAGATACAACTAGATCTGGACATTAAGGCGTAACTAAATAGCAAAAGATACGCAATAAGGAAGCTTAATATAGATAGCTTCCTTAATATAATTAAATAATAACTCTAAGACCTAAAAGAAATCTACCTAATACTAAATAAGCAAGGCTTATTGGCTACCCCTAAGGAAATTAATTAAAGACTAGAAAGGATCTAGGCAGCAATTAAAAGTGGGCTAAAAGAGCACTGCCCGGTTTCAAAACCAGGCCCCTATACGCGATACATATGGTCCGCATAGTGCGCGGCCCTTATAGCCGGCCAATGATAAGTAAGGAGGAAATATATAAGTAGCCACGATTCTGAGGACGAGAGACAATATAAAGATATAAAAAACCAGCTAAAGAATACCTTAAGAAAAGAAGTAAGGAATAACTGGAGATGGTTTATAAATAAATATACTACTAACCTAAGTCTCCCCTATAACAAGGGCCTTTGGACTATAGCGAAATAGGTAAAGAAAAAGGCGGGATGCCTAGTAGAAGATTTACACCTACTACCCCTATAAAGAGTAAGCGAACTATAGGCTATAAGCAATAATAATAAAAAGGCAAAGATCCTTATAGAAAGATTTTTCCCTTAACCGGCTTTAGTAGACCTTAGCGATATTACTAGTAAAACACCGGTGACTTACCTAAGGGTTAACAGCGACATAACAACTAAAAAAATGGCTAGAACTATTAGCCGCCTTTTAAATAATATAGTACTAGGACTAGATAGGATCTTAAATAAAGCCCTAAAGACCTGTGGACTACTTATAGCACCTTAGCTTGCAGACATAGCCAGAGCATACTTTGCAATAGGCTACTACCTGTGACTTAGAAGATCTATAATAACGGTTATTTTATAAAAAGAAGGTAAAGTAAACTACTTAATTCTAGGAAGCTACCGCCCTATTGCCTTAGAAAACACCCTAAGCAAGATCTTAGAAAAGGTTATAGTGGACTATATAGTAGATATAGTAGAGAAACACGCCCTACTACTATAAAGCTAAATGGGGGCAAGAAAGAATTGCTTAACGCTATTAGTACTTATACTACTCGCTACTACCATTAAAACTGTATGGGCTATGCGAAAGGACTTTATAGTATTAATGCTTAGCCTAGATATTAGCGGCGCCTATAATAATATACCCTATAAGCGTCTCCTATACATCCTTAGGGTAAAGGGCTTCCTAAAATGGATTATTTAGTTTATTTAAGGATTTATAGGCTAGAAAGAAATGTTACTAGTCTTTAGCAAATACCAGAGCCCCCCTATTATAGTTATAATAGGAATACTATAAGGATTACCTCTATCGCCTATACTCTTCCTCTTCTTTATAAGCAACCTGCTTAACACCTTTAAGGAAGGGGCAACCTAGGGGATAGGCTTTATTAATAATACAAACCTAATTATATATAGGCCAATAGCCGCAGAGAACTGTAGGACACTAGAGAAAGCCCACAACACCTATATAGAATGGGCAAGACGATATAGAGTCTAATTCTTACTAGAGAAATACCAGCTAATCCATTTTATAAGAAAACGTAACCAATCTGTAGATCTTTAGCATACAATCCATATCTAAGGCTTTGGGGGTTAACCGGTTCAAGGCCTAAGGGTATTAGGAGTATAGGTAGACAGCAAGCTCCAGTAGAGCGTATATGCGGCGTAAGCGGCCTATAAGGGCTAAGTATAGTATATTGCTATATCTAGGATTGTTAATTCTATATAGGGTCCATGCTTCTAGAGGTTACGCCTACTATATATAGCAGTTATCTGGCTAACCATAACGTATAGTTCTAGCATTTGGGCCACTAAAGAAACCAAAAAAGGCCCCCCTAAATCACTCCTTAAACCACTCCAAAAGGTCTAAATAGCCTGCCTTAGGAGTATAACAGGTGGGTATAAGCGAACGGCCATAGTACTGCTTGAGAAGGAAGCCAATATTCCCCCCCTATAACTATATATTGAAGCCGATGTAATGTAAAGGGTGTAAAAGAAACGTAACTTTAATGTTATAAAGTATATTAAGACACGCCTAAATAAACTATGGAGGGACCCTAGGGTGCCCTATAGGAGAAGGAACCAATAACCCCAAAGTAGGGAAGATATATTAGGAAAATAGGTGGAGAAAGCAGAAGAAGAATGGTGCGGCGCTAAGGCCTAGGCCTATATAGAGGAGAAAGGGAGATGTGTAAGAGGCTAGTAAAGATAATAGTAAGGGAGAGAAAGGAGCCAAAGTCGAGTATAAAAGAGTACTAGAAAACTATCTACCGCAATACAATACTAGTTAGACCGACGCTAGAGAGATAAATAGGAGTTAAAGGTATAGAGGTAGACTTAGGCAAGGGGAACCCAAGCCGTAGCATAGGTAATGCTATAGGGGGTAAATACCTAAGGGCTCTAAGAGGGCCTAACAAAGGCAGAAAATATAATAGTAACACTCTTAAGAACAGGAATAATAGGACTAAAAGATTGGCTTTACTGGGTGGGTGTCCTAGTGGGTAGCCTAAGGTGTGAATGTAGCTGGCTAAGACAGATACCAAAACACGTAATACTGTTATGCCCCTTACGCACTAGCTAAGAAGCAATGCTCTTAGCAGCTGGCACAGAAAACTATAATACACTGCTTTTAATATAGAAAGGCCTTAAGGCGGCTACCTGGTAGCTTATTGGCTAAAATGTGCTAGACTAGTTCCGGGTTACAAAGGAAATAGTAATGGAAAGCAAAGGGGCGAGTAATAGGCGCCCCTTAATAACTCTATAGGAGTAGAGTACAGTGTGTAATACTAGCGCGTCCGTAGGTTTGTTACGGCAGCAGTAGTTCCTAAGGAGGTTAAAAAATAAGGTAGTAGAGCACCACTAGTGACTTATAGGCAACTTATAAGCAAGCCTTAAAAGGCGGGGAGATGGATTATAGGGTTTTCTTAAATAGAGTTTTCTCCCTATATGTATATAAGGAGTAGTCCGCGTGGGCCCAACAGGGATCCAAATCGGACATTAAGCAATAAATAATAATAATAATATTTAGATAACTATTAAAGAGAGATAAATTAAAATGTCTTTTAATATCCTACTCTTAGGATAAGATAAGGTAGTTTTAAAAATGCTTTAGTTACAGGAGTATAATCTAAAGATTAATTGGTGTAAGGGGACTTTATAGATAGGGGGCTATAAGGACACGATTATAGAATAGGATAGATTGGCAAGAGAGACGAATTCTTAAGGAGGTAAGGCCTCTAGGATTATGGAAACTATATATTATAGGTATATGCCTCTGGCACATAACCAGTAATTATTTAAGGGGCGTTTAGAGGTTGTCCTAAGAGTAACCTAAGGTGTTTATAATAATATCCCTTATATTCCTCCCCCTTTTTTACGGTTAGCCCCTAATTACCTATTACGGGACGTAGGTAATGGCTATAGAGCGTATGTATTTAAGGAGTCTACAAGACGTTACGCGATCAATCGTAAGGATTAAGGGCGTAGGAAGGTGATATACTACGCGTAGCTAACGTAAGCTGTACGCGAAGCATACGCGAGGGCACGGGGTTCCGCTAGGGAGTCTCCTATAAAGGCTCCTATGGCGGCGTTCTGTGACACTACCCCCCCTCTTATAGAGGCGGAGCTCTGGCGACGCTGTGGTTACTATATATATATAGAAGGAACGCTTAAGGCATAGAGAAGGAAAAGAAATAACGCTAAAGGGGTTAGTGATGTAGAGTTCTACCGGCTCTAATCGTTAAATGGACCAATTAGGATTTTCCATCCCTGGGATAGAAAATCGCTATTAGCTTAGTAGAAGGCAGTAAGCTAAACTAATATCTTTACAGTCCGCAGCGTTATTATGTAATAAGGCTTGGCACCCAAGAATTTAATTAATTAGATAACTTTAACTAGCGGTTGAAGTTCCTAGACATTTTAACGATTTTTCGGTTATATAATGGCAATCTGCGGCAATCTAACGGCAATTTGCCCTTACGTGGTAGTGTATAACAATTGAACTCTATAAGGGCTCCTATAGAGGATTAGGTATAAAATCTCTGCTTAGGCCCGGTTTCTATAGATTCGCGTGGTAAAAGTCGCTAATTAGGTCCTTTGCATTTTTAAAGTCTTCCTATAGTTGCTATTCTGGCTGATCTATGTCAAATCCTGTGTAGATAGCTCTATAGTAGAGCCGCCGTCCTCTGCCTTTGCCAAAGTATTTAGAGTTAATAATTTGTTTAATAGTCCACTTCTTATAGTTCTCGTCTTCGTTCTTATCTCGGATTAGTACTAGTAGGGGTTTAGGCTATATCTATCCCGGTAAGGGGTTAGGCTGGTGAAGGTATAGTAGCTATAGGTAAAATACAGGCTATATCCCACGGGTGGCTAGGGCCGGCGGGAGCTCTAGCTTATATATAGCTCCCCTATTAATAACTCGTTTAATCTAATAGGGGCCGAGGTTCTTATAATTAAGTAACTTTATAGGCCTCTATATAGAGATATTGCGTGCATCTAGCTATACCCAGTCGCCAACACGCATCTCCGGTGGTGGCGTTCTATAACGGTTAGCGAAGTAGGCCTACTTTACTTAAGCCCAGGCCATTTCTCCCCTATAGTAGTTAAGTAGATTTTTCATGCGGTCTGCATACTAGTCGGCAAGTAGCATTTTAAGGCGTTTTCCATATGGCAGTTTCTTATTAATAGGTTCTGGTGGCTCTATGCTAGATTAGGGGTAATAACCCTTATTCGCAAAGAACGGAGTAAGTCCTATAGTAGCTAAGATATGGTTATTGGCTGTAAACTCGCCTAGTAGGAGGTAATCTACCTAGTTATCCTAGCCGTAGGCAACAACCTATCGTAAGTACGCCTTTATACTAGCGTTAGCGTTTTCTGGCTGTCCCGCAGTCTCGTAGTAGAAGGATATAGATATCTTAACAGAGATACTAAGACGTTAACAGATCCGTCTCCATAGGTTAAAGTTAAATTTCGTGCCCTAGTTAGACGTAATGGAGTCAGGTATCCTATATAGTCAGTAGACTTCGCGAAGAAAAGCGTCTACGACGTTATTAACGGCTATGCCTTTGGTTAGAACATAGTGACGTTCCTTTATAAGTTGGCATATTATTATTAGGATGTTCTTGTAGGTACAACCATGCTATTTATAGGGTGGTAGGTCAGTAATAAAGTCTATAGCTATATCTGCCCACCGCCGTATAGGGATTAGTAGCGGGTGCAGTAGTCCTTAGTACTCAGTGCGAAAGGCCTTAGCGCGCTTACAGCTGTAATAGGCGCTTATAAAGCATTTAACTAAGTCTATTATCTTAGGCCAGAAGTAGTATCGGCTAAGGAGTTTATAAGTTCCTCCTCTACCTAGGTAACCGCTTAACCGGAGGTTATAGGCCATCTGGATTAGTTGCCATTATAGGTCTTTTAAATTGGGGACGAATAGATAGCCTCTATAGTAGAGTCTATTCTCCTTTACTTTTAAGGCTACTATATTAATTTGGCCTAAGTTTCGGAGGCTAGTAGGTGGCTTGCGGGCGCTAGCAGTTTTCGCGGCAATAAATTGGTGTAATAATGGGTTAATAGAGATATTATATACAGCAGCAATAAGCTTATTAATTTTAGGGGGCGGCTTTAAGTCCATAGCGTAAAGCTAAGGTGCGGATAGTTCTATTATAGGTAGTATACCGGGGGCCAGGTTCCTTACTTTTAGGATTATCTACTATTAGAACTAATTACAGGGGTTATTCTCTAACTAAGGAAAATCTTACAAGCGGCGTATTAGGCTATTAGGTTTTATGCCTTATACTCCTAGCCTATATATAATTTTAAAGTTAAAACCAGAGAGAAACTCGTTCTAATATACTTAGCATCAGTTTAGCTACTTTATAGTTATAAAGTATTTAAGGTTATAATAATCCGTAAGAACTTTAGTTGGCTAGTTAGGTTCTACTAAGGAGAGTTCCAGTTAGAATTCTTTAAACACTTATATAATTATAAGGAGTTCTTTGTTATAGATCTTATAGTTACACTCTTATAGTATAAGCTTAGATAAGTAGAATGCAACTAGGTAGAGAAGACCATTATTACCTATCTAGGAGAGGATGCCTGCGTTAACATAGTCTAAGAAGTCGGTTTTAAAATAGAGTTGTTGTCCTAGTATAAAGTGAGCTAGGATAGGTGCTTTAGTAAAGGCATTTTTAAGGTCTTGGAACGCCTTCTCGCAGTTAGGCGTCTAGGTAAAGCGTAGATACATTTTTCTTCCTTTTACAGAAAGGCCATTCGTTCGTATTATTGCTATAAGTAGTGCTACTACACCTGAGAAGTTATATATAAATTTCCAATAGAAGTTAGCGAAACTAAGAAAGGCTTATACGTCCTTAATACAGTTAGGGGCTTGCTATTTAGTAATTATACATACCTTCTTGGGGTCTATATAGACACCCTTAGTAGTGATAATTAGTCTAAGGTATTTTACTTCTATAACTAAGAATTTACACTTCTTTAAATTAATATAGAGTCCTACTTCTCTAAGGCGCTATAGGACCTTTTAAACGTGCTTAGTATGCTTAGAAGGGTTATCGCTGTAAATAAGTATATCATCCAGGTACGCTAAGCAGAAGACATTAAGGTAGTCCCATAAGGCGTTATTAATATAGCTTTAGAAGGTGCCTGGGCCGTTACACACGCTAAAGGGCATAATAGTATATTTAAATTGGCTAAAGCGCAATGCAAATGCGGTTTTCCATTTGTCGCCTTCCTATATTTAGAGATAGTTAAAGGCGGCAATAATATCGAGCTTAGTATAGATTTTGGCTTAACTAAGCCGCTTAAGGGTCTTATATATAAGCGGTACTAGGTATTGGTTCTTAATCATAATAGCGTTAAGTCCTCTATAGTTAATATAGAATCAGATACCTCCTCCAGGCTTCTTAGTAAGAAGGATAGGGGCGGCTGCTGGTAATATACTAGGATAAATAAACCCTTTATCAAGGTGCTTATTAATATACTTTTTTATAACTAGAAGTTCGTCTTTTAACATTAGGTAGGGTCTCTTATAAGATAGCATTTTTCCTTATTTAATATTAATGGTATGGTTATTAGGTTAATATAGGGGAAGTATATCTACGCCCTTTTATAAGCACATATTAATAAAGTTATAGTACCTCTTAGGGAGGAGCTTGCGGAGTTCCTTATTAGTAAGTCCCTTTTTAAGCTTTATAAACTTCTTAAAGTCCAAGGTTAAGAGTTTGTTAAGTTTTATAGGCGTGTTATCCTCTAGGAGGTCCACTAGATCTATCCTATTACTATAAAGGACGTAATCCTATTCTTTATCAAGTTTATATAGCTATAAGCAGAAGGCTGCTGTAATAACCTAGCTCTTCCTTTATACTATACAATAGAAGGCTGCGGCACTAACGTGGTAACAGTTAGTTATAAGTGGTATAATTAGAGGTTCTTTGGGTTAATATCCTAAGGAGTAGGTAAAGGCGGCTAGGCTATACCCTAGGCAGGTCTCTCTATAGTAGTTAGAGTTAAAGGTCACTTCTCTTTTCTTCTAGTTAATAATAGGGTTATACTACTTAAGCCAGTTTATTCTAAGGATAATAGGGTAATTAGCAAGTGGTATAATATAGGCCTAGAGCTCTTCTTGGTGTCCATTTATATCCAGGTAGAGTTATGCCATATAAGTAATCTTTTGTGTAGTATAACTACTATCAGCAAGTTATAGGGCGCGGGCTTTAGTAAGGGGTAAGGTTAGTAGGTTATATTTACGCACAAATTAGGTATTTACAAATTTATTAGTAGCTCCGTAGTCAATTATAGAACGGTCTTTATATTGTTTTTTAGCAGTTATTCCTATTATAGGTAAAACTATCTGTTTCCGTCCATCTATTCTTACTAAGTCATCTATTAAGTAGGCCAATATATAGATCCCTCCATTGTTAGGGTGTCCTAGCTCGCGACTTAGGGCTAAGACTAAGTATTTCCCACTACTTCCGCTACTGCTACTTCTTTATCTTATACGGTAACGGTGCGTAGCGAGGTATTCGGTATTTAAGGTATAAAGTTAGGTATTAAGCGGCGATTACCAAACCTAGCTATTAGGCAGTTCGGGTTTTTGCAATAATAGCCTTCTTAATAGCATTTATAGCAGCGCCCTAGCTTCTAAAGTAGCTTACGCTCTCCGTCTAGGAGTTTATATAGGAAGGTTAGAATAGAGAGGTTAATATTAGCTCCAGTAATAGTATTAGTAGTAGGCGTTGGTGACCTAGTATATATAGGTGTAGTTAGTCCGGAGGGCTTTTATATAGGAGCCTTTAGGTAAGGGTTAGCAGTAAAGATCTAATTTAGCCGTTGTTTAATCTTCCATAGGGCTGCCACTATGCTGTAAATATTATTGTAATTATAACTAGCGGCAGCGTAACTAAGACAATAGGGGACCTTTTTAAGGAGGTCTTCCTGGTCTTTAGTATTATCTTAAAAGAGGACTCTAGTGTATTCCTAAAACTTAATATAGAACTCGTTAAATAACTTAATAGGACTCATCTTTAGGGCGCGTAGTTTAGCTTAACTGGTGGCTACTAGGTTATAGTTATAATATATTAGGTTAAGATTATTAAGGACCTTATAGTGGGACTACCACTTCTAGGGGCTATTAGTCTCCCATTAGGCGAAGAGTCTGTTAAATAGGGTACCCTTTATACGCCCAATAATATAACCAATCTTAGTATCCTCCCTAGGAAAAAGATAGGCGCTCTAGGTTAGTTTTTTACGGATTTATATCTTCTAGTGGCTGTATTCCTTGCGGTCTCCCTAAAAGACTAGGGGATTAGGGTATCATATATTAGACCCTATAATTATAGCTTAAGTTTGGTTGCTGTTATAGGGGTTATCCCTATTAGGTAAAGCTGCTTAACGCTAATTTTTAGCCAAGTATTAGGTAGGTGAGGTTGCTAGAGGCATAGGGACTTAGGTGGTATAGTACGTAGTAGGGAGGTACTTAGCATCGTTATAGATATGCTCGTTAAGCTAAGACTATAGGTATTTAATTATGCCCTCCTTTTTAGTAACCTGGGTAATAAGTATAATCTTAGCTTTCTTTAATCGTTAAACGTCACGCTTAGATATACGGAGGTTATCTTTAGTCTCTTAGTATATATTATTAGCAAGTGCCTTACTAGCTTATAAGTCTTAGATAATATTATAATCTTAAGCAGCACGCAGTTCAGCTCGCGTAAGCTTTAGGTGGTAGTTCTATAGAAAGTAGTAGTATTTATTAGGTTCTTATGCTACCATTTATATAAATATCTTAGCGTCTCATATTTTAATCTTAATAGGTAGCTGCCCTTCTAGTTACTTTTCCATGGCTATATAATTAATAAAGGATAAGATGTCGCCGGTGTCTATCTTATTAAGGTTATCGCTGTGGCCACCTATACTAATAGGGGTATACCCATCCTGCTAGGCTAGTTAACTCTTATCGTCTTCAAGGTAGTACTGGGTGCTTAGGGGTACTTATAGTTATAACTCTTTTAAGCCGCTAGGCTTACCCTTAGGGGTTAAGGCTAGGGTTAATAAATTAAATTCTCCTAGGATTAATTGGCGTCGTAGGTTAGGTTAAGGTATTAGGTTACTCTTTGGGCTTAATATAGTGGCTAGTAAGGAATATCGTCTTACTATTATAGTGCGGAGGTTGCTTGTAGACACGCTACTTCTAGCAGCGCCTACAGTATTGTAGAGACGTAGAATTGGTCATAGGCTAGGTGTCAGTGGTAAAAAAAAAGGGCGTAATATAATGTCACAGGATGTAGGCAATGGCTATAGAGCGTATATATTTAAGGAGTCTACAAGACGTTACGCGATCGATCATAAGGATTAAGGGCGTAGAAAGGTGATATACTACGCGTGGCTGACGTAAGCTATACGCAAAGCGTACGCGAGGGCACGGGGTTCCGCTAGGGAGTCTCCCATAGAGGCTCCTGCGGCGGCGTTCCGTGACATTACCATTACCTTATAGTAGGGAGATTATAAGGGCTCGTCCTAGAAGGGGTATAGAGAGATATTAAAGAGATGTTAGTATGCTGCTGTATATTATCTATCTATCTAACCCCTGCTTTAAACTCTTAAAAAACCTTAATAAGGAAAAAATATAACTAGAGAAAGATGTAAGGATTATTAGAAGACTTATTAGAAGCCTACTAAAAGTATGCTAGTAACTACCTAGGCTAATACAGGGATTTTTATACAACTCTATTTTTAAGCCTTTATACCAGTCTGTAATTAGTTATAAGTATTATAGGCAATTTAGTGTTTTAGTATAGTTCTATAGAACCTTTTAGTATAGGATTTAATGTATAGAGCCTTAGCTTACCGTCGTCTTTAACTATTAAGATATAGTCTATAATTCTTTTTTATAATCCTTTTCTTATAATCTCCTGCGTTACTAATATATTACTCCTACATTTGCCCTTAGACTATTAAATGCGGTTAAGGTATTAATTAGTTAGTTAAAGAGACTTATCTCTTAAGATTTGGTATATATGCTTTTAAATCTAGTTGTCGGTATACTCGCTTTATTAACGTGCACGAATATCACTTGTAGTGGTATGTATGCGGTGTTGAAGTTGTTAGATAATCTGTATTCTCTAAAGGCGTGGGTCACGTGCACGAGTCACGTGCACGAAGACACGTCACTGAAGACACGTCAGATTAAGGTCAAAAAGACATAATACAAGATTATCAATCCATTAACCTATTTCATCAATGAACCCCTCTACATGAATTTTGTGACAGTTATAAGCCCGGTCCGCCGACTTAAGAAGCTAGTCAGCTATTACTTAATTATTTGAAGAAATTCTACCTTATCGTTAAGGACGCAGACTCTGACAGAAATCCTATTACAAGTGTTACAGGACGATTCTGACACGAACCTTCCACGAGATTCCACGAGATTCCATGAAAAATCCTACCTTAATCGTCAAAGGACGATCCTGACGACAAGGATAATCCTGACGACGAATTCTATCTCAATTCCCCTCTGCCTATTAGTTAAAATGACTCTACCAACGACGAGTTCGTTGACTACGATTATCCTTAATAAACTAAAAGACTGGGAGTAATGGATCTGGCAACTATAAGCCCTTATAGATTAGTAAATTTGGGCCCATGTTGACCCAGCTATAGAAGCACCTTAAGAAGGTCTACTTGAAAAACCACCTCTTCCAAAGGTTATAGACTTCAATGAGAATGCAACTATATATATATAGCTCTCGACGAATTAACAGAAAGCGTATAAGAATAGCAGACGATACTATGACTAGGATATAAGGTACTTCCTAAAACAGAAAGAGCATCTGTAATAGATACGCACCTAAATTACGTCTATAGTATTGATCCAGAAGAAGCTATTGCTTAACCCTTTTTTAATAGTTAAAGAATGGCTATCCCGATTGAAGGAAAACATAGAACCTACCTTATTGTTTGTTAGGAAGAAGGTATAACACCAGTATATAGAAGCCCTTAAGGGGTTTAAACACTTGTTAAAATTGAATTAGTGGTTAGATTAATGGGAACATGCAATAGTACTAGGAGAGAAGTATAAGATCCCTTAAATGTCCGATAGAATCTAGCTTTAAGATTTAGTAGAAGTTATTTAACCGTTCAGCGACGCCTACTATATAAAGTATACTACCGAGTTGAATGACCCTTAGAAGTCGAGATCTTCCGAATACCGCAGAGTAGCAAAGGAGCTGCAAGAAGGACTTAGAATACCCTTAAAGAAAGCCAATACTACTATAAAAGGGAGTACCTTTAATGCAGACTTTACAGAGCAAGCCACAATGGATTACTCTGATACTACTAAAGGTCTAGGGAAAGTAACCTTAGTACGCACTAGACGCTTAAAGAGAGCTGGGTTACTGGTAGATAAGGAGATGTCCCATAAGAAGCTACTACCTGTGTGCTTAGTGTGCGAGAAACAAGGACATTCCCTTTAAGACTATTGGTATTTATTTGAAGACAAGAGACCTAAAGGAGTTATAATTAGAGATGCTCGCATTAAAAGGGTGCTAAAGAAGGTAGAAAAGAATAAGAATCTCGCTAACCAGGTTGTGAAGATTAGACTTAAAAAACAAGAAGACGAGGCTTGACAACGATAGGACAAGAAGAGTTACAAGACAGTTAAGATTAAGGGAGAAGCTAATGCGATATTCCTAGAATTGTATTACACTGGTTAACTCCATCTACTAAAGCTATTAACTATTCTGGACTTAGGAACCACTCTCTATATCTTTAATAACCTCTCTTGTTTTTACAACTTTAGGAAAGCTCTAAGACACAAATATGTTATCGCCAGCAGTTTAGAAGTGCCTATACTAGGCTACAGCGATGTCACCATCTAAGTCATAAAACCAGACAAGAGTAAGGGAATCCTATATCTTAAGGACGTTGCCTTCTATATAGACTTTAATATAAATCTAATGTTATTCCGTCTACTTTGAAATCAAGGGTACTTCTGGGATAATAAAGGAAATAACAATCTTCTAGTTTGGAAGGACGATACAATCCTATATTAAATGGAAGAACGTTATAGACAACAGACTATCAAATATGTCCAACTAGGAAGTCTATTAGTGTTTAATATAAGCCAACTGCTACGCCGCTAACGGAAGCGTAGAGCATTGTTAAGAGACATTCGCCTAGATGCGAAAGGTAATATATAACTATAGCATCTATGTCTAGGTCATCTAGGACCTATAAGCCTTTATTATTTAGGTATTAACGCCTTAGGAGTTAAGCTTTAAGGCCCTAAGACAATAGAATGTTAATATTGTAGTCTCGCTAAAATTAAGCGTTAGGTCTCAAGAAGGTTCTTAAAATAGAACATTAATAAACCTTATCTTGACCTCTATATTGACTAGACTGACCTTAAGGAAGCGTATACAGGATTTATACGAGTTATGCTTATCTATAATACCTTCTTAGGAAGAACCTTCCCATATTTTATAACAACGCATAGCGAAGAGAAGGAGACACTATAAGTGCTTAAAGATTTTATCTAATGGATTCGTCTAAGGTATAACCTTAAAGTTAACACTATTAGATTAGACAATAAGCTAGGGAGAAGAAGAACCTTTAAATGGCTATAGACCTAAGGGATTACCTTTAAGCCTTTAGCGCTATATACCTAAGCACAGAACGGTACCGCCAAACGCTTAGGGGGTGTAATCATTGAGAAAGAATATGTAATAAGAATTGCTGCCAATCTACTACACAACCTATAGAACGAGATAGTTAACTATACAGTCTACCTTTAAGATTAAACGCCACGGGAAAGCAATAGATGGAAATTGCTATATAAAAGGTTCCATACCTACCTAGTAAATAGGAGATTAAGAAAACCATAATTAGCGCACCTAAAAGCCTATAGCTATAGGGCGTACGCGATGACGTCAGATGCCTAGCTAAAGAAGAAAAAACTAAGCAAGCTAGATCTGCGAGCCCATATCAGCTACCTTGTTGGCTATAACTCTACCAATATCTATAGGATCTGGATCCCGTACAAAGGTATTATCATCTCTACTAGGGATGTTATCTTTAACGAAAAGATGTTCTTTAACGGTAAGTAAATGGATATCTTAAAGGATCTACACGCCGAATTAGATACGCTAATTAAGAAGATTTAACTCCCTAAAACCTTAACCAAGAACAAGGTTCTTCTGGAAGATAATAACAAAGTATTTAAACTGTTAATTTAAGAGGAAGATAACGATGTTAATAAGCCAGTTTAAACCTTTAATAAGTTAGTAGATCTTAAGCTTGCAAGAGCTCTTAAAGACGCGTATTATACGCCACCTCTAATAGAAGAAGACGAAGAATCTCTATATGCCTTTTATATCGAGTATCCTATAAAGTTAGATACTAATCAGGACACTATTAACTAAGTAGGAGATAGGTTTTACACTTAGGGGGTGTTTAATGACTTAGTTAAAGACTCGTTTAAGAAAGCCGGTAATAATAGGTTTGAAGACTTTGTTACTAAAAGGATTACCTTAGCCTATTAAGGCGCCTTTGTAGTAGGAAGGAAGTTTAACCTTAATAGTCAACTTAACGACAGCAAGCTAAAATCAGGTAGAATATATAATGTTAGATTATACAAGAAGAACTTACCTCCGCCACTTTAGTTAATTAAGGACCTTAATGTATACCCTCTTTAAGATTAGTTCTAAGAGGCTTAATAAGCTTACCTCTAATCCCATTATTAAATGAGGTCGTTTTAAGAAACAGATAAGAAGTATATAAAGGGACAGTAGGTCCTTAGCTTAATATGGGTATTCGTCTACAAGACGGATAAGTACGGATTTCTCCAGAAATGCAAGGCATGCTTAGTAGTATGCGGAAATTAATAGGCCCTAGGAGACCTACCTATAAGAGTTACTATATTAGCTAGTACGACCTTCCAAACCCTTATAGCAATTACCGTAAAATTCGACCTAGAGATAATACAGATAGATATAGTTAATGCGTTTATCTATTGCAATCTCGACAAGATTGTTTATATGAAGCTACCGCTAGGGTTTAATAAAGGAAAGACAGATAAAGTACTGCGCTTAAGAAAAGCCTTATATGGACTATAACGATTACCACTGTTATGGTAGAAGAATCTTATAAGCTTGTTAAACGAATTAGGCTTTAAAGAGGTACCTTAGGAGCCGTGCGTTATGCTAAAAGGTGGAATAGTTATCTTTTTCTATGTCAATAATATCGTCTTCTGCTATAGAAAGATAGATGAAAAGAAGGCTTAAGAAGTGATTAAGGAGCTGAGCAAGGAATACTAGATGAGTACCCTTGGCGAGCTAAAATGGTTCCTAGGAATCTATGTGATACGCAATTATAGCTAGAGGCTCCTGTGGCTATCCTAGGAAGCCTATATTAAGAAGATAGCTAACTAGTATGAGATAGATCTTAGAGGGCGTCTTCTAGACACTTCTATAGCAGAATTGGAACTCCTCCCTACCGATTACCATATAATCCGTCTGACGCGTCTATCCCCTAATATAGACCTATTAGTCCGTCCTATATCCCTACCAGCTTCTACAATGCTATATTAGAGAAAACTGGGTTTAGTACTCTATATAGCCACTACAATGCGTCCGGATATTGCTTTTGTAGTATTATAGCTAGTAAGGTTTAACCAGGACCTAGGCCAAGAGCATTATTGAGCGGTAAATAGAGTTATCCAGTACCTATATAGTATGAGAAGCAGAGCAATCTGCTATAGAGGAGATGAGGAAGAAACGAACGGTAGAGGGAGAGATAAAGGAATACGCGACAAAGGACGAGACGATAGAAGAGATGGTAAAGGTAAAGCGCAATTATTTATCTATACCAGTAATGCATTATTCGCGGACAACTCCGTCAACAGAAAGAGCTTGTAAGGATATATTATAAAGCTATTTGGGGGGCCGATCGCCTAGAGAGCAAACAAGTAGGGTATAGTAACAACGTCAAGCATAGAAGCCGAGTTGTTAGCCCTATTACAGACAGTAAAGGAAGCTATCTTTATTAGTAGGCTGTTTAAAGCAATAATGTTACGCCTAAACGAGCCCTTAATTATTAAATGCGATAATACGCAGACGCTCTAACTGATTATAGAAGATATGGTAAAGCTAATTATAAAGCTCTAATACGTTAACATCTATTAATACTGGCTACGTTAGGAATACACAATGAGATAAGTACGATTTTAATAGACAGTAATAAAGGAGATAATCGCTAATGGACTTATAAAGGCCCTGCCTAAGCAGAGGTTTTAAAGCTTCGTTAATATAATCGGGATAGTGGATATTAAGGAGCAGCTAGATAAGGAGAAGCAACTAGAGGACCTAAGGGACAGTATTAGAGCAAGACGGAAGGATTTAGATAAGATTACGGTTCAATTGACTTATTAACGGACACGAGAAGGTGGCTAGCTTTAACCTTAAAGAGCTTAAAGCTAAGGGGGTGTGTTAGATAATCTATATTCTCTAAAGGCGTAGGTCACGTGCACGAGTTATGTGCACGAAGACACGTCACTAAAGACACGTCAGATCAAGGTCAAAAAGACATAATACAAGATCATCAATCCATTAACCCATTTTATCAATGAACCCCTCTACATGAATTTCGTGACAGAAGTTGGTAGTTGATTGTTTGATGATGTCTAGAAGTAAGGGGTTGCTTTAAGGTCAGATTAGCTAGTCTCGCTTCGCGGTCTTGTGACCACGTTATATAACTAACATTCCGACACTAGTAGTTTTGTACTATATTTTGGCGTAGCTCTACTACCTAGTAAATAAAAGGGATACTTTATAATAGCGCCTCTAGCTATTATACAGTTATTAAAAACGTCTATAATATTATTCTTTAATACTATAGTATTGTTTAGGTATAATTTAACCTATATATATCTGTAATTGTGACGGCTCGCACAAATGCCTTTGAACTAAAGCTTGTGGATTGCTATCTAATGAAGATACTAAGCTAAGGAGAAGAAAAGAAGGGGGTCGCCAGGACCATAGTAAACATATATAAAAGGGCAGCCGCTAAGGCGCTAGCGGTAAGCGAGCCAATCG
>Ga0307507_10006281_pt1 | contig 18381 bp, 9 predicted proteins | sample 7_EM_MG_FD_207223 | JGI IMG/M metagenome (GOLD analysis project Ga0307507, IMG submission 207223) | Populus trichocarpa ectomycorrhiza microbial communities from riparian zone in the Pacific Northwest, United States - 7_EM | ecosystem: Host-associated > Plants > Roots > Unclassified | place... | reverse complement strand
GAATGGGCCAAAGCACTTCTTGATGCTAGGGAGGCTGCAGAGGAGGCTAAGCAGAGGGCCAAGAATACTAGAACGCGGCTTAGAAAGGAAAGAAAAGAGATAGCTACAATTGCTAAGGCACAAGTTTAAGAAAGGAAGGAGGCTCGGGCTGCTGCTACAAAGGCTAAGAAGGCTGCAGATCAACATAAAAAGGATCTGGGAGGGGCAGATCAGGCAGTAAAAAGAGCGCAGAAGGCGTCAGTAACTACAGGCAATATAGCAAATAAAAAGAAGACTACAGAAGCTTATATAGCAGCTGCTTAAGCAGTAGAGGAGGCGAAATTTAAAGCAGAAGCCTTAGCAATACTACAGAAGCAATGGGAGGATTCTTTCGCAATAGCTTTAGATGCTATAGCTCGCTCTAAGGCTCTACAAGACGCTGCAAAGAAGGCAAAGGAGGCCTCTCAGCAGTCTACACAGGCAGATGAGGAAGTGGATGATGAGGAAGTAGATGAAATAGACGACGAGATAAGCGGATCAAGCAACGATGAGGTGTCGGATATCCCTTGCAACGGCAAAATGGGCCCTGCCGTTATCGATAAGGGCTAGCCAATTAGATCAATAGGATTAAGGGCTTTGGGGGGCGTTTTTTGGCAATGCGACTAGGAGGACCCTTATATTAAGTCTTCCGAACAAGGTCCTTATCAACTTTGACACGATTAGAAGGCATGGTAGTGGTGTAATTGATATACGCGTTGTTTTGAAAACAGTTGTTCGCGCACGGGCCATCTACGCGCAGGACCTTGCCGTTGCAAGGGATAGATGAGGATATTGATATAGGCGACGATATGGTGTTAAGTAAGTAGCAATTAGTACTAAAAACACCAAAATGTTTTAATATAGAGCCTCTATTATATAAAAATAAAGCTTTATAAAACCTCAGTAATAGTATGATACCGTGCGATGCTTTTTACAAGTGTTTTTCCTACAATTGGGTATTTGGCAGTATTTTGGTGTTCCGTGAGCCTAGTTAGGAAGGCGGTAGTAGCCGACCGTCATAACCCTATGGCCGTCATAACTCTGTGACCCACGTTAGAACTACTCTAAGGACCCTGCGAGTTTGCACGAAAGCTGCACAATAAGCACCTTATTAATCCTGACCAGGTGTGTGATTATTAAGCTCTCCACGGGACTAAATATCTCGGAGCTAAAAGTGTTCTTTTGATGACGCCAGTTTGATTCGGAGCAGATACGGAGGACAAAACGAACTGATGGTGGAAATTCTTTAGGCTGATGTGTAAGCTGATCCCTCATACACTCCGCTTCGCTTTCTTTCTTTGGAATTCGGGGTTTGCAACCACTGTAGCGGTTCCAGGCTGCTACGAGGCTTACAATGGGAGCTTTTTTATATATTCATCTCCCCAGGGCGGACAAGTAGACCGCGACGCAAATATTATCCAGTAAGTTAGTCAAGCATTTACTCGAAGCACCTTTCATGGCTACCATCCGCGTCGGTTTAATTGGTCTCTCTACCAATGCCATTTCCTCTTGGGCCGAAAAGGCCCACCTTCCATATCTCCAATCCGATCCTAGATATGAAATCACCGCTCTTTGCAACACTTCTATTTCCTCAGCTGAGAAAGCCATCAACCACTTCAACCTCCCCGCATCGACCAAAGCCTATGACTCTGTCGCCGCGCTAGCAGCAGACCCAGACGTCGATCTCGTCGTCGTGAGCGTGCGAGTGCAAAATCACTACGAGGCAGCCAAACCCGCGCTGCTGGCTGGAAAAGATGTATTCTGCGAATGGCCACTCAGCGTCAACGCGACCGAAGCGCAGGAGCTCGCTGCTCTGGCCAAAGAAAAAGGGGTCAAAACGATGGTGGGCGTGCAGGGCCGCGCCAGCCCCGTCGTCGTGAAGTTGAAGGAGCTGGTTCACTCCGGCGCCATCGGCGAAGTTGTTAGCACGGATGTAGCGGCGTCGCTCGGGCCACGCATCGGGGCGTGGACGGAGAACGCGAGCTTCGTCCTCGACATCAACAGCGGCGGCACGCTGTTGAACATCAGGTTCGGGCACTTCCTCGATCCGTTCTGCCACGTGCTGGGTGAGTTCGAGAGCCATCATTCCCTGCTCGCGACGAATGGGAAGGAGGTCAAGGTGTACGATGTCCCGTTGGCCGACCTGGCGCAGGCGGCGGAGGATCCGCAGACGCCGTATCGCGTCGCCCAGCGCACGTCGTCGGACGAAATTTTGCTGCATGGCAGGTTGGAGGGTGGAGCCGTTGCATCGCTACATTTCAGGACTGGCCCGCCGGAGCCGGATGGGATGGGGCTGAGATGGCTCATCACGGGGACGCAGGGCTCGATTGAAATATCTCACCCTCAGAGCGTAGCTTTTCTTCAGTTTATGGATACAAAGATTCGGGTAAGGAAGCATGGGGGGGATGTGGAGGAGGTGGGGGTGGAGTGGGATCGTGAGGGGGCGTTTAAAGCGTATGGCGAAATTACATTTGCGGCGAATACGGGGAGGCTTTATAAGGCGTGGGCGGACGGGGACACGAGACTTATCATGGATTTCGAGCAGGCAGTGAAGAGGCATGAGCTGATTGATGATATGATCAAGCAAGCCGACAAAGAGAGAATATGAAGCGGTGTAAGAGGATGACGCATATTCAGTAAGTTGAGTCTATTTTGAGAGAGCAAGCAATCTCAAATTGTCATGACAGAATTTTGATTGAAGAATATGATTTATTGAGTCTTCAACTAGACTAGAGATATCCTAATAGAGTTGTCCAAATGGCCCAAGTCAAGTCATTCAAAGATCTTCCATCTGGTCTTCCTTTACTACTTCTATCAAAAAGTAGGATTAAGAGAGAGCTCTATCTGATTGAGAGCGGCTCTTGAGCTTCTAAATATACAGTCAAGGTCAACATTATATCGAGTACATATTCCATTCTCACCCAATTAGATTTGTTATCGCAACCTTCAGCTACGCACTATCTCCCTTTCAGATGCAACCGTTCTAACTCTTGCGTTCCCAGCTGTTTCTGTTACTCTGCAGGCATGCGCAGCATTAATACAATCCCTATAACCTCTAGCTATGGCAAGAATCCGCTTGGTCAGACTTACTATCAGGCTGTACTATCGCGAGGCCCTTAGCTCAACCAGCCCATATAACACGTTAGTGTTGCCACTATCACGTCACGTCAACTTTTACAGAGATCGACGGTAGATGTAATGGCAACCCAGCACCTGTCTTTTCCCCGTGCATGTCTGACACTAGCTTGCAAGGAATCTAGTATATTTAAAGGACTAACAAGAGGAGCTCCGTGAGTCTGTCTCGTCGATTCGTGTCTACCGGGCTCGTTTCCTGCGCAGATTCTCCCGGAGCTATAATATATACGTGATAAAGTAGATTTCTTAAAATTCTATAAGTATCGTGGTCCTAAAGAGGCGCTAAGGCACTAGTGTCCTATATCCGCAATATCTGCTGAATTCTGCTGGAACCGTAGAATATTTCTAATAGTCTGCCGAAGCCGGACGGCGGTATAGGGTCCTGCCGACTCTGGATTTCCAACACGTTTCCTCAGTGATTCATATTCCCAGCTCTCTTTAATGTCTAACCGACTTGCATCTTGCGCAAGCACACTTCCGACCCAACCATGGCATCAACATCCTCTGCCTTACCTCCTTTGGAGCCCTAAGCTTTTCTCCCCCGAGATAAGTGGTGAAAACTTCCTCTCCTTTACGAATGTATTGCATTGCTCCCAGCACAGCGGTTGAAGTAGTGCTTTGAGCAGCAATCATGGGTGGGGATTGGCAGCTGTGATTAAAAGTCGAGTAATGCTCATTGAGAGAAGCATAGAGCACGCCGTTTATACTCAGATTGGTGTAGCTATTCTTGACGCGGTGCCTATTTGATTGTCAAACGATGAGACTTCCGAAATTTCTTGGAAGGACTTACCACATTGTTTCAAGAACCCAGCTCTCGTATCTTGCATCGGCAAAGATGTCGATTCCGAATGATTCCAAGATTTTTAGTGGCGCAACAACATTAGCACGCAATGACCAGCCAATATTCTCATCTGCCGCGTATTGCGCTACCAATCTCGCCATCCGAGGCATTTCAAGGGGATGGCCACCTTCTTGAACGCAGCAGGCAAGCAATCGAAGCCAAAAGAGAACGTGGATTGCTGGGTCATCGATGTCCCCTGCCTTCTCTGCATCTTTGTACATCACTCCGAAATCTTTTCCACAGAGCGTCTTGTGATAAGTCTCTTCCGCGATGTTTCGACACTCACTTCTGCAGAATCGCATAGTTGGACAACAAGGGAAGCCACTAATGTGTGCCGGCTTCAGCTCTTCAGAGCAATTGTAGCAATGAGTTGTTGTCTGCCGATTGGAGATTCCTAATGCTGTTGGTGCTATCAATAACAGCTCCCCAGCTTGAATATTCCGGGTTGCAAAATATCCAAGACACTTGGCGTTATAATTATTAGCAGCTGTGGCCAGATCTCCAATTGAGGATTGTTTTATCTCAATACAGGTCGAATAGGATTTCAATGCCGTATTACATGCAGAAATAAGATCCTGGCTCCTTCTCAGTAGACTTGGGGGCATCCAAGGATATTGTCGGAATCTGATAGTCCCTACCCGCATCTGAACCTCAATCTCTGCTATTGTTCGTCCAGCTTTCCTGAACGCGTTTTCTCTCGACCGAATGCGCTCTTGTACAGCCGCAAGGGTTTCCGGAAAGGCTAAATCGTCTGGGTATAGCATTTGAGCTTTGTGGCAAACATTCACGGCTTCTCGATTATCCTGCGTATGACACAAAGCCGAGAGCAAAATCTTGTATCTAATCATTGTCAGAACAGATTCGTGGAACTCTGCACTTCAAAGTACTCACGCTTCATTTCGATCGTCCTTGAGGCGATAAGCAACGCATCTCTGACCTTCCTCAGGGAGTGCTGTCGCGGCCCAGCAACTCTAAGATATGATTACCAAATCAATCTCTCATGCGAATGTAAAATTCTATAAGCATACCGCTTTTGGATCTTGCAGCATAAGCCACATGCCAACAACCAACCGGACTTTCGCGCCTAGTTCAGAGTTATAGCAGAGGCCAGTGTCGCAGAGCCTGATAGCCTTGTATGCATCTCCTGCTGAGAGTTCTGGATAGCCAAGAACGAACAGGGTATTTCCTCTTCTTGCCCATGCTGATGGGAGGTAGGTTTTGTCTGCAATATCTTTTGCCTGGTCAATGAGCAGATCGCGGAGTTCTCGAACCTCCTGGCAAAAAGTTAATCTCTACAGTCAAAACGTCAGAACTATATAATGAGCACACCTGTATATCCGGCGGATTCCAATTCAATTTTAAAGGTGATATGGTAGGCTTCCAAGCCTCAAAATTCCAACTCCGTTCCATTCTTTTGGCGGGGCGAAGTTCTCGGACAACGGCCTGAGCTAAAGGTGAAGACTTGATTATTGTAACGGAACAAAATAAATTCTCAGATTAACGATTTGAGTGCGATTACGGGACTGGGGAAAGCTGTCTAAAGTGAACAACCAAACCTGGAACACATCCATGATGAACTAGTGATTTAGCTGTTGCACCTCATTCACGTAGGTTTGAGGCTCATTGAGGAGCAGGAATCTGTTCTACAGTCAGTATTTTAATCAAAATCAAAATACTATAATAAAATTTTTGCTGCCCCTATAACGCTTAGCAAAATACTAACTTTTGTAGAGTTTGATAACTTCGTGCGATGCATCTATTTTTTTTATCACTATTACCCTAGAATTGCGACCTGTGAAAACGTTGGCAGTTTTGCGACTGCGGAGCTCGAGTCTTGGCGCAACACTTACCAACACCTCTCTATAATAGTAATCTATATACATATTAATTTGTTGCAGCGCCTTCTAACCCGTAGCAATTGGCCGCTAAACGCATCTAATATGCCGCGCCCATCTAAAAAACAGAATGCCCAGAGAAAGGTCTTCCAGCAGCAGCGGCACAGCAAGCAGGACCAACAGCAGGATCAAAGGCAAGCTTTCCAATTCTATCTGCATGGTAATGATATCTTTACTGCTGCTTCTTCTGTAGAGCAGATTAATCCTGCAGCACTCCTTCGCGCCTTCAACATTCGTACCGGCTCACAGCAGTTTCGAGCTCCTCCCGTGGCTCCTGCACCTGCACCTGCACCAAATACGCGGCGTTAAAATGCCCCACCCTCTCCCACACAACCCATTGCGCAGCGGCAACACCTTCCACCAGTCTGTCATCAGGCCCGTAATATACCGCGCTCGCGGCAGAGGAGCGGAACACGTGCTGGCGCTGAGAGCATTGAGGTCACACCTTCAAGAAGGCGTCTTTGGCTCGGTGTTGGAGATTTGGGCAAGTATAAAGAGGCGGAAGCGATGCACCGACGAGCGTTGGAAGGATATGAGAAAGTGCTGGGGCTAGAGCACCCACACACGCTCACCAGCATCAGCAACTTTGGCTCGGTGTTGGAAATGTTGGGCAAGTATGAAGGGCCGAAGCGATGCAACGACGAGCACTAGAAGGCAAGGAGAAGGTGCTAGGGCCAGAGTACCCTTCCACGCTCACCAGCGTCAGCAACTTTAGCTTGGTATTATCGAGTCAGGGCAAGTATAAAGAGGCGGAAGCGATGCATCGGCGAGCATTGGAGGGATACAAGAAGGTGCTAGGGCCAGAGCACCCACACACGCTCACCGGTGTCAGCGAGCTTGGCTCGGTGTTGTCGAGGCAGGGCAAGTATGAAGAGGCCGAAGCAATGCACTAGCGAGATCTAGGAGGAAGCGCGAAGGTGCTTGGGCCAGAACACCCAGACACGCTCACCAGTGTATACTGTCTGGCTTTTCTTCTCCATCAACAGCATAAGTACGCGGCTGCTGTGGAACTGTATCAGAGGGCATGCCGTGGTTAGACGGATACTTGGCCGAGAACATCTCACTACTATCGCATGCGTAAATCACTGTTCGTTGTTGACGCAAGAAATGAAGCATAGGTAATAGCTGGGGGTGTAATACATAGGCGGAAGACGGGCTGCTTTTGACTGCCTACCATTACAAGTGTATGACGGATAGCTATATACTTTTTATAGCTTTATATTCCCATAAGCGTATGTGATATAAAGTATGATGGGGTCAAGGGGAGTAATGAGTATCTGGACGCGATTTTAGTCTTCTCCTCCCCTGCTTTTACTGCACTAAGGATTCTAGCTCTTTGTACATCTAAAAGCTCTGCTCTAAGCCTTCGATTTCCACTAATTTCCGTGCCAAACGAGCGTTGCATTGTAATGTGGTAAATAATTGAATTTGGTGATAATATTGCGATTGTGTGGTGTTGACTCGCGTGTGCATAGACTAATGTCTTGGCACTGTAAATCAGCTCAGCGGAAAGTACGGATATTCCTATATCCGCAATCGATTTTTTAGTCTAAGCTTCTAAGGTAAGAGTTTTCGTTGGCTACCTAACGATCCGCATATTAATTTTAGCAGTTAAGATTCTATAGGCTCTAAGCACTATAATTTAAGCCCTCGTAGCTAAATTAGCCCCTTATAGAACGTTTAGCAGTAGATCTTTTAGTAGCCATTTAGAATATTAAAAAAACTTAAAAGCTATCCCCTATTGCAGGTGGTCCGTGCGGAACACCAGAATTACAAAGATTAATTTAATTAACCACCATGCCTTCTAATCGTGCCTTTTTTAATCCTAATATCGTCCAACCTACCAAATACGTTGTTCCTCCAACTCGTAGCAAAAGAACTATCTCCGGAGCTTTGGCGGCTGCCTTCGAGCCCTTTGCCAGAGCTTCATATTCCTCATCACAGCTTTAAGATCCTAACGATCTAATTGGCTAGAGCTTATCGATAAGAATAGAACCTAAATTAACGTTGCAAGGGATAGAATTAAGCTACTAAAAACAAACTTGGTGGAACGCTTGTTCTAACTTGGCGGTAACCTGGCTTAGTGGCGAAGACATTTGAAACGCACCTCCCAGGTAGCTCGCTTGGGTGGCTAGCTCGTTGGGTGACTCAGACGTTACGTACGTACCAGCATCTTGGGAGGCTGCGGCCAATGCAATGCGAGCTTGGCAGCTCGCCAAAACCCCGCCACAGTCGTTACGAGCCATCAACTTAGCGTCCGTTCTCAAATTCTACCCTCGCATTTTCTCCGCCGCTTACAAAATGGGCCAAACTTTCCATATTGCCTCTCCATGTGCACACGAAGTGCTTACTAATGGGAAACTCGGCGAGATCCTCTTTGATGGTTCCGCCAAGTTCATAGTAGAGGTGCTCGCTGTGCCAGTTCGGCCCGTGATCTCGGCGTGAGTTCATAGATCGTCTCTAATATAGCTGCTGATGATCATTAAAGCCAGGATTCAAACCACCTTGAGGAAGAACGCACGAAACAAGGGACGAATCCGTTCCCCGTTGATGTTCAATCTACAAAGCGCAAGAGAGCTGATAGTCTAGACAAGCGGCTAATAGAACCACGCAAGAAGAAAGAGAAGCTGCGGGGCGATGCTGTCTCTGAACCGGGACAGATCAAGGCAAATGCTCCTAAGTTTTCCAGCCTCGCAGCCGAACTGCACTACTTAATCTTCGAGAAGCTCGGCATCATAGATGTTCTCAGCCTTAGCCTCACAAATTGGTACTTTTGGAGCATCGGCCGGAGACATATTCAGACATATTTTATGTCCTTTCTGGGGCCTTGGGCGGGTAAACGTATACTCTGCGTAGGCGATTATATTGAAGCTGGAGATCACCCCCCAGGGCTCTTTACGGAAGACGAGGAACGTTCCATGGAAAATAAGGAAAGTGAGTTGCGACAGCAGCTTCTAGAGGAGAAAGATATGCTAGTGGAGGAAGGATGGCCAATGACGCTCGTTCACTGGACCTTCGTATATGCTTCAATCTGTGTTAAGTTCCCGACTACGTTACTTACCCAACTTTTATCAAAGAACTACTACAAACAGTATTGTCGGATGTCCGACTCTGATAGATCTGAAGTAATGAAAACAGTAAACCCGGAATTTTCACAGTTCTACCCTAAGGATCAACCTTGGATCCTGCGCAATCTAACGACGCGAGAGTATGTCCGTTCCGATGCTATTGCCCTAAGGCCCGAATATATCCATGGACCTAATATCGACGTTATCGGCTTCGGCGAAGTCGTCTTATCGCGCATCTGCTGGTCCTCAGATCCGTCTGTCAACATCAATGGTAGGAAATACAACAGTAATATTCACCGCGGAATATGGGCAGGGCACTGTTTTGATATCACAACTCGAGCGCAGCACGAGGAGCGTGTAAACGAGGAATGGGAAGACGTTAGCGAGGAAGTAGCTAAGGAGATTGCAAATATTTGGGAGAGTGAATATGGTGATGACTGGCGTCGTATTGTTAAGGAGAGGCATAGGTATTAACGTCACACAAGGGACCATTACGTCACTGCATTAAAAAGTGTAAGCTTTGCAGTGTATGGGAATTGAACGAGCGACTTGATTATAAATGTAGCTCTAGAGTCTATATATATACACCACCCCGGCACATCTGGATGAAAGTGCCTTTTTAGTGTTGTCGATCGTTTGGAGAACGCCGCCTGTTTTACTAGTTAAAATAGGGTTAATCTCCGACAGATCGGCACGCTTAAAAAACGCCTATATCAAAATCAATTGAAGCTTTTCAAATTAAACGATCAATGCAAGGGATAACTTCCTAGTCCTATTTTAAGTATTTCCCTAACCTTATAGTTCTCGAGCACGTTTATTACCCTCGGTCGATTCTTTTAACCTATTGATCTTGTACCGCTGGTACCGATTCTGTTGTCTTAGGTCAGCCAGGGCTGTTTGTAACACCTATCCCTTCTAACGGTGGGGTCCTCAGATTTTGTGGCCTGTGCACGAACGTGTTCTCAATTCCAGTGCTGGCACCAATAAAATCTCATCCAATACGAACCAATAAAATATCGGTATTGCCAATATTACCAATATTCGGATAATATTGCAATATTGCTTGGCATACCAAAATTTTATATTACACCTAAAGGTTATCTTCTATCTATATAATATCATATTATATATCTTCTAAAACTTAAATTATCTCTTATTTTTAATATTATTAGTAAGGGGGGGTATAAGGGGGGTACAGGGGTAGGCAGCTAAGGTTTTGGGCCTCTTTTAGGGGCATTTAGCGGGTCTAAGGGCATGGACCGCCTAAAATCTCGTTACTTAGGCAATAGAGCCCCTATAAGGTCGCCAAAGTTATAGGGGCTCTGTCGCCTAAGCAACGAGATTTTGGGCGGTCTATGCCCCTAGACCCGCCAAAGGTGTAACGGAACCTTGTAGCAGGAACTACGGTGGGTTCTGTCAATGGGCTGGGTATATAGGTACGACAAGTCAACAACGTAATAATAACTGGTGGAGTGGTTGCCTAATAGATTAACTCCAATTGTATTCTAAGATTCACTACAAGGAGAGAACTATCTACAATAGGGACTGAGGTCCTTTAAATACACAACCGTACTCCTAAGAAATCCTCTCTTGTATATAAGGTACATATTGTCTATATTAAATGTAACATCCCTTCTATTTAATATAGTTAATATGTTTAACACTATATAACCTTGGTTACTATTCCTTGTTATATAGTTCCACCAAATCTATCCTAAACTGTGCCTATATTAACCAACTAGCTTCCGCCAATTCTTCTCCAAGTAGTTATAATATTATACTTAAAGCGTCTATAACACCATCTCCCTTCTCTTTATCTTTGTCCTTAAAGATTCCTAACATCTCTAAGTTGTCTATTAGAGGTGTGATATCCGCTTAATTACTCTGGTTAATATTTATATTTATTATGCCTAAAGCTTCTTCTTCTCTTTCCTAGGTTAAGCGTTGCCTTTATACGGTCTCCTCTATACTGTTACTGGGTAAAGTAATGGTAATTCCCTACTTAAGGTGCGCGAAAGAGGGGTTGGTTTATATTGCGTTGGCAAGTCCCTTATTCTAACAACCCTCCTCTTGCTCTAAGTGCACCAAAGCAAACATTTAATTATCCTACAATGTTCGCTCTATTTTTGATACTAAGTATGCGTATCCTATAACTCTTAACAGTCTTTAAGTTCCCTAAGTAACTTGTTATAGGGTCTTGTATTTAATCTGCCGCTATAAAGCTTAACGGTAAGCTGGCCTCCGCGCTACTTAAGGTTTAATATGCCTTAGAAGAGTCCGCACGCGTCCTTAAAGCTTAATATTTGGCTTATACTTGTCTTTAACGCCTTAAATATGTCTATAAGAAGGTTCGTTCTAAGGAGTGGAAACTTATTTAATAGGGTTTGTTTAAGCTGGGTAATAAAAGGACTGGCTCTCCTTCTGTAAGGGAAATAACTTTAAGTAGCTCAGTAATTGCTCCTTTTAGGTCCCCCTTAGGTAACTCTTTCTTTAATGATTCTTTCTTGTTAATATTACCTGACCTACTTTCTTTTAATACTTTTATACCTTTCCCATAGCATTCTCTAGGTTACTTAGTAGTTCCTAAGTAGTCTCACTGTAGCCTATCTACTTTACTTTATACTATATTTTGTTATCTACATCCTTATAACTAATAATCTTTAAAACTTATTATTTGTTTTCCTTCTGTCCTCTATATATATCTGCCTTATAGACTGGTGGCTTAATATCTCTATGTGTTAGCTCTAGCATTGCGACATACTATATAGGGTAGATTTTCATTTTAGCTGGTAGGTTCAACTTATATATAACTAATAAAATTCTTTGCTTAACTTTAAAAGGTCCTAGTCTAATATAGTCCAACTTCTTACTTAGTCGTTAACTCTTAAAGTTTTTATATAGTAGCCATACTTTATCCCCCTCCTTAAGATCTGGTCCCTTAAATCTCCTAGCATTATAATACCTTTTCATTTGTTCTTATACTAGTTTAGCTGTTTCTTTAAGGTCTATGTAAAGATTTATTAATATCTCCACTCTTTGCTTGGCTGTGCTACTTATCTTTTTTACTTAATGTGGCGATAATGATGTTCTTAACTCGTATCCATAATTCGCCTTAAATAGTAATATCCCTATTCCTTCTTATGGTGTTATATTATATGCAAACTGTGTAACTAGTAGTAATAATACCCAATTATTCTGTGTGTAATTAATATAATGCCTTAGATACTGCTCTAGTGTCTAGTTTAGTCTTTCTGTTTATCTATCCATCTGCAGATAATATGCTATAGATATTACTGCGTAAACCCCTTATTCTGCTAGAAACACTTCCTAAAATACTGCTATAAATCTTAAATCTCTATCTAATATAATCTTATCTGGTGCTCTATATCTTACAAACACTTCTTTTATATAGATTCTAGTAATATCCTCTGCTAATATCTCTTTAGTGTATGCTATAAAGTATCCCTACTTTATTAGCTTATCCACTATTACTAAGATTACGTTATAATCTTATCCTATAATAGGATCTTTTAACTTTGGTAACTTAATAATAAAGTCCTATAATATAACCTCCTATAGTCTTCCTAGTGTCTTAATAGGTTATAGCCCTCTATACAGCTTATGCCTTATTAGTTTATTCCTTTAGTAATTTAAATACTCCTTTATAACTTGTCTTACTAATCCCCAAATTCCTTAAATAATATACTCCTCTTAAAGTTTTAACACTAAGCCTATAGCTCTATTGTGTCCTTATATTATTCCTTTATAAAATTCCTTAATAAATTTTTCTGCAATAGACTTAGGTATATATATTGCCTCTCTATTTACATATTACTTTAAGTTTAGATTCTCTTCCTATACTTCTTAAATCTTTTATATCTACTTACTCTTTGGTAATTTATAGATCTAACTTTCCTTAGTTGCTGTAATCTTTAAATAATTATACCTAATTAATCCGTCTTAATCCTTTTATAATAAAGCTCCTAATAGCTTTTTACTGTTCTATAGTTTAGCCTTTCTACTTAAAGCGTCTGCTTATGCATTGTCTATACCCTTAGTATACTAAATCTTAAAATAGTATTTTGTAAGCATTTCCGCCTATCTAACCTGTCTTTAGTTAAGTTTCTTTATTAATAGGAATCCTATAAGGTTCTTATAGTCCGTCTTAACTATAAATAGTTTCTCTATGCCTTATAAGAATGCTCTCTATTCCTTAAGTACTGTAACTATACCTAATAACTCCTTATTATAGATGTTATAGTTTAACTCTGGTGGTGTTATCTTCTAACTATAGTATGCCACTAGGTGCTATCTATCTTAATGTTTCTATAGGAAGCACGCTCTTAGTATAAAGTCTAATATATCCGTTTCTATAACCGTCTTTAAACCTAGTTAATAGATCTTAAAAACTGGCTCTTAGGTAAACAACTTTTTAACTTTTTTAAATAGTTCCTGTTGCTCCTTTCCCTATACCCACAGTTCTTCCTTTTTTATTAACCGCGTAAACGGCTTAATGTTCTATAACTATTACGCTATAAACCTTCTACAGTAATTGCAAAACCCTAGAAATAATCTTAACTATATAACGTTCTCTAGTTCCTGCCAATTTACTATAGCCTCGATCTTCTTTGGATCTATACTAAGTTAGCCTAGTTTAATAATAAATCTAATAAAATTAGTCTTCCTGGTAAAGAACTTGCATTTCTTAATTGCTACTAGCATTTATTCTTCTTGTAGTCTCTTTAAGACCTATTTAATGTATTCTCTATGTTCTTCCTTACTCTCTAAGTAGATAATAATGTTGTTAAGGTATACTATAACAAATTTATCTAGGTATTCTCCTAACACACTATTAATTCACTTTTAGAACGTTACTGGTGCGTTTATAAGCCTAAATTGCATAACTAATGGCTTATATAGTCCTTCTTTTGACCTAAAGGCTGCCTTCTACTTATTACCTTCCTTAATTTTAATCTGGTGGTATACCTACCTTAGATCTATCTTTATAAAGATCTTTACGTTGCCTATCCTATTTTAGATTTTGCTAATTAAGGGTAAAGGATACCTATCCTTCCTAGTAATGCTGTTTAACTGTTTATAGTCTATACACATCCTAAGTTTTCTATTTTTCTTTGGGATGAATAACACTAGATATTTTGCTAATAACTACAATGGTCTAATATATCCCTTTTATAAGTTTTTCTAGATAAACTCCTTAAGCGCTACTAACTCTGTTTCAGTAAGCTTATAGATTAAAAAGAACTTTAGACTTATTCCCTCTTTTAACTCTATCTTATAGTCCCAAGCTATATACTCTAACAGCTTTTCACTCTCTAGTAACCATAACTTTTTACCATACTTATGGTATCTCTTTAGTATATAACTTAAGCCTCGCTTAGTTTCTTTATATATCGCTCTAACTTGGTACCATACTAATTTAGTTTGCTATTACACTTTGTGTTATTATATATCCTTAATACCAACCTAACTTATAACCTAATTAATCTTTAGATTGTACTTCTGTAACTAAGGTATTCCTAGTATTACCTTATCCTATCCTAATAGTAGGATATTAAAAGATATTCTAACTAGTCTCCCTTTAATAGTTATCTAAATAGGTCCTGTTTTAAGATTAATAATACCTCCTCTATAGGCTATCTAATCTCCTAAAATTGTTATAAGTGGATATAGATGTTCCTTCTATCTATATAGTAACCCCATTCTCTCTACTGCCTTTAGTAATATATAGTTTCTAGTTACTCTACTATTTACTAACGCTTTAAACTGTTAATCTTGCCACTTAGCTTTTAAATTTAGGTATTGTCCTTAAATTCCTTTAAGGGTTTAAGGCCCTAATACTGGTTCCCTCTGGTTTTGTGCGCCTCCCCTTTTCCTAACTATTAGCTGCTTAATCCTGCCTATACTTGGTCTAACTTTAGCTAATACTTAGTTTGTTTCTTTTCCTCTATATACCATAGACAAGTGTTCTCTAGGTACTCCCACCACTATTATTTATCTAGGTATTCTTCCATAAGGAATCTTTCTGGTTAAAGTATTAAGTCCCCTTAACCTTATACTTCTACTAGGTGCCAACTATATATATACTTAGCGTTCCTGAACTGCTTTTCCTCTAGTGCCTAATATATCCTTAATAGGTACTTCTGGTTCTTATCTTTAGGTGCTCTATATATATTGTATATATTATCCACATAAGCTATCTATAATAGTATATAATACGCTGCATGTTTTAGGTTAACTCTTGGTTTATTTTTATCCTTAAGTTTAAACCTATACCTAGTTAATCTGACCACTAGTATCTCTACTGCGGGTATTAAGATTTATTACTTACTTCTTTAGTCCCTAGACCTCTCTTCTAGGTTCTTTAATATTATAATTAATGCTCCTTTAATATAACTCATGCGTTTTTCTGTAATGGGTTAGTCTTAGACAACTTTTTTATTTAGCTATATATAAAAATCTTCCTATTCGTTATTGTATTGTTGCTTATACTACTTTCTATATAACTGGTTTAGTGTATATGGTCTATCTGTTAGAAAGTACCTTGTTATTACTGTATTATAACATCCTTTAGTATGTCTTTTTTTAAACCTAGTTAGAATATCTAAATCCTCTTCTTGTTCCAGTTTATCTAACTACTTTACCCTAGGTGTCCCTATACTTGGCCTATTAGTAACTCTTTATATAGGTGCTCTGTCCCTTATATAACCTAGTATAGCTAATCTCTTATCTAGCTTTTGCTCTTACTATATAATAATTCTTATCCTAAACTTATCTATAGTTTCTTATTTTCTGTGTCTTGTAGCTGGATCCTTATAGTCGTCTTGCTTTTTAATCCTGGTATTAACTTTTTAATCTTTAGGCTGAATACTGCGTTTACCTAGAATTGCTAATGTTCTTATTTGTTCCCTAAACTTATAGTTCTTAAACTTATATCCTATACTTATTTGTTTATTACTAAACTAAGTTACTGCCCTTTCCCATTGGTTTTTATCTGTTATAGGTTCTTAGGTATATCTTATCTTATCTTAAGAGTCTTAAGCTTCTTGCATCTCTTCTTAAGAATCTTAAGCCTATAGCCTTTTGCCTTTATTAAGTGATAAGCTAGCACTAGCAGTTATTTACTTACTTAGTTTCTTTTAAACATTGCTCCTATTATCTTGTAAAGTAATGGAAATTATATCTAATAGTGTTATAATATCCATTACTAAACCTTGTTTGGTAATAGTCTTAGTCTTTACTTCTGTTGCGTTATTAAGGTTTAAGTGCTCCTAGTTAGCCTCTTTTTTATCCTTATTGCTGTTAATTAATAAGTACTCCAACTCTATTGTTAATACTGCTAATCTTTGTCCGTATATTGCTGTAACATCTTAATCTAGCTTATAGAGTCAATTTTATTTTTTATTTAACTCTCTGGTTCCTTAGAGTCCTTTTAATTTTAGCTCCTATGGCTAATAGCTTGCGCCGTACTTAGCGTCCTTATAAATTTAGTATGCGTTATTATAATAATACGCAAAACTGTTAATTAAATATTCTTTTGTTCCTCGCAGTGCACTATTATCCCTCTATATATACGTGCTATCTGCTAGTCTAGTTCCCTTTACCATGTAGTTACTCTAACTACCTCTACAGTCTCTGGTAAAATAACCCTATTTTCTGCAATTTATATAAGCTCTATCTTTAAACCATCTTTTTTACTATAGAGTCCGCCTAAACATCTTCTGCTGCTAAGATCCCTAGTTTAGCCTTTGCTCCTTGGTCCTTTAATTACTTAATCCTTAACCTCTAGGTTTTTATGGTTTCTTTTCCCACCTTTAGGTTTCTTTAGTACCGCTTAGGTCTATTAGCTCTACGCCATTCTATAGTTTTTAACTCTATGTCTATTATTACATACTCTGCGCCTTATATAACTATAGAACTCTATTTTACCCTCTTTTAGCTTATTCCCTTTAGTAGATCCTATTATTAATCTTTATTAACTAATCTATTAACTCCCTTAGAGTATCCACATCTTCCATTAGGATAATTATGTTCTAGACTTTAGCCTTAAGTCCCTATTTGTACTATGCTATAAGCGCCCTATTATTTTACTTAACCTATATAGCTAGTATTTAAAACTGTGTTATATACTTAATAGTTAAAGTGCGTTATACTAAGTTCTAAAGCTTTTATTCTGCTGTGGTTATAGCCTCTAGGTCTCTAAATATTTGCGTTAGTTGCTCTGTAAACCCGTTCTAACTAGCAAATATATACCGTATATCCTGGTTAATAGTTATTATGCTATTAGCCTATATTTCCATAAGATACGGCTTAAACTATTTAAGTGCCCTTCCTGTTAGGAACAATCCTGCATAAGCTACTTAATCTAACAATATTGCTAACTTTACTCCTTTCTGTACTACCTTAAAGTATATCTGTATAAGAAATCCCTTAAGCTTTAACTTCTCTCTGGAGAATTGTTTAATTAAAGATAACTTAATCTTTGCTGCTCTAATTCCATTAATGCGTTCTTTAAGTATTCTATTGTTGTCCTATAAGTAATTAACTATTTCCTATAACTAACCTCGCGTAACCACTTAAGAATCCCCCTTATCTATACTGGTATTACCTAGACCTAAGGTTATAGCTCCCGTTAACGCCATTATGACTAGTGCTGCTCTTAGTGGCATATTATCCAAGTTTATTCTAATACTGTAACTTTGGTAGTAAATATATAATAGAACCTTATAGCAGGAACTACGGTAGGTTCTGTTAATAGGCTGGGTATATAGGTATGATAAGTTGACAACATAATAATAACTAGTAGAGTAGTTGCCTAACAGATTAACTCTAATTATATTCTAAGATTTACTATAAGGAGAGAACTATCTATGGTAGGGACTAAGGTCCTTTAAATATATAACCATACTCCTAAGAAATCCTCTCTTGTATATAAGGTATGTGTTGTCTGTATTAAACATAACGTCCCTTCTATTTAACACAGTTAATATGTTCAATATCACGTGACCTTAGTTACTATTCCTCGTTACATAGTTCCACTGGATCCATCCTGGACTGTGCCTGTATTAACCAACTAGCTTCCGCCAACTCTTCTCCAAGTAGTTGTAATATCGTACTTAAAGCGTCCGTAACAAAAGGCCCCCTAAAGAGGCCTAAAACCTCGGCGACTCGCATATAGCACATGCGCTCGTAGCCGGATACCTTATTTTCCTTAAGGATTCGTCTATTCTTATAATATACCCTATTATTCTATTAATTAAACTCCCTATCTATATCTTACCTTATATAAAAGCTTTTTTATAAAGTAGTAAGGCTCTTTTATAATGTAAGGCTGCGTAAAGCTAGTTATTTTTATTTTTTACCCAATATTGGCAATATTATATTGCCGATATATTTCCGATAACCG
>Ga0307507_10006280_pt1 | contig 18385 bp, 2 predicted proteins | sample 7_EM_MG_FD_207223 | JGI IMG/M metagenome (GOLD analysis project Ga0307507, IMG submission 207223) | Populus trichocarpa ectomycorrhiza microbial communities from riparian zone in the Pacific Northwest, United States - 7_EM | ecosystem: Host-associated > Plants > Roots > Unclassified | place... | reverse complement strand
ATAAAAGTTTAAATCTAAATTATTAGAATTTATTATTAAGTGGTTGTTAAGATATTAAAGTATGAATTTTCTAATTTTTGGTGAGTTTTGAGGTGGCCAGCTTGGGGGTGGATTACGTTATAACGCGAATATTGTTGGAACACGTAAGAAACCTTGGAAATCCGGCTCAGACGTGATTCCAGTGGTTTCGCACAAACGTAGTTAGTCCGCTTGCGGACCGATTAAAAATCCGAACTAATGGAATCACGTCTGAGCTTGCTGAGGTAACGTAACATATACAACCCCTATCAATATTTACAAATGTTAACGGCCAAGCCTACAGCTAAGTCGTGCACATATTCAAATGTCTTTACCCCCGCTAATTAAGTCACTAATACACGCGTACTATTGGCCTATTGGCCTAGCCGTACGCCCATATATTTACCCTATGCGGTAAGGTCACTTATTTGCGTTGCTAAGCGGCCAGTAGGTATACTTTCTCTCCCTCTTTCCCCTAGTCTATGTTTGCGTATATATAAAAAAATAAAAACCCCCCCTAGGGCGCCACTTCTCTAGTAGCATCCTATCTTAAAAATGGCGTTAATTAGTTATATAGAGATTAACGTTATAAATAATACTAAACTATAATAAAGTCTTGTGGGAAATACTACGGTGGACTTATTATTGGGCTAGGTTATATAGGTAAATAGGAAGTTAATAATATAACAGTAATAAGTAATAACTGGTGGAGTAGTTACCAAATAGATTAACTCTAATTATATTCTAAGATTTACTATAAAGAAAGGAAACACCTAGGTAGGGACTATGGGTCCTTAAATATATATCTATACTCCTAAGAAAGTCCTTACTCTACCTGCTCTATTTACTCTATTTACTCCATTATAGATCTTATAGATCTTATAGATTATATAGATTATATTATATAACCTTAGTTACTATTTCTTATTATATAGTTCTACTAGATCTATTTTAGATTATGCCCTTATTAACTAACTAGCTTCTTCTAACTTATCTCTAAGTAGTTATAATATTATACTTAAAGCGTCTATAACACTATCTCCTTCCTCTTTGTCTTTATCCTTAAAGATTTCTAATATCTCTAAGTTGTCTGCTAGAGGTGTAATATCTGTCTAATTAACTTGGTTAATATCTTTACTTATTATACCTAAAGCTCCTTCTTCTTCTTCTATAGTTTATCAGTCTTATACTGTTACTATAATTCTGTCTCTTAGTAAGATAATACTATCTCTGTGTTCTTATTGTATAAAAAAGGGGTTAGTTTATATTATATTAGTAAGTCCTTTGTCTTAGCAGCCCTCTTTATATTTAGAGTGTACTAAAGTAAATATTTAGTTGTTTTGTGACGTTCGCTTAGTCTCTAATACTAAGTATGCGCGTCCTACTATTCTAAATAGCCTTTAAGTACCCTTGTTAATTACTGCTAGGGTTTTAGGTTTAATTTACTACTATAAAGCTTAATAATAAACTGTTAATTATATTGGCTAAATTTTATTATTTTTATAACGCTAAAAAAGAGGCTGCTAACGCTTAGTAATATACTTTAGACTCTTGTCTAGCTGTGTTTACTTAGCTAATCCATTTTAAGAAGGTTTGTAAGAAAGTATATTTTAAAGAGTAGAAACTTGTAGAACAAGGTTTATAGGAACTTGGTAATAAAAAAACGGATTCTCTTCTAATAGAGAGGAAAATAACTTTAAATACCTTAGTAGCTACTCCTCTTAGGTCCCCCTTAGGTGACTTATTCTTTAGCAATCCTTTTTTATTAATACTACCTAACCCATTTTCTTTTAATACTCCTATACCTTTCTTATAGCGTTTTTTAAGTTATCTAGTAGTTCCTAGGTAGTCTTGTTATAGCCTATCCACTTTACTTTATACTATATTTTATTATTAACGTCCTTATAACTAATAATCTTTAAAACTTCTTATTTATCTTCCTTTTGTCCTCTATATATATTTGCTTTATAAACTAGTAGCTTAATATTCCTATATACTGGCTCTAGTATTGCAATATGCTATATAGGGTAGATCTTTATCTTCTCTAGTAAGTCAAGTTTGTATATAACTTTTAAAATCTTTGCTTTAACTATAAATGGTTCTAATCTAACATGGTCTAACTTTTTGCTTAATTATTAACTCTTAAAATTTTTATATAGTAGCCACACTTTATCTCCCTCCTTAATATCTAGTCCCTTAGATCTCTTAGCATTATAGTATTTTTTTTTATCCTTGTCTATACTAGTTTAGCTATCTCCTTAAGGTAATTATAAAGATTTATTAAGTTCTCCATTCTTTCTTTAGCTGTGCTACTCGTCTTTTTTACTTATTATAGTAACAACAATATTCTTAGCTTATATTTATAATTTGCCTTAAAAGGTAATATACCTATCCCCTTTTATGGTGTAGTATTATATACAAACTATATAACTGGTAATAACAATACCTAATTATTCTATACGTAATTAATATAGTGCCTTAGATAATATTCTAATATTTAGTTTAGCCTTTCTATTTAGCTATCTGTTTATAGGTAATATACTATTAATGTTACTACTTAAACTCCCTGCTCTGCTAAGAATACTTCCTAAAATACTACTATAAATCTTGGATCTCTATCCAATATAACCTTTATTAGTGCTCTATGTTTTATAAACACTTCTTTAATATAGATTCTAGCTATATCCTTTGCTAATATTTCTTCTATATATACTATAAAATAGCCCTACTTAGTTAACTTATCTACTATTACTAAGATCGCGTCATAGTCTTATCCGGTAATAGGATCTTTTAACTTTAGCAACTTTATAATAAAGTCCTATAATATAACCTCTTACGGTCTCTCTAGTACTTTAATAGGTTATAGCCTTTTATACGGCTTATGCCCTATTAGTTTGTTTTTCTAGCAATCTAGACACTCTCTTATAACTTATCTTGCTAGTCCCTAGATTCCTTAAATAATATACTCCTTTTAAAGTCTTAATACTAAGCCTATAGCTCTATTATGTCCTTAAGTTATTCCCTTATAAAAGTCTTCCATAAACTCCTTTGCAATTCCTTTTAGTATATATATAGCTTCTCGGTTTTTGTACTGCTCTAAGTCTAGATCCTCGCCTTATGCTTCTTAGATCTTCTATATCTATATACTCTCTAGTATCTTATAGGTCTTTTCTTCTTTTATTGCTGCAATCTTTAGATAATTGTACCTAATTAATCTATCTTTATCTTTGCGTAACATTGCTCCTAATGGCTTCTTATTATTCTATAATTCTATTTTTCTACTAAGTATATCTACTCTTACGTTTTTAGCACCTTTAGTATGCTAAATTTTAAAGTAATACTCTACTAGCATCTCTGCCTATCTAGCTTATCTTCTATTTAACTCTTTTATTATTAGGAACCCTATTAGGTTTTATAGTCCATTTTAACTATAAATAGTTTCTCTATGCCTTGCAAGAATGCTTTCTATTCCTTAAGTACTGCAACTATACCTAATAACTCTTTATTATAAATATTATAGTTCAGTTCTAGCGGTGTTATCTTCCTACTATAATACGCTACTAGATGCTATTTATCTAGATGCCTCTGTAATAGATATACTCCTAGTGCGAAGTCTAATGCGTTTATTTCTATAACTATGTCTAGCTTTAGTTAGTAAATCTTAAGGATTAGATCCTAGGTAAATAACTCCTTAAGTTCTTAAAACACCTTTTTTTGCTTACTGCCCCATATCTATAGTTCCTTCTTTTTTATAAGTCTTATAAATGTGACGGTGCTGGAGCGCGTCACCTGCCATATTTAACCAATCAGGATTTTCTATGCCCGGTATGCAAAATCGCTATTGGCTCGCTTACCACTAGCGCCTTGGCGGCCCTCGCGATATGTCTACCTACTGCCCCTAAATGATTCTTCTTCTTCTTCTTCTCCTTAGCTTAGTATTCTTGTATAGTAGCAATCTATAAGCTTTGGTTTAGAAGCATTTGTATAAGCCCGTTATATTATACTAAGCTCTCCCTACATTGCCTGGGAAGGCCTTAATAATATCCCACCCTAAAAGAAGACCTTCGTCTGCAACGACGCGTCAACGCGTTATACTCAGATATTAAAAAAAACTCACACTACTACGCCTAAGAAGGCCCTAATAATATCCCACTTTATAGGCCAGACTGTACTTGACCTGCACCCCTAAAAGAACCCCAGAATTAAAACTGAATTATACAATCCCAACGAACTTTAGGAAGCCAATAATGGCACCTAAAGCGAGCTTATCTAAAAGACCTACCTCTACCTAAGAGGAATACAAAATCCAGTTAGGATCAGAAATTGAAGACAATAATAATATTATAGGTATACACAAGCAGATTTATACCCTTACTGCCAATTAGAAGGTCAATCGTCTTTAAGCCTAAAGTATATAAGAGACTCTAAAGGAGATCCTAGAAAGCCTTACTACCTTATAAAATAGCCCAGCCTCCCCTTTATAAAGCCTTAGTTAACCCATTCGCTTAACCAAATACGATATACTAGAGAGTACGGATACAATAATAAAGTAATTAAAGTCCGTTAAGCTCCCTAACCCTCTACTGTTATTAGACGGCATAGACCCGACCTTTAAGAACTAGAGAATCTAGGTGCGAGGAAAGCTTTGTGTTAACCATAACCATTTCCCCTCTAAAGAAGCTAAAATGCTCTACTTTTTTGGCCGAACTATTAGGGACGCCTAGCGACACCTTTAGGCCAAGTTTAAGGACGAGTTACCTATTCGGTTTATATCTGTTAATAAAATAATATAGCATCTAGCTACTATCTATGTTAATCTAAATAAAGTACGGGATGCCCGTTATAACTATAATCGCCTAATAATAAAATTAAACTAATTCTTTACTGAGTTCTAGACTTAATTCTTACACCTAGTAGGCGAAGGCTAGGTTCCCCCTAAGAACTATTATTTGGACCTATACAACAAGCTAACGGTCCAACTATAAGAGAAGATTATAGTAGCCTTAGATAACCTACTAACCTACTAAAGACTTATAGCCCAATGTTTATTGCTGGATTTAAAACTAAAATGAATTAATACTTATTCTAATTAACTAAAGCGGCCCTATAGCGACCGTAACCTATCCGCGACACTAACGGGAGCTAGCATTAGAAGATAAACTACAACCGCCCTTATACTAAAAGTGGTTATAACTGCCTACCCACGAACCTCGCCTAACCTGCTATATACTATACCTTTAACTAATGCTTGTTGCAACACCCTAATTAACCCTACCACGGTTACGTGCTTTAATTGCGGAAAGGATAGTTACTTTATTATATCCTACCCAGAGCTAAAGGATATAGGTAATATTAAAAAGATAAAGAAAGAAAAAACGTCTAACAAGTTAGAAAAAGAAGAACCCTAGGGAAAGACTCCCCCCTAGGGTATCCTATTAATCTTAAAGAGATTGATCTAAGTTAGCTAATAGGTGGAAAACACTTTACAGTTCTATATATAGTATCTTAAAATAGATATAGAGTTAATATAACTGCCCTTATTAACACTAGAGTAAATGGCTTTACCTTTATAAACACTGCTTATATAAATAATGTTACTAAGTTCTTAAATATAAATGCTACCCAACTAGAGAAGCCTATTTAAGTAAAAGGCTATAACAGTTAAGCCGATATACTAGTTACCCACGTTTTAAAGCTATATATCGCTATTAATAGACAACGCTAGTTTAGTATCCCCTTCTGCATCCTAGACCTAGGGTCACACAACATAATTCTTAGCCAAAAATAGATATCCTACTTTAATATTTGGCTAAATATTTAACAAAGATAGTTTATCTAGCTGGAGAATAGACCAAAGTTACCCTCCTTTATTAGGGAAATCCGTACTAACCGCAAGATATTAGCCGCGAAGGCTAATCCTACCTACTAGTAGGATATTAGGAACCGCAACCTAGCCTTTACCCAAGAAGATACCTGTTATAAGGCTAGTAGGAACTCCGTACCAACAAAGATACTCCCCCAAAGGACTACAGTTAAGAAGGACTCTACTTACGGAAGGGGAATAGACACTAATATAGACAAATTCTAAATTGCGGAGATCCAGCTAATAGGGAAGAGGACGTACTAATAGGATATAAAGGATAACCTTTAGAAGATATAATAAGAGCTAAAAAGAGTAAGGACAACGCCAATACCCTAAAAGCCCCTAAGGCCATAGATAACCCTACTATTATATAATACCCCTATAGTAGACATCGCGGCAATTAATGCTATAGGTTTCTACTTTAATATATATTAGAAGGACAACAAAGTCTTTACTACTAGTTTATATAAAATTAACTAGATCATTACTAAAAGGGAAGAAGGGCTAGTAAAGGAAACTAATAAGGAACTAGTTAAGCGCCTTCTCCCTACTTACCTCTTAAACCATAGAGACGCGTTCTTAAAAGCAGCTTTAGATATACTGCCCCCCTACTAAACCTATAATTATAAGATTTAGTTGGAGACCAATAACTCCCTAGGCTATAGCCCCCTTTACTAGCAAATTATAGAGGAACTAAAGGTAACAAAGTAGTACCTAATTAATAACCTCTATAAAGGGTTTATTAAGCTAAGCTAGGCTCTCTTTACTTCCCCTATTTTATTTATAAAGAAACCTAATAAAAGCCTTTATTTCTATATTAACTATTAGAAGCTAAATGCTATTACTTAAAAGGATTAGTACCCTCTTTCTTTAATTAATAAAAACCTTGCACGTCTAAGCTGGGCCAAAATCTTTACTAAGCTTAATGTCCGCTAAGCTTTTTACCAAATTAGGATAGACCCTATATTAGAAGACCTAACGATATTTTATACCTATTACGGGTCTTATAAATATAAAGTCCTTTTTTTTGGACTAACGAATGGGCCAGCTACTTATTAACGGTATATAAATAATATTTTTTTTAATTACCTTAATGAATTCTGTATGGCATACCTAGACAATATTCTTATATACTTAGACAACGAACTTAAGCACTAAGTTTATATTAAGAAGGTCCTAGAGAGACTACGGAATACAAACCTATAAGTTAATATTAAAAAAATGCAAATTTGGAGTAAAACGCATAAAGTACCTTAGGTTTATTATTAGTATAGAAGGAATTAAAGTTAACCTAGAGAAGGTTAAGGCAATCCATAACTAGAAACCCCTTTATACTATAAAGGGAATCCAGTTCTTCTTTAGCTTTTATAATTTCTACCGTTGGTTTATCTATAACTATAGAGTTATAGCTAAGCCTCTTATATAACTAACTAAGAACGATACGTCTTTTATCTTTAATAATAACTATATAAAAGCCTTTAAGGAGTTAAAGGACTAACTTATCTCCTCCCTAATTCTTTATTACTACAACCCAGACCTTAAATTAATGCTGGAAATGGACGCCTCTAATAGGGTAGTAGTAGGAGTCCTTTTATAGCTATACCTAGACGGTAAATGGTACCCTATTACATTCTTTTTAAAAACAATGGCCCTAGCTAAGTGCAACTATAAAGTGCATAATAAGGAAATATTAGCTATTATATAATTGTTGTCCTAGTGGCGCGCAAAGCTTAGAAGCATAGACTCTTAGATTAAGGTTTATATTAATTATAAAGCCCTTAAGTATTTTATAATAACAAAACAACTTACCAGTTAATAGGCTTAGTGGGCTAAGATACTCTCCTAATTCTTCTTTATAATTATATACCGCCCCAGCAGGTAAAATGCTAAAGCTAACGCCCTAACCCAGAGAGAATAGGATGTGGGGCCACAAAACGAGCTAAAGGCTTAGTACCGGACACACGCCCTCCTCTATACTAAATAGCTTAACCCGCGTATCCTTGAGGAACTAAGCTCTAAACAGAATAAGGTAGTACCTATAGAAGAAAAGACCTTAGATAAACTAATAGGACTAATTAATTACATCCTAACCATAAACTGCATAGCCGAATCCCTAAAAGCCCTCCGTAATTAAGCTATAGGGGGTGACCCTAATTTGGAAATAAAAGACGGACTACTTCTATATTAAGAACGGCCTATAGTTCCAGATATTAACAACCTATAAATAGAGCTAATCTGTAAAGCCCACTATTAAGTCTTTATAGTATACCCTAGTTAAGATAAGACCCACTAACTACTATTATGTTGTTACTATTAGCGAGGACTCCTGTCTAATATAGAACGATTTATTAGAAATTGTTATGCTTATAAACATATAAATACCCCTAGGGACTAAACTCCTGGATAGCTGCAACCACTACTAGTCCCCGAACGCCCTTAGTAATATATTATAATAGACTTTAAATTATTCCTAAAGGATAAACACGGCTATGATATGGCCTTTGTAGTAGTTAACTAACTAAGTAAGCAAGCCATTTCCCTTCCTTGCTTTAAGACTACGACCGTAGAGGACATGGCCTGTATATACGTTAATAACATCTACTAGATCCATAGCGCTCCTAAGTTAATTATCTCTAACTGTGGACCCTAGTTTATATTGGACTTCTAGAATAAATTCTGCTGTATCCTTAGGATTAAAATTAAGCTCTCTACTACTTTTTACCCTTAGACTAATAGCTAAACCAAGATTATAAATTAGTACCTTAACTAGCAACTTCGCCCCTTTATTAACTACTACTAGGACAACTGGTTAGAACTACTACCTATAATAGACTACGCACAGCTCACGCTCCCTTATAATAGTATAGGAATGTCGCCATTTGAGTTACTCTATGGATACAGGCCACGAATATCCTTTAATTGGGATAGACCTATAGGACCTATAACGGCCCGCGAACGCCTTAGCTATAAAGAGGCCTAGATATTTGCTAAGAGAATATATAGGGCCTGGGAGACTGCCTAAGCAATTATAAAAGGGGTATAAGAGAAGAAAGAGACTGACGTAAACTAATATTGCCGCAAGGTAGACTTCCACGTAGGAGATAAGGTATGGGTGTTAATAAAGAACTAGAAAATTTAGAGGCTAAGCTATAAGCTAGACCACTAAATAGCTAGCCCCTATAAAATCCCTAAAAAGGTAGGGCACTCTTTTAAAGTTAAGCTACTAGAGTTAATGAAGATCCACCCTATCTTCTCTCTAGACTGACTACGGAAGGCCGCGGACGACCTATTACCTAGATAGTACAACGACCCCCTACCGCCAATTTAGATTGCAGAGGATGAAGAATGGGAAGTTAAAGAGATTTTAGCAGTGAGAAAGGACCGTAGTACCTTAAAATACCATGCGAGCTGGGTAGGTTATAATAAAGATCTAGAATGGTACCCTATATCCGATTTTAAGTACTCTCCCTATAAGCTACGAGATTTCTACCTAGCCTACCTAGACCTCCCTAGACTACTACGCAAGTTAAATAGCTGGGTTAAATGCTAGGAAGAGGGGTTAGATAACTATAATAATTTAAACAATAATAAAGAACTTAGACAAAGCCTAAGGGCAGGCTTTTTTGGGAGGGGGGGTGATATAATGGTGCTAAAGCGCGTCACCTGCTATATTCAACTAATTAGGATTTTCCATGCCCGGTATACAAAATCGCTATTGGCTCGCTTACCACTAGCGCCTTAGCGGCCCTCGCGACATGTCTACCTACTACCCCTAAACGATTCTTCTTCTTCTTCTTCTTCTTCTTAGCTTAGTATTCTTATATAGTAGCAATCTACAAGCTTCGGTTTAGAAGCATTTGTACGAGCCCGTTACATTAAATGGTTTAATATTCTTTAACTATTATGTAATAAACCTCCTATAGTAGTTGTAAAACCCTAGAAACAATCTTAACTATATAACGTTCTCTAGTTCTTGCTAACTTACTATAGCTTTTACTTTCTTTAAGTCCATGCTAATCTAACCTAGTTTAATAATGGATTTAATGGAATTAGTCTTCCTAGTGAAGAACTTGTATTTCTTAATTACTATAGGCATCTTTTGTTCTTATAGTCTCTTTAAGACCCATTTAATGTATTCTCTATATTCCTCCTTACTTACTAAGTAGATAATAATGTTGTTAAGGTATACTATAATAAACTTATCTAGGTGTTCTCCTAATATACTATTAATTCATTTCTAAAATATTGCTAGTGCATTTATAAGTCTAAACTGCATTACTAATAGCTTATATAGTTCTTCCTTTAACCTAAAGGCTGCCTTCTATTTATCTCCTTCTTTAATCCTAATCTAATTATACGCCTACCTTAGATCTATCTTTATAAAGATCTGCGCATTGCCTATTCTATTTTAGATTTTGCTAATTAAGGGTAAAGGATATCTATCCTTCCTAGTAATACTATTTAACTATTTATAGTTAATGCACATTCTAAGTTTTCTGTTTTTCTTGGGTATAAATAACACTAGATATCCCACTAATAACTATAACGGTTTAATATACCCTTTTTATAGATTTTCCTAGACAAACTCCTTAAGTGCTACTAACTTGGTTTTAGTAAGCTTGTAGATTAAAAAGAACTTTAGACTTATTCTTTGTTCTAGTTCTATCTTATAGTCCTATACTATATACTCTAACAGCTTTTTACTTTCTAGGTTCTATAACTTTTTGCTATACTTATAGTATCTCTATAGTATATAACTTAAGCCTCGCTCAGTCTCTTTATATATTGCTCTAACTTAGTACTATACCATCTTAGTTTATTATTATATCTTATGTTATTATATGTTTTTAATATTGACCTAACCTGTAACCTAATTAATCTTTAGATTATATTTCTGTAACTAAGGCATTCCTAGTATCGCCTTATCCTTTCTTAATAGTAGGATATTAAAAGACATCTTAACTTGTCTTCTTTTGATAGTTATCTAAATAGGTCCTATTTTAAGATTAATAATGCCTCCTCTATAGGCTATTAGATCTCCTAAAATTATTATTAATGGGTATAAGTGTTTCTTCTATCTATATAGTAACCCTATCCTTTTAACTGCTATTAGTGATATATAGTTCCTTATTACTCCACTATCTACTAACGCTTTAAACTTCTAATTTTGCCACTTAACTTATAAATTTAGGTATTGTCCTATAATTCCTTTAAGGGTTTAAGGCTCTACCACTAGCTCCCTTTAGTCCCGTGGGCCCTCACTTTTCCCAACTACTAGCTATTAGATTTTAACTATATTTAGTCTACTTTAGGCTAATACTTTATTTGCTTTTTTTCTTTAACATACTATAGATAAGTATTCTTAGGACACTCCTACCACTATTGTCCTTCTAGGTATTCCTCTATAAGAAACCTTCCTAGTTAAAGTGTTAAGTCTCTTAACTCCTAAACTTCCATTAGGTGCCAACCATATATATACTTTACATCTCTATACTACTTTTTGTCTATTGTCTAATATATCCCTATTAGATACTTGTGATATTTGTCTTTAGGTGTCCTATATATATTATATATATTATCTATATATATAATCCACGCCAACGTATAATATACTAGGTACTTTAGGTCAACTCTTGGTTTGTCTTTATCCTTAAGTTTAAACCTCTCCCGTGTTAATTTAAACACTACTGTTTTGTTTACTGGTACTAATACTTATATTATTTCTCTTCAGTCTACAGCCTATTCCTCTAGGTTTTTTGACATTATAATTAAGCCTCCCTTAATATAACTTATCTGTTTTTTCAATATAGCTTAATCCGGTATAACTTTCTCGTCTAGCCATATATAAAGATCTTCCCACTCGTTGTTTCCTCTCTGCTTATACTACTTTTAATATAGCTCTATAAGTATATACGATCTATTTATAAGGAAGTATTTCTTATTACTGTATCGCTATAACCTTTGGTATGTTGTTTTATAAACCTAGTTAAAATCCCTAGATCCTCTTCTTGATCTAGGTCATTTAACTACTTAGCTCTTAGTATACCTACCCTTAGCTTATTAGTGACTTTTTATATAGGTGCTCTGTCCCTTATACATCCTAGTATAGCTAATCTCTGGTCTAGCTTTTACTCTTACTATGTGATAATTTGTTACCTAAACTTATCTATACTTTCTTTTGGTTTTCTTCTTCTAAAAGGATCCTTAAAGTCTTCTTGCTTCTTAACTACTGTATTAACTTTTTAACCTTTAGGCTAAACACCACGTTTACCTGGGATTGCTGCTGTAGACCTTATTTATTCTTTAAAATCTTAGCTCCCTAGGAATCTATGTCCTATGCTTATTTATTTTTCTTTAAACTAAGCTACTGCCCTTTCCTATTAGTTGTTATCTGTTATAGGTTCTTAGGTATATTTCATCTTATCTTAAGAATCTTAAGCGTCTCTTATCTCTTCTTGAGAATCTTAAGCCTATGGCCTTTTGTCTTTATTATGTGGTGAGCTAGCACTAGCAGTTGTCTGCTTACTTAGTAATTATCCTTAGATATTACTCCTTCCGTTTTATAAAGTAATAGATGCCGTATTTAATGGTGTTATAATACCTGTTACTAAACCGCGTTCTGTGGTAGTTTTAGTCTCTGCTTCTATTATGTTATTAAGGTTTGTGTATTTCTAGCTAACCGCTTTTATATCCTTATTGCTGTTAATTAATAAGTACTCTAACTCTATTATTATTATTGCTAATCTTTATTTATATATTACTGTAACATCTTAATCTAGCTTATAGAGTTAATCTTATTCTTTATCTAACTCTCTGGTTCCTTTAAGTCCTCTTAACTCTAGCTCTTATAGCCAATAGCTTACGCTATACTTAGCGTCCTTATAAATTTAGTATACGTTATTATAATAAAATATAAAGTGTTTAATTAAACACTCCTTGGTCCCGCGCAATACATCTATATCTATATTATTATACTCTAACAATCTAGTGCCCTTTACTATATAGTTACTCTAACTACCTCTATAGTCTTTGGCAAAATAACCCTATTTTCCGCAATTTATGCAAGCTCCTTTTTTAAACTATTCTTCTTACTATAGAGTTCGCCTAAACGTCTTCTACTACTAAGATCCCTAGTTTAGCCTTTACTCCTTAGTCCTATAATTACTTAATCCTTAACCTCTAGGTTTCTATAGTTTCTTATTCTATCTCTTAAATTCTTTAGTGCTACTTAAGTCCATTAGCTCTAGCCCACCATTCTATAGTCTATGACTTTATATTAGTCGCTACGTACTCTACGCCTTATATAACTATAAAACTCTATCCTGCCCTTTCTTAGCTTGTTCTCTTTAATAGATCCTATTATCTATCTTAATTAACTAATTAATTAACTTTTTTAGAGTTTCTGCATCTTCCATTAGGATAATTATGTCCTAGACTTTAGCCTTAAGTCCCTATTTATACTATGCCATAAGCGCCTTATTATTCTACTTAACCTATATTACAAGTATTTAAAATTATGTTATGTACTTAATTGCTAAAGTGCGTTATACTAAGTTTTAAAGCTTTCTTTCCGCTATAGTTATTACCTCCAGATCTCTAAATATCTATATTAACCTTTCTAAAAATCCGTTCTAGTTAGTAAATATATACTGTACTTCCTAATTAGTAGTTGTTATTCTATTAATTTGGATTTTAGTAAGGTAAGGTTTAAACCACTTAAGTGCTCTTCCTGTTAAGAACAACCCTGCGTATGCCACTTAGTCTATAAGTGTTACTAACTTCGCCCCCTCTTATATAGCCTTAAAGTACATTTACGTAAGGAACCCCTTAAGCTTTAACTTCTCTCCTAAAAACCATTTAATTAATAGTAACTTAACCTTAGCTACGCCAATTTCATTAATTTAATCTTTAAGTATTTAATTGTTATCTATTAATTAATTAACCATTTTCTATAACTAACCTACCGTAACCAGCTATAAATTAGTATCTCTTATACTAGTGTCCCCTCCTAAATCTAAGGTCATAGCTGCCGTGGACAGCGTTGTAACTAGTGCTTTTGGTAGCATATTGTTAGCATATTGTTTAACTTTATTAATACTATAACTAGGTAGTAAATGTGTAATAAAGCCTTGTGGGAAATACTACAGTGGACTTATTATTGGGCTAGGTTATATAGATAAATAGGAAGTTAATAATATAATAGTAATAAGTAATAACTGGTAGAGTAGTTGCCTAATAGGTTAACTCTAATTACATTCTAAGATTTACTATAAAGAAAGGAAACACCTAGGTAGGGACTATGGGTCCTTAAACACACATTTACACTTCTAAGAAAGTCCTTACTCCGCCTGCTCCGCCTGCTCTATTCGCTCTATTATAGATCTTATAGATTACACAGATTACACAGATTACATTATATAACCTTAGTTACTATTTCTCGTTATATAGTTCCACCGGATCCATCCTAGATTATGCCCTTATTATCCAACTAGCTTCTTCCGACTTATCTCCAAGTAGTTATAATATTGTACTTAAAGCGTCCGTAACATGAACTATATGCTAATGCGTAGAGTATCCTCGCCCTTATATATGCTAAGAGGCCTAAAAATACGTCTTTAAATTATAAGCCAAAGTAGAAGAAGTTTAAGGTAGGTAGCTAGGTGCTTTATAGAATAGTATACTTATAGCTAACGTGTATCTTTCTAGGCCTTTTATAAGAAGAAGCAGTACTATAATAGTAATACTGTTATAAAAGAAAAGCTACTCCTTTTTCTTATTAAGGAGATTATAGGCCGGCCACAAAAAGTATAAAGCCATAAAGTTAGTAATAATATACCCTAGGACAGGACGCGGCTCTTCTAGCGCTTAGTTTACGGCTATATTATAGCCCTAATGGACCTTTACTAGGCATAAAAGACTATAGGGAGTACCTAAAAATTCTATAATAGAGAGATACGTAGTGGTAAAAGGACTAGTTTGCAAATAAGGGTAGAGATATACTGCTTAATGGATATATAGAGGACAAGTTTAAGAATGTCTACTGCCAGCTATGGGCCTATAAAGACTCCTTGCTAGAATACTACCTCTATATGCCTATAGATATCCTCCTATGCCACTATATACTTACCTATAGTAGTAATAGGTGCTCCGCTAAAATCTTAGACTTATTTACCTTTAAGTTTAAGGCTAAAGGCCCTACGCGCTATATACCCCTAATATTTACTATATATACTAGCAAGTAGAACTAGTATAGCCGCCTTAAGACTATTAGGACTCTATATAATAAGAAGCTACTTATCTATATACTTAGCGGGCTAGCTTTTTACCTCCTATATTACTAGGACTTTAGTAATAAGCGTTCCCAGACTTTAATAAGCAGTTAGTATAGTATAATATCCGCTTAATTAAGAGCAGCGCTAGGGACAATAAGGTGGTCTTTTTATATAACTTATAGCGGAAGTAGGTTACTAAAGCGTTTTAATATATTAGCGTCTTCTTATAAAAGAAAACCTATATTAGATAAAGCGCTAGCGCTAAGACAGTAAAGCTAAAAGGGGTTAGTAAGGACTAGATTAGACGCGCTAGTAGGTAAAACTAGAAACAGATAATTAGCTACTACTTAAACTCGCTACTATAGGAGTTTATGCGGATAATAGCCGGCTATATACTGTAGATAGGCTACTTTAAGATTTATAGGGCAAGCGTCGCCCCCCTTAATATACTACTATTAATAATTTAGCCAGAGCTAGACGTTTAGAAGGGTTAGTTTAGCCCTTAGGTTGGCCAGATTAATGACCTTGCAGCTATAGGCGCTATAAACCTCCTATTCTACCTTTAGGAGGTTATTCTATAGGATTTAATAGTCCTTTATAAGATATTCCTAAGCAGCCCTATATAGAACTACCCTATCTTCTAGTATAAAGCCTATCTACCCTTTACGCAGAAGGTTAAAACCTACCTATAGTAGGAGGAAGAAGGCCCTAGCTGGCTGTTAATACTCTACTAGGCCGTGCTGGCTATTATGGACTGCTTAAAGACTATAGATGCCTAAAATAACTAAAGAGTATATAAGAACGACTAAAGAGCATATAAGCTGTAGGCGTTGTTTAACTATATAGCTAAGTCCCAATAGGCGTAGTCTTCGCAGCTTTAATTACTTATATTTAGTAGCCTTACCTTTTAGCTTAAGGTCCCTTTAGTATAGCTACTAATAGTATATCTACTAGCGCCTCTATCTATTATAGGATTAAGTTAGTATATATTAGCCTAGGCAAGCGCTATAGCTTCCCCTTTACTAGCGCCGCTATAGCTATAGCCGTAGCTATAGTAAGGGCCTAAGTCTAAGCTTAAGCAGCCGCCTATATATTATATGTGCCGTATAGTAAAGTCTATATAGGCCCTTTAGCTTAAGTAGACTAAGGGGCTTAAAGGTAATCCTTTTATAGTAGTACTAGATTTTAAATAGGGTAGTAAATAGTGGGCTAGCTAGTAGAGTAAGCTTTAATAGTACTCCCTACAGATTAAGGTTATTAAGGAGATTAAGAGGGTTATATAGGCCTAAAGGGTTAGTAAAGAAGCGGCTATATAGTAGGTTAATCTATAGTAGGAGTAGATATAGTGCTCGCTAAATTAGCTTTATAAACGGCTTTAAGCAGGCAGAAAAGCTATTAAATAGTATATATCTCTAAAATACTAAGGGGTCTTTTATTAAAGCCTTTATCTATAGCCCCTTAGGGGCTTGTTTTAGTATAGTATAAGTTTAGTGGGGTGGGGTGCTTATATAATAGTAGCGCCTAACTTAAAATATAAATTTTTTTATTAACCTATAGCCAATTTTTACTATTCTAGTGTAAGTGGAGAGCTCCTAGCTAGCTTTATATATAGCGCTTAATAGGTATTAAAAGCGCGGCGTTGCTAATAATTATAGATCGACTGTAGATATAAGGTAATATCTATATACTACTAAGCGTATAGGCCTCCTGCCTACCAAATTATAACTTAGTTGCCAATTTAGCTATATAAAACAAACTATAAATATACTATTAATATACACAACTAGCTTTACCCCCCCCCCCCCCCCCACCCTCTTTTAGCAAGTTATAGATTTAGTATAGATATCTAATTTTGCCTAATTGCCACTAACTATATATAGTAATTGTAGTAAACGGCTATAGCTACGCGTAAGGACTTTTTTAGTTGCCTTAGAGAATTACCTTAGTTGCCCTAAAGATTTGCGGTTAGCTAGGAGAACCAAATTAAAGACATACGCTTCCTCTTCTCCCCCTTAACTACGCCTCTATTATAGTCACCAAAACGTAAATATAATGCTGTCACTTTAATTGCCAATGAAATTTAGCAATACTATACAGGTAGAAACCTTACAATATTTAATAAAGATTACAACACTATAGAGAAAGGCCGGTTAAAAGTAAAGTTCTTACTACCAAGTATATAGCTAGCGGCAATTAGGTAAAATTAGATACATATACTAAATCTATAACGTACTAAAGGGGGAGGGTAAAGCTAGTTGTATATATTAATAGCATATCCATAGTTTATTTTATATAGCTAAATTAGTAACTAAGTTATAATTTAGTAGGCGGGAGGCCTGTGCACTTAGTGGCATATAGATGTTACCCTATATCTATAGTTGATCTATAATCGCTAGTAACGCTACGCTCTTAATACCTATTAAGCGCTATATATAGAACTAGCTAAGAGCTTTCTACTTATACTAGAATAGTAAGAATTAGCCGTAGGTTAATAAAGATATTTATATTTTAAGTTGGGCGCCGCTATTATATAAGCATCCCACCCTACTAAATTTATACTATACTAAAATAAGCCCCTAAGGGGCTATAGATAAAGGCTTTAATAAAAGACCCCTTAGTATTTTAGAGATATATACTATTTAATAGCTTTTTTACCTATTTAAAGCCGTTTATAAAGCTAATCTAGTGAGTACTATATCTGCTTCTGCTATAGATTAACCTACTATATAGCCGCTTTCTTACTAACCCTTTAGGCCTATATAACCCTCTTAATCTCCTTAATAACCTTAAGCTATAGGGAGTACTATTAAAGCTTGCTCTACTAGCTGGCCTACTATCTATTACCCTATTTAGAATCTAGCGCTACTATCAAAGGATTACCTCTAAGCTCTTTAGTTTACTTACGCTAAAGGGCCTGTTGGTCACACAGGGTAACTCACCAATAACGACTACTTAAGTAGGTTACAGTGATGTTGGTTAATAGCTTCATTTTGTTAGGATAAGGGAGGGCGAGGAGCTTAAGGCTCCTCGCCACGCTAGTGCCGCGGGACACGTGACCACGTGACCACGCGACCACGCGACCACACGTGATATTATTCCAACACTGGCAATTCTTCTTTTGTGGGTTGCCTGCGTGACTATACCGTTCTAACCACTTAACTAGTGTAACAAATATCAATCCTCCTTACTTACTATTGCTATTGTAATATAAGTCTCGCTGTCCTAAAATCTG
>Ga0307507_10006279_pt1 | contig 18390 bp, 6 predicted proteins | sample 7_EM_MG_FD_207223 | JGI IMG/M metagenome (GOLD analysis project Ga0307507, IMG submission 207223) | Populus trichocarpa ectomycorrhiza microbial communities from riparian zone in the Pacific Northwest, United States - 7_EM | ecosystem: Host-associated > Plants > Roots > Unclassified | place... | reverse complement strand
TAGATTTAAAGTAGCCTTTATTTATTTAAAATATACTATTAGTATAAAAGAGGTAGATGGCTCTAAATATAATTATAATTACTAAATGCGTAGGTTGCGCGTAGGCTGCGCGCAGTTTGCGTATTAAATGAACTCAACATAGGCTGGTTTGTCGAGTTGGTCAATGCCCCTAATGGCCCGCCAACGACGCCAACTTCTAGCAGCTGAGGTCATTTACAAGGGACAATATTTTCCCGATGTATATAGGGCAGAATAGGCTTCGGGTCATAGTCCTAGTAGAACTTAGCGGAATATGGCGGAATATAGTAGAGGACAGCAAATTGCTATAGATTGCTGTCACGTAATAGAAAATTGCCTTAAATTGCCGTTATGTGCCTTAATTAACTGAGTCGTTAATATAGAGGTCAAGACAGTAGAAATAGGTAGACGTGTATAAGGTGTCACAGAGGTGTCCCATAATAGTACCCCCCCTTTTAAACTCAAGCTTCTGCGAGATAGGGCTGTGGTAGTTCTAGGTAGAGTTCGTAAAAGTCTTCTACGGCTTATATAAGTCCTATAGAGTTAACAGGTTCCTATAAGGGCTTAGTAAAGCCTCTCTATTTTATAAGGTATATATACTGGCGTTTCCGCTTATTATACTTAATATTATTAACCCTTTTAATAAAGTACTCATCCTCACCGTCTACTTTAACTGGTAGAGGAGGGTCTTGGATTTGTCTAGGCAGAGCGTCTAATATAGGGGTAGCAGGGTGGAGGACTGACGTATAGAATATAGGGTAGATTTTAACCATATTAGGGAGCTTTAGTTAGTAGGCATAAAAAGAAACAACTTTTTTAACCTTATAAGGGCCGGCGTTCTTCCAATTAAGTTTCTTAGTAGGCCGTTATATTTAGGTTTCTTATATCTAGCCAAATAAAGTTACCAACTTAGTAGGCCGGCGCTAGGGTTTGGTTCTTATTTGCTGCAGCTTTATAGACAGATTGGGCCCATATTATTTTATTAGTAAAGAACTCTTATAGTTCTTCCATCTTCTTTATAAATTTATTTACTTCTGCAACTTATAAGGCTTAATAAGCTAGGCAAGAAATATTACTAAAGGGTTTAAAACCCATTTATAGATGCTAGCTGTAGTTAGCCAGGAACAGGGAGACTTTTATAGTTTCCAAAATGGAGTTATTTGCAGTAAACTTAGCGAATATAAGCCAGTCTATCCAGTTATCCTGTAGATACGACGTGTATATCCAAATATATTATTCCATAATAGCATTTACACGTTCTATTTAACCATCCGTTTCTAGGTAGTATGCCGTAGACAATAGTACTTTAATATAGAGTTGGGTAGTTAGTTCTTTCTAAAATATAAAGACAAACTAGCAGCCTCTATTAGAGATAATCGTTTTAGGGAGTTTGTAGAGTTTCTATATATAATCTAGGAACAGTCGGGCAATAGCAAGTGCTAACATATTAGGGTAGGCGATTAGGTGTTTTATCTTAGATAGTTGGCCTATAACTACTATAATATTTATATAGCCTTTACTTACGGGGAGATCAACAACAAAGTTAATTAAGATGTCCTTCCATCTTCGGTCTGGAATAGATAGTAGCTTTAGAAAACCGTTATACGCCTTATATAAAGCTTTAGCTTGTTAGCAGGTATAGTAGCTAGAGACGTACCTCCGTACTATATTATGCATATTTGGCCAATAGTATTCCTATTAAAGTAGTTTTAGGATTTTTCCTTAGCCTAGGTAACCGGCTACTAGTAGATCGTATACATATTTAAGAAGCTTGAGCTTAAGTTTGTTATAGTTAGGTACTACTAGGTGGTTCTAGTAGTATAAGCGGTCTCTGTAGGCTTTATATTTACTTAGGGAAATCTTTTTAGAGTGTCTAACGCCATCTTAAATTAGTTTAAGCATCTCTTAGATAAACTTATTGTTTGAGTATTTATCGACTATAATCTATTTAATTAATTGATTAGTTATTTTAAGGACGTATACTATAAGATCTTTAGTAGGGGGTTTAAATAGCTTAGGGCAGTGTGACGGCTTGAACAAATGCCGCACGGCTCGAACAAATGCCTCTGAACCAAAGCTTGAACGAATGCAACGTGTGCTTGAACAAATGCTGTATTACGAAGATATCAAGGTGAGGAGCAAGAGAAGTGGTGAGGCCACGTCTAAATACACAAGCCAAGCCCTAAGCGAACCCCTGACTAGGTGACGTGCCCCAGCGCCGTCACAGGCAGAGCAGGGTCTACTTATAGTAAGAGCGCACTTCTTCTTAAGCTAGTACGTCTTATAAACGTTAGGTTAGGGCATTAGGTTTCTAGCCTTAAACGCCCAAACGGTATGTAATTAAGAATTAAAAATAAGACAGATATTCTAACCAGCGGGCTTAATAATAACTTAGCTGTTTTATAGTCGTAAAGTACTATAAATTCTTATAGTCGCTAAGGACCTTAATTGGAAATCCTGCGCCTTCCAGTTTAGGTCGCTATTATTTAAAACATCTAATAATAGCTAATAATTCCTTATCGTAGATCTTATAGTTATATTTAGCTAGACTTAGTTGTTTTAAGAAGTATACTATAGGGTACAGTACTCCTTTCTTATTATACTAAGACAGAATGCCTCCAGTAATATAGTTAGATGAGTTAGCTTCTACAACACTCTTTTGGTTTAGGTTAAAGTATTAGAGTATAGGTATAGTAGTAAATATAACTTTTAGATAGGTAAAGGCCTTCTTACATTCCTTGTTAAAGATAAAGGCTTTATCTTTTTAGGTTAAAGCTATAAGGGGTAAAACCAGGGCGGAGAAGTTATTAATAAACTATTAATAGAAATTAGCGAACCTATAAAGGCCCTTATATCTTTAACATTCTCAGATTCTTACTAGTTTATAATTACTTTAACTTTCTTAGGGTCCATTTATACGCCGTTTATAGAAATAATAAGTCTAAGGTATAGGACTTCCGTTTTATAGAACTCGCATTTATCTACATCTAATTATAGGCCGGCTCTACGTAAGGCTTATAGAACCAGTTTAACGTATTTCCAGTATTCGGCTAGATTATTACTATATATTAAGATATTGTTAATATAAGTAGTGCAAAAGACGTCCAGGTATGGGCGTAGGGTATTATTTATAAAGTGTTAAAATAAACTTAGGGCGTTTATAAGGCTAAATAGCATTACTAAGTACTTAAATAGTTCGTATTAAGTACAAAATGCAGTAAGCCATTTATCTCCTTTTATAATATAGAGGCGGTTAAATACGTGGATAATATTAAGCTTTATATAAAAGCGAGCCTTACTTAATTAGTTTAGTGTCTCTTAAATTAACAGGATTAGGTATTAGTTCTTAATAGTAACAGCATTAAGAGCTTAGTAGTCTACGTAGAAGCGTAGACTACTGCTAGGTTTCTTAACAAAGATTACCAGTACGGCTATAGGTAAAGAACTTACTCTAATAAATCCTTTGTCTAAATGTTCGTCTAAGTACTTCTATAGTACCTAGAGTTTGTTTTAGGATATCTTATATAGAGGTCTAAATCTAGGATGTTTTCCTTCTTTAATTACAATCTTATAATTATATAGACGGCGTTCCGGTAGCTTATTGGCTTCCTTTTATAAGAATATATCTAGATAGTTATAGTACTCTACTAATACCTTTATGGCGGGGTTAGTATGCTTCTTTAGTGCTAGGGCCTTTTTAATATCGGCCATTATAATGGCAAAGATCGTATATTTAGGTTTCCTGGCGAGTTATGCTAATAGGGTAGCTCCAATTATATAGATATCTAAGGTGTTATGTAAGCTTAGGTCATCCTTAGTTTCTTATATAGTTTTAGGTTTAATATTAGGTACGGAGTTAGTATTAGATTTAGGTTCAGGTTCTTTAAGTATCCTTTTTATAGTAGAATGCCAGTTCTTCTGGTACTTTTATATATTAAGCTTAAGATTAGGCTTCTGCTTAGTTCGGGGCGGTATAATAGTTAGGGTTAGTTTATGTAGTTTAGTGCAATTTTTAGGTTCTTAGTGGACGTTAATAAAATTCTTATATTAATGGAATCTAGTGGAATTCTTAGGTTGGTGGAATTAGGTGGACTTTTTAGGTATAGGGTGGACATTAGTGGAAATTTTAAACTAGTAGATTTTGGTGGATTTTTTAAATTTCGGTTTAGGGTCTAAGTAGTAAGTTATAAAGCACTTCTGCTTGCAATAAAAGGCGGTAAATAGAAGCTTAAGGTTATCCCAATTAATAGTTACCTTATATAGCTTTATCTAGGGTTGTTTAAGAATTACTAGATAACCTAGGGTAGTTATAAAAAGCTTAACTAATTCTTTATGGTTTAGGTATTAGAGTCTTAGGGCCGCTATATAAGTAATACAGCCTAAAATAGTGCGTTTGCCATTAAATCCAAATATATTAATATGCCAGTTAAGGGGTATTAGGGTAAACCTATTATCTTATACAAAGATCTTATTAATAAATCCTATGCCGCTAGCTCCTATATTAATTAGAACTTAAGCGTTAACCTATTAACCTTTCTACCAAAGACGGTAGTTAACGGTTATACTACAATCCTAAGAGTTAGGGTTTGTAATATCTAATTTATTTAACAAGATCCTATAATATAGCTGTCCTAGAGAGCAACTTAACTCTAGAATATACCTTTTAGTGGTAAGCGGGAAGGGGTTCCTATAGAATATTAGTTGTAACTTTGTCCTTATAAGTAGTGCTTACTAAATATAGGGCTGGAACTAGGTAAAGATTAGGGGCGGTAACTGGAGGATTAATACAGTAAACAGTTGTTAGTGTTAGCTGTTTATATATTGTGTTAGGGCATAGGGACGGAGTAGTATCTTAAGATATAGTCCTTACTTCCATATTTAAAGTAAAGGGCTAGCTTAATACGTTATTCTTATTTAGGGGACCCTAGTAGAGCGTATCCTAAGGTCCCTATATTAATATCTATAGCGTTAGGGTGCTTAGGCTAAGATAATAACTTGGTAGATATTTACGGAGTTGTTATATTATATTAGAGAGTAGGCTTAGGTATTAGGCGTAGTATATTATTATACCGTTTATTAATAATATTTACATAGGTGTTAAGGGCTCCTGGTAAATCTATACCTATTAGGGAGGTTTTTAGTTTAGGGCTTAGGGATTTAATAAGGCTATTAACTAGTACGGAGTTATTCCAGCCTGTTTCCTTTATATAGCGGTTAAATTTAAAGAAGTATACTAGAAAGCTTTTCTTTTCTTAAGTTATATAATTTATCTTTCTTTAAGCGGTAGCTTGGCGGTTTAGGTTACTATATATAGCTTTAAGAAGTACAACTAGGCTCTGTACTAAGTTTGGTTGGAAAGGTTTAATAAGGTTAGCTGCGTCTCCTCCTAGTTAACTTAGGGCATAGTAGAGTTGGTTAGCTTTAGTTAGGTAACAGTTAGCATTACCAGTTAGCTTATTCTTAATTCGGCTTAAGAATAATTAAAGCTCTTGTTATTTACTAGTAAATACTAGGGGGTATAATAGTTTTTTGGATTATTATGGTGCAGTAAATAGATTTACGGGATGAACATCCGCAGCTAGCTTAAGGTTCGCACCTAATAAGCCAGGTCTAGATTTGGTTATTTTTATCTTATCTGTGGGTGGCATGTTAGCAGCCTCTTAGGGCCCTAACGCGAGTGCCTTAAGGGTGCGGACTTCTTCTTAAAGTGCTTTAATTAATTCCTGGTACCGTGCTTCTTATTCAGCTTCTTATTTAGCTATAGCGGCCTAGTTATATATAAGGGCGTCTATAAAAGACTTCTATATATTTGCTAATTGTTCTTAGAGTGCGGATATAATGTTAGCGGCTGTTATAGGGGCTTTAAGGTTATTCTGCATTTTGGACGGAGTGGGGCGGGGCAGAGTATAGGTTTTTAACGCAACGTAGTGTTACGGAGTAAGTATAAGTGACGATAATATATAGTAAAGTAGATATTATTAAGCTACGTATATAAACTGTGTAATAATATTAAGACGTTGCGTAAGGAAAGAAGGTAAGGAAACGGGAGGAAAGGGGTATATATTGTTAACTTAGTTGCTTAGTTAACACGTATACGGGGTAGAATAGGCTTTAGGTTATAGCCCTAGTGGAACTTAACAGAATATAGCGGAATATAGTAGAGGATGGTAAATTGCCGTAGATTGCCGTTACGTAATAGTAAATTGCCTCAGATTGCCGTCATGTGCCTTAATTAACTGAGTCGTTAATATAGAGGTCGAGACGGTGGAAACAGGTGGACGTGTATAAGATGTTATGGAGGTGTCCCGTGACAAAGGCCTATATAGCACTATTATAGTCTATAAAGGTTATAGACCCCCTATTACTTATAGATGGAACTAATTCTACCTTTAATAATTGGAAACTCTAATTATGGAATAAGCTTAAAGTTAATACAGACTACTTTCCTATCCCTTAAGCCAGAATAGCCTATATCTTTGGCCGTACTAGTAAGGATACCTAAACGCACCTACACCTATAATACGTTAAGGACTTAGCAGACCCCTTTATCTCTAAAAAAGAAATAATTAACTACTTATCTTCTATTTATAAGGACACCTTTAAAGTATAGAACGCCCGCCTTAACTATAAAGGTCTAAATATAAAATTAACAGACCTTTTCGGCCTTTTAGACCTGTTTTTATACCTAGCTAGCTAGGCCCAAATCCTCTAGAAAGATCCATTACTAAACCTATTTAACAAGCTTACCTTAGACCTTTAGTAAGCTATACTGCTAGTCTTTACTACTATATAGACGTTAAAGAAACTAACGGACTAGTGCTTAGCTATTAATTAAGGCCTCCGTTAAATTAAGGTATATATTAAGTGGTATAAAGCTAGGAACTATTTAAACTAGACTATAAGCAATATAAGAATAGCTAATAGTGCCCTAGTACGGGCTATAACTCCTATAGCACTAACTATTTAGCCCGCTATTAATCTAGCAGCTAGTTATATAGCTAATTCTACTATAGGCCTATTATAGACTCGGCCTATATATAGTAACCCTTATAGATAAGCCCTTAGTAATTAAGGGGCTTGCTTTTTATACGGCTAAAAAGACCACTTTATAAAAAACTGCTTAATAGCGGTAAAGATAAATAAGGTCCTATTAATTTAGAAGGATAGTATAGAATTAAAAAAAAGATAAACCCTAGAGAAAGACTCCTCTTTAGGATTAAAAGGGATTAATATGTTATATATTAATCTAGGTCGGCTATTTAGTGGAAGAAGCTGCACTATCCCTTATACTTTATTCTATAATAGATATTAAGTTTTAACCTCTGCTTTAACTAACTCTAGAGCAAATACCTTTACCTTAATAGATACCTAGTGCGCCGTAAAGCTGGCTAGTTTTTTAAATATACTCCTTAAAGAACTGCCTAAACTAATTTCTATTCGCGGGTATAATAGATAAGTAGAACTACCTATTATAACTATTTTATAAATTTATCTCCATATTAATAAATAAAGGTAGTATAACGTCCCCTTCCTTATTATGGACCTTAGAAGCTATAATATAATTTTAGGAAGAAAATAGCTAGCCTGTTTAGGCTTATAGCTTAATATATAGAATAGACGGCTTATTTGGCCTAAAACTATACCCCTAATACCTTCCTTTATAAAAGAAATTAGTATTATAATAGAAAACCTTATACGGCTATAGATAAATACTGTTTATTAGGCTAATACTATATATAGGGACCAGGCTTTTAAAAAGGACGTATAGCTTAACCTATAACGGATCCGTATACTACGCCGCCCCTAAACTACCTATATTATACTACTCACACTAAAGATTAAAAAGGTTAGTAAAAAGCTAGCTAAGCTCTCCGTAGGGAACTTAAGCCCTATATAGCTATAAAGAATAGCAAGGAGTATTAAATATTATACTAAACTTATAAACCGGAAGGATAACTTATAGAAGATAGAATATAAGCTAAGGAAGATTATAAACCTTATACTGCAAAATACGGCCTAATAAAAATCCGTAAAGAAACTTACGGACCTCCCACTAGTTAATATCTGCTATATTAATGCTATAGGATTCTACTAGAACTTGGTCTAACCTAATATTATTACCTTTACCACTAGCTTATATAAAATTAATTAAATAATTAAGGAAAAGGAAAGTAAGCTTATAGACAAGGAGCTGGTAGAACAGAAACTACCCTATAGGTACTAAAAGTTTAAGGATATATTCTTTAAGGTAGTATTTTGTCAAATCTGGTATTTAATAAGGTGCAGCGGAGGTATAAGGGAATTAGATGCGTATATTAAGGTAGATAGATTAGATTGTTATTATTAATACTACTATTCTACAGGTGGATTTTAGTGGATTTTATACTCGCTTAGCTTATATAACTAATGCATATAGCTACCCTATAACCAGTTAGTTATAGACAACGACTAACATACCCCTTTATATTTAACTGACTTAATACTCTAAATAGGTTTAATTAATCTTAATAACCTTTATCCTTAGCTACTTTATAAACTTCGCATAACTTACGCCCGAAAGAGGCTTAGTTAGACCATTAGCTACTATCTCCGAACTTATGGTATACTACAGATTAACTATTCCCTTTATAACGTGTTCTTAAATAAAGTGGTATTTAATATTAATATGCTTCGTCTATTAATAAAACTTAGGGTTCTTAGCCAAGTTTAAGAAGCCTTGGTTATTGCTATATAGATATACTAACTTAATATCTGCACCTGAGTATATTATCTAGTCTATAATCTGCTTTAGCTAAAGTACTTTAGACATAGCTTTGGCCAGAGCATAATACTCTACCTTAGTGGTAGACTGTGCTACTATCTATTATCTCTTTAACGAGTATAATATAACTCTACTAATGAAGAAGTATACATTCCCTAAGACGGATTTCCGTATTAACTTATTACCTATAAAATCCGCATTACAATATCCGTAAAGAAGTGTCTTTAGATTACCTATATACCCCTAGTATTTAATTTCTAGAAGCTTCGTGCCTTGTAGGTATTAAAGTATCTAATCTATAGCTTTTATATACTGCGGAGAGAGGTTTAATAGGAATTGTAATAGTATAGAGACTCCATATGCAATATCCGGTCTAGTTTAGACTACTAGATATATTAGAAAGCCGATCTTTAATTTATAAAGCTTAGTATCTTTAACTGTTGCCTGCCTGTTAAAGGGTACTATAAGTTTAGTAGCTCTAGCTGCTATTGGCGTATTAACTAGATAATAATTCTCTATGCTATATTATTTAAGGATCTTGCTAATATATACATCCTAGTATATGGTAATCGTCCCTTCCTTCCTGTTTTAAGTTATTCTTACCCCTATAAAGTATTCTATAGGGCCTAAGTCCTCTATCTTAAATCTTTTTATTAAACTCTTCTTTAGAGCCTTAATCTTAGCCTTGTCTTTGCCAATAATTAATATATTATTAACGTATATAATAATTAGAATTCCTATTAACTTGTTAATATATACGCATTAGTCGCTGGTATACGCTTTAAACCCTAATTATTAAAGCGTAGAGGCTAATTCCTTCTGCTATAGTTAAGGTGCCTATTTTAGACTATATAGCGCTTTTAGGAGCTTATATACTCATTTAGGTGGTACTTCTACGTAGATATCTATATTAGTAGTTAAGTTTAGAAAGGCTCTAACTATATCTCTCTGCTTAATTTCCAAGTTAAATAGAGCCGTAAGGGCGACTGCCAGCTTCTATATAACACTCTTGCATACTCCCGCGAATATTTAGTTAAAGTTCTTTCCCTGCTACTGTTTAACCCCTTTAATAACCTATCTTACCTTTTGCTTTAGGATATTGCCATTTTTATCTCTTTTAGTCTTTAGAATAAGCTTTCCCAGCAGTACCTTAATACCATTTAGCAGCTTTAATCGTCTTAAAAGCTTTTAGATTCCCTTATAAATTAGGCCTTAGTACTTCTTCTTAATTGCCTTCTTCTATTCTAGCTAATTAGGTCTTATCTTTACCTCCTTAATTATCTTAGGATTATTATAAATCAATAATACTAGGCTAGCTATATAAGCTCGGACCCCTAGAACTCGGTTACCTCCCGAAGTCGGTCACCCAACCAAAATCAAACCACCAACTTGTTAACCCACAACGAATCGATCAATATAGATCAAAATAAGCAGAATTTACAAATAGCTATTGCAGATTCTGAATCTGGTGTTTATAATTTTGCGCGAAAAGCTATGCTCGCGTATAGTGCCCTTTGTTAATTTTAAGCGATTAATTAAATGGCAAACTACCAAAGCAATTTACATACCAACATTAATAGCAATTAACTCCTATATAGTAGGCCTTGCTTATTAATTGGGTACTTAAATAGGACTTATAAAAATTTTCCCTTTTATATACGTAATTATAAAAAAAATAATAGCTTAGGTCTTTGGTTGGGGTAGTAATACTAAGCCCCTTAGTAAAATATAAGTAATTAGCCACTTTAAATAAAAATTCTATATACCTAATTAATAGAAGGTATATAAATTAATAGGGTATAACTAAAGTAAATTTAAAAGTTTTATAGCCCTTATAAAAGGGTGTAAAAGAAGGTTAATATATAGGTAAAATATATATATAATATAGACAAATTTAGAGTTACATTAAGCATATATTTAAATTTAATTACTATAAGATATATCTTTAGAAAAACGATATATAATTGTTTATATCAACTTAATGATACAAGTAAGTCATATCCCGGGGCACGAAATACGTATAGTATCGTATGCTCTTTGGGATGGTGGTGACTGTCGATTCTATTAAGGTAGACTACATAGTCTATATACTAACGCGCCTCCCCCTTAATTAGTCAGCATACAAGTGGTTAGTACGACAGGTGCTGTAATTATACACTGGCGGTACTTGGAAAATGAAACCACTTATATATAGCCTCCGTAATTGCCTTAATAGAACCATAAAACACATAAGAAAATACCTAGGAAATCCCTCCTAAGGTGCCTTCTGGGTTGCCTTCCAAATGGTGCTCCAATCTGGCCGTAAGTCCTGCTTACGGTCCGTAAAATAAACTATACGGCCTTCCAATGGGCCGTAACTGAACCGTAAATGCTCCGTCAGTCTCGCTCTACCCATTCTATAACCTTTAGGTTGAGCTTATTCGTGTTAATTAGGGTTTTAAGAGCTTAACACGGCTTTGCCTTAGTTATAGCGTCTGCTAGGTTATCTCCGCTGCTAATCCATTTGACCTCTGTAATCTTATGTCGTTCGTAGGCCTAACGCAAGCACATTAGGTCAACCATAAGCCTCTTCTCCTGTGTTGTGCCTAGTTTGACTAGGCAGTTATAGAGGGACTTTAAATTGGTGTATAAAACCAGGGGTAGCTGCTCCAATTATAGGATCTTCTAGATCGTTAATTTGATTACGGCTGCTATATTAAAGCCATAGGCTAGTGCATATAGTTCAAAAGCTAGTACACTGCGGGTTACTTACTTGCATTTAATTAAAGACTAGTAGAGTATATTTGCATCCTAATTACGGTCCGTAAGTATAATTACAAAGCCAATTTACAATGACAGGTCCCTATTATTAGCGAAGGAGGCGTCCGTAAATACCATTACGCTAATAGAATTTAGGTCTAGCGGTATAAAAGTAAGTCCTTTTATTACATTATTAATCTGCCATTAAATGCGCTTATTAAGCTACTTAACATTTTCTTCTTGCGGATCTACTGCCTGGGCCGCAAAGGACAAGTCGTAGGCAGATTTAGGTTGGCAGACTATGGCAATATAGGCGCCTCTTGCACGCTGTGCAGCGTATTGGTCCTTCGTATTTACGGTCTTACGGGTCTCTCTGTGGGAACTGGTAAGGTCCGTAGGCTTTACTATAACAAGCTTTAGGTTTTAAGCTTAGCGTTCCTAGGTCAGCTAGATTAAGTTGCCCTTTTATATAATTAAGCCTCCGTTGAACTTAATTGGAGTCTACTTAGTTAATTACTCTTACGGCTTTACCAGGAACTTAGCTTCTTGCAGTTCAGTCTCTTTAGTGTCCGCAAATATCTGGTCTGCTAAGAAGAGGGTATTGTCTATTTAGAGTCCAACAATACCAAGGCCGTTTAATAGGGTGTATAGGAGGCAAGGGTTATAGGTCAACTACTCCATCTTAAGTTTACGGATGTAATGCTAGTGGTATATTTTAAACCAATAGTTTCTAGCTTCTGGCACTCCGTAGAGTGGTTTTATAACCTATAAAATTGTTCCTGGTTGCAAATTAAGCTCCAGCGGTGGTCGTATAAAGATGTCCCTACTTAGGTAGGTATTAGATTGTATATAGGCTTGTGAGATATCCCGTAGGTAAAGAGCTACGGATTTGCTTTGCTATAGGCCAGGCGTAAGTGCAAGTATAATCCATTAGCTGACTTATTGGATTGTAGGCAATTATATAAGAACTAAGTCCTTTCCCTAGTCGTTATAAGCTTATACGACGAGCCTTGACTTTTTAAAGGCTTTGTCAGTACTAGGGTGCTTAATTTCGTTAATAAAGCGCAAGTTAAATATACGGACGCCTTACGGAACGTCTCTCTCCATTATAACCGCAAAGACGCCCTTTTTAAGTAGTCCGTTAATCTCTTTACGTTGTAAGTCCGTAAAAGGGGTTTCCTATACTAGAACTAATATATCCGCAGGCAGAGATTGCCTTACGGATATACCTACGGAGGTCAGGTAATTCTCCGTTACGGGGTTCTTACGGGGGCGTCCTTAGCCACGCTTTACGGCAGGTTTAGTAGGTTTAGTAGGTTTCTAGGGGACCTCTAGGGTAGGCAAGGGTGCTTCCAGTTTATTTAATTTGGTGGGTGTTTCTAGTTTACCTAATTCGGCGGGTGCTTCTGGTTCGTCTGGCTTAACGTTATAGGTGTTTTTAGACCGAAAATAGGGTTTTACAGACATGCTTCTAAAGCTTGTCGGTCCGCTAGGGAGCTGTATATAGTAGGTCTCGTCTTCTACGGCTAGTAGACGGTAAGGTCTAGTCCAATTACCGCTTTTACGCCATACAAGGACTTTAGAATTAAGCGGGAGGTTATGTACTAAGGTCGTATTAGGTCCGTTGCGGTGGTGTATAGCGTTATTAACAGTTTGTTTAGCCCGTAATTTGACTATTTCAGCCATTGCCTTCCATATTACAGCTGCTTGATCCGTAATGGACGGGGCAGGAGGGTCCAGTTTACTTATCCTTGAGTAGGCTCCATAAACTAAGAGGGTAGGTACCAGTCTGTTAGGGCTAGTGGTATTATTTACAGCTTTTACAGCCATCTATAAAGCTAGTTCCTTTTAAATATTCTTACACTCATCTATAATGATCTGGTAAGCTCTCCGTAGAGCTAGGTAAGCTCGCTTAATAAGCCCAATAGACCAGTACGCCTTAACTAGAACGGCTTTTGTTGAAATAGCCATGGCTATAGCGTACTATTAGAATTCCTTACTAATAAAGTTCCTACCGGCGTTGTAGGTAATATACTCAGGAGGTCTAAGGTATGTGTCAATCTAGTAGGTCCATAAAATATCCCAAGTATATTTTATGGATATATTTTGCAACTAACGGGTGGCTTAATAGCGGGTTGCCTTGTCAATTATATATAATACTAGACTGCCGTTAATATACATAATGTCCACGTATACTGAGTGGTTAAAGTTAAGGTCCTTATAAAGGGTGAACTTAAATCGGCCTAGGGAACGTCCGTATTTCTAGCAAAAAGAGCAGTATTTAGTTAGGTGGTTGATTGCCTTCCTATTAACGTCGTTGTATCTAGAGCGTTTAAGGACTCTATATAGTTTTTCGGCTGACGGGTGGCCGAAGCGGCGGTGTAGGCGGTGGATCTCAGTACTGGTAAGGTAGCACGGGTTATAGTTAAAAGATTCCTAAATATAGGTCTATAAAGTCTCTCCCCATATAAGGAACGGGTGTCCGAATCGTCATACAATTAGTAGGGTAACATGCTTGCTTCCTAGGGTAGTTGTGGGGCTAATTAGGGTGTCTGTAATATTATTATAGTAAACCTGTAGCCTATCCATGTCCGCAAGGCAAAGTAGGAAAGGGGTATCCGCTTTCACTACGTGAAAATTAACTAGGCTAATTAGAGTCTTAACTTTAACTAATCTAATTAATGCGGTTGAGCCAATGCCGAATTAGACGTTTACGGCCCCAGTTTACATAGTATTAATATCCGTATTATTACTTGTGGTGGTCTTATATGCAAGGTATTATCCGTAACCTGCAGTAGACTTCTTAGAGGCACCTATATCGATTATAACGCTATAGAATTCTTTGGGGGTGTAGCGTTCTATGGTAATATATGCAAATAGGTCCTGTTCGCGGTCCGTAACGTCCATAACGGGTCCAACAGGTATGCTTATAGGCTAGTTTTTAGGTGCAATTAAGTGTACAAAGGAGCGGTCGGCTAATACGGTCGTAATATTAAAGGCTTAGCTGTCCGTAAAAGGTCTAAAAGTAGTTAGGAACGTCTCTAAGGTCTCCTATTCCTAGGTATCTAAGTCAAAGTTAATTATAAGGGCTTCCATTAACTTATTAAGAACCTCCTCTTCTTCCTTTCCTTTGTAGTCTAAAATAAACTGGTTAATCCGGCTATCAAATCTCTTCTTAGACTTGTTATGTTCTTCCTAGGTATACCTTATAGACTAACATCCTTTCTTACCGCACATAAAGCACTTCTGGCTGGTTCGTCTACGGGGGTATGCTTTTGTATGGGAGTTGCTGCGGGGGTTATGGGTAGGGCTTGGTTAGTACGGGTACTGCTAGCAGTAGCGGCGGTCCGTAAAGTAGGTATCTAAGTCAGTTTGTGGGTTTTGTAGGTCCGTAATGAAGGCTTAAGTACTGCCTAGAGGGTTTAAAACTTCGTACGTTGTAATAGAGGACCGTAAATCGTTAATAAGGCCAGTTAAGGTGTCTGCAGGCTTGTAATAGGCGTATTTACAGGGTTCCACTTCCTGGCAGGCTGTAATAAGTTTGTTGTATAGGAAGTCGTCTATTTAAAGCTTAGTATTGAGGCCGTGCTATAGGTGCTAAAGGTCTTTAATAAGAATTTGCAGGCACTCTATAGTCGATTTTTCGGTGTTCTTGTTAATTACGGTCCGTAACCTAATTATATTCTATTGTGTAAGGATATTACGCTTGTATTCTGGCCCTTTAAAGTAGTTGCGTGTAGCTTCACATAGCTTATTAAAGGGAACACTAAGGGGGTTGCTCTTAAGGTTAATATAGTAGTGGTTAAGGGCTAGGCCGCGCAGTGTGGTAGAGTAGGCTTGGCTAAACTCCTGTTTAGGAATATCAGCCTTCTGACAGAGGTCCATAAAGATAGTTAGTTTAAAGTTAAAGTTGTTGTTTTCACCGCTATACTTAGATTCGTCAGTGTAGAGCTTAGCCAGGTTATCTAGCTCCTTGCCATAGGTCTTTGCTTAGGTGGTTTACAGATCTATAACTTAAATAACGGAAGGGGTTTGGTCCGTAATTTAATTTTCGGGGGTATTATAGTCTGTAATTTGGGTTACGGGGGTATTGCGGTCCGTAACTTAAGTACTGGGTATACTTTGGCCCGTAAAATCAATTCCGAAATTGCTTGGGTTTATAGGACGAGTTTGGTTAAGTAGGTTAGGTATAAGGCTAGTAATACCATTAAGTTTGGGAGAAGTAAAGAGTTTATTAGTGGCTTTAACCTAATCTAGGATCTCCTCTTTAGTCTATTCCATTTGGTCCTCCTCCTGTATTATGTTGTATAAGGACCATGTAACAGTAACTCGTTTATCCTTTTTAACCCATACACCTTAGTGACGTAAAAGGGTTCGTAGGTTACAGATGGCAGTAGGGTTACAAGCCTTAAGAATAGCTTCCGTAAAGTCCGCAAAGTCTTCCTTATATTGCTCCCATAGGTCGTCGTTTAGGAGCTTATGGTGTCCGTATTTAAGGATTTTAAAATTAATGTAGTTGTTAACGCCGTCCGTAGACGTAAGGTCGACTCCCTAACTCCACTTCTTTTAACCCTTACTAATTTGCTTAGTTATATCTGCCATGTTGTGTAGCGTAGTATGTCTGTATAAGCTGTAGTGGGTAGTGGTAGCTTATAGCGGGTGGAGGAGGTCTTGTAACAGTCCGTAAAATCGATTAACGGGTCCGTAGTGGTTTATAGGAGGGTAGGGGGTTCCGTAAAGGTCTATATTCGCGTTTATAAACTTCCGGTAAACCATACTAAGACTTAAATAAGTATATAAAGTTAGTGATAGGTCTATAATCCCCAACTTCCAACATTCCAGCAGGTTATACTAGGAGTCTAAACGGGTGGTCGCTGTCGTATATCGCTTGGTAGGAGGTGTTGAGTAATTGCTAATCTATGCGCGCTCACTGATCAGTGTTTATATCAACTTAATAATACAAGTAAGTCATATCCCGGGGCACGAAATACGTATAGTATCGTATGCTCTTTGGGATGGTGGTGACTGTCAATTCTATTAAGGTAGACTACGTAGTCTATATACTGACGCGCCTCCCCCTTGATTAGTCAGTATACAAGTGGTTGGTATAACAGGTGCTGTAATTATACAATAATAATTCATTGCTTAACGTCCGATTTGGATCCCTACTGGGCCCACGCAGACTACTCCTTATATACATATGGGGAGAAAACTCTACATAAGAAAGCCCCGTAATCCATCTCCCCGCCTTTTAGGACTCGCCTGCACAGCGCCTACAAGGCGCCTGCGAGTTACCTATGGTGCTCTACTACCTTACTTTTTGACCTCCTTGGGAACCACTGCTGCCGTAACAAGCCTACGGACGCGCTAGTATTGCGAACTTAACTCTACTACTATAGAGTTATTAGGGGGCGCCTGGTGCTCGCCCCTTTACCTTTTATTACTATTTCCTTTGCGACCTAAAACTGGTCTAGTACATTTTGGCTAATAAGCTACTGGGTAACTACCTTGAGACCTTTTTATATTGAGAGTAGTGTATTATAGTTCTCTATGCTAGCTACTAAGAGCGTTACTTCTCAGTTAGTGTATAAGGGGCATAATAGTATTATATATTTTGGTGTCTGTCTTAGCCAGCTATACTTATACCTTAGGCTACCTACTAGGATACCTACCCAGTAGAGCCAGTCTTTTAGTCCTATTATTTCTGTTATTAGGAGTGTTGCCATTATATTTTCTGCCTTTATTAGGCCTTCTTAGAGCCCTTAGGTATTTACCCCCTATAGCATTAACTATGCTACGGCCTAGGTTCCTCTTGCCTAAGATAGCCTCTATACCTTTAACTCCCATACATTTCTCCAGTGTTGGTCTAACCAGTATTATATTGCGGTAGATGGTTTCCTAGTACTCTTTTATGCTCTACTTTAGCTCCTTTCTTTCTTTTACTATTGTCTTTACTAGTCTCTTACACATCTCCCTTTCTCCTCTATATGGGCCTAGGCCCTAATATAGCACTATTCTTCTTCTACTTTTTCCACCTATTTCTCTAATATGCCTTCCCTACTTTAGGGTTGTTAGTTAGCTCTCCTATAGGGTACCCTAGGGTCCCTCCATAGTTTATTTAGGCATAACTTAATGTATTTTGTAACACTAGAGTTGCGCTTCTTTTACACCCTTTATATTACAGCGGCTTTAATATATAATTATAGGGGGGGGATATTAGCTTCCTTCTTAAGTAGTGCTATGGCTGTTTACTTATACCCGTCTGTTATACTCCAGAGGCAAACTGTTTAGACCTATTAGAGTGGTTTAAGGAGTGCTTTAGAGGGGCCTTTCTTGATTTCTCCTATAGCCCAAACACTAGATCTATATATTATGGTTAGCCGGACAACTGCTGTGTATAGTAGGCGTGACCTCTAAAAGCATGGGCCCTACGTAGAATTAATAATTCTGGACATTATGATGTACTGCGCTTGGCCCTTATAGGCCGCTTATAACGCATGTGCGCTCCACCAGAGCTTACTATCTACCCATACTCCTAGTACCCTTAGGCCTTGAACTAGTCGAAAAACGATATATATAAAGCTATTAAATAATTATAAGTAGGTATTTATTATATAGATAATATTTACCCTTAGCTAGTTAATTTATTTTAAAGGAAAATACCCCTAATTAATATAAATATACTAAATTAAAGTGCATGTTAAATATATATAACCTTAAATAATAGTTAAATAGCTAATTATACTATATGTAACAGTTCACCAGCACTACGCTGAGACACGAGACCGTCGCCTAAGAGGCTCCGAGACACAATCGACGCCACCCTCGTATGTCTCGGATACGGTCAAATATTGAGTCATAGACTACGGAGT
>Ga0307507_10006278_pt1 | contig 18393 bp, 12 predicted proteins | sample 7_EM_MG_FD_207223 | JGI IMG/M metagenome (GOLD analysis project Ga0307507, IMG submission 207223) | Populus trichocarpa ectomycorrhiza microbial communities from riparian zone in the Pacific Northwest, United States - 7_EM | ecosystem: Host-associated > Plants > Roots > Unclassified | place... | reverse complement strand
CTCTTCTCCTTTCCAATAGCTTCATCTCAGCGCTTTTTTTTCATCAAAATTTTGTGTTGTGGTTGACTAGTTCAGAATCGCGTTTGGCTTGTTCAGAGGACCCGGTTTGAGTCAATTTGCACTATAACCGTGGCCAAAGAAAATGCACGCGAGTTAAGCCAGTCACGGTCCACGTGACTTATGACTAATTCCGGCGAGGCAGTCTCACCAGCCCATGGGATAATGAATTAGAGAAAAATATACCACAGTAACGCACCTCACTCAGTGCTCGCAACTATTACCCGAGTTAGCTAATACCTAGTAAGTATTCTCGAGCACTCACAAATTAAACCTTGCACCACGTATAAGCCTAGATTGCCTGGTGAACATGCTCCGCTCGGCCATCAAGTGGGTACGGTGCTCCTCTGCTTCAACGCGGGGCATGGGTTCTCTCATGTGCTATCCCTCCCCCGTGAGTTAGATTCTTTCTTTGCATGCTTAAAGTTTAACATGGGTCTAATATACCTGAATAACTCTCTGGAATTTCTCCTCCGAAAGCTCTTTAAATACGCTCGTTTTTCTCAATTCGTCCGGGGAGCTTTCTGACAGCCAGTGTTCTTGTTGAGGGGCTACGCTTGACGTAGACACAATATCGTAATCGTTTGGCTCACAAAGGAAGAAGACAAGGATTTTTCTATGCCCGTGAGTGTAACGGTCGACTATGCCAAAAGGGCTTACGAGGTGGTGATATATGTTGGGGAAGGCGACACATCTATCTTGCTGTCTAACGTGAGCCATTGCGCTTGCCTGGATTAGATTTGGTTGCGTACCGTGGTGAAGATTTCTCCGACTTCTTGAACAATTGGGCAGTCAGTAGCTGTATCTATTCCGCAAATCTTCCGATACGAATGAGAGTCGTAATCCCCATAGTTAGAGTCTTCCAGAAGTGCCCGAAAACTGAGGACTGAGTCTGTGATATTTTTGCAGTCGTAGTAATATATCCCTGTTGCTACTATCCTTTCGTTCTGTGCTTTCGTTAGTGAAAAATCTCTGATGTATGTTCTGCTTAAGGAAGAAACGGCTAGGGAACAAACATTCATCCCCTCAACATGCCATGTGCCTCCTGGATATTCCGGATTCCTAGGCGTAAGGTGGATATTGGCTAACTTGGTTATCACTTTCACAGTCTTTCCATTTATATTGGCGGAAAACTGTGGAGGCGAGAACATTTTCCCGGTTAGTTTGCCCATATCCCAACCAAAATCCCAGTCCAGGAGTTCTCCGCTGGCAGGCCAGCGATCTCTATGCTTCTTTGGCCGTTGAAGCAGGTCTATTTCCACTCGCCTCATTTTGTGTGTCTTTCTTCTTAGATCATCGAGGACAAGATTGAACATTGGGACAAAGCGAGAAAATATCTTCTCTACTGTGGAGTATAGGTCTCTGTGTGTGAGGGGGTGGAGATTGTTTATGTAGCTTTTAATTTCCGTCTTCCCGTCGACGGAGACTTGAAAGTCCGATGGAAGCCACTGAAATTGTGTAGACCAGATGTTTGGATTTTCGCCATGGAGGCCGACCCACTTATCTTCTTCCGCTTCAACCCAGGTTCGTACAACGTGTGGGAGAGGGATAGGGAGGCCGGTCTCGAGAGATTTTGTGTTATTATAGACAAGTGGGTAGAGTGAGGGATGGACTAGATTGAGGACTTGGTAGTTAGACCGAGGGTGCCAATCTTTTCTATCTTCCGGAACATCTTCAATAGTTCGCAGGCCTAGAGAGATTAGTACTAGTTCCACTGGGATCAGGGCTTTTTTCATCATTTGTGGTGACGTGTAAGAAAATGCTTCTGGAAGAGCTACCTTGGATAAGCTCCCTTTTCAAGCTCTCTGGCACCAGTTCATTTGATCTCCACACCCCATCGATATGGGCCTTGATTGCAACGCCCAGCTCCTCTTTGATGCTCCGTTCAATCTCACGGTATCTCTCTAACTCTTTGAAGAAGAACCCGATAAAATCACTATCGACATCTTGCTTCTCCAATTCTTTAGTCCAATGGGCGCGGACATGGCCCACTTTCATCTTCTCCCACCACCGTGGCTTCTCCCGAATGGTTGCACTAAAGAGCCGAAGCTGGAGCTCGCGGAACCCGATCGGACTAACATTTGAATCATTGCCGAAGAGATGAGGGAGGTGTTTGGACTCTTGAATCTTTTGTTCTTTGGTAAGTTTCTGTTGGCGGGCGAAGCTTAAGTACTGGATCTGGTAAGGATGGCAGATTTTTGTTGAAATGAGAAAACAATAAGGAGTTCTAGGGCTAGTGTGCTTAGGCCTAGTATAAAATATAAAACCGGAAGTTGCTTTAGAAAGCATTATAGCAATAGAAGTAGGAAACTCCCGTGAGGAGTTCTTTTTTTGTTCAGTGTACTAGTACAGTAGGTTGACAAAAAATGTGTCGGGGGGGACCTCTAATATTGAAGGCTCTTTACACTTCTTGGCAAGGTTAATGTGAGCAAATATGTGCTGCGCTCAGGAATGGTGGTGCCTCTGTAGTCTAAGGGTAGCATCGATCTCATGTCTGCGCTCTCGGTGAGTTTTGTGACTTATAGAAAGTCTAGTAAGCAATTGGACTACCGGGAAGTGGGTGGGGAGATTTTCTCTTCCTCGAGATCTTACCGATGACGGGCTCTCTTTCTCCTGCCCTTTAATTTGGATGGTGTGTCGCGCGTGCCGTATCCGACCTCCGTGAGTGTAGTTTTGACCTTCCGCCAAACCGGACAATAAATCGATGGTGAGTTGCTCTAACTTAATGATGTCTTGCCTAATTGAATGAACTGGGATAGAATACACGTGTAAAAGATGAAGCGCTAGACCCAATTGAAATAGAAAGGCGAAGTCTATTCTAGTGATTGCCTGGGTGCTGTCGTGCTTGTCTAACAAAGGAAAGAGAAAGGCGGCTTATATGCAGAAAATTCTGCACGCCAAGCTATATATAACCGTGCCAAGGTTGTGGCTCGCTTGCAATCTTGGGCACTCTCAGGGAGAGTGCCTCACAGCTCAACGATTGTCACAGCCTAACGATAGATTTACGCTTAATCTAACTAAAAGCCCCACCACAGGAAAATAAAAGTTGTAAAAGAGAAAAAAAAATGGAAGACCTATTTACAAAGACTTGGAACAATGTGTGAGAAAGTCAAAAGGACATTTAAAGCATCAGAGAATGTTTGGTAGTGGTTTGAAATTCTTAAATCACATACAAATAAATCAATCGTTGGGCTGTGAACTATCGTTAAGCTGTGAGGTACTCCATCGGAGTGCCACCTACCGGTACTTCAAAGGTCGCTTAGCGTCTTTCGAAGTGGTGGGAACCTTGGCACGGTTATACAACACAGGGTTCTGAGTGGGCACGCAAACGCTCTCCCGATTGCTAAAACTGCCGGTACCCTACGGAGTATGAGATCGCCCTAGGCCACACCGACACAAAATGTCTTGGGGTGGGATACAGTATATTAGCCGTCAGAATAAAGAAGAATTGTTTATTCATCGCGCTGCAGGAAGTCGAACCTCTAAACTCCCAATTTCACATCATCCGGCAAAGGTGGCGTGGCTGAGCCGTCAACCTTGCCAGGTGCAATTTTCCAAGCAGCTGCGCCACTTCTATGCAGATCCTCGGGACAAAGCGTGGAAAAAATCATTGACATGAAAATTAAGGGTGTAATTTTCCTTTTACACCTCCAGAGCTTTTGAGGTGGTTTTCCCGGTTAGTCACTTGTGGATGCTCGAGAAAATAAAAAAATTAGAACTCCCTCTTACTCGTCGCCTTTATGACCGACTAGTATCTATTCTCGGGGTCCAATGATTATCTAGGGACCCATTTTTTTAACTTGAGCTTAGTACTATAACTTGAGAAATACACTTTCCCCACCTCGTTAAGGGACATGTATAGTACATAAGACAAACACTAGAGTTGTTTACACATCTGCTCTACCACTCTTCTTCTCCGATAGTAAGAAGACCAACTTCCTTCAAAAGCTCACCCTCAGCTTTCTCACGCTCTTCTCGCAAAGAGGCCAAATTTTGCATATGTAAGCGATGCTTCTCGATATCACCTGATTTCATAATACGCTGCACGAGCCTTGAGCGTCTGTTCTCGAAATTTTCCGCATCATAATAGACAGGTCCGAAAAGTCCTAAGACCTTCTCAAACACCCGAAAGTGTTCAAGAATCAAGTAATCGGGGGTACAGTAGGTCCTCGGGGAGAGGCTTGGAATTATGGCTTTCCAAGCTGAAATGATATTTGCAGGGTTCAAGGCTGCTGGCCCAGAAAAGTGAAGCTTTCTGGCCGAAATGTTAGCATGAAATAAGCTATTCTAGGACGAAAAGGCGATATACTTCATGTTCCCTTCGATGAGCTTGCATTGAATCTCCATACCAAACATAAATTCGATGACTTTGTCGCGACGCCTGGTTTCGCCAGTAGAAAGCCTTACCTTTTGAGCCTCCCATTTTTTGACCTCTTTTCCGAGAAGTGCTATATCAAGGTTCAATTGCTGAGCTCTCAAGAAGTCACTGCATGCCTGAACCATGGTACATTCCACCCATGCATAGAGGGATGCTTGGTCCATTGGGCTGATTGTAACAGCCGGAAGGCTCTTATCCTTTGCGCTTGGAAAGGCTTGGGCTACATATCTCCCACCCGAGCCCCTGGGTGCCCAGTCGAATAGTGACCCATTATCAGAGCTGTCTGAGCGTTGAGCCTCCCAAGGTAACACTTCGGTCGGTTTGCCTTTGCTTTCATGGTTTTCGCCATTAGTACTATCCAGCAACCCTCTGAGAAAGGAGGTGGTGTTTCGAGGATTGTGGTCAATCGGAGCTGATGGTTGAGTGATATTTAGGGTGGATGGGCTGCTTGGGGCCGGAGGGGGATTCGCAGTGGGGGGTGGCATTCGAATATTGTGTTTATTAACTTTCAATGGTGGAGGCATCAACTCAGGTAGAGCTCCGGGAATCTCTCCTGGTATCTGCCATGATATTTATTAATAATGGGTGATTAGCTTGGTAGAGTGAATTGAGGAATGTTGCTAACCTTCCTACCAAGATGAGGTATCTTATGCTCAACCGCTTCCGGAATCATCCTCCTAATATAATGGTAGAGAATCAATATGTGTCGCAAGCAGAAATCAGGTTATAGAGGAAAAGCGCCACGCAAAAGGAAAAAGTGTGACAGGAAAAGAATGCTTTCCTTGGTGGTTACAGGTATGATAGGAAGAGAAAGATCTAAACAGGACAAATGTCGCCTGTTATCGGGGGTCAAACCTCGTGTTGCTGCAAGTGAACATTCGCTTACCCAGGGATCGTTTTCTCGTCTCATGCGGTGTAAATAGAAAGGGCAATATAACAAGCCCTTCACCCTCGCATCACTCATTTTTCCTAGCTCTCTACCATAGCTCGAGACCAGAACAGGAGCCCTTATTTATCTCTGCCTTTCGAACACCGCTGAATAATAATCCTGTCTCCTGCTACCTTCCCCCATCTTCCCTACTCAACCTTCTCTCCCCTCCACCTATCATCTCCTCTTCCGACTTCTGAAGCCCGATCACACCCCCTCTAAATTCCTACCGATTTCCGTCTATAATGTAAGTGATTCTTTATTCCTTTTTAGCTAGCCTTGACCCGCTTATTGAAAATTCTAAACAAGCATCTCCCTTCGGAAATCGGTGGCCTGAGCCGTTTAGGAGGAAAAGGTTAACTGCTGAACTTACTACGCCGGGATTGTAAGTTTTGGAGTTCTGGTATTTGTATCTAACCGTTTTCTCCAAACTTAAGTATCCTTTCTAAAGAACAAAAGAGAGCTAACTTCCTAAAGAGTAATACAAAATTATGTCAGACAATCACAAACAACAATCGCCAAGAGGATACAATCACTTCTCACGGCAGATGGTAATTCACTTCTCGTTTTCCCCCACCCCGAAACTTATGAATTAATGTTTCCCAGGAGTTTAATTATTCCGTAGACAACAGACCTCAGTTGAACTTTGATGGCCACCAGGGGCAAAGTCATGGATTTGTTCAAGGAAGTCTTTTGGACGCTCTGAGTTCTAATTTATCTTCACATAATGCCCAAGAAGCAAGCTATCCGCCCCAAAATATCTATGGTATGAAGTTTTTCCAGTACGCTAAATATCATCACTAACGAGCTCCTAGCCGACTCTCAAAATCTAGCTCAAACAAGCCCCTTATATCAGCAGCCATCTCAACAAATCAAAGTCCCTCAGCGCGGAAGGAGCAACACACTTCCTGGTGCTAAAAACCCACAGCCCAAGGTCTTTGAGGGGCATCTCAAAGCGTCCTGGAACCGAAAACTAGAATGTGCCTCAGGCGGTGTGGCACCTTCTAGCCAACATGATCCTTACGCTGGGGTTTGGAAGTGGAATGAACTCAACAGCCAGGGATTTTTTGAGGAAAACACCAACGACCCCCCGCCATCGAGAATACAGCCAATCGAAGTCAAATCAATACCTCTCGGACCAAGATATACTCGGACAAGAAAAAGGCAGGAGCTCCATCAACAAACTCATCCTTCAGACAGCAAACACCTTCCTAATCCTGAGAATTTGCTGTCTGGCAATCACACTCACAGGCCTAGAGCTGCCGAGAAGACTACCAGCAGAGGCGGCAGCCCGGGTAGAGATGCCAACGACGAGTACGTGGGTTTTATCATTCCATCAGATCCCTACACACTCCATTCCGTGCAAGAAGATATTAGAAGGTTCCAAAACTTGGGGACGGGCCGTACGAAAGTAGATGTTACTGAACACAATGGCGTGGCGGGGAAGGGCCAAATTACAGTCCTTACTTGCCAGCAACCAGCGCCCAAGGTCGATAGCTCAAACTCCAAAACAGGATTCTTTCCGGGAGCTGCTGAGAATCCTACGAGCAAAAATGGCGGCTGCGGTAGTGGCGTCAACGATGAGTACATGGGCTTTATCATCCCATCAGAGCCATACACATTTTACCCTGTGCAAAAGAGTGATGCAAGGCTCCAGAACTTAGGAACGAACTACAAGAAAACACGGATTATCAAAGCCGATGGAAAGGCCACGGCGGCTCGGATTGCAGAACTCATTCTTTCACAACCAGCACCCGAAGTCAATTATTCGAATTCTAAAACGGCATCCTGGCAAGCTGATACAAAGAAGAATTGGGCACCGCCCTTTGCGATGGAGAAAATTGTTTAAAAAAAAGATAAACGGGACCTGGCCGAACGAGTAAGCACTCTAGAAGGGCTACTGTTACACCTTCATCATCACGAGCGATTTTTAAAACTGAATATTTCCTCCTATCCAGGAGCCGCCTTATCTGTTTTCTACTTCTAATAGTGTGAGAACTAATGCTTTTTTATTTTATTTTGAAAAAGCGAGGTGTATGTCTCCCAATTCTTATTTTTTCTTACTAAAGTTGTCTTTCACATTTGTTTGTTTCTCCCCTTCGGGTTGATTTACTAAATAGGCATTTGTCACAATGTCTTTTTTAATGTATGCGTTATCTGTACCTGGGGTCATAAACCCCTAGGAAGACATGGGTGATGCTTTCCGATTTTTAATGTGGGATTAGCGGCACTGGTTTTCCGGTTTTTACTGACCCCCAAGCACAAGTTCGGCGGTATGGTATTTGTCTAAAGTTCAATGTAATGATACCTTAATATTTATATTTCTTTGGGGAACACCACTCTCAGCCCAACAGTGCTTATGAACGCCCATCTTCCCAGAATCTCTGGTGCCCACGATGCTGAGAAAGCGCCTGAAATTACCGGTTCCAGTAATGCTCTCGTACTGTTTATAATTCATAAAAACCCCAGCGACCCAACGAATAAGCATTGAGAGGTAAAATACCGGTAGAACACTTAACACTAAACCCGAGGCAAGTTCCATCCTTCAAACCCGATTTGTAGTACTTTACCTGGGGTGAAATGGCGGGTCTTTGAACTGGAATGCAAGTACGAGGGTCCCAGAACTCTTTTTCAACCAGAATACACGCGTATGCCCCTGAAGTTGTTCCCACAGTCTTCCTTACGTTTAAGTCCAGAGTGTTCCAGGCCGGGGCGCTTCAGGCTTAGCGGCCGAAGCGCGAATGGTTTAGTACCCGGGGCAGAGACTTTTCGTCCACCAGAAATATACCACAAGCCCAAATAACCCCAGTTTTCTATGTTCAGGAGAACTTCACAAGTACATATAAAGTCAGCTATGTGTATCAGAGCCCCCTCCCTCACCCAACATTTTCCGTGTCCAAATCACTGGCAAGTACTTGGACAGCACTTTGTAGCCATATCCAACTTCTTCAAGGAAACCGCTTGGTTCCTAGAATTAAAGCGATCTAGATACCCAACATCCCTCTCCACTTTTCTTCTCTGGAAGATGGAAACCTCACACCAGTTTTTTCCATTAGGCCTTTTGCTACCGCATTACATTCCAAACACGTCATCCTTGATCAGGTCAGTACTGACCTTCACAGCCGGAACATCAGTCATCTTCGCAGGGACATGGATTCTGGTCAACATACTAACAAACAAGAAGATTGCTACAGGCGAGAAGGTTCTTTGTTTGTGGTTTGCGCTATATAAGAACTTGGCCCCAAACTGCAACCCAGAGGTAATCAATCATCTTTACTAGCAAGGAATAACGCTAGGCGGCTTCATCCACTTCTTCTTCAAAGGATATTTCGGAGCTACCCCAGGAGAAATCGCTGGCAGCACTCACCTCTTTGCACAATTGTGGAGGGAATACGCCCTGAGTGATTCTAGATATATGTCTTTTCACCCTTTTCAAGTTACGGTGGCTATAGAACGGATCTTTGCTCTAAATCCCCCCCCCCCCCTCTCTCTCTCAAAAAAGACTTCAGGTCTCGTTGGTTCCTAACCTCGCACAGATATTTTGTGGACCGCTCTCCTTCTACCTCGTCTATGCAATAAGAACTGACCATCCCTCCAGCTACCCTCTTCAGATAATTGTTTGTCTCGCACAATTGCACGGTGACATTCTATACTACGTGATCGCTGCGCTCAGGGTTTATGAAAGTACTAGGCCAGAACGGTACTATTTCTGGGTATACTTTGTACTGTTGAATTCGTTTTGAATCTTCATCCCCGGCTACTTGCTCTATAATAGATTTGTAGAGGTGGTTAAAGTGTTCAAGTTTGAGAGGCACTCTACTAGAAGAAAGGGGAAGGAAGAGTAGTAGTTAGGGGAAAAAATAGAGTGTCCAGAGATTAGCTGTGGGGGAAGCTTTAATGTAAGAGGGGGGGGGGTCAGAGAGCCGAATATATTGCTTTTACTGACTCGGAGATACCTTTCATGATTTCACCTTTAGAAAACTGAAAGTATATTCAGCACTAGAGAAGCTAAGATACATATATCGCAGGACTAAGCAAAAACAAATCCTAAATCAAAGCCTATGCTAATAATCATTTGTTAAATAGAAGGCAGAGAGATCCATGCGGTTAGTTTAAAGGGTTTAATTGGAGCCAATGATTCACATGAGAAATGACAACAACAGACCAGTGCCAACAAACAAGAACCAGTAGACACCACACAACCAGAAGAACTCAAGCAGATCCTGAGTTAGAGGATTGAAGTTGTGCCTACATAGTAATAATATTATTTGGTATTTCCGTTCATGTTTTATCATCCACTACAGAGGAAATTGTAGACAGCTTAGCGTATAGCCCTTTATTTATACTTATACATTTTTATCCCACTGGCAGTTCAATGTTATACAGGCACTGTGTGTTTTAGTAAAGGCCGTTAAGATTTAAATTGACTAAAACCTCCTTACATAGTGTACTGTTGCAGGCGAGTGGTCTTCAATCCCGACTGATGGCCAGAATTACCTAACAGTTGAGACAGGGTAACAAAGCTGCACAGCCTACAAATCTGCCATCTTTCAAAGCATCATGTATTTATAACATTATGCACTACTAGATAATAAGTAGACTCGGAGTCTTTCATTCTTATTGTTTTCAACTTGAATAGGTACATATTTTTAAAAAATATGAATTCTTCTAGTTTTTTGAGTATTGTTTCCAGATATCTCTTTGGGCTCCCACTTCTGGTAAGTATTGGGGTTCCAGTGTATGCTATTTCTTACAGAGACAGCCTCTTAGTATGAGGCTTGGTGAACTACTCTTGTATGTGTAACAACCAGGGTCATGATACTAGTCCATCCAATCAACTTCTGTTGAAAAATGGTCTAATTGCTAGACAATAGTATACTAGAAACATGCAAGAGTACAAGATACTTGAGAATATCATTCTATCTCAGAAGGCTTGGAAGGCTTACTACTTATGCAGTGAAATTACAACATATATCAGCAGCTGAGAAAAAATCAAAGAAACCAATATGGAAGATAAGAGAAAACAAATGAGAACCATATTGCATATCTGGTCAGTTGATTGAACAGTGATATGAGGGAAAGAGTGTATAGAGTGGGTCTAACTCGGAGAGTAGGAAACCGACAATGAGGGAGTTAGTCTATAGAGATATCTGTGTTCTAGTTTTTGCACTAAAATTATGCAATTTTAAGTACTAGTATTTGTGCGAGTTCACAAGTGAATCCTGCAGACAATTGCTGCTGATCCACCGGAATTATCCCAAATGATCACAAATCCGTTCATATTGTTCCTTAGCAAAATTAACTGTGCATCAACGATCAGGAAAAACTTCGGCCATAACAATTCTCTCCCACCAGCCCCACTGTCATGAAAATCAAAATAAGTTATAAAATGTAAATACACTGGCATAGTACTTGTAGAATACTTAGTAGAAATTATTATTTGATCTAGAGAAATATCTTTAGGAGGGGTTGAAAATGCGGGGCGATGAGGAGGGTTTAGTTACCATAAATCGTGTGTGAACGGTTTACTTTGTTAGCGGACAATACGATACCTTCTGAGAGTGCCTAGCGTTCAACACCAGGGATTCTGATGGGTCTTACCTGAACAGTTACCACGGTTTCATAAAGTCTCCTAGGCATAAGCCACGATGCATCGAGACCACTCCACCCCACCCAATAAAACCTCTTTTCGGATGGAATTTTTGGGACTAATATCCACAGGGCCCCCCGTCAGAGATATGCAGTTGTTGGTGGATAACTTAAGCTACACTCGTAAAGCAGCGGGAACAACCAATGTTTCATAGGACCCAGGGATTACAGGGATTCAGTTCCTCAAAGAAATACGGTGTGCACTTTAGTGCCTATAGCCTGTTCCTTTATAGACAAATAACAACTCAATTCATCACGTGCAGACTCGGAGGATCACTTTTTCGTCACTCCAGGGCCGAATGTTACTATTTATTCCTGTGTAAGTAAAGGATGTCAGGCAATTGAACAGACTAACTCCCCCCAAAGTTAGAATATAAAGGCATCGGATTTCCCCAGTGCATTCCCCCAGTTTAGGAGACAGTTCAAGCATCTGACAGCATCCAGCTCCAACAATGAAATTCCAATTACTTGCAGCATTTGCTCTCTTATTTAGTATGTAATGTGTCCTACTATACTTCTCCCCTCCCCCTCTCAAAAGCAATCCCTAACAAAAAAAACCCCTCTCAGCTCTCGCCCTCTCCGCCCCCTCCGCCCCCCTCTGTGAATCCTCCCCCGATTCATACCCCGTCTGCTCCGCCAGTGAAGGAGCCCTAATAGAAGACTGCCGTGAAGCACTTACCAAGATCGACACCACCTGGCCACGCGTCTGCACTTTGAATATAGTCAAGCACTATGTAGCCGCCACGGTGCGCACATGCCAGATAACAACTTGGGATCCGGCTTCCGCGCACTGCCTGGAGGGGTCTAAGGTTATTTGCGCGGCGCAGAAGATTATGTCAACTTGTGGGGGGGACAAGGGGGTTAGGACTGCTGGGAAGTGCTCTTTTCCACAGACTCAGGAGAAGACGGGGGTCGAAATTGTTGCGGTCCCGTTAATCGGGCCATAGATGGGGGCTCTTTTGTTCTGAATTGTGCGAAGGAAAGCGGTGGAAATTTTCGAAAGTTTCTTTGGGCAAATGTGGGTAGTTTTGTCATTATAATGAAATTCGGTTGTGAACTACCTACCATATACCAAACTGCCGTCAAAATTTCGAGTGATGAGTGATGCAAGCTATAATCTATCTCTAGCCCATCCAAGGCCCACAGAGCTAAAGAGCATCAGACCACCCCCCGCTTCCACTATTATTCACAATAGAGGAGCTAGTTCCCTCTATCTACAGCTCCACTTCACAATGGTTGTGTTAAAATCCAAAACAAAATTCGTAAGTTTCAGCCGCTAGGCAAAAGTCTTGGTGAAACAAAATTTTACCTCTCCAGGGATTACGATCCTAAGGAGAAACGGGACATATCCCGCGATTAGTGGTCCGTGTGGAGAAAGAAAAGGCTCCTCCAAGAGCCAAAGAGAAACTCCGTTTTACCAAGGCCTTTATCTAGGGACACTATCATCGCCGATCCACCCATGGAGAATTGAAAATTACGCCAGTACTCGTTCGCCGGTACCGTACTAGTAAAGTGCTCATGTTTTGCCAGGAGCCAGAGTTCTTAGACAACTCGTATTCGAAAGTGCAATAAATACCTATCTAATCCGCTACTCGGAGTACTTTGCGGTGTGTGAACATTGCCTTGCGTTATATGGACTACCAGTAGCTAGAGAGAAAAAGGGGGTCCTGATGGGTAGGGGAAATACTCCAGCGCCCGAACTTCAGCACACGTGATAAATTTATACATGTAGCTATCGGGAATAGTCGCCTATTCGTTCACTATACGAGACCATCACGAGCCAATCAGCTACATTGCTTACATTGCTTACATTCTGAAGTTCACACTAATTCGTGAGCTATGTTCTCAGCTCGTACCAGAGACTTGGCTTTGCGCTTGAATTGTAATATCGTATCTCACCAACGGTATTAGGAAGGTGGAAGACAACTTCTATGGCGAGAAGCTCAAGTCCAGGCTGGCTCCCTACAGAGCCTCCCTTATTGGCAGGGCGCAATCCGCATAACTATGACACTCGAGTACCGATACACATAGAGGCTTGACGTATGTTTGAATGACTAAGCCTTAGTGCAAGTCCTAAGACAAGGTGGTTCGACTACCGGTACCGCAAGAACTCGAATAATCGGACCATGTGCCAGGTACGGTAGTCTAAAATTTCCTCCTCTGGAAAAGAGCCAACAAGCACACCAAACAACCCACTCTTGGAGACAAATAAAGGGAAAAAACGCCAGACTTTACTAGGAGAGGCAACTCCAACGTCTTGGCACATGGTCCAATTATTCGAGTTCTTACGGTAGTTGTTGGGAGGAAGAAACAAACCTCGTCCAACGCAACCCCCTGGGAGAGAAAGATTGAAAGACCCTATTGTGAGTATGTAAACTTCATAAGGGAGGATTCAATACTAATACGGTGCATTTATAAGACCACATTCGCGGCTAAGAGGAATGTTCAGGATAATAAGCAAACCACGGACTTATGCAACTGGAATTGCCTCTCGAGCGAGGCAACCCGCTTAGCGTCTATTGACGGATCCATTCCTCTCTTGTAAGTTTGAAATTCCAGGATATTCAACTGCTCTAACCAGCTGAACCAGAGAGCACACAACTACCCCGACACCGATCACAACCACCTGCATGACAATGGTGACGCCCTGGGATCCCATCCAGTGCTGGCACCGGCCAGTTCCTCCTATGGGACAGAATTGCGGAGCTTGAAAAGGTGAGTTCAAAAACTGGTGCTTCGAACCCGAATTGTGCTAATGTATTACCTACAGTAAGAGTTCGAATGATCGGACCATGTGTTGGGTAGTCCAAATTTCCTCCTCTGGGAAAGGGTCCACAAACACGCCAAAAAAAAAACCTGTTCTCCGAGACAAATAAAAAAGGAAAAAACTACCAGACCTTACTAGGAGAGGCAACTTCAACGCCCTAGCACACCGTCCAACTATTCGAATTCTTATAGCATCCCTATAGCTATCGGGATACCTCATTCAAGAAAGGTTATCCGGGAGTGGCGACCCGGGGGCCACCGCAAGCCCTGAGCCTAGCCAACCGGTAAAGCTCGCTGGGGATACACTGAGAGAGTTCATAAAGCTTAAAGATGGCTCAAAATAAATAGCTTTTCCTTTTTCTATAGGAAACAAAGAATCAAAGGCCAGAGGCCGATTGCTGCCCTTGCGGAGCCGGAGCTATTCCACCAATATGATGAAAGCAAATTTTACTATCAGCATTACCACTTTTACTTAGCATGATTTAGTATCCCTTAGGCAGTGTGAAATAGTAAAATTTGGTGCCGCACCCTAAGCCTGTCATGGAACGATATTAGTGTGGAGAGTATTTAAGCTGATCAGAGTGCTAAGTCATTTGAGTACCAAAAAGACTAAAATACCCGATTTCCTCACCAAGAGCAGCTAACAGCCACCCATTCTGGCCTCAGAGTGCTAGCACCGAGTCCCGCCACCCCACACCGCCCAAGGGAAAGCTTCCCTGTTCCCCCTTCCACCCCAGTATGTCCATTCCTGTATGTGCTGGTACCTGCTCTACCTAGGTCAGGGTAGATATGTGTTGTATTTTTAATGCCTGACGATACATGTATAATATTATTATCGTTGCCCCGCGCTGGTACTCATAATTGAATAGTTGTTGGAGAACGTTGGGTGGGGCAAGGACAGTCAACTGCTGGAACAAAGGACCAACATATAGAGTTTTATCCATAGCGTTTTTAGTATGATACCAAGATCTAGCCACACGGCCCACACCAGCCCAAACGTTACGAGACCTAAATATCACGGTCTTCAATAGCTATCTGATAATGACCGAGATCGCTGAGGACCCTGCTCCTATATCGTCAAAGGTAGAAACGGTCTCGCACCCTATAAAGTCGATACCACTAATATCAATTATAGGATAGAAACCGGTAGGTCTAAACTTATATAGTGTCATCATCACGCTATACAAAAGATGGATACACACCAGTATATGCTAGTAAGATAATCAATGTTGCAGCAATTCCAAAAGCTGTAGAGAGTAGGAAGTCATAATTCTTTTCCCCTTGAACGTCAGGGTATGTCAACTAGCTTAGTCTACTATTGTTTAGTCCACTAATCCGATAATAGATTTAATGAGTTTGGGGGGTACTAGTGACACCAAATCTGCTGAATTTTCTTATAGATCGATGGTGTCGGTCAGCGGGAACCCGGGTATGTAACATTGGCCCGAGTGCCGAACAATCATGCAAGGATCTCGATCTGGTATAAAGTGACTAATCAAAAGTCTTGGTGATCGGACATGTTTTACACCAAAAATCGCCTTTTTGAGGAGTTTTTTAACCAGCAACCCTGTATGGAGAACTCTCCAAAAACCACCTAAATAGTTATATGTATCTAAAGATTATTTCCTAGTTATTTATAGAGTCTCCTGACACTTCTTTATTGTGCTACAGGTCATCAAAGATCAGAACATTGTTGGTGTGTTGTTGCTGGGGCAATTATCTTAGCAAATTAGTGAAAATAATGACTTTTGAGCAATGGTAGAACTTTACAAGCCTGTGGGACTTTCAGTTGGTAATGAACATACTTGAAATTAATAATGGGATATTATACAGATAAACTGACTCTAAATTAGAAATTTGGGAAAAAGGAGGTACAGTTCCTGATGAGATACCAGCAGTTAAAAAGTCCTGCTTTTGCCCATTTTTGGTGTGAAATGGGGAGAATCACCAAGACTTTTGATTAGTCACTTTTAATTACATAAACACACTTACCATTTTAGGCAGTTATCACGCTTAGTAATCAGCGATTGTGGGAGAATGTGAGAAATGAGGTTACCCAGCTTTTAGCCCTCTGTCAGCAGTGGGAGAGTAGCTTTGGTGTGCAACATTTTGCCCACTCCCCATACAAAATGTGTCAACTTTTAAACTTCTATGATACAACACCAAATCCAGAGCCTATATCACTGATCTAAGAGCGACTCCTGATAGAGGGCATCAAAGAGTGTATGGCTTCGCCCCTAACAACAAAGGTCAAATATTGATAAAGTAGTAGAGCTCCAAAGTGGGGCTACCTTAAGATGTGATAATTTACTCAGGTACCGCTGACCGGCACTATGCACGAGTGCCAAAAAAAAAAGACAATTCACGCGCTCCTGTGCTCTGCCGTGAGGCTCTCCCGCGATGAACATCATTCATCCCGTACGGTACCGCAAAATCTCTTGAAATCCACAACCAGAGATCTCCACGGAAGCAGTATGCTAGTACTAGTACGGTACCTCGGCAGTCGAAATAGTTCGTTCTGTTTTACCGGTATACTTTTTCCTTGTCGGTATTCATCAGATATTACGGGTTAAGTCGTCGACACGGCATTATCAGAACCAACATGAACCCCCATGTTCTCACACTACCTACCGGTAACTTTTAAAGTCAGAAGCCCGGGTCTTCTAGAATCACCTAAATTTAACCTTCTCCAGATCCCTCCTCAGTCATCAACCATCCTCCCCCCAATCAGCACCCGGGGCTCTGAGATTTCGCATCCAGAATCAAACCCCAGCAATCCGGTCAGCCCAGAACCACCGTTTCCCCACATCGAGTCTTTTCACGATATCCATTACGTCCCCAAAATCCCTGTGGTAAGTTATCCCAGTCACCCTCCCCACTACCAATCACCTACGATACCGCCAGTCGAAGTCTAAATCAAGCTAACACCCCAGCATGATTAACCTTTTAAGCCGCACAGAGCCTCAAGACTCGTGCACGTGGTACGACAGAATCTCTGCGACCTCCCTGGTTTCCCATCTCCAACAACACAGTAATCAACAACTCCGACATCTCCAGCCCTTCTCCCCCCACGCGAACGGTGTCAAAGAAGAGAATAAAAACACTCCCGACGAGTTTAGGCATTAAGCGCCTCGCCCGCCCGCCCCACTTCCCTCCCTTCCCTCCCTTCCCTCCATACATACTCGAGTATTGGCCTGTACATGCATCCGCATTGCAGAAGTGGGACTATCACATATGATGAGTGCGTGCTAAACAGTACAAGGAGCAGGCATTTAGCGATCAAAACACCCCACTTTAAGATCTCACCAGTTTTTAAGGATTTTTGGCTAGCGAGCCACTTTGGTGTGTGCGAAGACTTATGCCGGCCCCTAGTACAGCACACACCCGACCCGAAGTCCGTACCTTCCCTTTTCTTTTTTTTCTTTCAACCTCTCATAATTTGAGGGAAAATGAAGGGATGGCGTGGGATGGGATGAACTGGAATACGGGAATACGGTATATGCGGTCTTGTCATCCCGGAAAGTTAGTGGACTTGACTTTGCAGCCGAGAAAGACGGAGCAGAGCACTTTACACAGTAAGGCTTGTTTCGGAAGAGTGGATAACAGATGGTTCAGAGTACATTTCTATACAATAGAGCAGACGTGGATCAATTCCTTATTTGCTCCTTTATATACCTCCCTAAAACCCCTACTTCCCCTAGAGCTATACGCGTACCGGGGCGCTCCGCCGTAAACCACTCGCACCGGCTTACGAAGGCCAATCTCATCAAAGGATAAAAAAACAAGGATTTTCCCGTTTCCTTGTTAAAGGAAGGTAAAAGAAATCCCCATCTTGGGTGCCGATTCCCGATTCTGTCTCATCGTGCTCGGTCTGCTTTTGTGGCAATTTTTGCCGGTGATATTTGCTTATTCGGCGTGCTGCTCCACCTGACGGGTTGCCTAGTTATGATATGACTAGTATCGTACCCGGTCCGAAGATAGTGAACCCGGTGCTCGTTTGTTGAAGGAGAGGTAGATTGGCGCAGGGAAGGTACAGTACCGGTACTGTAAATTACATGTCTCGGGGGGACTGAGGACAGTGCTGGTACAGGACTATACATGAAGAAGGCTATAATCTGCGCTATATAATCTATGCTGTAACCTTTTTTTTTCCTACTAAGCTAAGGTTAAAGTCTCCATCTCGTGCCTCCGTGGGTATAACACTTGTAGCATAATCGAAGCGAAATCGATCGTGGGGTATAAGTACATACTGGATCATGAACCCGATCTCCCCTTCCCCCACATCCCTCCTCTCTCTAGCCACCGAGATATGCACGCAGTGCTTATGATTCACTACGAGACCCGGTTGCAGGGATACCCGGACTCACGCCATGTCACTCGTGGGCCGAACGACTTTCCTATTCCACATCCCCCTACGGCTTCTCCCTATATCCGTGGTGCGGTTATATGTACAAGAATCACAACAGTCAAGTTACCCACTTTCTCCGGAAAGCCATAATTCACAAACTATGGATAGCTGACTGTACAGCACATACATGCTGCACCGTTTCACCAAAGCGACGTTGCAGAATTAAAGCCCTCTCCGGGGGGGGGGGGGGGGGGGGGGGCCCCGGGC
>Ga0307507_10006277_pt1 | contig 18395 bp, 20 predicted proteins | sample 7_EM_MG_FD_207223 | JGI IMG/M metagenome (GOLD analysis project Ga0307507, IMG submission 207223) | Populus trichocarpa ectomycorrhiza microbial communities from riparian zone in the Pacific Northwest, United States - 7_EM | ecosystem: Host-associated > Plants > Roots > Unclassified | place... | reverse complement strand
GTTAATAAAGTTACCGATTTATAATTTCAAAATATTTGTTGAAAGACCGGTCATAAACCGGTTAAAACTGATGTAGACCGAAAACCGGTCTAAGGACCGCAAAAAGACCGCAGACCGCGGTTTTTTGCGGTCCGGTCCGGTTTTTTGACTTCTAGGAAAAAGGCAGACTGGTTACGGTTACGGTTAAAGCCCTTGGGCATCAAAAAACCGGACCAGACCGGACTTTCAAACACTATACATGGTGGTTTAGGAGCTGTGTTACTGTGTCGTTCTTTTTCTGTGTGTTGAGTCATCCCATGTGGATCAGCTGTGTTGTAGTTTTCTTTGAGCTTGTATTATTCATTGATTGGATGTGTCTTCTTCAATGTGTGCAGCTGGGCTGAGGTCTTCAAAGATGCTGAATTGATTTTGGCATGCAAGTTGTTCAGGAGGGATTTTTTGGGAGTTGGGTGGGACAGTTTGGGGAGTCTTGCTTTCTGTGGCTTCTTGGTGGTGGCAACCTTCCATGGGTTGTCTGTTTTGAGGGCTTTCCACTTGTTGGACATACTTTTCAAGGCAGGTTGGGCACCTCCTAGCATCTGCTGTGTGGTCCTTTTCAGTGATGTGGGAAGCAGTAGAGCAGTTAGTGCAATGTAAGTAGTGGGTGCAGTCATTCTTGTCTAATTCCATACCATCGCTGACCTCAAGTGCTTTGCACTTATGGCAGTCTAGGTCCATGATGTGGTCCTCCTCTTTATGTTCCTCTGCACATAGTCAGCATCTGGTTGGTGCCTTGCACTTGTCAGTCATGTGATCCAGGCCCCAGCATTTTTTGCACTGCTTGACAGGTGGTCTGTCTTGATATGCATGTAGTGGGCAGTAGTGTGTGAAGGCCACAGGGGAGTTTCCTTGCAGTAGCTTCTTAGCCATATCCTCATTGTCAACAGTGAACATGAGGGATGACCTCTGTGTAGTCTTCAGCTCTTCTTTGGTCCACATCCATCAGGGTGTGGTGACTATGTGGTCAACTGCCTGTGTGTAAGTGGGGTTGCACACCATGAGTTCTTCATGTACCATCTCTGCTGTTAGGATGGTCCTAGGTCTGTAATTCATCATGGTGTGTGTGCTGACTCCATTGACTTGAATTTTGAACCATTGTTTGTCTTCTAGTGCACATGTTTTGTGTCCCTGGTTGATTAGTGGTAGGAATTTTTCTGCATATTGTAGGAGGTCTGAGGCCCTCTGGTCAGCACAGGTTGAGACAATCAAGTTACCATGGTTGTTGTACATCACAGCTACAACTTTGATGTGTTTTGCTTTTAGCGACTGTGAGTTTGTGAGTGCATTGTTGATTGTGTCAACAATTAATGCCAGTTCCATGCATTTATCCTCTCTGATGCCATCAGGCAGGAATCAGATGACAGCTCAGCATGGGTGGTGGGCTGCTAGAGGGTTGGTGTTTTGTTTGGCTATTTCCAGGGCTGTGCTTGATTTCCCTTTAGGTTTGTATAGAGGGCTGGTCACATGGCTGGTGTTAGGGATCCCACTAGTTGGGGTCTCTGTGGTTCTGGTGTTGGGATTTCTGATCTTCTCTTCAAGTGCCAAGATACATGTCTGGGTGTCTGTAGTCATCAGATTTATGGATTGGAGGCATTCTGAAACTGCCATGGCATTGTATGTTGTTTCTTCTCATAGGAGTTCAATCTTTTCCCCATTGTTTGCAACTTTCTCTACAAGTGCTTTTACTGCCCTGTTAATCTCCAGGACCAATTGTAGTATCCCCATCTGTTGTTCCATGATAACTCTGTATGGTTGACATAGGAGAGCATTTGCTAAGCCTGTCATACAGCCTGTGGTGTGTTGGTTCTCCCTTGTGTCTTCTATTTCCTCGCCATTTTCCAGGGCCTGTACAAAGTTTATGGCCTCTATGAGAGAGTTATAAAGGTTACTTATCTTCTTGTCTTTGTTCATCAGGTGGTCAGCCAAGTTGCCTGTGAAGTCAGTCTGCATGGAGTACTGGTTGTCCTCTCTGTTGTCTTCTTCTCCAGAGGAGTTAACATCCTCATCCCAAGAGGTGTGGGGGATTGTGCTCTGGGCTCTGCTAGCATGATGTTCTCTGCTGTTGTAAGTTTGTTGGGTTGGGGTGGTCACATGTTCCACCTCTAGCACACATTTTTTGTTGCCTATGAGTGCACTCTTGATCTTTGCCAGGGATGTGTGTGCAACAGTTTGAGCCATCTTTCCCACTTTTTCAGCGGCATTCCCTAGGAATGAGGCTTTGCATTAGATGGGGTGTGTGGGTGTGGTTGTTGTACTGTCCATTGGGGCTGGGCTGTGCCACCTTCTGGTTGTGGGCTTTTGTTGGTGGTTTGAGCTGGTATGGAGTGTGAGTATCTTTGAGCCATGGATTGGCTGCGGGAATGAGAATTCAGATGTTTTTCAATGCTTCTATCTATGCTGCCCTCCATTCTTCTTTGATTCTTACATGGCAGAGCCATGGGGAAAAGGGAGATGGTGGAAGTTGCAGATCAAGGAGCAGACATACTTATATAGATTGCACTGTATATATATTTTTAAGACTTTCCAGGGTTTCACAGGTTTTTGTAGGTTTCTTAGGTTTTTGCACCTTATTTATCCCAGCCCCCCCTCCTCAACCCCACCCTGGACACATCACATGACCTTGTCAAATCTTATTCTCCAAGATCAAACAATCAATGTTCAACTTTGCACATTTTCTAGGTTTGTTTCGAGCATATAAGTACATGCATAGAAGGAATAATAATAAAAAGACACAGGCTATTTGTTGGAAGCATGAAAATTATAATTAAGTTTGTTGATACTTATGTAATACTTAGAAGTCAAGCAAATTACGGAAGTTTTCATATATAATGGGAATGGGTAATGAGCTTATTTTAAACAGGTTATGCAGAAACACTCATGTCAGAAAGGCCAGGGATCAGAATATGAATTCTTTACATATTGAGTTGCCTATTCCACTGTTATCCTGATTTGGCTCAGGACTTACACATAATGGCAGCAAACTTGCTGTAGAGAAACCCACTTACATAGCATCAAAAAAAAATGAGTGTTGGAACACACCATGCTCCAACATGATCCAAGTTATGGACTAATAATATAAAATATAAAAATAGTACTACCAACCACATTTGAACCATGCACCTCACTGAATTAGAGTTCCCACAGTGAGGTGCTCAACCACCTGAACCACAAAGACATGTATTTAGGGTAATTTAATAAGAATATAATACCTCTAGCAGTAAATTTCATTTACTGTGATGAATATGCGAGAAACATACACAAAAAAAAATTTTTTTTTTAGCCTAAATCACTTTTATAACTTAGTTAACTACAGTTAATATCTTGCCAACTCATCATATCGTGGTCTGAGGGAGACATACTGCCAAGGAGATGGTGTTCGAAGTTCCACGTAGTAGATCACGTGACATGTCCGGGGAGGGGTTGAGGTTGGGGAGCTATTTATCCCCCCATGAGGTTTCCTGAAAAAGAGACATAAGTTTCCCAATCTCCATGTTTTCGGGTTTTCTGCGGTTTTCAGAGGTTGCCTGAGTCGAGAAACCTCCGGAAACTGAAATGCTCAATTACTGATGACTATTTGCTGTTTACGACCTGTTTACCTGGCGACGAAAGCCATTTGCCCCATGTGATTAACTCTTAACATAGACTACATAATAACTACATAGCTATTCATACTTATGTCATCGAATTTAAGGAGATTCATCCCGAAACGGCCTGCCGAGCCAGCCGCGATGATTTATTTCAAATACAGAAGTGAGGTGTTTGTTGACGACCAGTCAACCCCTAGTTTCGAAATTTTTGTCAATTTTGTCCAGATTGGCTGCGCAAATTTTTGAAAAATCTGTGCGGATTGTTACCAGGCCTCCCCTGGGTCCTGCGTATATCCAGGCGGACGATCGTTTGACAATCCCTGGGCCCACAGCGACCGCTGCTGCTCCCTCAAGACGCGTATTTGTTCCCTCAGCGACCGAATGGCCTCATGTATGTCAGGCATCGACATTTGCATCTCCTCTTCAATGATCCCAGCCTCTCCTGGAGTCTGCCGTCTCAACGACACCGATCTCCCAGGACCTGCGCTCGACTCCTCCAACTGTGCTATGTTATGCTGTACCACCCTTAGCTGATTATCGAGGTCTTCTTGTCGTGCACGGTGGACCTCCTCCCGTGTTCCTGGGACATTCAGAGGAAATGGTGGCAAAGGAGAGCCACTACGGTTGTTGCCAGTAGTAACGAATACATTTAAGTTTGAAGTTGACGAAGGTAAAGCATTTTCTGAAGATGGCAGCTGCTGGGAACCTGGGGGGGATAGAAGAACCCCTCCTGAATGGAGAGTTCGGTATCTGTTATGCTTGTTTGCCTGGTTGTCAGTATGGCCGGAAATTGTGACGGTGGCCATGGGGGATTTTGAGCAGACTGCAAGGGGTTGCGTATATGGCATCCCAGAAGCTGACACCGCTAAACTGCTTCCCCCGCCATTGAATTGCGTTATTAAAGACTCGGGACTCCTGTTTTGCCTAACACTCTGGAGAGCACCATGACCTCCCCGACGATGCCAACAGAACAGAAAGGAGATGACAAGGGCAAGCAGCGTAATTCCACCTACTATGCCACCAACGATGGCACCTACTGGAGTCCTCCGAGCTGGTGCGCCCGTAACGGTGGTAGATGGCACCTGAGACGTAGTTGTCACCGCGGAAAGCGATGGTATCGACGAAGTGTCGGTTGAAACACCATCATCATAGCTGGGCAAAAAATTATAAAAATCAGAAAGCAGGAATTTATCGGCGAATCTGGCTTACGTGTAGATTGCGTAGTCGAAGTTGACGTATATGGGCCCATAGGTACCCGAGGTAGAGATGTTCAGTGTATGGAGAGTATTCGAGAGGTTAGTTTGAGAAAAAGCCAACACATTGTATTGGGGCGTGAGGGTTGGTAGTGCAGGTATTGTAGTGGCGAAGAGTACTGGCGCATTGCCATCAACTGAGAAGTTGGCGCTGTTGAGAGTTGAGTAGTTTATGAAGTTTACAGTAATGAAGAACACATAAATCGCAGTTCCTGTTGAATGACCATCAGGTTATCGAAACAAAAAAATCTTAATAAATCCTACCGATAAACTGCATATTAATTCCAACTGATCCTACGCCTACATGGGGGGGGTAATATATCGTCACAGTATATGTATTGTCGAATGCCTTGGACTTGTCGGGGGCATCATGACAGCTGCATTGATTATACCAGGCGTCCTGAGTCGGATAGTAATTGACTAGGTGGTGTGTCACGGAATCACCGAACTGGTCGTCAATTGTCCCATTAACGAAGGCGGCGGCGACCTTAGAAGGCCACAAGTAAATGCTGGTAAGAGCGTAGCCAAGCGCGCCCAGACGCATCAACTTCATGGTGATGGGGAATGCCAAGTCAAAGAGGATTCAAGACGATTCAGGAAGATTGAAAAGAAGAGAGCAATGCTGTCATTAGCTGGATCATGTTGGGACAGCCTTTGTCGGGAATTTCCCTGACGCCTGATAAAGCTTATTACGCCACTGGAGATTTGCCAGAGTAAGTAAAAGTGACAGCTGGCCATGGCGGCGCTCCCACTGACCAGCGACTATCAACCAACTCGGAGCGCACAAGAGATCCAGCCTCGGCACGTGAACCGTTAATCCATGTTATGTGGACTGTTGCTACCGTCAGAGGGATATTTTTTTTTAAAAGTGGTACATAGTTGAAAGTCATGAAAGTTGTCTGAGACTTGAATTGTCGACACTTTGCTTACAGATGAGGTCTATCTTGAAACATTGTTCACTACAGAATGGCAAAGGAACGAGCGTGAGAGCGTTCACCAAGCACACAAATCTGAATCATCTGATCACGATATCATGTTGTAGGTGAGGAGATATCGGCGATACTAAGCGTAAAATTTGAAACAGTGGAGACAAGTGGAGCATACAATTCGGTCCGGATCCGCGTCGAACTGCTGCTCAGCTCATAATTAAACGTTTGTCTTTCTCGTACTGGAGAAGGTCTTGCAGAGTGGTGAGGCCTGGAGGACCTAGTGCTGCCCAGTGTCGATTGTGTGACAGACGATGGTTGGACGATGGTGGCGAAAAAGAAGTGTATGTAGTATTACTAATGTGTAACACCGAAAGCTATATCAACACATCTCTCGAATTCCTCGTCCTCGTCTCCATAGGTGTATACGCCGGCGGAGGATCATCCGACAATCCCTCCGCCAACTGTGACCTCCTTTGCTCCTTCAACAACCTAATCTGCTCCTTCGTCAACCGAATCTCTTCCTTCATATCCGAGACCGACATGTCCACCTCCTCCGTACCTCAACCTCGCCCGTCTTCCTAGTCAACGTCCGCTGTCTTGTCAACGACAACGACCGCTCAGGGCCCGCTTTATCAGGCCTCATATCCGACCTTAACACTTGCATCTCCTGCATTTCTTGTTGGACCATTCTTAGTGGGTTATCGAGCTCTGCTTGTCGTGCACGACGATTTTCTTCTTGCACGCCAGAATTTTGGCTTTCTTGGGGAGGAGAGGGGCGTTGACTGTCGCTAGCGTCGTGCATTCTCATTACGGAGGTCGAAGGAGATAGAGATGGTAATGGTGTGGATCCTCATGGGTATGGCAGAAAGGAGGGTTTGGTAGGTGTTCCGCTTGTTGGATTGGCGAGCAAGGTCATCATTGGAAATGGTCGAATAGTCATCCTGAAAGCCACCATGAGCGTTTTCTGAGTTCACCATACGGACTATCGAGGCTGTGTATTGGATTGGGAGTTGGGTATATGGAGGTCCGCATATTGTTGCTGAAGTGCCACTTGCGCCGTTGAACTGTGTGTTATCGGAGGAGAGTTTCCTCTGTTCCCTGAATTCTTCCAAGGAGTACCAGTTTTCCGTCCACGATACCAGCAGAGAAGGAGGGCGACGAGTGTGACCACCATTAAGCCTCCCACTACCCCACCGATAATAACCCCTATCGGCTGCTTTGAGAGGGAGTAGTGCTTGTAGTTGCAGACTCCCCCGCTGTTGTACTTTGCACTGCGTCGCTTGTCGTTGTCGATGGTCTCTGGGTGACTACAGGGAGGTTGATAAAATTGGAGGAGTATCATCCTGACTATGTTGAGGAACGTGATAGTCAGAAAGCGAGAGCGGTAACCTTGGTCTTCCACTCACATGTAAACAGCGTAGTCAAAATTAACATATATGTTGGTGGAACCAGTGGTGGTGATGTCGAGTCTATGATCCCCGTTTAAGAGATTAGTTCGCGAAAACACCAAAGAGTTGTATTGGAGGGCGGTGGTCGAAAGATTGGGTATATGAAGGAAGGCCATAGGCAACCCGCTATCGACTGAGGAATTGGCCCGAGTGACCGTCGTGATGCCATCGCCCTGGTTGTTCGCAAGGTCGAAAAACACGTAGATCGCGGTTCCTAACGGACGTTACACCATCAGAATCCAAAAGACTCGAGCTATAATGGCGAAGAAAGACCAACCGCTGAACCGCATGGTGATGTCCATCGATCTCAGACCAGGATTGTATGTTGCAGGAGAATTTACGTGTATATGGCGTAGTCAAAGTTAACATAGACACACGCATTACCCATGGTTGTGGTGTTCGGGATGTGGAGACTATTCGAGAGATTGATTGGATGCTTTGTAAATAAAAATCGTTGTTGTTGGGGCAGGTGTATAGGTCCACGGCAAGGGTGCCTCTCCATCGACTGTGAAGTTGACGCTAGTCAGAGTTGTGACGCCGTCATTTCGGTAGTTTGCAAGGGTAAAGAACATAAACCGCACTTTCTGTTGGATGGTGGCTAAGATCTGGTTGGTAGCTCGCCTAACGCTGGGCTTAGACGAGCCTACCAGTGAAATTCATGCTAATTCCTATTGATCCCATAGCAGGATAACATGTTGCTGCAGAATACATCCCATTGTACACCTATGTGGCATCAGGCTTGAGGGAAAGCCCACTGTACGTCTAGTTTGCCCATGGACTAGGCCAAAAGACGGGCATACGACCTGTCGAAGAATCTCCGAACTGATCGTTAATAGTCCTATTGACGAGGTAGGGGGTGGGACGGGTACACGAGTAGGGGGGTTATGAGCACCATGTAGAGAGAAATTGCGGTTGGCCCCGTCAAGCAGAAAGGGAAGATTGGAGTGACTCATAATCCGAGGACATCATCCCTAACTTCAAATTCTCAGCAGCTATTTAGCTATGTGGGTGGATGGGAATTCGAACATACGTATTTTGTGGATTGTGAGCGTAGGAGCTTGGCCACTCGCACCGAATAAGCGCCGAGCAGTGAACTAAGCCTCAATTGTGCGTTCGCCATTGGGCAGAGCAATTGACAAGGTCCGACGAGTTGTTCAAGTCGAAGCTGTTGCAAACGATTTGTCACCGCAATCATGAGATTCCCGCGACCCAGTCAAAGGCTGAACACACTCCCACTCCCTTCCTCCTCCTGATACCGCCGATTATCGACTCGAAGGAAAACGTGGTAGGTCAGAAGACTTAGTTCGAATCAAGGGCCCGACTGATAGCGTTTCAAAGTTGCACACCCGAAAACCACATGTTACATAATGTTGGCCTCCTTCCCTCTCAAAAGAACCAATAAGGTTGACTACAGAAGACCACCAATAACCGGCCCCGATCGTCATCTTCCGACTACGAAATATGTTCGTAGTAGGAGAGTCGGAAAGGTCAGCATGCTCCCCCTTTTACTTTCTGTTCGACTTATCTGTCACTCACCAGATCCTCGACTGCGCACAGACGATTGACGTGAACCCTACCGCCGTCTCTCACTATTCGGATCCTCTTCAAACCCAGTACAATTGCAAGAGTGATGACGAAGAGTTGGGAGTCGGAGAGGAGAAGGGGACTTCCACTTTGAAGGGCAGGAAATGGTTGGTCCGATTCTAGTCACTGTCTGCCATACCTTGGTTCTAACACTATTCCAAAGACAACTTACTTTATGTTCAAGCCTAGAGTCATTGAAAATGTAAGCAAATCTATTACGCAAAGATAGATTGTGAAACAGATCATATTACTTAGTGTACTAGGACAAGTCCATCCTTCGTTCTATGTACTTCAATTTGACTTCAGCACCTCCGCACCACCTGATGATCCACAATTCCCCACAGGGTACCTCGAATGCGAACTTTTCCGGCCAATCTCTCCAGCATTGACCGAGGGCAAAATTGGCGTCGTCAATACTGACCACGACATCATCAGTGATGGCGCCAACGGAACTGCGGTCAACATAACCACACCTTCCTTCACCTCCCACCCATCTGGACGGCGGCCACTCACCACTCGTTGACGTTGAACCCTGCTCTATTTTTCTTTCTCGTTTCGAACCTATGCTCCGTGTCCTCGCGTCTCCTCTCCTCTAGGCGCAGAGAAGCTAATCTGCCTCCTGTGTGAAGGACTAGCATCGAGTGCGATCTGTACGTCCCCAGCTCCCTTCCCATCGTTTAATTGAATGTAGATAAGGACTTGTTAGAACAAATGCACTGCGTCGGTGCTCACAGCCTAGTTTTGCCACTTCACGGTTCTGTCAACACCTTCCCACTTTCACCCGCCGTCCCCATACCTGCGTCCCTTTCAAACCTACCATCAGCGTCGGGTCATAATCAACAAGTAGCTTGACAACCAATGATAGCGCCACCGTTTTCGTGACCCAGCGTGAGGGTTAAGGGTTGCAATGCTGTGAATGTGGTGCTTGGTGTCGGACTGAGGGGCCGGGAGGATCAAAGACTGAATTCCCTCTCCCGTTGAGGACATCTGGGATATGGAAATTCCGGCAGTCCGGCGGATTGGCGGATCCGGCGTGCCAAACTTTTACACATCGCCAAGTTGCTCATCCATGACTTCCTTGCTTGCTTTTTGTAACGACATGCAGGCATCTTTCGTTACCCACTTCACTTCTGGAAACTATCCCTAAACTCGAGTATTAGCAACGCCTCAATAAACCGGACGTATTTGCTGCGTCGAGTGTGTTACATGTGTGTGTGCTCATCGAGGGACTTTTTGCGTGGCAGGAATCGCAGGATCAACGACTCGCCACACCCCTTTAAAAGGATGTTTGCAGTGCTTCGGTCCACGCTAACAAAGGACCTCATATTCGTCGTATGTCCCTCCTCTGTTCTAACCTTCCTTCTAACCCTTACCAACAGCATGGTACTAGGCAAACACTTCTGCCCCCAAACACCCACACGGTTCCCCAACCCCGACCCCAACTTCCCTTCAACAAAATACCCAAGAGCCGCCCCTCCTTTGTCTCCGAGACAGCCAGCGTGTGCAATCAGCTCGAGTTCGAAGAGCGCCAAGAGCGGGTGGAGCAATTTTTCCAAGGCTCCGAAGAGCCCTTCGACAGCTGCGACTTCAGTGGAAGCAGAACCGGATGAGGCTCAGGCACTGAAGAAGCTCACTCTGGGCACTGGTGAAGGCCCCACTGGCACGGGCAAGGTGGCAAGGGTGGTGTATGGTACGGAACAAGTGTCCCACCACCCCGCCGTCTCCGCGTACTCTGCTACATGCCCCAAAAGGTCCTTACAGCTCTTCTGCATCGACCGGATATGAGCCAAAGTCTCCGGGACGACGTTGTGCATTTCTCCTGGGCAGTATAATCAGGGTATATTTGTCAGGGTTACAGGTGGGTTTGGGGAGCGGTAACAGCATTGTCGGTATCGCGGTCGTTCATGCCCTCAGCGTTATGGGGTCAGAAAACGTACGTACTAAACAGAATTTCGATTAGAATAAGTAGCGACATTGAATAACGACGCCTTGAAGCTTAGATATTTCAAATCAGAATTCCCGTGATGCAGCTGACAAACCCATCGGCCGGATGGTGGACACGCGGAAATTCCAAATCCGAGATTCTTTGGCTCCCGTTATGCAGATTCCAGATTCCACTTTTGTCGCGCGTCTTCTTCGACGGTCTCTTTTGCCACCCCTTACAGGTTTGGAACCATATTACATATATATACCAAATGTTATGCACAAAACCCTTAAGAATTGAAGTTTCCGCGCCGGTCTTGCGTTAATCTTCCATTTGAACTGTGTCGTATTCCATTCCCACCTCTGAACTACCATATCAGTGTTCAAAAAGCTGACGCTTCGGACCTACAACACGACGGGGGATGCAACTGCTCAGCTGCCGTCACACTAAATGGTGACGAAGCCTCATCTCCACCTCCGTATATACAGGCGGACGATTGTCCGACGATCCCTCGGCTCACGCCGACTGCTGCTCCCTCAAGACGCGTATTTGCTGCCTCATCGACCGAATTACCTCTTGCATGTCCGGCACCGACATATGCATCTCCTCTTCAACAATCTCGCCCTCCCCGGAAGTCCGCCGTCTCAACGACACCGATCTCCCAGGACCTCCGCTCGACTCCTCCAACTGTTTTACGTTATGCTGTACCACCGTTAGCTGATTATCGAGGTCTTCTTGTCGTGCATGGCGGGCCTCCTCCCGTGTTCCCGGGACATTGAAAGGAGTTGGCAGCAGAGGAGAGGCACTACGGCGGTTGCTACTAGTACCGAGTCCATCTGAGTTTGAAGTTGCCGGTAACGCTTTTTCTGAAGATGGCAGCTGCTGGGAGTCTGGGGAAGATACAACGACCTCTCCTGAATGGAGAGCTCGGTAGTTGTTACGCATGTTTGCCTGGTGATTAGTATTAAACTCGCCGCCGGATACTGTAACGGTGGTCATGGGGGATTCTGAGCGGACTGCAAGGGATTGCGTATATGGCATCCCAGAGGCTGACGCTGCTAAACTGCCTGCTCCATCGTTGAATTGTGTTTTTAGAGACTTGGGACCCCCGTTTTCCCTAACACTCTGAAGAGCACCATGACCTCCCCGACGATGCCAACAGAACAGAAGGGAAATGACAAGGGCAAGCAGCGTAATTCCACCCACTATGCCACCAACGATAGCACCTACTGGAGTCCTCCGACCTGGTGCGCCCGTAACGGTGGTAGATGGTGCCTGAGACGATGAAACACCATCGTCATAGCTGGTGAAAAAATGTAAAAATTAGAAGGCAGGAGTTTATTGATGAATCTGGCTTACGTGTAGATTGCGTAGTCGAAGATGACGTATATCCAATCATTAATGGGCCGGGTATCCGAGATAGAGATGTTCAGTGTATGGAGAGTATTCGAGAGGTTAGTTCGAGAAAAAGCCAACACATTGTATTGGGGTGTGACGGTTGGTAGTGCAGGTATCGCAGCTGCGAAGAGTACTGGTGCATTGCCATCAACTGAGAAGTTGGCGGTGTTGATAGTTGAGAAAGTAGGGATGTTTGCAACAATGAAGAACACATAAATCGCAGTTCCTATTGAATGACCATCAGGTTATCGAAACAAAAAATCCAAATAAATTCTACCGATAAACTGCATGTTAATTCCTATGCCTGGATTGGGGGCCGAATATAACCTCTGAGTATATGTATTGTGGAACGCCTGGGACTTGTCGAAAGCAGGAAGTCCACAGGTACCGTCGGCGCGGCACGATTCAGTATACCATGTCGGATAGTAATCGACTAGGCGGTGTGTCACGGAATCACCGTACTGGTCATCGATTGTCGCATTAACAATGGCGGCAGCGACCTTAGAAGGCCACAAGTAAATGCTGATAAGAGTGTACCCTAGCGCGCCCAGACGCATCAACTTCATGAGGAAGGATGAGGCAAAGAGGATTCAGGCAAATTGAAAAGAGGAAAGTTAGGTTACAGTGCCTTGCATACAGTCGTTTGCATGTATAATTGCAGGTTATTGCTGCTCGATTTTTGTTGAACGTACTGACAGTTGATGGTGCCTCACGGCATATCCCGGCCCTCAAGATGTATGGCATGTAGTTGAGGATTTTCATGCGTAAAATCTCCTAGGACGGGACCTTCAGTTGTTTTCAGCTCCAAGTCGTAAAAAAATAAGGCTGTTTGCAGAACGGAAAGTGGGTTGGAGGAGAGGTTGTTACCGGCATCATGTTGCCGTTGATGCCCACCACAAGACCAAACAATTGCCGCAAAATCAAGCGGCAACTTTTAAACATGCAAACGACTGGAATCAACTCACAAGAACCGATAAGCAACTTGAATAACCGGCCCCGTTTGTATCATCTTCCGATAACGAAACATGTCCGATACCTACTAGTAGGAGGGTCTCGAAGGTCAGCATGCTCCCCTTTTTACTTTCTGCTCGACTAATAATTGTCACTTATCAGATCCTCGACTGCGCACAGACGATTAACGTGAACCCTACCGCCGTTTCTCACTATTCGAATCTCCTTCATACTCAGTATAATTGCCACAAGAGGTTGAGCTACATCGACCAGACGATCGATTAGGTTCAGTTACAAAGAGTAACAGAAATCAACATGCCCGACGATTGCTGCCTCATGTCATAACGACCACAAGCATGGCTTGACCATGACACCAGAGAGTTACGGGACGGTGCGAGGCAGTGTGTGGTGGTGACAAAGTGTTGGGAGTCGGAGAGGGGAAGGGGACCGTACACCCAGAAGGGCGCTGCGTTTTACTCTGCCGCGGCTATAACTTGGTTCCAAAGATATATTCAAGCCTAGAATTACTGAAAATGTAAGCAAATTTATTATGCAATGGTAGGTTGTGAAACTGATCATATTACTTACTGTAGGACGAGTGCATCCTTCGTTCTATGTACTTCAATTTAACTTCAGCACCTCCGCACCACCCTACGATGAAAATTCAGAAGACTTATGAAAACCACAATCCCCCACAGGGTACCGATACTGCGAACTCTTCCGCCCAATCTCTCCAACATTGACCGAGGGCATTGTAGTATGTCAATACTAACCACGACATCATCGGTGATGGTGCCCGGAACGGAACTGCGGTCAACATAACCTCACCTTTCTTTACCTACCACTCATTTGGACGGCGGCCACTCACCACTCGTTGACGTTGAACTCTGCCCTATGTTTTTTTTCTCGTTTTCATCTTATGCTCCGTGTCGTCCTCTCCTCTAGGCGCAGGGAAACTAATCTGCCTCTTGTGTGAAGGACTAGCATCGAATGCGATTTGTACGTCCCCTGCTTTTCCTTGCCCATCGTTCAACTGAATGTATATAAGGTTGTAGAACAAACGCACAAACGCAACGCGCCGGTGATTACAGCCGAGTTTGCCACTCAACTCTGTCTACACCTTCCCACTTTCACCCGCCGTCCCCATATCTGCGGCCCTTTCAAACCTACCAGCAGCGTCGGGTCATAATCAACAAGTAGCTTGACAACCGATGGTGATACCACTGTTTTCGTGACCCAGCGTGAGGGTTAAGGGTTGCAGTGCTGCGAATGTGGTGCTTGGTGTCGGACTGAGGGGCCCGGAGGAAGAAAGACTGAAATCCCTCTGCAGTTGTGCAGATTCCAGATTCTACTTTTGTCGCGTCTTCTTCAATGGTCTCTTTGTCACCCCTTACAATTTTTAAACCATATATATAGGAAATGTCATACACAAAACCCCGTAGGTATAGAAGTTTCCGCCCCGATCTTGTATGAATCTCCCATATGAATTATATAGTATCCCCTTCCCGCCATGCGGTGCGTCATTATGCTCGTTATGTCTACCATGTCAGTGTTCAAAAAGTTGACACTTCACACAACGGGGGGCGCAAACTACTCAGCAGCCGTCACACTAAAGATATCATGAGGATGCCTCCCTTGAAATTTGCATCCCCACCTCCATAGGCGTGTATCCAGGCGGAGGATTGTCCGACAATCCCAGGGCCCACGCCGACTGTTGCTGCTCCCTTAAGACGCGTATTTGCTCCCTCATCGACCGAATTGCCTCTTGCATGTCAGACATTGACATTTGCATCTCGTCTTCAATGATCTCAACCTCCCCCGAAGTCTGCCGTCTCAATGACACTGATCTCCCATGACCTGCGCTCGACTCCTCCAACTGTACCATGTTATGCTGAACCACTCTTAGCCGATTATCGAGGTCTTCTTGTCGTGCACGACGGACCTCCTCCCGTATACCTGGGACATTCAAAGGAGATGGTAACAGAGGAGAGACACTTGAGTTTGAAGTTGACGAGGATAAAGCCTTTTCTGAAGAAGATGGCAGCTGCTGGGAGCCTGGGGGTGATAGAACGACCTCTCCTGAATTGAGAGTTCGGTAGTTGTTACGCATGTTTGCTTGGTGATCAGTATGAAACTCGCCGCCGGATACTGTAACGGTGGCCATGGGAGATTCTAAGCGGACTGAAAGGGGTTGCGTATATGGCATCCCAGAGGTTGACACAGCTAAACTGCCTACCCCATCGTTGAATTGCGTTATTAGAGGCTCGGGACCCCCGTTTCCCCTAACACTCTGAAGAGCACCATGACCTCGCCGACGATGCCAAAAGAACAGAAGGGAGATGACAAGGGCAAGCAGCGTAATTCCACCCACTACGCCACCAACGATAGCACCTACTGGAGTCCTCCGACCTGGTGCGCCCGTAACGGTGGTGGATGGCGCCTGAGACGTTGAAACACCATCGTCATAGCTGGTGAAAAAATGTAAAAATCAGAGAGCAGGAGTTCATTGATGAATCTGGCTTACGTGTAGATTGCGTAGTCGAAGTTGACGTATATAAGCCCATCACCCCGGGTATCCCAGGTAGAGATGTTCAGTGTATGGAGAGTATTCGAGAGGTTAGTTTGAGAAAAAGCCAACACATTGTATTGGGGTGTGGCGGTTGGTGGTGCAGGTATTGTGGTTGCGAAGAGTACAGGCGCATTGCCATCAACCGAGAAGTTGGCGCTGTTGAGGGTTGGCTGGGTCGAGTAGGCTGCAACAATGAAGAAAACATAAATCGCAGTACCTATTGAATGTCCATCAGGTTATTGAAACAAATCTTAATGAATTCTACTGATAAACTGCATGCCAATTCCTACGCCTGGCTCGGGGGGAGAATATACCGTCGCAGTAGATGTATTGTCGAACGCCCGGGACTTGTCGAAAGCAGGCAAATAACAGACGCACGATTCATTATACCAAAAGTTCGGGGTCGGATAGTAATTGACTAGGCGGTGTGTCACGGATTCACCGAACCGGTCGTCGATTGTCCCATTAACGAAGGCGGCGGCGACCTTAGAAGGCCACAAGTAAATGCTGATAAGAGCGTAGCCAAGGGCGCCCAGACGCATCAACTTCATGGGCATGGGGAGTGCCAACTCAAAGAGCGTTCAAGAAGATTGAAAGAGGAAAGCAATGCTATCGTTATATTAGCTGGATCATGGGACAGCCTTTCTCGGAAATTCCCCAGCGCCTGATAAGGGCCACTAGAGATTTGCCAGAGTAAGTAAAGTGACAGCTGACCATGGTGGCGCTCCCACTGACCAGCAAGTATCAACCAACTCAGCGCGCCCAAAAGATCCAGCCTCAGCTGAACCATTAATCCATGTTATGTGGACTGTTGCTACCGTCAGTTTGAAGAGTGGACCGTAGTTGAATTTCTGATGAAAGTGGTCTGGGACTTAAGTTGTTCAAAGGAACGAGTGGGAGACTCCTTCGCACAAATATGATCACGATACCAAAGCACTCTTGATTTCAAAATGCCATGTTGTAGGTGAGGAGATATCGGAGATACTCTAAGCGACGCTAGCACAAAATTTAGAGGGGTGGGAGGCAAGTGAATGCAACGAAACATACAATTCGGTCCAGATCCGCGTCGAACTGTTGCCCAGCTATTCAGTCATTAAAAGTTTGTCTTTCTCGTGCTGGAGAAGGTGCGTAATGGTGAGTCCTGGAGGACCTAGTGCTGCCCACAGTGTCGATTGCCTGACAGATGATGGTTGGATAAACGTTGGATGATGGTGGCGAAAAAGAAATGTATGTAGTATTACTAATAACACCGAAAGTTATATCAACACATCTCTCGAATTCCTCGTCCTCGTCTCCGTAGGCGTATACCCCGGCGGAGGATCATCCGACAATCCCTCCGCCCACGGCGACCTCCTTTGCTCCTTCAACAGCCTAATCTGCTCCTTCATCGACCGAATCTCTTCCTTCATATCCGATACCGACATGTCCACCTCCTCCTCGGTAACCTCCACCTCCCCCGTCTCCTTAGTCAACGTCCGCTGTCTTCTCAACGACAACGACCGTCCAGGGCCCACTTTATCAGGTCTCATGTCTGACCTTAACTCTTGCATCTCCTGCATTTCTTGTTTGACCGTTCTTAGTCGGTTATCGAGCTCTGCTTGTCGTGCACGACGGATTTCTTCTTGCGTTTGGATGCCGGAGTTTTGATTTGGTTGGGGAAGAGAGGGGTGTTGGCTGTCGCTAGCACCGTGCTCTGAAGTCGATGGAGATAGAGATGGTAATGGCGCGGATCCTGGTGGATACAGGACTATCTGTCCTGAGGGGAGAGTTTGGTATGTGTCCCGCATGTTGGATTGGTGAACAGGGTCACAGCTGGAATTGGTCAGATAGTCATCCTGCGAGCCGTCATGAGTGTTTTCTGAGTTACCCATAGGGACTATCGAGGCTGTTGACTGGATTAGGAGTTGGGTAGATGAAGATCCGGATGCTGATGCTGAAGTGCCAATTGCACCGTTAAACTGTGTTACCGGAGGGGGGTTTCCTCCGTTCCCTGAATTCTTCCAAGGAGTGCCACCGTTTCGCCCACGATACCAGCAGAGAAGGAGGAGGGCGACAAGAGCAACCACCACTAAGGCTCCTACACCGACAATAGCTCCTATCGGCTTTTTTGAGGACCGGGGAGTAGTGCTCGTAGTTGTAGGCTGCCTCGCCGTTGTACTTTGCACTGCGCGGCTTGCCGTTGCCGATGGCTTCTGAGTGGTAAGTGGCAGCGATGGGATTGATGAAATTGGTGGAGAATCATCCTGGCTATGTTTAGGAATGTGATAGTCAGAGAGCGAGAGCTGTAAACTTGGTCTTCCACTCACGTGTAAATGGCGTAGTCAAAATTAACATATATGTTGGTGGAACCAGTAGTGGTGATGTCGAGTCTATGATCCCCGTTCGACAGCTTAGTTCGCGAAAACACCAAAGAGTTATATTGGAGGGCGGTGATCGAAAGATTGGGTATATGAAGGAAAGGCACAGGCAACCTGCCATCGACTGAGAAGTTGGCCTGAGTGACTGTTGTGATACCATCGCCCTGGTTGTTCGCAAGAATGAAAAACACGTATATCGCGGTTCCTAAGGGACGTTACATCGTCAGAATCCAAAAGACTCTCGAGCTATAATGGTGAAGAAAGACCAACCGCTGAACCGCATGGTGATACCCATCGATGTCAGACCAGGATTGTACGTGGCAGCAGAATACGTTCCCATGAACGCCCTAGCGACA
>Ga0307507_10006276_pt1 | contig 18401 bp, 26 predicted proteins | sample 7_EM_MG_FD_207223 | JGI IMG/M metagenome (GOLD analysis project Ga0307507, IMG submission 207223) | Populus trichocarpa ectomycorrhiza microbial communities from riparian zone in the Pacific Northwest, United States - 7_EM | ecosystem: Host-associated > Plants > Roots > Unclassified | place... | reverse complement strand
CCGAAGAGGTTGAAGAAGTATGCTTTTGATCGCAGGGGTGGGGGTGGTGGGGCTGGGGGGATTATTGGGAACTTTGGGAACGGCGCGGGAGCTGGGTATGGGTATGTACCTGGTGCTGGGGGGAGGGGTGACGGGGGTGGGTATGGGTATGGGTATTCGGGGAAGAGGAAGGATTAGAGGTTCATCATGAGGGATCGTAATTGTTCATTTATCCATGTGTTCACACTGGTTTACGCTGTATTATGTACGCTGGTGATTCACTTATTACGGTATTGGGTTAATAAAGGTTCGGGAAGTGATTAGGTCGGGGGATGTTCTTCACAAATATTTCGGGCCGATTGGGTACCATATCGTATCTTATACCGGGCCAATGGTCCTCTCTCGCAGAAGTGCAAAAATCAGCATACCCAGACCCAAGGCAAGTCACCCCTAGGTGAATTCAAGTGCTGGGGAGTGTGCTCTCTATCGGGTTTAGCACTTCATGCAGAATCACTCGGTATGCCATTCAAATTCCATCCCAGCCCCTTGAAATACTTACTGTAATGTACTAGTACATGCCATACTTATAGGTACCGGAGACCGGAGACTTGTCTGGTACTATATAATCAAGGGTGTCATCGTAGCTATGCACAGTACCGGTAGTAGTACTGGACCACTTTCCGGGGAAGCCAAGATATCGCACTCCTCCAGAGTATTCTATCCAATCCACCCCTAAGTGGTGTACCGTTGTCCTATGTCGTAGGGCGTTGACAAAGCGCTCTACTCAGTCACTTGGTACATGATGCGGTGGTAGAGGCCTGGTTAATTAAGGGCTCGGTATATGCTAGTGATGAGGGATAAGTCCTGAACTTTTGTGGTAGGAGGATATGAAGGTAAATATAACTTTGAGTTTGGAGTATCGTGTCTTGAAAAATTTTCTTGGTATCTAACTATCATACCTGCTAGTGAGGGCGCTGGTACTCAGCTAATCAGTTCCTGAGGCGGTTCTTACGGATTCTGTTTTAGGTGTTGGGAGGTAAGAGAGTGAGTCTAGGACTGCTTGTTTGTTTCTTTTACGATTGTGCTTTGGTCTAGGTTAAATTTGATATAGTATTTTCGATAGTTTGAAGCTGAAAGTTGGGAATATTGTGATCATAAAGTTTATAGATAACGGGGAAATATGTTAAAAGTGTCACCAAAGCAATAATTTAAGGAAGCCAATGTGGGAGTGGCATTGGGAATATAATCAACATGTGGATAGCTATTAGAATGGATGTATCTAGAAAATGTAGAAGCTTTAAATACATATATGTAGGACTTATAAGAAAGTGGAGACATGGAGGGGGAAGACACGAAACGAAGCACTGAATAGTTATTTTTAATAAATCAAGTAATGTTTTGTGATTTGATTAGTATTATTGCTACTGTGCAGAATTTGGCAGCTTGTACTTGTAACATCGGGGCGGTACCTCATATTAAATGTCTTAACTTTGCTAGAGTAACCTTTTAAGTTATTTTCATATTACAGAGTTATTAGTTCAAGACTGGTTGATTGTAAAGAAAATTTATTGCATATCCTTACAAAACATTATACTAGTTGAAATATCTGTATTTAAAAGAAAGAAGGTTATGCATAAAGGATACTCTCTTATCAATTTTTAAAAGAAGACAAATATGTGCCATCATAGTAAGTCAAACCCACACTCTCAATACTCCTTCTGCTGGCATTGATAATCTACTTAACATCTACTACCACTATCTGGAATCTCTCCAATATTACTCACATAATTTTTATTATGGCTTCTTCATAATTATTACTTGTATGATGATAGGATAAATATATTAGCACAGGCATTATTATGGTGGCTTTTCCATCGACCAGATCGGGTATAGCAGGGTGAACCCGAGCACCTTAAAGTTCTTACCTTCGTGGCTTCCAATACTTTTACCTGTGAGATCTCGGGCCACTTTCTGGAACAAGGTCGAGTTACACACTCTCATTTCTACCATACCGATAATGTACCCGTAAAAATCTCGCCCATAATAACGAACACGACCAGGCTTAGTCATGGCCAAAAGCTGCTGCTGTGAATGGTCGGCTTCACATGGCCGCAGCAGCTGTAGCATGAAATTGTCTCAAGGAGCACTTGTAAGCCAATCAAAGGCCATATTATTCAGCCTGGTCGTGTTCGTCATGGATGAGATTTTACGGGTATTCAGAATGATAAAACCTGGCGCCATAAAAACAGCGCACAATCATCAGTTCCAGGAAAAAAAATAACACATGATAGCAACATATTATTTAACCAGCCTACAAGTAACCCAATGACGTCAAACACAGGGCCGAAACCCAGAATAAGTATCAAACAATACCCGCAAAACATCATCCTCAGCCCTAAAACCAAACCAAACCAAACCAGCCAACACCCACCCTCCCACCTCGAACAAAAACATCACCAAAAATCACTCGCCATAAAACACCCCCGCAACCAGTAAATGCGCGCATCTCCTCACGCAGGCAAATGCAACATTCCCACCACTGAGGAGGGAGGTGCCATGCCTCTATCACGAGCTCAGAGCGTGATATAATAAAAGCATTCGTCACCCGGATCGCGCGAAACGACTATGTTGACTCAGCGACCGTTCCCAGCCAACCGGAGGGGTAATAACATCACGATGCATGCACGATGTCAATGCCCCTCCACCCCACACTTGGCGGCAGGTTGTAATCAGCGCAACGAACGAGCGAACGAACGAGCGGTTACAACTACCGTATCCCAGGGAAACTGGCTGTGGTTCAGGAGGAATGAATAATGTGAGGTGATCAATCAGTTAATAGATGATGACGATGGGGGCGGTGGTGGTGGTGATGGAATATGAGATGCTGGGGAAAGTGAATGAGTGACTTATAAATATATGATAGGAGAGGAAAAAGTTAGGTATGCTACAACGGTGTGTATTTGAAAATATTATGTGTATATATATATACATAACACATCACCACGCCTACTTACCTGCCGACAGCCAATTCTCAATTGCCCCGCATTCAAAGAAGGCTTCTAAACTCCCACCTGAAATCCTATTACCTATCCATCTATCCATCCGCCCATCCATTTAGTCCTCCATCTATCTGGCGCAATGACAATCACAACTACCTGCCCAGCTCCCAGCACCACCGCTACTGGCACTACAACCGAGAGGAGCGCAGGCACGTACCAAGTCCTCCGCGAAACCATCGATATCCTCTTCGACTACGCAGATACTGAAGTCCGCAGCGTGCACAAGTCCCTCGCGGACGCTAACGATGCCGCAAGGAAAGATCTATTAACGGAGTACTCTGTTGGGGAACTAGAGGAGTACGAGGAAGCTATTGGGAGTGATGGGGGCGTACGTATTAGTACTAGGTTTCCGCCCCCGCCCCCGCACACTTCTCCCCCCCTTATGCCAATCTAACGGTAGGACGATAGTACTGCGGAAGTGGACTTGACGGTATCGGTCCGATACATCCCCCCTCACCCCCACCACAACTACCACCGCCTTACAGGAGCGATAGAGGCGGAAGACTACGTGTACACAGTCACCCGTACGGACTCCTCGAGCACAAAGCACAGCACCACATTCCTCGGGGTATACAGGTCCGAAGAGACGGCGAATGAAGTGGCGGAGCGGGAATTGCGCAGCGCGGCTGGTATCAGGAATTGGAGGGATCGGAGGAGGTTCAGGGGAGGGTTTCGGGAAGTGTATGGGCTGAATGGCTGCTTTGAGGGGGTTGCCACTGTGGGTAAGGGCGAGGAGGAGGAGGGAGGTTCCCGGGAGGAGGTTACGGTTGTTGTTGTTGAGAGGAGGGTTTTGGTCTAAGTTGTGGGGTTAAAATGGTTAGATACAGGTAGATGGGTGGGTGGGTTAAGTCATTTATTTGTTTTGTCTTTTTTTTTCTATTCTTGCTGTTTTTTTATCTTTATCTTTATTATCACCGGAGTGACAGGATTGGGGGCTATCTGATTATGGGCTGTTGTAGTGTATTTGGGGTTTGGTGTCGTACACCGGGGCTGTGGGGGGCGGAAAGGCGGGGGAGCGGGGAAGGTGAAGCCCCTAGTGCAAATGAAACAAGGGGATTCAAACATTTCCATAATAATATCATACAAATACAAAACAACGCAATTGGTCCTAACTCTCAATCAGTGTTTCTCGAGTAATGGGCAGCTACTGGGCAAAATGCCCTAGTAGTAGTACTGTATCCAGACAAAAGTCATCATTGGTGGCCACTTTCACACCAAAAATGATGCTTTTCAGAGTAATTGAACTCGACCACAAGCTAGGCAAGTAAATCAATTCTTGGTAAAAGAATGGTTCTAGGTATTCTAATTGTAATACTTTGTTATTTGAGCATGTAGCACAATGTTAAACACACTGCGACAATATGAAATTGATGCTTTTCCAAGCATCTGTCTTCTTTCCTACACACCAATTCAAATTCTCAGAACCTAACTCCAATTTTATGATAAGCTATACCAATTGATACGCACTGCCCACAGAGCAAAGAAATTTGTTATAAAAATGTAAGTTTTAGATTCACTAGATCTTTAGTTATCTATTAATATAGGTTTTGTTTTAATTGAATAAGGGATGGGGGTTCCAAATCATTATCCCAGAGACTCGGAATTCGGGTCCTTTTGGTATATTTTCAGTGGTACTTTGGCCCACTAATGATGACTTTTGTCTAAGAACTATGCTTAACCCGAAAATAATTATAACCTACCAAACTCTATTTTCTTCTCTTCAATATAGGTCATTAAAACTTCTTTTATAAGGCAATTTATAAAAGTCTAAGTTAAGTTAAAACATTTTTGGTGCTGTATTTAACTTCAGCCCTTAGAAACAATGATGCTCAGACTTCCTTATAATATATCTACGAACAGTTGAAACGCCCAATATTCTATTAATTAATCATCCCAATGTCTAGAAATGTCGAAAGAATGGACCGTGAGCCTCCGGATAGGCGCGCGATGGACTAGCATAGCGCCAACAACTGCAGTCCAGTGACAAAGAACCCACCATATAGGCAATTTTTCTCCTCAGCACGCAACAACTTCAACATATGACACTTAGGCACAATAGTCTTCAAAGGATAAACAAGCACTAGGACAGTCCGAAAGAGTTTATAACGAACCAATAAGACAGATTCTTCCGGGGCCCCAATCGCGTTCCGAGGACTTTCTAGTAACTCCCAATTCTTCTTTATTCACAAAACAGCTCACCCTAACATGCTATCATATCTAAAACAACTATAATCCTCCCTCCCCCCATCCCCCCTAAACACTTTGCCCACAACTTATAATAACGTTCTCCCCCTCGCTACGATAGCAGAACAATGGCCAACCGCCCCCGTGAGCTAAAATACTTCTTCACACCCCTCCTCCAAGCCCTTGAGTCAGAGCAGTGCAATAACAGGCCTGCCCAAGAAGTCAAGACCCGTTACCGCGTCATCTGCACATTCTACAAAGACCGCATGGGCTGGGAGACGATGGACCCTTACGACCATGATTGCGGCGGTAGCGACGAGGCGGACCAGCCGGAAAAGAGTTCCAGAGTATTGGGCACGTTCAAGACGATTCCAGAGGCGAACGCTGCTGTGGTCAAAGCGCGGGAGTTGGTTGACCATACACAATTGTCCTTTTTCGCTATGAGCAATTATTTGGATGGGGATATGATACAATTCCGAGCTGAGTTAGTTGAGACTTTTTTTCCCCAAGGCTTGTGCGTTGTGGTAGTAATGCCAGGTCGGCTAATGAGCGGCGGGATAGTGGAACTTTGGGCGGTGCGTTGCAGGTTTATATCCAGGAAATCAGTGTTCTTGTTGACGTTGAGAACGAGCGCGGGGAATATGTGTGCTTGGTCTCTATGTCTGAGGATGTAAACGCGTTTTCTCAGACTAAAGGCGTGTTTGAGTCGCTGGAGCATGCAAATAACTTTGCTGAGCGTGAGTTTGAGAGAATTCGTGTTGAGGAATCGAGCCAACCGATGAAAAGGTTGGATTCGAAGGGGATGTTCCAGGGAAAGGTTGTTAAAACAGGACAAAGAGTTGGCGTCTTTTGGAGAAAGGTTTTTTGTTGATTTTTAGGTGGCGGAGGCGGGATGGAGGAAGTCTTGATGGTAGTAGTCTCTCAGATATCCTTTGAAAATTTAATGTCATTAGATCTACCCCAACGAGAAGTTCACTAGTCTTGATAAAAACAACCTGGCAATCACTTGTGATTTTAAAGGCAGAAAATAGTCGACTCATTCGCATTTAACGGCATCCAGATCGAGAAGGAAGAGGATCAAAGAAAAGCTCCATGGAATTTTTTTTATATTCCCTATCCCCTCCATTCCAGAATTTCCCTATCCCACTATCCCACTCCGAAGCCAATAACCACAATACTCCATCGACCCTGGCCCACCCCAGTCCATCCCACCACTAGTTAGCACGTCCTTTACCCAGGAGGGGAGAAACATACCTAGGAGGAAAAAAAAGATAGCGTCTCCCTCACAGAGTAATCGGAATCGAATTATACCATTCTTTCGAACAGCACGCCGCAAATTGCACTAAAGTGGCTCAACCCACGATCTTCGCTTCGACTCCCATAGCATCCTCCCCTACCGCCTCTCCCACTAGCTCTCTCCCACCCCCCCAAGTCCATCCGAAGAAGAACCGAGAGAGCAGAAAAAAGAGGAAGAAAAAGAGGCACGAGAAGGCGCTTGATTTTCTGATGTCTCAGCAGGAATGAAATCATCCCTTGCCCTCGCGGGCCGCCGTATGTCATAACAACAACGGTGTAGTGCTTTGAAGATTACTCCGAATTTCTCATTTGCATAGTGATTAAAACAAAAAGGAAGCAAAGGGCGATGAAACCCAGAGCTGATGCCAATTGTCCGTATGTGAGCAAAGAAATGCGGCCTTGTGGAGGAGACGCTATGAGGAAAGAAGTGGAAGTGGGGGATGGTGGGAGGTATTTATAGGAGTCGTTGGTGGCGGCCGTTACCCGGCTTTTGCCCTCTTTGAGAATCTGATGATGTCCTCTGACAATCATTTTTCGAAAGGTTCGATATGGAGGTAGACACAATAGCGATGCCGCCATAACAAATTTTCTATTTATGTCATGGCCGATCAGTAAATCCGGTTTCTAGAGCTTCTCTACAATCCCCCAATTTACCACCATCAGCTTTATCCTTATTAGCTTGTCCAGGAAAAGGCTCCCCATAGCTTCACCATGCGTCACTCGAAAATAACTTTAAATAAGCATCTAGAGCTCAACCCCCAGCATTCGTGACTCATTAACTGGCCCGATCCAATTCCGCTTTTTTCATTCATCATTCATTAAACAAGATCCACTAACGAATCAAGTAATTAAAGTAGTAAACAGCAGCCCTTGGTATAAATTACATCAAATAAGCAGAGAATCATTTTTTCCACCCCAATGCGAACCGAGCAACAAAAGCATAGCAACTCCCCTCACCTGCTCTAAAATAAACCAAACTCCGTTAACGTATAAAAGGGCAAGTCACAAAATCAATCCACTCTCCCTCAATACCTTTCCGATCCCGCCTCTTAAAACCTCCCTCCGCTCCTCAGTCATCTTCAACTTCTTAACGCGCACTTCTGCAACTTTCTCGACCTCTTCTTTCATTCCTTCGACCATGACTCTTCGTCTGGTGACGCAATCTGCAAGTAGCGTTTCGATTTCACGTTTCTTGCTGAGGATGAAGTCCCCTGCAGCAGCGTGTTGCTTATCGTCAAGCTTCTTGAAGAAGTTAGATGGCTTGGATGTGTCGTGGGGATAGTAGGAGTTTGCCAGCTCAGTGATTTCGGTGGGTAGCTGGGTTTGGGGAATTGAGGCGTAAGAGGCCGAGCGGAGGGAGGAGAGGGCTAGGATGAGATCTTGATATGAAGCTATTGCCGCAAGCTCTGGGTCAGGAATCTACAGAATTGATTAGATAAGGTATGTTAGTAAGGGAGTGGGGGGTCGTACTAGTGGAGTAAAATCCGTGTCACGATCTTGACTGGGTCTCTTATTTTGCTGTCAGATAATTAGTTCATATACCGTACATATCGCATTCAAAGAAAACAAGTACCTCAACCGCTTTTGCTTGCCGCTCAGGAGCTGTCCCTCTTCTCTGTGGCTTATAGCTGTTCAGACGATCCTCGTCATCCTTTCCTAACATGCTCTCCCTACTTTCGGGCCTGCCGTTCCTATACGACAATACAGCCCCCCTTCCCTCCTTCTCGCGACTTCTCTGCTCTAACCACCCTCTGGAAGAAATGGTTGGGCTCCCACTCTCCCAAATAGCTCCCGAATCATGCGCCACCCCCTCCTCCTCCTCATCTTGAAGTCTCCCATCCCCATCATCACCCTGGGAATCGTCAACATACTCCCCGACATCATCGAACCCGCCCTCCTCGTCTCCATCTTCATAATACTCATCCCCACTAGCATTTTCCCAAAGCCTCAATTCAGTATTAACCACCTTCTCTTTTCCACTCTTTCCCGAGTTCGGCTTCGGCCGCTCATCGCCGCCTCTCCAGGGAGCCGGTGAGCCACCAACGAGCGAGATTCTGTTATCATCCTCGCACTTTATAGTACTCTCGTCGAGACTAGGAGTGTCCTCTTCGAAAACATCGTACTCGCCGCCCTCGAAGATCTGACGAAAGTCCGTGGACCTTACAGGGCGCGGGGTGTTTGATCGGGAGTCTGATTCCGCTTCGTAATATTCTTCCGTTATAGCGAGCTCGGTAGCTGTCACCTGTGCAGAAGGCACTGGCGGTGCTGAAGAAGCGAGAGGAGGAGGTGAAGTGGGTGGTTGGCGGGACGCGTTGTTGTTCTTGAAGGAGGGGCGGGAGCGGGAGCCTATGAAGTTTGAAACGCCAGGAGAACTGCGGCGGTTGTTTAGAATTGAAGCGTAGGATGGCAAACTGCTTGTGGAGCTTGGTCTGCTCATAGTGATAGTAGGAAATGAGATAATACAATGAAAGTGATTAGTGGGGGGGTTTGTTGTGCTCAAAGTCGTCCAAGAGGGAGGATGGCAACTGTTATCGATAAGGCTCATTCGGCGTCACTCGAAATACGTACCTTGGTTGCAATCAGAGCCTTTGCTCTGAATTCCAGGTTGGGAGTAAAGATTGCTGTGAGGGTGATGCCTCCCGCTAATTAGTGGAGCGTAAGGTAAATACCGTCAACCTTAATTGTAGAAAACAGGTTCCTGTAGCTCTGGCCTTTTGCATCTATACAGGGAGTGGATGCGCAAGAGATCGCAAAATCATTTACAAACTACTATGCAGGTATCTGGTAGGTTGAAAAGTCTCTCTTGTGGCGGGATTATTTTCGTTCAGTTACGCAAGCACATTATCGAATATCTAGTGTACAGTACAATTGGGGGAAAAATAAAATTCGCTTGATGAATAAAGAAGTAAACTCCGCCCGGCCTATCCCTACCTCAAACAAAAAAGAGAGACTTGTATGATAGCGTTAAAATTGTAGGCAAGGAGGGGCAAAACTAATTAAGGCCTCTCTTTTCGCTCTCGGAGTAGAAAATGACCATTCGCCAGACTTTCTTGACCAAGGTTTCCGCGTCTTCGTCGAGCGCCTATCGCAGGATTAGATGAATGCGAATAAATTTGGGGAAGTAAATAGTACCATTTCTAGCTCCTTCACCAGATCCTCTGCAGTACCACGTTTTCGGATATGCTCCAGAACAAAGTTAATGAGCTCTTGTTCTTGAACTCCAAGATACTGGAAAACGTTAATACCTAAATGTAACTGCAATATAAGGGAAAATAAGTTACTTACTTCAACAATTTTCTTCTCCACAAATGGCTGTAACTTTTCATTAAGAATTGCCTCATCGATATGATCCCACTGCAACTTCCATTCGAATAAGCCCTTTCTGTCGCTTGGGATCTCTTGAGCTAGCTGCCTAACAAGCTTCTCCCTGGTCTCCTCGTCCATAACACTAGTAGAGTCGTATTGTATAGGCACAAGGACACGCTTGGTTTTCGACTCGTCCTCTTCCTCGTCTTCCAGCATCCCTTCAACTTCGGCAGCTGTCTTCCTTCTAGGTCCCTGTTGCTCTTGCTTCTTGCTTGCAGCCGCGCCCAAAGCCAGCTTGAATTTCTGTGGTTCCTTGATCTGAGCTGCCTTCTCCATTTCTTCAGCCTGTCTAGCTAAGAAGCTATCCGCCATAGATTCGGCGGCTCGCTTTTTGTCGATGTCCATCTCTGCCTGTCTAGCCTCTGCTTGCCGATCTCTTTCGTCCATCTCAATTTCCCTATTCCGGAACGCTGCCCTGTTACGAATCCACATAGACCTATCAACGTAATATTCCTCAATTTTCTTTTCTGCCTCAACATCATCGTCCCATTCTGCCAACCGTTTGCCCATAGCTATATTATCCTGTTTTTCTCTCTCTTCGTCCTCCAGATCTCTAGCTTGCTCACGCTCTAGAGCGGAGGTCCTTGCTCTTTCACGATTAAGCCAGCGCCGTTCGTGGTCTAAGAAGGTCTTCTCCTGATCTGCCTTCTTTTTCGCCCTTCTGCGCTTTTCCAGCTCCTCATCAGATGCGTCAGAATCTTCTTCCTCCTTGCTGTAGGAGAGTCCATTTGTACCACCGTTGACGAATGCGACCCCCTTATGATAATCCCTGGGAAGTTGACTGCCGGAAGACGGACCAGTTGGGATTTTCGTCGAAGCGCCTGGGGCCCCCGAGTGATCCCGCAATCTTGAAGGCCCAATTGGGATAGCATTTGCTCCGCCCGATGGCCCCGTAGGTGCTAACGGGGGTGGGGACGATGCAAGGCGGTTTACCCTAGGCCCGTGGTTCCTGTCCCGCTCCATTTTTTCTATTTCTTCCTCCCTCTTGAGACGCTCAAGATCTCTACGGTTTGAGCGTTCTCGAAAGGCTGCAATTTCCTTGGCTACCATATCACGCATATCTGCTGGAATATCACTCAATTCGTCATCTGCCGAAAGGGGTATGGTCACAATTTCGGGTTGCGGGGCTGCATCGACACTGTCTGGCGCTGGTGTTTCGGAGGTCTTCTCGGGTGCAGGAGTTTTGGATCCTTCGGTGGTCTTAGGTGCTCGTTTAGAAGGATCCTTGTATTCAGCTAGAGTAGTTGCGAGAGCAGCCCTAGCCGACTCTCGCCGATTCTTTAATTGTTGAGGATCCACCCGCTCTTCACAATTTTCGATGTAGGTCACAGAATTATCATCAATGACCACCTGTGGTAAGTATTAGCGAACAAACAAAAGCGCTTCTAGGGGAGATGGAGGTTGGATACCATTAACTTCTTAGGTTCCGAATGCTCATCAATAGCAGGTATCTCTAAATCCTGGAGAATTTCAATTGCGCATCCAAGACCCTCGGGATCCTCATATTCAGCAAATCCGAACTTGCACAGTTCCCCCTTCTCATTTGTGGCTCGAGTCCATTTCTTGAGCGGCGCAACAGACTAGAAAAAAAGCAGTGGTCAGTGCTCGAAGCTTACTTAGACTTTGATTCTTGGAGTCTGTAACGATCTACCTTCAAAATTCTCTCTAGCCACTCATCGTCTAGATCCCTTGGTATAGAACCAACAAATACCGTCTTGAGTTGTTCCTCCACACTTGGTGGTGCTAGATCCGCAGCAGCATCTCTTGAAAAGCTCTGCGAAGACCCAGCCCCGGACTTCGATGTGCTCGAAGAGGACGGAACAGGATTTTGCCGCGTCACGGAAGTGCCGAGTCTGATGATTGGCGCGTTGAAGTTAATATTCGGTAAATTTGCTGGCGGAACAAATCCTGGCATTCCTGGCCGAGTAGGCATGTTGGCCTGAGCCGTCCCCGGAGGGGCGCCGCTAACACCAGGAGGGGGGGGAAGACCAGGTGCGCCTGGAGGACCGGTTCCAGGGGGCATACCAAAGCCCGGGGGCATGCCCATCCCAGAGACTCCAGGAATCCCTGGGAAACCAGGCGGCATTGTGGGCCGGCCGAAATGTTCTATCGAGAGTCAGCAAGAGAAACGCGCAAATGAAGAAAATTCTTACGCCCGTACGGATACATGGTCCGCGAAGTATTCGTAGATTTGGATAAGAAATGGTCAGGAGCAATAGAGGTATGAATGCCTTGCGGTACACGATTATAACTGCGAGTGGTGGTGGTGGTGGTGGTGTTGAGAAGATGAAAGAGCAAAAGAAAGCTTGTCGTGTTAAGGCTGGGGGAAAGAAGAAGTAAAACCCTAATATTTCTTAGAGTAAACCTAAAGGATGAGATACTGATTACTAAGCAACGATTTTTTAGATTTTTCTAACATTTTGTTTCCGCAGCTAGACTTTACCTTATTCCTCCCCATTTCCAGTACAATACCATTCGCGCCCACTCCCCTCACTACCATGGAGATCCGCCAGATGGCCCGGGCAGCCTCCTACGCCCGGCCTCTTGCTTCTTCCTATCGCATCAATCCTATTCCCCGAACTGTTCTCCGGACATTCGCATATTCTGCTGCACGATTCGAGGACAAAAAGACGGAAACCGGGCTGTCAACCCCCACCACCGCTCAGACACCCAGTGTTGCTACTTCCACTGCCACTTCTACTCCCGAAACCACTACCCGTAGTGAAGAGCCTGATAAATACACTACACCAGCACAGATAGTCTTGCAGAAATTCTTCGACGCTGCTGGTGCAACATCTTCGCAACCACCTTCTCAACGTTCGTTCAATGGGGGCAGCATCCTTCCGATAAATCTTGTTAGTCGCAATCCATCGGGTGCCATCAACGTCCCCCCTATCTCTGCCCCGTCGAAAGAACTTCCTAGGACTGGACCGACGGCCGGTAGAACGGTCGAAGTTACCAGCGATCTTTCATCAGCCCTCTCGAGATTACGGACGATAATTGCCCAGAATAAGCTCAGAGTCGACCAGCGGGAGCAAAGGTTTCATGTTCGACCTTCTCTGAAACGCAAGAGGCTGAAGAGTTTACGGCATAGGAAGAGGTTCAAGGATGCATTCAAAAGATTGGTTGGAATTGCTATGGACATGAAGCGAAAGGGGATATAGTGCTTCAGGTTTAGCCCTGAAGAGGAGGCTTTTAGTTTTTGCTGGTTCATATTCCGAAGATACATTAACTCGAGGGAGATTTGGGGGATATCGCTGTCGGTCATCAACGGCCAGAAAGTGGCCAGCAGTGCTGGCTTGGATCTTTTTGGCTGGTAGAAAAGGCTACTTGCATCTTTACGAGTATATATTCGCTTCTCTCTTCACCTCCCATTTTTTTGTCGCTGCAGTAAATAGCTTTGATGCTCTGTTCAAAATCCTGGGCATTTGTCCCGTACCATACTCATACTCGACCACTAGTGATGATCCTGTTCCTTGCATTCTTCACTACCGTAGATAGTGGTCAAAATACGAGTAGAGTACGGTAGGGTAGTTAGGCTACGTTCTTTCAGGTATGGTGAAAGTAAGCTAGAAAAAAAATATTAGACATCTCCCCCCCGCTATGATAGCAAAAATTATTAATTTTTATCAAAATTTAATTTTGTTTTATTGCGGTCACCGTCTCGCTTGTTGAGCCTCATTTCTCAACGTTGTCCACTTCTCCTTTCCATGAACCGACCCTTGATGTCGTCCCCTTTTATTCGATTTTTATTCGTTTTCCCCCGTCTCGTGTTTTAATATTCCTGTTTGCCTTTACTATTTCTTTCTCGGGAAGTTGTCGTTCCTTCTAGCATTTGTTTCCTCTCACTTCACAATCGCTATCCAGAAGCACGGAGCTAAACTATGGCCCGTCTAGGAAGGTTAGGCTTCCTAGGACTTGCCGTCCTATTCCACTTGATTTACATATATTCAATATTCGACATATATTTTGTTTCCCCGATTGTTCATGGCATGCAACAATACCGCGTTGATGCCCCAGCACCAGCGAAAAGACTATTCTTGATTGTTGGTATGCAGATTTGTCTCCTGAATAAGTTTTCGGGGACCCAACCTCAACTCTGTGCGAGTATATTACCTCCTAAATTCTTAGCTAAATTCTAATCTAGGCGATGGTCTTCGCGCCGACAAATGTTTTCAATCCCACGACGACCCGGACTATCCTTCGGAAAATCGCTACCTCGCCCCTTTCATCCGATCCAAGGTTTTGAACGATGCTACCTTCGGTGTTTCTCATACCCGTGTACCCACGGAATCCCGACCAGGACATGTAGCGCTTATTGCCGGATTATATGAGGATGTCTCTGCTGTCACAACTGGTTGGAAGCTTAACCCGGTGAATTTCGACTCGGTTTTCAATGAGAGTCGGCATACTTGGTCCTGGGGATCACCGGATATCCTGCCAATGTTTAAGCATGGAGCTAATGATGAGAGTAGAGTGGACGCATTTTCGTACGATGAAGAGATGGAGGACTTTACGGCTGGTACGATTTTATTGAGGCCTTTAAGCTTTGGTTGGAGTAAAGCTGACACTGCTCGGAGTTAAGATTCGACTAATCTTGATATCTGGGTTTTCGACCGCGTCAAGGAGCTGTTCGAATCAGCTACGCACAATGACTCCCTCAATGCGATGCTTCAACAGGACAAGGTTGTCTTTTTCCTTCATCTCCTTGGTTTAGATACCGCCGGTCATTCCTACAGACCATACTCGGACGAATATCTCCGAAATATCAAGGTTGTCGATGAAGGAGTCCAGCGGATCCATAAGCTTGTTAACGACTTTTATGGAAATGATGATAAGACAGCATGGATATTCACCGCCGATCACGGCATGAGTGATTGGGGATCTCACGGAGATGGGCATCCAGATAACACTCGCACTCCCCTTGTTGCGTGGGGCGCTGGTATCAAGAAGCCGGTAACGTCCAAGGTACTGGAGGTGACAGGTCATGAAGATGGTTTTTCTGGTGATTGGGGGCTAGGTGCTGTACGGAGAGTAGATGTTGCGCAAGCCGACGTGGCTGCGCTAATGGCGTATCTTGTCGGATTGAACTTTCCAGTCAATTCTGTTGGAGAACTTCCATTAGAGTACCTTGATGCAAATGTCTCTGTGAAAGCGGAGGCATCTTTGGCGAATGCAAGGCAAATTCTTGAAATGTACAAGGTCAAAGAAGGTTAGTTCGGTATTTACCCCCTGTTCCCCTCCTTCACGGGAGATAGATTTAGGGGCGAATGATGGTTCATGATGGCAGTATGAAGCGGTCGTTACTAATTGTAACAGAACAGAAAAAGTCCACAACACTACGATACACCGCTTTTGTGCCCCTGAGCGAGGGTGAGCAATCTCTCGAAAGCCGGTTTGCAGAAATCCGGGGACTTATCGATAGCGGATCACATGAAAGGGCTATTGAAAAGTGTGTAGAGCTAATCAAGGTTGGTCTAGAAGGCCTTCGATACCTTCAAACGTGAGCCACATACCTTCTGCGCGAAAAACCCAAAGATAGCTAAATAGACTAGGTATGATTGGCTTTTTCTACGGAACATAGTCACTGCGGGGTATCTGGGGTGGATTGCATTTTCGCTCACAACAGTTATTGACCTGCATGTACTTCACGGAAGAACCGAGCCCACCCGAACTACTGGGAGCTCTATATTCTTCATTTCTGGTCTCGTGGTCATTTATTCCATCCTCATGATCCAAAAATCTTCCTGGACATATTATGCATACGCCTTTTTCCCGGCAATGTTCTGGGAGGAGGTATATGCGAGGAAAAATTCGACCGCAGAAGGGATCAGACAGCTTGTAGCACACTTGGACTCATGGAGCGCATATATGGGCTTGGGCGCCAAAATAGTCGGGTTTCTTGTGTTACTAGAAGCTATGGTAGAGTTCCTCTCTTCCCTTTGATCAAAGGGTGTGGGGTTAGGTGCGAGGATTGGGACTAATGTGTTCTAAAAGGTATATGGATACTTTCGTCGTGAGGTTTTTACGGGATGCTTCCTCCTTGCAATTATCTGGCCCCTGCTCTATGGATCCGGCTTTCTCCGAAAGAACAAGTTATTGGCCGCGAGTTGGATGGTATGCTGTGGCTTGATGAGTACTTTTACCCTGCTACCTGTCATCAAGCAGGAAAGTGAGAATTTGATGTGTGTATATTCTTACGAAAAGGGAGGGAGTTTTATGTATTATCAAGTGCTGACTATAGGTAGATTGCTAGGAGGATTTTTCATGTTTTCTTTGGGGTTGCTTTACATGATGTTCGGAGAGACTATTGTCAATGGTGGTGATGGAGCTCAAGTAGCCAGAAGTCAAGATTGGGTATCAAAATCCATTTTAGGACTCCAGGTATGTTACATCGCCCACAGACAATTTAGGCAAAATTAGAATGCCGGTAGATACTAACTATGGGTACAAGCTTGGGTTGATCGGGCTCTCCATGTTTGTGACGAGATCCAGCGTCAGATCTCTACAAGCGAAACTAGGTCTTCCTCTCGGAAACCAGGCTGTGGGGTGGCTTGTGCTCGGTTAGTTTGAATCCCTCCCCGCATTGCTTATCGTGCCCGGCATCATCGTCCCCGTGCCCTACTTACCGAATTTCCTGAAAACTGTAGTCTTCTCGATTGCTTGCCCGTTCCTGCATGGAATTCGACCCCAGAGTCATTATTTCCACAGGCTAATGGTCATTTTCCTCACCTTCTCGCCCATATTTGTAATCCTTACCATCTCGTATGAGGGGCTATTCTACGTGATGTTTTGCCTTACGTTGGTTGCTTGGGTCCGCTTAGAGCATAAAATTTACCTGCACTCGTACCGAAAGCTGCCGAGGTCTCCGGGATCCCGCGAAGGGGAAACGAAACATGCATCGTCTGGGCCGGATGAAACACTCAAGAAAAACTCAACGGCTTCCACAGCCGGACCACACACCCCGCACCCCCAAGCATGGAGAGAGCTAACCCTTGCTGATGCAAGGATTGCACTGTTTTTCTTCTTTTTGATTCAGGTGGCGTTCTTCGGAACTGGCAACGTTGCTTCGTTGTCATCTTTCTCTCTAGACAGCGTATATCGCCTTATACCAATGTTTAATCCATTCGCAATGGGGGCACTTTTGGTTTTAAAGCTGATGATTCCGTTCGCGGTGATTTCAGCAAACCTTGGGATACTGAACAGGCGGATAGGAGTGGCACCAAGCTCTCTGTTCATGATAGTCATGGCCATCTCAGATGTCCTAACACTCAACTTCTTCTATATGGTTCGGGATGAAGGGAGCTGGTTGGACATCGGTACGACCATCAGCCATTTCTGCATATCGAGCATGTTGGGGGTTTTCGTCTCCGCATTAGAATTCGTGAGCGAGGTTTTTGTTGGGGGGGTTAGCATGGAGGACAGTAACCCCATGCCCTCCTCTCCTTCCTTGAAGGGTAGTGCAAAAGCGCAGAATGGGAAACCCGCGAAAGGCTCGAACGCAAAGGCTGCTAACGGGACCTCTTGAGGGCGGCCGGGGAGGGAGGGGGGATAAGGGAAAAACAGCATTTTATTGGGGAAGGGTTTTATCTATCAGAGCTTGCTTATACTGCTCATGCCTAGTGTGTAATTTTAGACGTGTGATATCATATAGTTACAGTGACAGCGATACTTTCTTTTCCCCATATCTCCCCTATCTCACTCCAGTGTATGTACTGTAGACTATGTCAGGGAGCACCCTCCGCATCTCTCTCTCCAGGAATAGAAAGTACAAGTAACGAATAATACAATACGACACGATAGATAATAGAAGAGCCAACCCTATCTCCTTCCTCCCTTCCCTCCTGCCTTCCTGTTTAATAATAAGCCAAACCCTTGGATATCCTAGGAAACCCCCTCTTCTCGCCCTGATATAGCAAGGATCCAGGATCCAACTGGTAGCGTAGTACGAGTACGAGTACCGTACTTGTAGTACGAGCACTGTAGCAGCGGCCTATCATGACATGAAAATTTTGCTTTTGTCTAGCACCTAGACTTTCACATGCTAAAAGTGAACCTGCCAGGGGAAGGAGAAGTCGTCGTCGCCGCCGCCGCCGCCTCAAAAGGTGAAGTGAAAGAAAGCACCGGCGGGGTAGCGCACTGTATCAGTGCTCGAGTAGTAGGGGTATTCAAAGTTAAAAATGTGGAAAAAAGCTTAGCTTACTTTGCTGTTTCATGTAATCTTGGCGCACCCAGAAACAGTTAACTTACCATTACTTTACCTTACCATACTATACTTTTTTTTCCAGTAGATACGGAGGTCCAGAGGTCCGTATCTACCACAGAATTCTGTTGAACAGAATGATACTGGAACTTAGAAATGATACATGAAGCATAAAGAAATTTTTAAATTTTTTTTTAAAAGTTCTAAAATATTATAGAACACTTTAAAAACAATTATCCACACTCTCTAGCAAAAATCTCTTATTCTCAGATTTTTGTTAACAAAGACCGAGTTTTTGTGATACTAGTACAATC
>Ga0307507_10006275_pt1 | contig 18404 bp, 19 predicted proteins | sample 7_EM_MG_FD_207223 | JGI IMG/M metagenome (GOLD analysis project Ga0307507, IMG submission 207223) | Populus trichocarpa ectomycorrhiza microbial communities from riparian zone in the Pacific Northwest, United States - 7_EM | ecosystem: Host-associated > Plants > Roots > Unclassified | place... | reverse complement strand
GGGAGCGGGGAGGAAAAGAAGAAGAAAAAAAGGTACAATATCCCCCCCCCCCCACCCTATGAATGCACAACCCATCACTCGCCCCCCGAATTCCCCTTCCCAAGGACCTTATCAACCCACCCCTCAGTCCATTCCCACAAAGCCTTCGCGTCCTCCACATTCCGTGCCCACTCGCCCAAATCGACCTCTTCAGAATGTATATAGCGCATATTCCACGCAGTCCTAGGAGCAAAGAAACTCCCGTGCACATCCTCCTCACGAATCTTGTCCGCAGCGGCCAGTAACGTCTGCGTCATCGCACCCTCACGCGGGGTAATACCGACGACGGTGACGAGTTTTCGCGCGAGTCCCGACATCCAAGTCATCATGCCGAAGGTAGGCTAGTAATACACCCATTGATTTATTAGCAGGGGGGATATATTATAAACCAAAAGGTATTATAATAATAATAATAATTATTATGGAGGAGGGAGGGGAAGTAAGTATAATAAGTACCCCATCGCCCAACCCCGTCGCACCAATAGCCCCGGGATGGCACACGTTAACCCTAACACCCGTACACCCACCACCACCACCACCACCCGGAGGAGCACGCAAGCGTCTATCCAACTCCATAGCAAAGAGTATATTGGCGCGCTTACTCCTCCCATACCTCCTGGTTGCAGCAGGCAAGTCCCGAACACTACCCCCATCACCAGGAATCCTCCGCCCAACATCCGATAAATCAACCTTATCGACAAATTTATACGCATTAGAGCTCGTGATGACGACACGTACGTCCCCGCTCTTCTCCGCCGTGCTCCGCAGCAGGGGTAGTAATCCGGATATGAAGACAAAGTGCCCGACGTGGTTCACGGCGAATGCCATGTCCAGCCCGTCAGTTGATAGCGTGTCCACGGGGACGCAGGCGACGCCGGCGTTCGCGATGAGGATGTCCAGGCATGTGTTGTCGCGTGCGAAGTTTGCTGCTGACGAGGCGGCGCTGGAGATGCTAGAGAGGTCGAGGGGGTGGTAGTGGTATGTGTGCGAGGGGTATTGCGCGCGCAGGGCGGTCACAGTTTCCTCGCCCTTTGTTGCGTTGCGGGAGGCGATGTGTACGGTTGCGCCGTGGCTTGCTAGGAGGATGGCGGTTTGGAGACCGATGCCTGAGGTTGCGCCGGTTATTAGGGCGGTTTTGGAGGTTAGGGAGGGGAGGTCGGATTCTTTTAGTCGGAGGGGCATTGTGGGTCGGTGTGGAAGGGGGTGATGGTGATGAAGGAAGGAAGGGGAAAAAGGAGGAAAGGAGAGAAAGGAGTTATATACAGTACTGCAAGGCTATCGTGGATTCAATCCATAGACTTGCTCCTGCAAGGGATGGATGTCTCGGAAGTGGATGAACCGGAATCTTAAAACCCATCTACCGGTAACCGAGGATGTCTCTACGGTAGAAACCGTACCCGAAAACGATAAATCTTAAACACCCAGCCTGACTGTGCCGCACCAGACCGACTTCATACAATTGACGATCCTAGATCTATTACAAGTATATACCACGGCTTCAACCCGGTCGGTCCCTCCAAAGACTGAATGAATACTCCCCCCGTGTTTAAGGATCAAGGATGCGTTCAACTTTTTCCAACAATATATAACCAACACCGCGCATCTGGCGGACACACAAGCGCCCCCCATTGAAAAAGTGAATTGTCTTGCCTTGCATGGAATCAACCAATCAATCAATCAATCAATCAATCGCCTTGTCTTTCAGCGCTTTCCAAAAATGGTGAAAGGCAGTGTGCTGGGCGTCTGAGGTTGACCTCGGCAACAGCAGCAGCAATTAGGATTTCGGAGAAGGGCTTCTTATAAGAGAAATAATTAGAATCGATTCCTCTTTGATCCTATAGATTCCTCTTTTTTTATATATATAAAGTGAGCAGAGGTTGAGAATGGTATTGTAAGAAGGGGCATTTCGAGAAAAGTGAGCGCGCTCCAAATTCACGCCAGGGTGGTACCTTCTTACATTTATCACTACTACAAGCGAAAAGAAAAAGAGAACAAGAGGGTCGGTTTTCTGGTTTCTGGCGTTGCGTAAAGAACGGTTAGATTCTTGATTTCGTTTTCGCTGTTGGAAAGGGTTTCTATACTCGAGTATATCTACCCAACCTCAAGCTGTTTTCAAAAATTTCCCTAACCCCCCGGGTTATTTGAAGAATATAATAAAAAAGACTGCCGACGACAATTTGTAAATATTTTGCTTTTCGTTGCCATGTGAACCCTTTTGGCAGTATTTAATATAGATTTATCCTGGTAAGTGATGTCTCAGCCAAGGATGGCATCCGAGAGGTGTGTGTGCAAGGATGCATGATACCAGTATGACACTGGTATTGGACAGGTTTTCTTCAGAATACCGGTATGCTGCCCCATCCCTCGATATGCGGTTAGACCGATCTTGGTGCATATGGGCTCACCCCTGTAACCGCTTGGCCGCATACAACTCTAAAAAGTCAACCAGGTGTGACCCCCACTCCATATGCCATCAGAGATTTGATCACATTTCAATAAAGTCGAGAGAAAAAGCCTTGGTAATTTATTTTCTGAAAAATAGATTCATAGAATCGTTAAAGCCGCGCGACGCCTCCCAAGAAATTGATAGCTGAATATATAACACAAGGGGAATAGAAGAGAAAAAAAATAATAAGTGTAGATCCAACACTCAGTCAACCTGAACTAAACTAAACTATGGAAACCGGGGAAAACGAAATTAAGGAAATTTTTTACCACCAATCTCCCTGCGCCTTCATAGCATTGACAACCTTGACATAACCGGCAATGTTGGCACCAGCAACAAGAGAAGGAAGCTCGCCCTCGGCAATGTCGTAATACTCCTTAGCGGTGTTCAAGCAGTTCCAGAAGCATCTCTCCATAATTCCGGCAAGCTCCTTGTCGACCTGCTCAGAGGTCCAAGAGACACGCTGGGAGTTCTGAGCCATCTCAAGACCAGAGACAGCGACACCACCACAGTTGGCAGCCTTAGCAGGACCGTACCAAAGACCATCTAGTGAAAATCAGTACACATTCAAATGAAGCTGGAGAATAGTAAACGCTACTCACCAGCCTTGCGACTTTTACGATCCTCTTCGTAAACGTTGATAGCCTCCTGGGTAGATCCCATGTTGGAACCCTCAGCCAAGAACTTGCATCCACTAGCGATCAACTCTTTGGCCTCCTGCTCGGAAACCTCGTTCTGGGTTGCAGAGGGAAGGGCAACATCGACCTTATCGACGTGGCACCAAGGCCTCTCGCCGGGGAGGTACTTGAAGCGAGACTTGAAGGAGTCTTCGGTGGTGTGGAGCGCGGTAAGGTACCCTCTGTCGAGCTTCAACTTGGCAATGAGTTCAATGTCGGTCTCGTTGAAACCCTCCTCGCCGGTGGCAACCAAAGCACCCTTGGAGTCAGAAAGCGTGATAACTTTTCCTCCAAGCTCGAGGACCTTAAGGGCGGCGTATTGAGCAACGTTTCCAGAACCAGAAATAGCAACACGCTTGCCAGCGAAGGTTTCCTTTCCACCGGAGGCATAAGAAATCATATGGGCAACATACTGCCGATAAGGATCAGCTTTGTTCATCAATACGTCATAACAGGGGTATTGATAGGATAAGGATAAGAGTGGGGGGAAAAAAGAAGCGCAAACTAACGTAGACAAGACCGTAACCAGTGGCCTCCGGGCGGATCAGAGAACCACCCCAGGTGATTCCCTTTCCAGTCAAGACACCCTCGAACTGGTTCTTGTAGGACTTGTAGGCACCGAAGAGGTATCCAACCTCACGACCGCCAACACCGATATCACCAGCCGGAACATCAGTGAATTGGCCAATGTGCTTGGAGAGCTCACGCATGAAAGAATAGCAGAAGCGGCGGATCTCGTTGTCAGACTTTCCCTTGGGGTCGAAGTCAGATCCTCCCTTGCCACCACCCATGTTGACTAAAGGAAAAATAAGGTTAATCGGGGAAAACTTTAAATATTGGGTGATGTAGGCAACAACTTACGTCCAGTCAACGCATTCTTGAAGGTTTGCTCGAAACCCAAGAACTTGAGGATGGATAGATTGACGGAGGGGTGGAATCTCAAACCACCCTTGTAGGGACCGAGAGCAGAGTTGAATTGAACTCTGTATCCACGGTTGACTTGGAAGTTGCCCTTGTCATCCTCCCAAGTGACACGGAACTGAATAACACGCTCGGGGACGGAGACGACAGGCAAAGCAGCCTTAAGCTCTGGGGAAGCCTGGAAGAGTTTTGATCCCTCAAGAGAGTGAACGAGCTCTAAGTAGAAGGAAAGTTTGTTAGCAATTGACAAGTCTATCACAGCAGACCCACGAAAAACCGGAAGCTAACGGAAACATCCTCACCATTATAAGCTTGCTGGAATTCTGGCTCGGGTGCAAGGTTGGACATGTTGAAGTTTCACTGATCTGAAATTGTAAAGTTTAGAGGTTTTTTTTGTGGAAGTGAAGGGGCAGATAAAGGATTCGTAAGCTTCAACTATGATAGTTTGTTTTTTCGAGGGTCTTCACCTAGAGGCGTCACGTCTGGCCACTCTTCGCAGAGGGAGGAAAGGGCCTCTCTTTAAAGGCAGAAACAACAGCTCCCCGCAGCCCTGAAGACTAAAAGACGGACGGGGAGAGCAGGGTGCTTCCTCCGCAACATAATACCTACCTTGGGGGGGCGAACATTAGAATCGGGCGAGGGGAAACAACCACGATCCCAAAGAGGGTAAAGGAGGGATTTCTCTGGCGTAATGCTCGACAGTAAGTCAATCGCGAGCCCCCGCCGGACGGATCCTAGTCTGGAAAGAGAGTGCTGGCATTTCAATACTGTAGCATGATTTCCTACATAGTGCTAGAGATGCCGACATACCGGTAGTCTCAGCACATTGTTTGCCCATGCTCAAACAAGTAAGAAGGGAGGAAGGTCACGAGTGTACAAGAGCAAACAGTCTCCATCGGGGTAAAATGTAAATTATTTTCGATGTACGGCAGAGTGGGGAGCGGTTTTTTTTTTTTTTTTTTTTTTTTCCCCTCCGAAATCATTCTGAAAACCTGGACGCAAAACATTTCTCTGGGTGCGATGATGGTGGTGGTGGTGGTGGTGGTGTAGCGTATCAGAAAAGCCACCAGTAAACTGGGCTAGAAGATATAATAGAATTGGGTTACCCCAAAGCCTTCCCATATCACCTGGAAAACGCGGGATGCACCGGTGTCTAGCATTAAAAAAGTGTGGGGTGAAAAAAAGTATACGAAGGTAGTATCATGCTGGTAGGTGGAATACGGGAAAGAGCTTTGTCACCTCCTTCCTTCGCGCGGTCGATCCCGGAGGGTGGAAAATAAAAAACGTAACAAAAAGGTCCGAAAGCGGCAAGATGCCACACAACTGACATCCCCCAGACGAGCAGACTAGAGCCCAAAGGTTTGGTATTTGATGTTTTGATAGTGTAGGACGTTGATCCCACCAATGGGAGGGTAGCGATAAGGATCTGTTTGTAACACGGACAAGTAACGCTAAAAAGCGAGGAAAAAGAGGGTTTTAGGCATGGATCAAAGGGAAGAAGGCTCGAGTTGAATAGAAATGAAAAAAAAAGCAATTGGATGGAGGGGTAGATAAAGCCGAATGCAAAATACCCCACCTGCATATCCCGTAGTCTGGGAGTTCTCCTGCGAGATGAGAGGCAGCAGATGGGATCATATCATGGTGGAAACGCTTGTACTGTACCACCGGCTGGTTCCTACGGCCCCAGCAAAGAATGAACCACTCCAACATGTCATGCAGGATAATGCGCGTACTGTACAAGCTATTACAATAACAATTTCACCTGTGTCATAGATATTCACAATACCTATTACAACTAGTTTCTCTCTTTGAGCCTAAAGGCGGACGGACGGACAGACACGAAGGAGGGGAAGTCGGTAAAAAGGCCGCCTCACTTTACTATCCAGCATTTGGGGGTTCCACAATCCGTCACTCATTCACTCATTCACTCGTTCACTCACTCCACTCCACTCTACCATCCTCCCCCCCTCGGTCCGTGGAGATGTGAATGCTAGAAAACACCGGAGGTGTCTGAGTAGAAATGGTGAAACTAGTCTAACGAGCAAAAAAAATAAAAATACGGAACGAACGTTGAAGAGCGGCAGGTTTCCCCCTTCCCCACCCCACGTTCTCCCATTGGATGGAATCACTACATTGAGGCTGATCCTACGAGTACTTTATCGGCAAGTCCAAAGGACGGAATGACGAACCAAGGTATGGTGCGGTACGATGGGTGGAAGCTGGATTCTTGTTCTCCATTTCTCAGGAATCACTTTCAATTCGTTCCGCGGACTAATGCAGGGACACGTTTTTTTTGCCAATGAGAGGTCACACCTGGAAAAACCATTTTCGGTCACAGAGATGATCCCTGAAGCTTCTTTTTCTAAGACTTAACACAGCAGCCTCCCTCCTGCCCGTACAGTGGTGAGGTGATCCCTCAACTCTTGCGAAATACCCGCCAGAAAAACCACCCGGAAGCAAAGGGCTCAAGGACTATTAGTGTCTATCGTGTCGGGAGGCAAATACTTCGTCCGCCGCTTGGCTGGACCTGCCGGTATACAAGTAAGCCCCGTCGGTCTAGATGACTTTCTTTCCCCCTCGGTCTCCTTTTTCCCCTTCAAGCCCAATTGCAATAAAGTACATTTTCTAAACACTTCCTATTTCTCAATATGGAATTGACCACAAGCGCGATGCGAAGCATTTTGATTAGCAGGGGCGGCGAAGGTGAAGCTCCCTATGGTTGGAGATCACCACAAGAGAAGAAATGACGGTTACGGGTGTGCCTTAATGTTCCTACAGCATTTTATACTGTACACGGGCTCAGTGCTTCTGCTCATTATAATACGGTATATTTGGGGAGGGCAGACGGCTGAGATGCTACTGATAACGCTTCGAAAAAAAAAGAGTGGAGTTTGAAGATCATACAGGTGCAACACCAGATTTGAGTATCCACACTGGGTATGAGGAGACTGTCTGCGTACCTTGCAGATAACCTCTTTCGAGTTTATCGTGCTGATCTCCAATCGCCCAGGCCTGGATATATGACGCATCGGAAGACCCAACTGGCGCACACGTTACCACACTCTGGAGCTGGGCAAGCCACACCACACCGAAAAAGCCCAGATTCCACCGATGTCAACAATTTTGCGAGCACACCGTCAAATGATTGACAACACAGGAATATGAAATTTTTTTGCACAGTTAACTACAAGCAAAACTAGGAGGAGGAAAAAAAGGTACGAAAGATCATAAAGCGGAAACAAAAAGACACCCAATCTACCAGCGCTCCGAATCAAAATTGTCCGAAGGCCTGTAAAGAAATGCAAGAAAAATATGTAAGAACCTCTAGAGAAATCCATTCCTGTTCAGTTTAATCACAAACATGACTGACAGATCTGGTAGAAAATAGATGAAGGGTAGATCGGGACTTTCCCCTCCATCTGCTGATTATATTCTGCCCTTATAACACCAAAAACAAGGAAATCATTCACAACCACACACTGGACAAACAATTTTTTACAAGAAGGCAGCGAAGCCGATTGCAATCAAACCGAGCGACCATCCGAAAGTGATGCTCTTTGTAGAACCAGCACCTCCCTTGGCTGAGCCGCTGCTGCCTGATCCGGATCCACTGGTGGACCCACCGGTTCCCGTGCCACCACCAATGTTAATGCCAATGCCACCATCAGGGATAGGAGACTGGGAGATTGAAGCGACCTCCTTGATGGTCTTATCGGTGATCTCTTTACCCTCACTATCGGTAACTGTATGAGTGGTAGTCATAGTAGGGCTGGAAACGAATTTCCCCTTTACGAACTTGGTCTTATCGACACCATCCTTAATATACTCAGCCCCCTGAGTAGTAGGAAGAGTAAAGTTGGCGGTAATGCCACTCAACGTGCTCGCAGCAGGGCAATTAACCGGGCGGTTTGGGTTGCTGGCGCTGGAAGGAATGGTTGGCTGCTTGGGGGTCTTGCCAAACGCGTCACCGAGTGAATCAAACTCGTCGAGGATCATGACATCCTCACCGCTAGTGATGTTGACGAGACCATAGTCGTTGGGTTCTTGAGTGAACTCGTAAACCAAACCGCCCGAGAAAACGCCGGTCATCTGATCAGAGTAAAGAGCGTTGACCTCCTGCCAGATTCTGGGACGGACTTTGTTGCAACCATACCTAATCACTCGTTAGTATTCAAATTGTTAAGATAGTAAATTGGATGGAGGTTTTACTCTGTGAAGAAGATTGGAAGGGAGTAGTTGCTATAGTCCGAAACAAGCTTGTCATAGCCCGACCCAGCGAAGGTGTTCTTACCACACCACTGGTAACTTCAAAACGTTAGAACCATCACCAATTATATACTTCTAGAGAAAACTTACGAGTTAACACCCCAGAAATCAATGTATCCAGTATCACCGCACTCAAGATAGGCAGCAAGAGAAGTACGGAACCTCAAGTCATCAGCGTTGGAATAACCAACCGGGATTCGTCTATGAATGTGATTGGTGATGTAGGCCTTCATGTCACGCACAACAGCCTTGACATAGTTGGGAGATGCCTTAGCTGAGCCGGGGTCGAAGATAACTTCATTACCAGCCAAGAAGGCCAATGTGTTATCATACCCAGAGAACACGTCCATAACACCGAATATGTGCTCCAAGTACATGGGAGTGTATGTAGTCCATGGCTCCTGATTATTCAGGTGCTGATTTTCAAGCGGAGTGTTGACGTCCAAAACCAGGTAGATACCAGCAGCAGCCAGTAGTGTCATACACTCGTCATGATTTTGGCTGGGATCTACGGAGTAGACTCGAATTGTGTTGATACCGAGTTTCTGGAAAAGAAAGACATCACGAGCACACTTATCTTTGTCCGTCAGGGGGTCTCCTCCCTTCTCGACACTAGCGGCACCACCAGGTTGGTAATCAACACCTTTGATCTGTATAATACCAATCAGCAAATTAACTCTAAACGGTGCCTGTTTGAAGGCCTTGAAGACAAACATACGAAGAACTCCTTCCCAGTTACGCTATCAACGAAGTGTCTGCCTTTGAGGTCAATAGTGTTAATGGCGGTGGCTACACCACCTAGGAATCCCAATGCACTAAGAGCTGCAACAGTGAAGCGCATTTTGAATGTTTGTAGATTTGAAATAATGTGTTGTGTAGAGAGCGACTAGTGAAATCCTATAATGCCGATGGGCTGACTGGGTTAAATGTTGTTATAGTATGTTTGCTCGTGGTAGCAGCGGACGAGGACAGTGTATCGCCTCAGATGTATACCGCTTGCGCCCGGCGAAACGATGACGGAACAATTAAAAATGGAAGAAAAATTAAAGAGAAAGAGAGTGTCGTGAAGTGTTGTAGGAGAATAGGCAAGAAGAAGGGAAGGGGTGGGAGGAACCGTCCTTGAAAAAGGGGATACCGTGGGAGCCAAGACCCTCAATGCGAGCTGGGGTAGCTTCCAAAGAAGGGAAAGAGGGCCAAAATGGCCAAAAGGGGGGTGGATCAAGATGCCGCTATGCAGTTGTGCACGCGCGCTCACACACCCAGTCTAATTTCCTGTGACTAGCCAACGCTATCTGTAAGGGGAAAGCTGTGGTTGGCTCGGCAGGGGAAGCGGCCAAAAAATCAAACCCCGTCGGCGCCAAAAGGAGGTTGCCCTATTTCTACGACAAAGCCCGCGACCATTCAATCACCGCCAAACACTCAGGGCGGGTCTTTTCACAATGATACACTACTAGTCCGATACTGGCAAAGTACTTTCAAATGCCCAACAGAAGCCTTCTTCAATAAGTAGGCCACTAACCAAACCAGCTAGAAAGTAGAAAACAAAAACCGCTTGCGGATCGATAGAGAGCTCCCTGATTTGACAATGATAGACACTAATTGGACCTCCTGTGTATTATTACAAGTACTTGTACAGTACTAGTACAGTATGAAAGAATGAAAGAATGAATGAATGGCTTGCATTCAAAAGGAAAAGACCATTCTTCGTAAATTGTGCCCGGGCTCAATTGTTCCTTCTCTCCTTCCAAAGCCTGCCCCTGTCAGACCCCCTTGTGCCCGCTCCGCTGGTGCAATCCTAGATTACTCCATTTCACTCCATTCCGCCTCGCTTGCCCCGAAGCCGGTCAAGGCGGTTAACCATTATTCCTGCAAGCAAAAAATCACCACGGAGAAACGGCCAAACATATAGGAAGAGAAGCCCACTAATTCCTACAGCACTGTAGAGTACAGTAGAGCCGCAGTACTTGGAAGCGCTGACTTGGTACAAGGGATTCCGCTCAGAAACGCCCAACAGTCGAATGTCAGTTAAAATTCGCAGGAGGGGGGGGGGATTTGGGGGGGCGGAAGAACGAGATTGATTTGGTGATCCGGACTCCTCCCAAAATGAAGAAAAGAGGCTGTGCAGCCCGCTTCAATCCATGCTTTTGCTCTAAAGAGTAAGTGCAAATAAACTTAAAACGACCCACGACGGGACAGGGGGGCGACGCGAGGGGCAAGAGGGAGAGAAAAGCACCTTCAAGGTTACAAGTACCTGTCTTCTGGAATTAGGATCAGCAAACTTCTAACAAGTCTCATACAAGCCGTTATTTTTAATTCAAGGCGAGAGATGACTTTGCCACAAGCGCCGTATGCACTTCTAAGTCTCCTAAGGAAGAAAAGAAGAAAATAAAGACAGAAAGATACAGTAGAAAAAAATAGGTCAAGCTGATCAACGGTATCAGTGCGGCATTTACACTTGTACTCTACATGCGCGATCAATGTTGCAAAGAAGGCTCCGGTGATTGAATCCGGAGGGTTAGAAGGGGGGGATCGGGGCCTTTGAAAATGGTGATCCAAGGGGGAGGTTTGCTCAATGTCTTAGTAAGCAAAAAAAGAAGGAAATGTTTACTGTATGCTCAGAAGCTGGGAAAGAGGAACAGATTCCTGCACAAACAATAATCCTATTTGTTTTATCAACGAATTTGAACCCAACATGCTCCAGGACAGGAAAGGATGAGGAACAAGGAAGATTTCTTTTCCGTATATAATTGCTGAATTTTTAGGAAGCGATAACATGGACCAGGTTACCGTATGCGACGCGAAGTTCTTTGCCAGCCGGAAGATCAGCGGAACTGAGGAATGCCGCTTGGTTGTGTGTGCCAATCCACCCGCTCCCCCACCACCCTCTAGTTCCTTTCTCTACCCTTTTACCTATTCTTTTGAAAGGATTTTATCTTATCCCCCAGTCTAAAAAGCGCGTTCCAACTCTTTCAGTTATTCTTCAACCCCTTCATTACAACATTGTGCACGATTATACAGATGTAAAATAAATATAATGGCAACGGAAAACGTACTCGAGTACTAGCACACTGCAGTACAGTAACACCATCATTGCCTTTAAAGTGCCGGAATGCACTCGAGCGTCATACTGACGCTGGCACTGGAGCCTTCATCCCAGTGTGAGGAAAGAGAGAAAATACCGCATGTGCTGCTTGCTTGTCTGGTATAATTTCCCAAATTCTTCGGGAACCCTCCCTGAACACCGAAATGGCAAACCCACTCTGAGTTTCAAAGAAAGTTGTGTAGGATCTGCCGGTATCCTGGCCCTGAAACGCTCCCGTCCCCGCAGGCATGCCAGAGTCTTCCCTGAAACTTTCGGTGAACGCCTCGGAAGTTCGATGCTTCACTACGGTGGCCAGCTAGCTTGTCCCCTGCTGCCCTCTTGTCATAACCAATCAATTAGAATTACTGCCGCATTCTTTGGGTTAGCTAAATTTGAGTGGTTTCTTGCAAGTACTCGAGTACAGTGTATATTATTGATTTCGAAAAGGCCCTCAGTTTACCAGTTCTCTCGATGCCACAACAGGGACTCAGATTGGCTCTCTAACTAGGAGGGGCAAAGTCCACAGCTGAAAACAAGAAAGTGGACTGCGGGAAATTGCGTCCGAGGTGGAGAAAGAAGAGGGGTGAGGGGTTCTGGCACTGACGGCCTTTTCAAAATCGATAGCAGTCGCTGCTTCTTGCGTCTTGGGTTATCACTCGGAAATGAAGGTCCGGTGTTCGTCTGCGGTAGGGGCACCGATATTTGACTACTCGAGTACTGCGGGATATCCTTGGAAGTGCTTGCCTTGGCATGGGCACTGCTGCTGGTACAAGTACCGGTACCAGTACTACTCGGGTATGGACGTGGGTGACCGGACAGACAGGGATTATGAAATCTATGCTGGTACATACATTTTCTAATCCCTGTCTGTCCGATCACCCACGTCCATACCCTACGGGAGCAGTATTAAGGATTCAATGATGTCTTTGTTTCTGCTTTATGGAAAAGACTAGTGGGGTGTGAATAACGGAGTTTAGTAGATGTAGAGCCATGTTGTAGTTTTTAGCTGTATGCGGAATCCTTGTCTTGCAGAAACGATGGGGCAACGAAATAATGGAATAATGATTGATCAAGGGTGACAACAATGAATGTGCGGATGAATTGTCCCATAGAACAGTAAATTTCCGCTCGAGGCACTGACCCCTCGTTCAGTAAATCATCCCCTGTGGCGTAGGCGTGATACCGATACTGGCACTGGTACCAGCATTAACCCATTGCGTGACTGTGGAATACCCCTCGTTGGATTAAAGCTTGAGAGAGAAAGCAGGTCATCGCTACAATCACGCACAAAATATCGTCGGAAAACGTCATTCTACACTTCGGGTGAACATATACGGCTACCGCCAGCTACAGTACTGTATCCAAAGGCATTCACTGGAACAAGTTCTCAAATGGGGAACTTTCCTCCAGACTTATCTGGGGACGGGGTTACGGAACTTTTTTACTTGAGTATATGCCCGCCTTGCTCTGGGCCTAGTATATATATGAGAAGGTGAGTAATCCTTATCGATAAAGGTGAGTTGATGCGGATATGATTCCCCTCTTTCAGTTTCACTACCTTATCCCTTCGCCCTTATTTGCTCATTCGGAGGTGCTCCCTCTGGTTCGAACGACTGGTTGCTGAAAGTCCTGCCCCTACTGAGCATGGTTCTGTGTTTGGGATCAAAGGAGGACTAGATACCAGTATAAAGGGACAACCGCCTTGTTTGAATCACAGACTTTTGCAGCATGCGCAATCGGAGCCTTGGGGGAATTGCCTCGTTTTTTCGAGACATCTTCGCCGGCATCCAAAGAGACCCACTGTGCATATTTGATTTGCCCCCCCTGAAGCCAGTGGTTTCGAATCAGACTTAGGGATCCACTTACAGCTATCTGGATCTGTGGATTGGACAAAAAATGCTCACATGAATGCCAATTTCCGCATCCAACCTAGCGAGATTTCCGGAGCTCTAGGGAACATGCGGAGGGGGGATTGTTTTTACTACAGCGCGGCTCGAGTGGATCACATGGAGGGGATGAGCTTTACAGATTTGTGAGGAGAGCATGGTCAACATCGGCGGTGCCCGGGAGGAGAGTGGAGTGGTTAGCCCGCCGTATCAGGCTGGCGGGCAAACTGTCACCTATACCAACGTCTTCCTGCACAAATTTGCTGCGTTATACCCGAGTATGGCACACAAGTAGACATGAGCAGCAAATCCAATACATGGGTCCATTGAAAGGTCGGCGGTGTGGTTGTACTCGGTCATGTTTCCGGGTATTCGGGGTTGATGGTGAACTACTATCGGGATGGCAAAGTTGGGGTACACCTGGGTGACTGAAAGATTTGTGATAGCTGTGGGGGAAGCCTTGGTTTTTATGTCACTTCACTAGAAGACACAAACTACTGGTTCATGGTAACAATAATGTGTGCGGCGGATGCGGCGTTTGCGCAGACAGCAATGCCCCCGCTTTAATGGATAGGACATCGCTCTTTCAATCCCCAACGCCGTGTGCAATGGTATCATACCTGCACCGTTGGCGACTTGGTAGATTATCCAAGCGGTCCATTGATTCGTCTTATCAACCTCATTCGCCTGCCTAAGACGAGCCGAACTGGTGCCATTGTTCGAACGTAGTGCACTGTATCATATTAGGGATCCTGGGGGCGATTGGGAGAAACTGAGAAATAGGCACTGATATCAGGTGGACAGAGGTTGAACAAGATCAACGAAAAAAATCGCACCATTTTAAATTTGATGCTCGCTCATATCGTATCTCGATTTTAGAAGGCTAAGTCGATTGGCTATATTTTTCTCGTGGAATAGGTTGGTGGGTACTATACTGAGCAAAATACTTGTATGTTAGGGTACGATGTCGTGCGGTATTGGTAAAGTAAAGACGGCTACCTATTCTTGACCCCTCTCTTTTTGGACACCTTACTCGTACATATTTACCTGTGCTTCATCCTACAGCACCCCAGCCTAGGCCACCATAACATCACAACAACCTGCCTCTTGAGCCGGACCGGATGCGCACTCACAGATCTTGCTCTCACGATGGGTTCTTCGATAGCGCATCGACGTGCATTCAAGATTCCTTGTTTCAATGGGATCAAGTGAGCTTGGGAGACCGTTGTTCGGGGGTGGGTACTGGCAGTGTACTGTAAGGCAGGGCCCATTGTTCTCGAATGCTTTTTTTTTTTTTTTTTTGCAAAGAAGATATGGAGTATTGACTTACTAGCTCATGTGCCGTTGGTGCGAAACCAGCGCGACAAGAGGGCTCGCGGTGTTTGGTTTACAGCCGGGGGAGGAGTTTGTGGGGGTTGTACATATAACTCTGGTAGCTGTGGGGGATATGAACTTTCACCACACCGCCGGGGTCGCCTTGCGAGGGGATAACTTCGAGGGTCATCTAACGGGTGATGAAATGAGTTTTTCAGTTTTGTTCTTATCAATTATAGAAACTATATATATCATGGGTCTTGATGAAAACCGACTAACAAAAATTCCTACAATTGAAGTATCCCAAATGCGCATTGGGCGCGGGGGTTTATATAATACTTGCACTCCTCGCACAGGATTCTCATCCCAGAGCGATATTTCCCCATAACGTATATACCTACCGTATTGGCCGAGTTGTGGAGTGGTACGATATTGCTTGACTTTCTTTGGCATAACGCAACACCCATCCTCCTACGACCACCCCCCCCCCCCCCACCACCCCCATTACCATACCAAATGCTCACTGCACACCCTCCTACACCTAAAAGCCCTATACAAACAAAAGCCGAACCACGTGCCCAGGTATACTTGAATCCCCCCATGCCACATCCCCCACACACACAACCCTCCAGCAAGAAGCCGCACACCGAGTGACCCCACATGACTCTAAAACAAACAAACACCGAAAACCCCATCCTCTTCCTCCCCAGAAGAAAAAAAAAACAAAAAGAAACCCCAGCAGGAGGATGCTCTAGTTAGTCAGTAGAAGGATAATCATCTATTATACCTCTGGCCTAGTATCAATAATAACACGATGAATTTAACTCATACCGGCATCTCCATATCGTATCATACCAGCCTCACAGCGCTCCTCCATTCTTAATAAGCAACTCCACACTAACACCGGCAACATACTTGCACTATACCCCCGGTGCTTTTTGGGGGTAGGGTAGGTTTCTTGGGAAATTTATACGTGCTTGCTTGTTTACTTGCTTGCTCGCTTGTTGGGGGTGGGTGAGTGAGTGAGTGGGTAGGTGGGTGGGGTCATAGTCAAGTACCCCCCCCCCCCCTCCCCCAGTATAGTAAATGACGAGAATAGGTATAATTTAATATAGAGAAGGGATTATTAAATTTATAAATGGTGTATAAGTGTGGGAGTGAGTTGGTTGGTTAGTACAGCATATACCGGGTGACTTAGTGATTTATTTTGAATGAGTAAGACTCCGACGACGACGGCACTTAGTTCGACTAATATGGGGAAGCCTTAGCTTTACAGAAGTATGGTAGGAAATGTGAAAGCTAGTATCATACTGGTAATTTTGAGGGCGGAAATTGTTGGGGCCTAAGGTAAGGTGATACGGATGCACTGGATTTCTACCACCTCTATGTCTGTATTATGGGATTGATTGTGGCATTTTTACTCAGACTCGGGTAGTGAGGAGCCGGCTAAGAAGCGTCGTCTACTATCATATGTGCAATGCCTTGTGAAGAGAGTCCCAAAACGTGTGATTGGAAAGTAACCGTGTCCCGACCCCCCCCCCCCCCAGCAAGGCTCACATGGCCCCAGCCATTTAGCAGTAACTACTTAAGAAAGGGAGCACTAAGTCCGCAAGGCGAGTAATGGAAAAAGTGATGATTGGATCGTTTAGTGGTAAACAGCCACCCCTATAGACTATTTCAGTGATTTCCATCCAAGAGAGTCTATATAGTATTCAGGATCTACAGTTGCTTGACCCTCCTAGACTAAAAGAGGCAAAAGATTATTAAACTTTTACTTTATTTTTTCTGCTACCCCGCCGATCGCGAACCCCACCCTAAGGTAAGGTCCAGAGTCGGATTCTCCCACCTCGTAGCAGTTGCTGATTTACCCTAAGGCCTTCTTCAGTCTCCCAGTTCCCATAGGTGAGGTACCCTTCGTCCCCCCACCCTACGTGATGGATTGTTCAATAATAACCCATGGCGATGAGGGGAATTGAACTCCTGGGCTCCCGCTAATTTCACAGGAGGTTAATTAGTTCATGCATATTAACCACTGCGCCAGCTAGGTATTTCACATAACTTTTCCATAAGAACTAATACTTATCCTATGATACTGGTATGTAGATTTGGTTTGTTTTCACCTATGTAGGATTAAAATTAATGCTATAATATTGGTATTAAATATCCCAGCTATCATACCATTCGATAAGAAAAGCAGCTAATGACATATTCAAGAGAAAGCCGTCGGGATCTCTTCGCTGCCCCCCCTCCCAACTCCTTTTCACAGATTCATGCATTCACCCTATCGACTGCGAGCCCCATCCCTTTTTTCTATATTTATGGTTTTTGATTTTCCAGAACAATCCGCGCTTTGGTTAGTTGGTTCAGTTCAGTTCGGTTTGGTTTAAGCTAAGTGAGCTCATCCATTAAAAATGGCTTGCCACTCATATCGTTGGGACAAAGTTCAACAGGGCGGGATATATGATAGAATACTGCACCCAAGATGTAGCTGGCTTGCTGACTAGCAAAATACTATGTACATAGTTGCGTATGATAGCAAGCATGACCATGTCTCTTCTCCAGAACGCGTCGATCTCTTCGCCTAGCGGTGCTTCTACCGGGGTGTGTGGGTGGATGAAAAGCTTATTCGAGTTGGTATGATACCTAGTGAGTGCTATATTTCTGGACTCCCCGGCACAATCATGATATCTCACCCGAGTCTGCGTGTATTGCTTGGCGGTTTGTATGATATGATAAGAACTAGCAGCCCTCTCCCCCCGACGGGTCTTAATCCAATAGTTATGATCAAAATTTACTAATAATATTTAAAACAAATATAAATATATAAGATTAAGGAAATAAATACATGTATAAAACTAAAATACAGGATGTAAAGAACTGAGATATATGTATCATTAACAGTAAGCAGTTCTGGATTGAGTTCGTCAGTTAGATTGAAGTTGTATGGGTAAAATACAACTGTGAACCCAGCCTAAAGTTCTCAGGACTGGTATTTCATAATCAGCTGCTTCAGGGAAGTACTTTAGGTATACTTATTGCTTAGTGTTAGATTCTACTTACACTCCTACTGTGTCTAATATTTTGTACTGGCTTATTCTTTATTTTTCTTTTTCTTTTTCTTTATTTTTCTTTTATTTTATTTTTTCTTTCTCTCTTTCTTGCATTTCACCAGGCTTTCCAGGAATGCCGCATATTTGCCGAGTGGGGAGAGTCCACACCAGCAAGGGAGACAGTGTCAGATTAGTAGCATTATTACAAATGGAAAGATGTAGAGAGCAAGGTAGCGAGAGAGATTTAACCAAATAGGGAAGGGTGTGAGATGTGAGTGGTATTGTTAATACTGGTAGTTGAGAGTGGTATAACAAGTAATGAAAGATTGTCTAAAAAAAGATGGTGTACTCGTATGGTGAAAAGAGAAGGCTGGTATGATAGTAAAGGAAGAGAGAAGGAAGATGGACAGTGGAGATTAAATGATTTTGAGGGAGAAAGGTTACCCAGTGTGTGTGGGTATCATGCAAGCACTTGTTCAGTTGGAGGGTGAAAGAAAAAAGATAGAAGCGCTTGTAAGAAAGAAAGTAGTGGGGTGGGAAGGAAAGGAATATATAGGATTCGGGTATCTGCCGAGCCTGGAGTTTGCACACTTGATGTGTGCGGTGGTGGTATGTGACTGCTTTCTGAGAGGGTTGCAAACAGGGCTAGTCACCACAAATTGATCGGATTAGATGCAGATTATCAGATGTGGAGACAGTCCTTTGAGATATGCATGTACAGTA
>Ga0307507_10006274_pt1 | contig 18415 bp, 15 predicted proteins | sample 7_EM_MG_FD_207223 | JGI IMG/M metagenome (GOLD analysis project Ga0307507, IMG submission 207223) | Populus trichocarpa ectomycorrhiza microbial communities from riparian zone in the Pacific Northwest, United States - 7_EM | ecosystem: Host-associated > Plants > Roots > Unclassified | place... | reverse complement strand
GAGAAATGTATGTTTGTGAAGACAATGGGCAGTGGTTGGTGGAGTATCATTTAAAAAAATTACATCACCAGCAGAGAAACCCATGTTTGTGGAGGAAATGTGCAAGGCAACACACAGTGGTTGGTCCAGCGGGGTATCATAAACAATTATGTAGCAAACAACATATGGAGGTTTACAGTTGATAATATAGTGTACATAATGCATGCCAAGTGCAAAAATAATTGCACCCCCGCAATTGTGTTGTGAATGCCTGTTGGTAAAGTACATCTCCGGCAGAGCATGTCACCACATTGAGATGTTTGGAGGTGCAGAGGCACCAGACATCTCTGGCTGACTTGTGTAAGCCTGATCTGTAATTCTCACTTTCAATGCATTTGGATATGACTGCCCACCAGTGTTGATTGCCCACCAGCACAATATTTGGCCCACACAAAGGGCAACCCCCCAGGCCTCACCACTCCAATCACACAGGCTATTGTTGCCAGACTTACTACATATGACATGATTTGCATAAGCAAGGTCTATTATTCTTAGCATTCAATGTATTATGTATTTGATGATAGCTGCCCGCTGGTGCAATATTTGGCCTGGGCGTGGCCACTCCAATCATGCAGAGAATTGTTGCCAATGGCCAGCCCATGGTTACTGAGTGATTGTGCAGGGTCTGGCTGCCCCATTCATATTGGCCCCCGCCTATCAAACCAGCCGGACTGGCTGGACCCTTGCGACATGGCTGGCTGTCAGGGCAGGGTGGCCCATCACTAGTGATGCAAACGGCTCGGCTCCGGAGCCGCGAGCTGCTGAGCTGAGCCGTTATTTGAGCCATCTGCACTGATAAATTGGCTCCAGCTCAGAGCCAGCTAAGCCATGCTTTAAGTTGACTAAATTTCAGAGCTGCTATATAATTTCAAACCTTCTGAAAACATTATAAAACACTGTATACAGGTCCTAGAGCTATTTTGCATGTATATTTTTGTACATTACTTGCGAGATAGTTTGCGCAAGCATGTTTTGTAACAGGTACAAGGATGTAAACATGGCCAAATAATCTCATCAAAAATACTAATTTTTGCAAAGCTCAATAATATGACTTACTCCTTCTGTAGGAATGGTCTATACATCATATTTGATAGCTAAAATGCATAAGTAAGGTATAAAAATAACTAGAATGGCAAGCCCACAACTTCGAGCAATCTCAGTCAGCTTAGCCAGCTCAGAGCCGCTCAGAGTGGCTTAGAGCCATTTTGATCAGCTCCAGTGCCTGAGCCGAGCCACGAGCCAGCCAAGCCAAGCTGTGACATCACTACCCATCACTATTGGGCCATGATGACTAACATAACTGAAATGATACCCACATTTTAAATGTGTGGGGCATCATAATTCAACCCACCCGCCAACAACTTCTTCATGCACGAAATCAAGTTCCAGGTCAGGGTGTTGGGCGTTGGGGAAGGCGAATACAAGAGTGGGCTTGTGTAGGCTTTTGTGCACATTGACGTCAAAATTTGCTCAGAGAAATTATGCAAAATGGCTGAGTGTCCTGATGTTTATTGGCCCCTGTCCTAGGCAGTGTAACATGGTTCCTGAGTATAATTAGGGTGCCAGGTCAGGGAGTCAGGAGCTGGGAAACGTGCATACAAGACTCTTGAAGTTGACAAGAAGAAATGATGTACAAGGGCTGAAACTGGAATAGAAATGATTAATGATTAGCAAGAAGGTGACAGGGACCGTTCGCACGAGCTAACAAGCAGGTTGACAGAGTTTGAGGCCTGAGGGTTACGTCGTGCTTGGCACCGTCGAGGACAACTTCGGCAGTGTTTGGCCACATTTGGCAATGCCATCCAGTGCTTAGTCAATATCTGTAGACACGGTGTTTGTCATAAGGCTACATCTTCCCTTCTCGTTCACGCCATCATCATGACTCATGACCTATCCACTGTTGTCATAAGGTTGACAAGGTAGCTTTTATCGATGTGAACATCTGGGGAACCTGTGAAAAACAGCAGGCAAGCTGAAGCTCGCCATTTGCAGCTACTACTAGTATCCCTGCAGAATTTGAGGTAGGGAAGAGACAACCAGGATTCAGAGAAACTTGTAATATGTATCAACAGTGGAAGAATTAATCGGACCACAGAGCTGTCCCACCAACATCTTCTCTTGCCTTCCCAAGCACGTCCACTCGGAGCACTCGTCCAGACCGCGGAGTCACCAGACCCTTCCCACCATTGTCAATGTTATCTTAGCACAATCTCCCTGTACAGCCACACTAGCGAATGGGCCCGGTGGTATATAAGTATCTTCTCCTCATGAGATAAAGCCCTCATCCTGCCGTTATCATCTAGTCATGGCTAATCACAAGTCTAAGTCCGGTGGACAATCGCAAGCACCCAAGCAAGCCGCAGGAGGGGGGGCATCTCAGTCCCCTGGCCCTCAAGCTACCAATAAGCTTTGATCTGTAGCTACAGCCCATTGTGATTGCAGTAACTCTTCCATCGTCTTCCATTATGCTAACTTCCTCTCAGCCCAGCTGATGGGAAATGCTTCCTCAAAGCCTCCAGCATCATCAGGTTAACATTTAACCCAAGCTCCCCACTCCCCAAATATAAGAGACTGATTGTGTACAGCTGCTGCATCTAGACCCCCACAACCACAAGCCACTGCACACCATCCATCAAATGGGACTAAACGTAAGCCTCTAGCTTCAAACCTGACAAATACTCATATTCTTTACCTCAGATCAAAATGCTGGTAATGGGGCTCCCAAATCTCAAGGCACCAACAGCCACTCGAACTTTGTCAGAGGTAAGCATCAGGGATTTGGAGCTTGTGTACATGAACTTTGTAGGCCTACACTGGTCTACACGGCTCATGTAAGCAAGTCCCTAAGTCCTGATGAGCACCTTCGACATCTGCTTATTAATAGTGTCTCTATCATCAGCCAAAGCAATGTCTGGACACAGGGCATCCCAAGATCAATCTGTAAACCAGGGTATGCATAAGTTCTTCAGAGCATATCGTTCTTTTCTGGTACTAACAGAATCTTTCATCAGCTAAATGTAATGGAAGCGGACTGAACAACGGCCCTCAGAAAGTCCAAGGGCATTCACCTCAATGTGAGACCTATCCTTGTCTTCATCCGCGTGACCTGAGGTTCCTGTCATACAGCCAACATTTCTTCGAAAAAAGAGGCACCGAAGCCGAAACATTCTCAGGCCTTCTTTGGAGGTAAGCTTATCATCTTCATCCGTCCCTATGCCATCCAATTAAATGGCTCTAATGGGTCACTCTTTGGCCTCCAACTCAGCGCTGTAAGTATTAACCTGTTATTCATCTGTAACTGGGGCTGAAGGTATTGGCACCAGGCCTTCACCACCCCGTCCCGGAAACGTCCAACATTTGCATGTGCCCAAAGGTGATCCCATTAGACCTATTCAGATGTTGTCATGTAACCTAAAAATCGCCGTAAACTAGCACATGGAGCAACCATATCCGGGAACAAGGTGTTCCAAGACCCATCGCTGATGTGTAAGACCCCCTACTGTGCCTCACCTTACCAGTGATTGAATCAGTGTTGCAGCAAAACAGAGTGGCCATACCCAACCTCGTGCTCAAAAAGCACAGAACCATGCTCCGACTCCCCCGAAGGGTGAGCTCTAGCCAATTTTTAAATTTATGGTTGCTCATGTTTATCCCATAGAACCTACTTTCTTTTCAGCATTGCCACCCCATCAACAGCAATCAGGAAACAGTGAGCCATCCTACATCCATCGCTGTTTTATTTTTATTGAAGGAGTGTAGATACTGCCAGCAACACTTTCCCAAAGGTCCAGGTGGCAACAACGCACACTCAACACCCTTCGCGTGGTGGTAAGCTTGTGTCATTTCCCCCTGTGTGCACACCATCTAAACTCGAAGTGCTAGGTCAATCGTCTGCACCACCAGCTCAAGCTTCTGAGAAGCCGTTGCATAAGTCTCAGCAACAACACAAGGGTAAGCCTTGGTAGTGTATCTGTATATATGGATAATCAATTTTTGTCTTGTTGGCAGAATCCCCGCACTCGCGTCTCATGCAAGAGACATCCAGTAAAGGCGAGTGTTTCAACCTTGTAACTACAATGTTCATGTTGGCTGATGACCATGGAAGGCCACAAGGACACCCCTCCAAAACCCACAATGAACAAGAGAAAGCTGCCTACGGAAAGTGTGCTGTCAACCGTATTTTCATTTTTTTCTACTGGATGTGAGATTACCCATTTTCATGGTCTATTACTTATTTAACTGACTGTGCATCCCCCAGCGGAAGCTCTGGGGAATCCGTCCCATAAGTCTCAGCATGCGCAACAAGGCAGAGGTAAGCCTTGGTAGCATATCTATCCATAGAGATAATTGCTTTTTGTTTTACTGGCAGCACCTCCACACTCGCGTCCCACACAGGCAACATCCAATAAAGGCAAGTGTTTCAGTGTTGTAATTGCAATGTTTGAGTTGGCTGATGTAAATGTAAGGCCACAAGAACACCCCAACCAAGACCCCGATGAACGACTGGGGCCAGGGACAACCGCCTACTGAAAGCATGTTGCCAAAAGTCTTGTCATCGTTTTTCTCTACTGAATGTGAGCTTGCTCATCTTCATGGTCTGTTACTTATCTAATTGAATATGTATCCTCCAGCAGAAGCTCCAGGGAACCCGTCACATAAGTCTCAGCATGCACAGCAACACAGAGGTAAGCCTCAGTCATGTATCTATCCATACAGATAATTGATTTTTGTCTTACTGGCAGCACCCCCACACTCGCACCCTGTGCAGGAGATACCCAATAAAGGCAAAATTTTCGATGTTATAATTGTGTGTTCAAGTTGGCTGATGTAAATATAAGGCCACAAAGACACCCCTGCAAAGTCCCTGAAGAACAACGAGCACCAGGGACAGCCGCCTGCTGAAAGTATGCTGCCAAAAGTATTGTAATCATTTTTCTCTACTGAATGTGAGCTTGCTCATCTTCATGGTCTGTTACTTATCCAATCAAATATGTATCCTCCAGCAAAAGGTTCTGGGAATCCGTCGCATAAGTCCCAGCATGTGCAGCAACACAGAGGTAAGCCTCAGTAGTGTATCTATCCATACAGATACTTGATTTTTGTCTTACTGGCAGCACCCCCGCACTTGCACCTCGTGCAGGAGATAGCCAATAAAGGCAAGTGTTTTGATGTTGTAATTGCAATGTTCAAGTCGTTGATGTAAATGTAAGACCACAAGAACACACCTCCGAGGCCCCCAATGAATGCCCGGCCACAGGGGCAGTTCCCTACCGAGAGCATGCTGCCGACACCAAAAGTATTGCCATCAAATCATTTTGCTGGATGTAAGTTACCCATCTTTATGGTCCATTAGTACTTATTTAACCGAATGTGTATCCCCCAGCAAACGGTATTGGGAACCGATCAGTTAGCTTCATGATTCCTCCTGGATGTATGTTCTTCCACTGTTCCATGAAGACATGGCTAAATTTGCTTCTCTCAGTGACGCACAACTCTGCAACTGTTGGTAGTGGGTCTCTCCATTCTCGAGCTGTGAAGAAGCAAGGGCCAAATGTTGCTAAAGGTAATGATCGCTGAGGTTATCGACATTACATGGACTCACACTTGGTTCAACTCCAGGCAGCGTGAATGTGCCCCAGGCAGCAGCGGTCAAACCCCAGACCTGGGGGCAGATGATTTCATCTTGGTTCCTTCCATCAGCGCCCCCTGTTGACATTCAGGCTGCAAATAAATCAACCTCAAGTTCAATGAAAGGTAATGATACTCCTTCCTCTCTCATTTCACATGTTTAACATGGTCCATCAGCAAAAGACCCTGGCCCTAAGCCACATGCTCCGAACTCCACCAAAGGTAAAACATCCCCAATCAAGCCACATTAACATCGACTGAAATGACTTCATTATTGTAAGCCAATGATGGCCAGTCAAAATCTCACCCTGCACCGGACTTGTCCTTTATTCCACATGAACAGTTGAGGAAGGAACCCATCTTATCAATGAAAGGCGCAAAGAATGGATTACAGGACCTGCCAAATCAATCAAACAACTCGGACACATGTAAGATCTTATTGCAATCGCTTTTGCTCGTTATTTTTTATAGCCTATTCCCATACTTTTTCCAGCATCCTCAGCGACTTCGCCAAAGGAGCAGGCACCGACTCATCATAATATGCTAGCGTGAGGTGATGGCAGCCCACAATATTCCTCAAGTGTGTCGGAAAAGCCTGAAACGACCACAAATTTGACATGTAATTAAGCCCTGTGCTCTTTACCCATCGCATGGACTAACTCAAATATCTAGCTGCATTGAGTAATGCCGCGGATCACTCTCGAATGTCGAGCAAGCCTCAGGCAGCTGCTGTGCACCATCTAAAACAATTTCAAGTTCGATCAAGCTCTAGCAAAGGTATACCTTTAACGTCACTGTGATCCTAGCAATGACTGACATTTTCTATCGTGGCGCAAGTATTATCTCAGCATGATCCTAAAAAGAAAGCTGCTGTTCACAAAGGCTTACTATGTCAACATACCCCCACTCTGAGGTGGCGAGAATCCGATACTCCTAGGACCATCTCAGCATACTCCACCTTAACCGCTGTGCCACTCCCATCGCCTCCCAGGAATGAGCTCCAGAACAAAGTTGCTTGTAAAACAATTTCCCAGAATCCTGATCTCTTCAAGGTCGTCTCACCGATCAAGGTCAACATCTTCAAAGAGTATGTCAAGGACCACCCCAACCAACCATTCGTCCAATCTGTTGCTCATGTGCTCAAGAAAGGATTTTGGCCATGGGCAGACACCAGTGATCCAAGTTTTCCTGCTATGTATGATGGTTCATGTCAGGATTCTCGCATTACCAGCAAGGATAAAGCTAAGTTTATTTGACAGCAATGCGAGGACAAAATGGACCTCGAGCGCTGGTCGAAACCTTTTAGCAGTAAATTGCTGCCTGGGATGCATTCCGCCCCAATCAATGCTGTTCCGAAAAGCACTCCAGGAAAGTTCAGGCTCATTGTCGACCAGAGCAGGGGGCTGCACGCCATAAACTCGATGATTCCAAAGTCTCAAGTCAAGGTCCAGCTCGACAATATACACGATCTTGGCAATGAACTCCTAGCTGCTCAGAAGAAATATCCTGACCGCAAACTTTGCTTGTTCAAATCAGATGTCAAAAACACGTACCAACAGTTGCCAATGCATCCATTATGGCAGATTAAACAGGCCATCCCCGTTGATGGTCGGTACCACATAGACCGGTGCAACACGCCTGGAAGTCAAGGCGGTGGATGGAACTGGGACTCATTTCATTCCTCTGTGAATTGGATTGCCACCAAGATAAAAGGTGTATCCGGTCTCCTGGGATATGTCGATGACAACTTTGGCTGGGAATTCGAGCGAAACAAAAAGTTCTACAAGCCATACAATAAACATCTCCCTACCAAGCAAGCTAGACTCCTTGAACTCTGGGACGAGCTCGGTATTCCGCACAACAAAGAAAAACAACTCTCTGGCCCTTCCCTCCCTATCCTAGGCTATCATGTCGATGTGAATGCAATGACAGTCAAAGTCCCTGATGAGAAGAAGGCCAAGGTAGTTGAATTACTTCGAAGTAATGCTCATGCAGGGAAACCTTACACCATCAACGAGCTGCAGTCCGTTGCCGGGTCTGTTGCCAGCACCCTTAGTCTTTATCTGCGCCTCCGTCTGGGTCTCCGCATGCTCTTTGATGAGATGGCAGTGCAGGGGGGGGGTACTACCAGGGTAATGAAGCCTGTTGCTCGCAGCTTGTTGTTGTTGGCAGACTTCCTTGAGTATGCCCCACCTGTGCCAATTCGACACCAGAAGGAAAAGATGTGTGGTATTGGGGCTAGGACCAAATAAACAGTGCCACTGTTTATTTTATATACAGTATGTTGATCGAAGTCAACTCAGCTATGTGGGTTAATTTTGAAGTCACAGGACAAAGACAGTGAGCGAGAATGGGCGCAGATATTGAATTCATGTATAACAGAACAGACTGGGGACAACCCACATTACGATTGATTACTAGGACTACATAGTACGATGATTAAATAAAAATAAGTGAACAGAAAAGAATTTAGTGTAAGTCAAGGTGTAAGTCTACCCTGAGGGATAGACAGCACTGCTCACAGAAACAGACCAACAGAATTTAACCGAGTATATGATTCTGATGATCTAGAGGGGAATATGGGTATAAGGAAGGGAAATACATAAGGTATGGTGGTGGTAAGAGTCCAAGCGTGTGAGCGCATATGAGAGATATATAAATAGGAAAGGTAAAGCAATAAACCCAAACAAAGGAAACATGTTCAAACACGCATAATCCTGGACCAGGATTACACCCTCCCCTGCTTTAAAAAAAAGAAAGAGGAAGGAAAAAAATGTTAGTAAAATGTAAGTAAATCCAAACACCAGGTGCATCAAAACCCAATGGGAAAAAGCTACTGGCTGGCCAGGTGGAAAGAAATCTACTTAAAAAAATCAAGGAGATCCATTCCGAGAGGCCAGACAGATATCAAGTGCTTTGCAGTCTTCCAGTTCAGAGCCAGGTAGCCATTTGTCATGTTCTTGACCAAAACTGCACCAGCGAACGAGATATTGATAACCCCAACCACGTCGGTGTGCGTCCAATATTTTGTCAATAAATTGTTCTTCTTTGCCATCCTCAGTGATGATTGGTTCAGGTTCTTTGAAGTGATGAGAAGGAAATTTGTTTGTGTCTGATTCTATGTATGGAATGACTTGTGATGTGTGGAATGTGGGGAATATATTTGGGGGGTTCGGAAGGTCCAGTGTTACAGTGGAATGTTGTTCATTGACCTCAGTGATAGTGTAGGGGCCATCGTAGCATGGCATAAATTTTGCCATGTGTTTCTCGCCCTTTGTTTTGTATTCCTTTCTTCTGTGCAGGGTAGACAGTCTTACCTGTGAACCCACAGTGAAAGAGAAGTGTAGTGTACAGTTTTTATTTGTGTGTACAGCTTGTGAGAGCTTAGCCCCAAGGAAGTTGTCTTGGACTTCTAAAACATCCATTTCCAATTTTTGGATGATGTGCCACATGTCACATCAGTGACTGTTGCTGAAGATTTCGCAGGTACCAAAGGTGGTATGATGTGTGGGCTTCAGCCCATATGGAGTTGGAAGGGCGTAAAGCCCATTGATTTGTTGTTTGTGTTCATCAGATCAAATCGTAATATACATATATATATATATTCTTGGTAGGGCTTGATTCACAGTTTTGTTTGTGTGTTCACTCACATCGTCAGTTTCTGGATGATAAGCTGTCGACAGTTTCGATTTCACGCCAGTCAATTTGTGAAGCAATTTCCAGAACCTGGACATGAACAATTTATTCCGGTCTGACACAATAGGCCCCTGGAAAGTCCCCTTGGAGGCTGGTGTCCATTCCAGATGGAAATTTTCAAAAAACAGCCATTAGGCCAGGTGCCATTTGGACAGGAATTGGACCTTGCGAGCAAAATAGCTGGTTCCTAAGTCTGGACAGGTCTTTGCAGCCAGAGGTCAGGCCAGATCTCAAATGGACAGGTATTGACACATGGGCTAGGGGTAAAGTTGTGAAGATCTTATTGTGATGTGTCCTGGGAGGTCATTGGTTCAAACTGTGAGCAACTACTTTTTGGAGAGGTTGTAGCACTTGTCATTTTGTAAAATCATTTACAGATTACATAGTCATTCATGATAAAAATATTGCTCTCAGTTGTGCTACTGTTGCATTGTCCTCCAATATGACACCCTGGCTCATAGGGTCATGTAAATTACCTGTATAGAAATTTTGAGCTCTCAGAAGGCCAAATCCTGAAGTCCAGACATGTTTTGGACATCCAGAAGGCCTGTTCCTAAAGTCTGGACAATTTTTCGAAAAATTGGCAAAGGTCAGGTGCAATTTGGACAGGTTTTGCCAGAAATGGGACAGACAGAAAACCAGAAAATGCCCAATTTTGGGAACCAGCCTCCAAGGGGACTTTCTGGGGGCCTGACATGATTTCTGATGGCAGTCCATTCTCACAGTACCATCTATCAAAGAAAAGGTACACCAGTTCTTGGCAGTAATGTCTGTTCGAGATGGCACTAGTTGGATGTCACTTCCTAACCTGTCAGTAAACGTGATAATGGAATTTATGCCTTGATCTTCTGGGAGAGGGCCGATGAAATCTATGGCCACAGAATCACCCCATTGATCTGGGATAAGCAAGGAATGCAGAGGTTCATAAGGTTTATTGGTAGATGATTTATTATGTTGACAGTCGGGACAGGATGTGATGTAACCTTGTTCAAGGTCACATCACATGTTAGGCCAATAATATGCATTTCTTAGTGAGCTATATGTTTTGTAGAAACCAAGTGACCTAAAACATTGTGTGCTAGAATAAAAAGTGTTTCACGGAGGTTGTTTGTCCTTGGGACAATGAGCCTATCCCCGACATACCATAGGCCATCCTGGAAGACAAGGTCAGGCCAACTGACAGCAGCTGCAGGTAAGGTTTTACACCATGCATCTTCTGCATATCTGGCCCTGACAGAATTCAAGAAGGATTTATCCACCATAATTTGCAATGTGGTGCAAATTGGCCATGCTAATCTGATGCGTGAAGACAGGTGAGTTGCTGATTCCCATGGGCCACAGTTAAGGTAAAATAACACTAGCCAATGCAGTGCTATTATCATCATCATCACAGAAGGTATACAGATGTCATGCAGCATTTTCTGCTGCTGTTAACAAAAAAGTAGAGCCCAACAAGTTGACATGCCATTTTTTTAATGCACAGATAACAGCAAGAAGTTCTTTTTCGTGTACAGGGTAGTTCAATTCTGCATTTTTGAAAGTCATTGAATCAAAGGTGATGGGACATGCTGTCTCCCATGAAGGGCCAAACAATAAAACAGTGCCTGAGCATTTGTCACTAGTGTCTGTGGTGACGAATATTTTATAATCTGGCATTTTAGAGAAGTCGATAGTTGTTAGATGGTCACAGCTCATTATGATTTGCTTTATAGCATTGAACACTACTTGATATTTGGGCACCCATGACAGAATTTTTTTTTTGGAATCTTTTGTCCTAAGTTTGGTGAGTACACCTGTATGATCAGCAAGTGCTGGCAAAAATGCAGCAATGTAATGAACCAAGCCTAAAAATCCTCTGACTTCAGTTGCTGATTTAGGCATGGGCCAGTTCAGGATTCTATCAACTTTTTTTGTGTCAGCCTCAATACCTCGTGCACTGATGTGATGTCCCAAAAAATCGATTTCCATACAGAACAGGTGTGTCTTATCTGGATTGATGTATAGTTGTGCCACACATAGTGCTTGAGGTACAGCGCACATGTTGCATTCATGTTCGTCCAAGGAATCAGACCAAATAACAATGTCATCAAGGTAAATGTGGCAAAATTGACTGTTTAACTGTCTCAATGCTGCAGTGACATGGCATTGATGAATCACAGGTGCATTCTTCAGACCCATGGGCATCACTAACCATTCATAAAGTCCTAATGGTGTGTTGACAGCCATGAGATGGACATGGTTGGGATGCATGCAAGTTTGGAAAAAGCTGTTGGTCATATCAATAGTACCCCAAATTTTGCCTTTTGCACAGTCATTGAGAATGTCATCAATGCAGGGTAATGGATGACTATCCATTATTGTATTTTTGTTTAGTTGTCTGAAATCATTTACCCAGCGCAGTAGTACATCAGGGTTAGCCTTTGGAACAATAAAGGTGGGTGAGGCACATGGGAAGGAAGATGGATGAATATGGCCTGCATCCAGATGTTGTTGAATTAATATTTGCCATGCCTCTTTGTATTTTCATGGGGATGGGTATGAGCATGATTTGATAGTTTTTTCTGCATTTTTGATGTGTATTTTGGCCAGGACATCATTCAGAAGTTTGTAAGCATGCAGGATTGGTTCAAAAATTGATTTGTATTCTGCTTTTAAATTGATCTCTCATGTGTCCAGTTGTTCCTGTGTGATGAGAACATCTAGATGTTTACAGACAGCTCCAGCAACATCAAATTCTTTGACTTCTTCAGGCTTTAAATCTTTGGCTTTTATTCTGTCATGGCAGACCATCATCAATTCAGATAGCATTAACTTTTTATCCACCTTCATAATTTTAATCTGTTCATGCAGAAGTGGTTTGGGAGGGGCTGGAGGTATGATAATGGGAGGGTTTAATAAGTCATATGATTTAATTTTGTCTATGCAAGTGCATGCAGCATGATCGATTACAATGGAATTACATTCAAGCCATGGGAGGCCCAATATGATAGGGAGACAGAGTCCTGGAGTGATGATGGCTTTTACAAGGTGTGAAGTCCATGCAGAATCTAAAGACAATAGAGAAAGCTTCACATAATGGTCCAATTTGGTTTGTTTCTTCTCAGTGCTAAAGGCAACATTGACAGGTTCAGGTTGGTGCAAACAATACTTCTTCAGGCCAAGTTGATCTACAAGCTCAGGATGGATAAGGACAAGGTATGTGCCATTGTCTAATAGTGCATGAGTCTTTACCAGAAAATCACCCATCAGACTGTGAATTTGACAGTTCCATATCAGATGTTTGCCATGATGTGGCATGTGACTCACCTCATGGCATGATACATCCCAGTCTTCATCAGAATCTGAGGTATAATCATTGGAAGAGTGAGGGAGAATAGCCACTGTGGCAGAGATATCCTCATCAGAGTCAACATTCTCAATAGATGCAGAAGTGGCAGCAACAGGCTTAGCTGCTGGCTTAGAGACAGCCTTGGCTTTCTTTGCTGCAAGGACATCTGCCATAGTCAATGTCTTATAGCCTTTGCCAAGAGGGAAACTGTTAGGACAATTTTGCGAATGATGATCCATGTAGAAACAGTGGCATTTGGTACATCCATCATGTTCATTTAAGAGTGTGCATTCGGTGTCAGTGAGGGGAGGAAGTTTGACAAAAGAAGAGGTGGTAGTTGAGTTGGAGGACACAGAGGTTGATTGAGAAGAGTTCCTGTGACAAGATGGACTGTGCAAGGTGTCTGTCTTGGTGTTCTGATGTTTTGCCTGACAGTCCAGCATTTCTTCAATAAGTTCATGGTGTCTTTTTGTTTCTACAGCATTTGCTTCGTCAATCAGATGCACAGAAGCGATCCAAGTTTTTAGGACTTTGTCCTTACATGCCTTGTTATGTTTGAGATGTGCACGTAGCTGATCAAAAGTGTATCAAATGATGGTGGCATATCATTAGCCAGTGGATGACTGTAGGCTCAAGACAACTGTTTTCTTAGTAAAAAATGCAGTAAATAGGTGGTTAGCAGATGTGCATGGATACTTATGTGATCTCATCATGCTATTTCACCTGCACTGTGATTTAGTGCTACCTGTTGCATGTACCTATTATCCAGCCAAAATCTATGGATAAAGTTTCATCTGATCTTATCAGGGAACAGATCACAGACATGCCATCAGCGGAGTCTAGTCTACATCAATGTGCTGAGGGTAGTGGAAATGCCTCAGAAACACATTTTTCAACCATTTTTCATGATTTTACAAAGGGGGTGATTCACAGTAGCCATTTTTCACTCATTTTTCACTTCATTTTTTTCTCATTTTTACTGTGAGAGTTTTTTCTTTGGTGGTAAAAATGAGAGAAAAATGGATTCAAAAATAACTCAAAAATGGCTGAAAAACACTGCCATGAGCACCCCTACAACAAATCTATGACCAAAATTACTCTAACCTCCCTTAGCAGCACAAGCAGCCATAATGGAATCAGCTGCTTCATCTTCATCAAACTCACCTGCCACATCTTCACACATCCACTCCCACCTGTGATCCCCTTCACATTCTAATCAGTCGTGGTCTCATTCCCCTAAATGACATTAGTTTCTCTATCAGTCTTATGAAATTGATGCAAGAATACCAGTGCCATCCAATGGTGTTGGCAAAAAGTCCACTAAGTGATGCTCCTACAACAGTTCCAGATGTCCAAACCATATTCAAGACACCTAATCAAATTCAGAAGTGATAGGGCCTTGTAGGAGAATATCCCCAATCTTGCCAAATCCCCCGAGAATGAAGGGGGATGACGTTGGACATGATGATACTAACAATTCTGAATAGAGGGAAGAATGAAGATTTGCTTTGACTACAGATATGATGACTCACATTTGCATTCCCCCACTGCCTATCCCAGTGAATGCTCTGTAGATGATAAGTTCATTCATGTTCCATGATAGGCCGCACAGCAAACATCTGATGGAAAAGATTGAATAAGAAAACAGTAAACAGCTCTTGTGCCTGAAGATATTGCTCAACTTTCCATAGAGAGGCCTGGAGATATTGAGAAAGTTTTAGTAATGCTTTCAATGGAGGAAAAGGGCATACTGGAAACTTGTCAGTGTTAATAGGTATGCTGTAGCAATCCAACGAGTGTTTTGAAGCTTGTTCATTCACTGCCAACAGCAGCTGCAGCTGAAATATGCTCATTTTCAACAATGGTTGATCTCCTGTTCAGTGACTACTCACATGAAATGACAATGGTCCCATCCATGGCACAAAGAAAGATACCAACAGCCATTGGTAGAACCTGAGACAACCTCAGAAAAGTTGAGATGAAAATGCACAAGGGTAATGGACAAATGCCATATATGACCCTTTCACTGGCTCCACCAGTTCAACCTGCTGTTCAGGTGAACACTGCAGAGTGAGATGTGAGGAGATCGAGGGCAGGAGAAGCTTACCTTGCCCATTGTTGCCCACTCCTATTCTACCGAGCTCATCCATCTTTCATTCTTGTTCGTGCTCTTCTGGAAAATGTGTTACCAACTGATGTTGCTGGCCACCAATCACAAGTGGGGCCAGTGCAAGGATGAGGTGAGTGGCACTGCAAAAGACAAGTGCAAGGTCAACTGTAACTGGGTGGTGCAAAGGTGGGAGCATGAATGTACATGTTGAAATCAACTGTTGACTGTTGTTGCAATGTTGATAAACATGTCCATCACATGGGCCTCATTATTTCTGAGTTTCATGCTCATCCAACCGCTATTGTTGTTCATCACTTCAAAAATGGCCCTAACTGCAAACGACGACCAGTAACAGCAGAAGACATACAAGATCCCACTAAATATGACTCTGACTGGTGTCAGAGCTTTTCACCTACCAGTAAGTACATCACGACCTCTCTCATAATGCATGTAGAAGCAGCTTACCAAGTTTCCTATTCTCCATCTTCTCCTCATCACTACTTCAAACAACTACCATCCTCTGAAATGCAATTCACACAAACTAACAAACACTCACTCCCATCACCTTCTACATCTCCCCAACCCTGACTCCACCTCGAATGTGCACCTGCACCCCAATCAATACCTCTTCCCACTCACTGTCTCCCCTGCTGCTAGGTAGCATCGACGAGGACCCAGAATACAACTTTGGGTTCAGCCTCGACCTTGGTTCCAAATCCCCTGCATCAGCAAGTACCCCTGATTTTGTCTCTTCATCTGATGTGCTGAGAGAATGGGCAGGGGCAACAACCGTGGTTCCTCGTGTACCAGTGCAACGTTGCTCATGGCAGTCAAGCTCGTTCTCAAGGGATCAGATCAAGAAGGTAAGGACAGCGTGTTGTGGCAAAATGTTTTGTTTTGAACATCTAAATGATGTGTGTACTCTGACATAATTCAATTCAGTGCCACTCATCATCGTCATATATATAGTGGCTAAACAGCCTAAACAGTACTCACTACAAAGTACCCTGTTCACTCAAGAACAACACCATATCCCATGTCTCACCCACTGACAAGAACCTCTTTCGCCGCTTCTCCTTGTCAAATGAAATGATTGCATGTGATTCTACAATGACATCTGTATTGTACCGTACATAGTAATTGATTGGATCTAATTTGTTAAACCATTGGTCAGTGGTTACCACCAGTAGACATCACTAGAAAATGACTGGAAAAACAACTAGAATAAGTAACACTTACACTAGCTGTGCTAGAACATACTAGGAGAAAAATATATTCTAGTACTAGCATTTCTAGAACCCCTAGTAGTTTCTAGTGCTTCTACCTCCTCTAGACAAGATGTCATCTTGCTGATGGGGGATGATCTTTGGCAATGTACTGGAATTCAGCACCCTGACAGGACGTTGGAAAAAATATGGATGGGATTAGGGTTTGTTCCAAGGGGGTACCAGGAATTCAGGCTGTGACCCGAGGTAGGGGGGGGGCAGGTTCATGAGGCCTTAAAAAAAAAATTCCAGGAGGTCATGTTTCATGCATTTTGGTGTACCCTAAGACAGGATTGAGTCATCTTGAGTAAATTGAATGACTGCTGGCATTTTGACACTGTCTAAACATGATTCTGGGGCCAATCCTGCTTCCTATTTGAGTTTACTGGTCAATTTGCAGCCAAAATTGGCTGAAATGGTTAAGAGTTCAGACAGAGATATTTTCTTGCCACCTGACACATGAAACTGATGACTTTAATACACTTGAATGAACACAGATATTGCAAATATGTTATCCCTGCTTTGGCCACTCTGTCTGAGTCCATTATTTAAACAAACTTGGTTCAGTGCCAGCAGGTCTTATCTGAACCAATTTGTTGCTTATAGCCTGCTTGAACATTTAATTATAGTAACAAATTGTGTATTAAAATATTTTAGATCCATTTGAAAGCTGGAAAAGGTTTACGGCCCACCAGGAGCACAGCCATAAATTTCTTCAAAAGAAGGGTGAGAAAAACATACCATTTTTGGATGGAAACATACCTTGTTTGGAAGGCAGGAGGGGGGGGGTAGCAAGGGCCTTAATGAAAAAAATCGACCCTGGGTAGTTTTTAAATTCTTGGGACCCCCTTGGTTTGTTCAGTCCAAGGTTGATGCATCCCTGTCAAAATAAGATCTACAATGAAAATTCAAATGAAAACACAAAGCAGAACAGGAACACACCTGCAAAGCTGAGTTTACATGGTGTACCATCTTGATGCCTATGAAGGGGGATGTGTGGTCATACCCATGTTTAACATAGGCATTACATCTTGGGCACAGGACTTCATGAGTGCCCTTCAGCACAATGCCTAGCTCAAGTAGCAAGGAGGACATGTTGTAGTTTTTCCAATGATGTGTCTGGAGAGCATCAGTAATTAGGCATTTTGGTTTCCAGGGATTTCTCAACCAAGAAAACCAGAAAAAACCAGAAAAAACCAAAAAAAAACCCTGAAATGTGGCAACATGGAAACCTGCCTGCAGGGTCATGCCAGGTTAAGCCTAGTGAAGTCAACCCTGACTTGACCCTTTACTATTTATAGTATATATTCCCATTCTAGGTTTCCCAAGTTTCCAGAAACCAGAAAACCTGTGAAAACCAGCGAAAACCGGAAACTAAATTTCCATATTGCTGATGAGGGTGGAAATGGAAATGATAAGAATGATGCCATCAATGAGGTGCCATATTGCCGCATTTCCTTATTTTGGGGGGTAGGTGGGGGGTACCCTTGCCATCATATAGTCTCAGTAATCCATCCTCTTTTGGTCTCCTTCCCATTTTGGGCCCCGTCCGTTCAGAGTCTGGGAAGCTTGCAATGGCATCAAGGGACCTTTGTCTTTGTCGATTTCTCGGAGGTTAGGTAAGCGTTATGTCAGCTTTCAATGCCCTTCGGAATGCATCCTTATCATCGCGTCCTCATAATTCGCGTCCATCCCTCACGTCACCCTCATCCTATACCTTCATAAACCTATAGCTCTGTTACCTTTCATGTCTAATCAATCAGATCCACCCTTAATGCACTATACCTTGTTTGGTTTTGATGAATCCACTGATGTAGAAGAGTCAGATGCACAATTTATCTCAAGGCACTCAGTTCACAAACCTTCCTGATTTTTTGGAAGATGATTATGACTCCGATTATATATCTGACCCTCAAACACCTGTTCGAAGAGCTCCAGCCCTCAGTGACATACAAAAAACTCACATGACTTTGGATTTCATGCAGAATTTCAACTGATTCTCTTTTCATAAATTTGCAGAAACCTTTCTCTCCTCTGAAGATGGAAGCATCATGAATTCATCCAGCATGTTTCTGACGGGCAACAGTGTTCTTTCCATGATGGAACTTTTGTGGCAGAGGTGTGGAGGTCTTGGGAATCACAAGTTGATGGAATGGGTGGTAAAGAAGGCAGCTTCAGCTTGCGACAAGGAAGCCAGCTGGCTTTCTGACCATGCAGCTGAATAGTGATGTGCAAGGGTTTGCAAACCCTTAGGGGTACAAGGGTAGGGGTAAGGAGGGTAAGGGTACAGGTCAGGATTTTCTGACCCTCAAAAAACCCCAACCCTTGTCAAGGGTTGGGGTTTTTGTG
>Ga0307507_10006273_pt1 | contig 18422 bp, 4 predicted proteins | sample 7_EM_MG_FD_207223 | JGI IMG/M metagenome (GOLD analysis project Ga0307507, IMG submission 207223) | Populus trichocarpa ectomycorrhiza microbial communities from riparian zone in the Pacific Northwest, United States - 7_EM | ecosystem: Host-associated > Plants > Roots > Unclassified | place... | reverse complement strand
GCTGCGTGTCAAAAAAACACGACATAGGCTAGTCGGTCGAGTTGCCAAATGACCTCAACTGCGCGCCAATTGCGTCAACCACCAACCATTGAGGCCATTGAAAGGGTACTATATTTTGCCGATGTATTCTGCTAGCTATATTAGTTCATTATAGCTAACAGTTGCTCCCCTATAATTCTAGATACTAGACGCGTCTAATAGGCTTTATATTTTATTAGATGTCTTCTTAATAGAGGTATTTCCGCTTTATAGTATAGTATTCGCCCGTCTTTATTATAAAGGGCTATTGCTAGGCATGGTTCTAGCGGTTACGCGTAAGTGCAAACCACCGTCATTTAACATGTGCCTCCCCTGCGATGCATATATCTTAGGGGGATTCTCTAGGTGTTTTTTAGGGATCTTTTGGTTGGTTTTAGTCTTTTGGGCTAGGTATAGCAAGAGCTCCTTCCTTTTCTAAGGTTGATAGTTATATAATATATAAGATATTAAGGAACTTTAACTAGTAGTTAAAGTTATCTAATTAGTTAGATTTGCCTTACCAAGACCTACTATAAAGATATTAGTTCTACTTACCACCTTAACTAAACTAATAGCAATTTTCTATTTTAGGGATAGAAAATCCTAATTAGTCTATTTAATAATTAGAACTGGTAGAATGCTATACTACTACTACCACTAACGCAAATATATAAAAACGCAATAAGTAATAAGTCTCAACTAAAATTAAATTATTTGGACCTTTGGCTAAAGGGGGAGTACTATAATAGGACTAGCCCAGTTATAGTAGGAATATCTTAGTAAAACACTTAATAGATAAATTCCGACGCTTTAATTAATTTAATTAAATTCTACTAAAATCTGTTAAAGACCGCGTGCATATATGCGCACATATTAACCACTAAAAACCCTAACTGTTTAATTATAAGATTTTTTTGTTATTCCTTTCTCTTCTTTATATAACGTCTTATACTTTACAAGAGCTATATACCCTTAGATTTAGATAGAATTTATATTGTTCCTTTAAATCTTCCCTAAAGCCTCTTTGCGCCCTTATAAAGGGCTTACTTATACTTACTAAATAAGTACAAGGAGGAGCTAATTTCGCTACTGCCTTACCTATATTTTAAGAGTAAGATTAGTAACATAGAGAGGAGAAACTGTGGAGTATTTGTTACCTATAATTATAATATAGTAATTTAATACCCAAAGAATTTGCCTTTTACTAAAACTCTTATTAGTATAAGCCTCCGGCTTTATAATCTTTAGCGACTTTAAGTCTTTCCTATTTATAAGAGAGAGCTATATTATTAAGAGCAAGGCGTTTATATTAAGCTCTAATCAATTAAGGCTAAAATCAATACTTAGTATATAGGCATCTATAATATCAGGTTTAATATAATAGAAGTTAAAGTTACAGCTTAGTAGTAGAAGATTAATACTTAGCTTATAGCATAGGCGAAGTATACTAATAAAATTAGCGCAATTAAGGCTCTCACCGTCAACCTTTTAATTATATATACTCCAGCTAGAAATTAACTAGTAACCTCTTATTCTAGAGTTAGTTCTTATCTATTAATGCTTAATTAACTCTAAGGTAAAGTTTTGACGCCCTTATAGATTTTAGAGCTAAACTTAACGCCTTATATACCTCCTACCAGTACTACTACGGATTTAATAGAATTATAGGTTAAGCTTACTAGATATTAGCGTTATAAAAAGCGCTGCCTAAATATTAATTGGTATTACATACTTGGCTAAGTAGACGTTAAATTAATAGATAAGAACTTAAGAGAATAGGTTACTGGCATCTAGTACGGTATTACAAATATTCAGAATCCACCTTATAAGCTTATTGCTTGGCTTGCTAAGAGAGCAGTAAAAGGAGGGAATAGTAGTAAAAGAGTATATTAATTAGCCTCCAACGAGAGCTCTACTACTAATACTCTAGGCGTTATTAATTACTTTTATATTAGCTTTATAAGCCTAGTACCAGATTAGTAAATAAATTAGTAAACTCCTATACTAGTAAGCTAACTAACGTTATTATCCTTACCTATATTACTAATACGCCGCCTATAAGGTATTAACTGCGTAAAGAATTTAGAGGAGTTCTTTATATATTAGAAGCAGAGCATAGCTAGTAATCTTAACTAGGAGGCTAACTTTAAGGCAGTATATAAAGTTATCTATAATCTAAGATAGAACTTAAAGCTCCTATATAATAAATCTAATAGCGCTAATTCTATTAAGGGTCTTATAAAGGCTAGAGTTAAATTAGGTATCATAAGGCGGCTATAGAAGGATTTTTAAAAAAAAATAGGCAAATATGCGTTATACTTAGCTTAAAGGAAGTTTTTAAGATATAGATAATTAGCAAAATATAGGGTGTCTTTACCACTACTAGTGCCTCTATAATGGTAAAGACACCCTATATATATAAGATTAAAGCCTCTTAGTATATTTATAAGTGTTAAGTATAATTAAGAACGCCACTAAAAATCGATCTTCTCTTATATTAAAAATCAATCTATCCTTATACTAAAAACCTTAATAACTATACCCACTATACTGGAAATATCCTCTTACACTCTCGCTCTTACTACTAACCTTATCTACACACCAATAAAAGAAGGCTTTAAAGCTATACTTAAAGCTTTTAGGGTGCTCTACCTAAGAAAACCACTCCCGCTAAATAAAAGCTTTTAGCTCTCCAAAGAACTCTTTAATTAGATTTAAATTAAGTAAGTATATAGGCAAATATATAAGCTTAACGCTAAAGGCGTTAAATAAAGCCTATATCCTCTCTAAGTAATAAAAGCTAGCGTTATCTATAACTACTACTAATCGCTTAGCAGGAAAGCGATTATACTATAGTAGAAGAGTATTTACCACCTAGAACTCAAAGCCTTTGCCATTTATTAAGCCTTATCTCACCCCAATTATATAGTGTATATAGTACTAGTATAACACTAAAGGGAGCCTAACCAGTCTTCCGTACGCCCATCTTTAAATCTATACCTAACTTATTTATAAACACCGGTTAATTGGTAGTATACTATAATATAATAGCAAAATATATATTGCGATTATAAGAGCTGCGCTTAAGAGCTACCTAGCGACACTACTTTATATAAGTTTCTCTTTAAGCTCTATAACGAGATAATTAGCTTACCTGCTTCCTTATCCAGCTAGCTAAATAGAGCTCTTAAAATATTATATAGCGGCTCACTATAATATTAAATATATCATAAAGTAACCACTGCAACTCATTACTAAAGAGAGTTGGCTTTTCCTCCAACCGCATTAATATTACTATAATTATCCAATTGCTTAATAAAATCTAGCCATCCTTACTATTTAAAGGCGCCTAAGTCAATCTAAATACCTACAAGTTCCTCCTAATTAAGGCAATTAAGCAAATTATACAACTAGCGGTAGAGGTATACTCTACTTAAGAGTCAAGTTACTCCAAGTCAAAAAAGATTCTTAATTAGGGCGTGCTAATATAGGCCCATTTACGGAGCCATATTGCGAATATAGTACGGGTAAAAACCTCACAATATTTAACAAAGATCACAACACTGCGGAGAAAGGCCAATCGTAAATAGCTTCGTCCAAAGCTTTAAGTCGGTAAGAGGCAAGGTTCTTACAGCCAAGCATAGGCGTTCGCTACAATTACTATATACAGTTGGTGGCAATCAAGCGAGATTGGATGCTCATACAGTCAAAACTGGTTAGTACGATACGACTTGTACGGCCAGCCGTATCGTTATACCAGAGGTATCGTTGTATTTAGTATTTGTATGTTAAATACACCCAAATTCAAAATTAGGTAATGATATTATATATCTACTAAGCCAACGAGGAGATGGAGCGATCAGCTATACCGAAAAAGTCGTGCTCGACGTCTGTTTGATATTGTAATTTCGTCGCCCTCGAATTCGACGTTTTGTGCCTTATAAGGCTTGTAATTAAGTATCTCTCGCCGTTTTCCTATTATTCCTTATATAGACGAAGCTTTTATAAGGCCTGTAAGGCCTTATTAGGCTTAATTTAAGGCTGTTTAGATTTATCCTTATCTATTTCTGCATTATAATCGGGCCCTATATAAGGTGTAGTTGTTTAAAGTAGTAGGTATAGATTTTTTTGGCGCTTATAATCAGAAATACTATAACAGCGACGCCTTTTAGGATTTTAATGTCTTACCATATAAATAAGGTAGAATTAAATATGGAGAGTAAGATCTAAAGGTGGTTTTAATAAATTTAATTATTATGGGATAGATTTTTATCACGGGACATCTCCATGACACCTTATACACGTCCACCTGTTTCCACAGACGCAGCAAGAAGAGACTGACCGCGAAACGGCAATCTGATGGCAATCTGCCGGCAATCTACAGCAATCTAACGGCAATCTGCCGCATTCTGCTATATTCTGCCAAGTCCACTAAATTCTACTAAGTTCTGCCAGGACCACTCCTTAAATCCTATTCTGCTCTATATATATATTAACCAAGCAACTAAACTAATAATATATATCCGTTTCCTTAACTTCTCTCCTTACGCAATATCTTAACTTTATTATATAGTTTATGTATATAGCTTAATAATATCTACTTCACTATATATTATTACCACTTATACTTACTCTATAATACTATATTATGTTAACTTTATATACTACCCTCTAAAATACAGAACAACCCTAAAGCCCCTATAATAGCCGCTAGTATTATATCTATACTCTAAGAATAATTGGCAAAGATATAGAAGTCCTTTATAAACGCCCTTATATAGAACTAAGCCACTTTAACTTAACAATAAGCTAAATAAGAAGTATAATACCTGTAAATAATTAAGGACCTTTAAGAAGAAGTCCGCACCCTTAAGATGCCTACACTAGGTCCCTAAGACTAAACGCCTTCTCTAGAGATAAACACGTGGGATAAGAGTTTTAAACCTATAGTAGCTATTTACCCCAAACTAACTACCGCACCGTAATAATCTAAACAACTACTAGACCCCCTAATCTTTACTAGTAAATAATAAGAACTCTAATTATTCCTAAGCCAGCTTAAAAATAAGCTAACTAGTAATATTAACCGCTACCTAACTAAAGCTAACTAACTCTACTACGCCCTAAGTTAACTAGAAGGAGATATAGCTAACCTTATTAAACCCCTTTAACCAAACTTAGTATAAAGTCTAGTTATACTTTTTAAAGCTATATATAGTAACCTAAACTGCCAAGCTACCACTTAGAGAAAGATAAACTATATAACTTAAGAAACAAAAAGCTTCCTAGTATACTTCTCTAAATTTAACCGTTACGTAAAGGAAACAGGCTAGAATAACTCCATACTGGTTAACAGCCTTATTAAGTCCCTAAGTCCTAAACTAAAAACCTCCCTAATAGGTATAGACTTACTAGGAGCCCTTAACGCCTATACAAACGTTATTAATAAATGGTATAATAATATACTACGCCTAATACTAAAGTCTATTCCTTAATATAATATAATAGCTCCATAAACGTTTACTAAGTTATTATCTTAGCCTAAGCACCCTAACGCCATAGATATTAACATAGGGACCCTAGGGTACGCTCTACTAGGGTCCCCTAAATAAGAATAACGCATTAAAATAGGCCTTTGCTTTAAATGCGGAAGTAAGGATTATATCTTAAAATACTACTCCGTCCCTATACCCTAATACAACTTATAAACAGCCAACACTAACAACCGTTTACTGTATTAATCCTCTAGTTACCGTCCCTAATTTTTACCTAGTTCCAGCCCCGTATTTAGTAAGCACTATTTATAAGGATAAAGTTACAACTAATATTCTATAGGAACCACTTCCTACTTACTACTAAAAGGTATGTCTTAGAGTTAAGTCGCTCTCTAGGACAGCTATATCACAGAATCTCGTTAAATGTATTAGATGTTATAAATCCTAACTCTTAGGATTATAGTATAACTGTTAACTGCTATCTTTAGCAGAAAGGTTAATAGGCTAACGCTTAAGTCCTAATTAATATAGGAGCTAGCGGTATAGAATTTATTAATAAGATCTTTGTGTAAGATAATAGGATTACCCTAACACCCCTTAACTGGTATATTAACGTATTTGGATTTAATAGTAAACGCACTATCTTGGGCCGTATTACTTATATAGCGGCCCTAAAACTCCAATACCTAAACTATAAAGAATTAATTAAACTCTTTATGACTACCCTGGGTTACCTAATAATCCTTAAATAACCCTAGATAAAGCTATATAAGGTAACCATTAATTAGGATAACCTTAAGCTTCTATTTACCGCCTCCTATTGTAAGCAGAAGTGCCTTACTACTTACTACTTAGACTCTAAACCAAAATCTAAAAAATCTACCAGGATTTACTAGTCTAAGATTTCTACTAACGTCTACCCTATACCTAAAAAGTCCATCTAATTCTACCTACTTAAGAATTCCACTAAATTCCACTAACATAAGATTTCCACCAACGTCTACTAAGAACCTAAAAATAATACACAACTATATAAACTAACTCTAACTGCTGTACCCCAAACTAAGCAGAAGCTTAAGCTTAATATATAAAAGTACCAGAAGAACTGGTATTCTACTATAAAAAGGATACTTAAAGAACCCGAACCTAAATCTAATACTAACTCTGTACCTAATACCAAACCTAAACCTAAATAAAAAACTATATAAAAAACTAAGGACGATCTAAGCTCGCTTAACACCTTAAATATCTATATAATTAGAGCTACCCTATTAGCACAACTTGCTAGAAAACCTAAATATACAATCTTCGCCGTTATAATAGCCGATATTAAAAAGGCCCTAGTACTAAAGAAGCACACTAACCCTGCCATAAAAGTACTAGTATACCACTATAAGTACCTAGAGGTATTCTTATAAAAGAAAGCTAATAAGTTAGCAGAGTACCAACTATATAACTATAAGATTATACTTAAAGAAGGAAAATAGCTAGGATTTGGACCACTATATAGAATGTCCTAAAATGAACTCTAAGTGCTGTGGAAGTACTTAGACGAATACCTTAGTAAAGGATTTATTAGAGCAAGCTCTTCGCCCATAGCTGCATCTATAATCTTTATTAAGAAACCTGGCGGCGGTCTACGCTTTTATATAGACTACTAAGCTCTTAACGCTATTACTATTAAGAATTAGTACCCGCTCCTATTAATTTAAGAGATATTAAATTAATTAAGTAAGGCTTGTTACTATATAAAACTTAACCTTATTTACGTATTTAACCGCCTCCGTATTGCAAAAGGAGATAAATAGCTTACCGCATTCTGTACTAGATACGGACTATTTAAATACTTAGTAACGCTGTTTAGCCTTATAAATGCCCTAAGTTTATTCTAACACTTTATAAATAATACCCTATAACCCTACCTGGACGTTTTTTGTACTGCTTATATTAACGACATCCTAGTATATAGTAATAACCTAGCTAAATATAAGAAACACGTTAACCTTATCCTAGAAGCCCTATATAGAGCTAGCCTATAATTAGATATAGATAAATATAAGTTCCATAAAATGGAAGTCCTATACCTTAGACCCATTATTTTTATAGACAGCATATAAATAGACCTAAAGAAGATTAAAGTAATTATAAACTAGCAAGAACCTAAGAACGTTAAGGACGTAAGAGCCTTTATAGGATTTGCTAACTTCTACTAATGGTTTATTAACAACTTCTCTATCCTAGTTTCACCCCTTATAGCTCTAACTTAAAAGAATAAAGCCTTTATTTTTAACAAGGAATATAAAAAGGCCTTTACCTACCTAAAAGTTATATTTACTACTATACCTATACTCTAACACTTTAACCTAAACTAAAAGAGTGTTATAAAAGCTAACTTATCTAACTACGTTACTAGAGGTATTCTATTCCAGTATAATAAGAAAGGAGTACTATACTCTATAGCATACTTCTTAAAATAACTAAGTCTAGCTAAATATAACTACGAGATCTATAATAAGGAATTATTGGCCATTATTAGATATTTTAAATAATGGCAACCTAAACAAGAAGGCGCCGGATTTCTAATTAAGGTCCTTAGTAACTATAAGAATCTATAGTACTTTACGACTATAAAATAGCTAAGTTATTATTAGGCCTACTAGTTAAAATATCTGTCTTGTTTCCAATTCTTAATTATATACTACTTAGGCATTTAAGGTTAGAAACCTAATGCCCTAACCTAATGTTTATAAAACATGCCAGTACAAGAAGAAGTATATACTTACCACAATTAAACCCTCCTATTAAAGATGTTATAATACACGTCCTTAAAATAACTAATTAATTAATTAAACAGATAATAGTTAACGAATACCTAAATAACGAGTTTATCTAAGAGACATTTAAGCTAATTTAAGATGGCGTTAGACGCTTTAAAAAGATCTCTCTAAGTAAATATAAAGCTTATAGAGACCGCTTATACTACTAGAACCGCCTAGTTATACCTAACTACGACAAATTTAAGCTTAAGCTTCTTAAACACATATATAACCTACTAGTAGCCGGCTACCTAGGCCGTAGAAAAACCCCAGAACTACTCTAATAGGAGTACTACTAGCTAAATATGCATAATATAATATAAAGGTATGTCTCTAGCTGCTATACCTGCTAATAAGCTAAAGCTTTGCATAAGATGTATAACGGCTTTCTAAAGCTACTGCCTATTCTGGATTAAAGATAGAAGGATATCTTAATTAACTTTATTATTAAGCTCCCTATAAGTAAAGGCTGTATAAATATTATAGTAGTTATAGACCAACTATCTAAGATAAGACATTTAATCGCCTACCCTAATATGTTAATACCTACTGTTGCCCAACTATTCCTAAATTATATATAGAAACTCCACGGACTCCCTAAAACAATTATCTCTAATAAAGATAGCTAGTTTGTCTCTGTATTCTAGAAAGAACTAATTACCTAACTCTATATTAAAGCACTATTGTCTACAGCATACTACCTAGAAATAGATAGTTAAATAGAACGTACAAATACTATAATAGAATAATATATTTGGATATATACGTTATATTTATAAGATAACTGGATAGACTGGCTTATATTTGCTAAGTTCACTATAAATAACTCCATCTTAGAAACTATAAAGGTCTCCCTATTTTTAGCTAACTACAGCTAGTATCTGCAAATAGGTTTTAAACCCTTTAGTAATGTTCCTTACCTAGCTTATTAGGCCTTATAAGTTATAGAAGTAAATAAATTTATAAAGAAGATAGAAGAACTATAAGAGTTCCTTACTAATAAAATAATATAGGCCTAATCTGTCTATAAAGCCGCAGCAAATAAGAACCAAACCCTAGTCCTAGCTTACTAAATTGGTGACTTTGTCTGGCTAGATATAAGAAATCTAAATATAAAACAACTTACTAAGAAACTTAATTAGAAGAACGCTGGCCCTTATAAGGTTTAAAAGGTTGTCTTTCCTTATGCCTAATAACTAAAGCTTCCTAATACAGTTAAAATCCACCCTATATTTTATACGTTAGTCCTCTACCCTGCCGCCCTTATATTAGACGCCCTACCTAAATAGATCTAAGACCCTCCCCCACTAGTTAAAGTAGATAGTAAGGATAAGTACCTTGTTAAAAGAGTTAATAATATTAAGTATAATAAACAGAAACGTAAATATATATACCTTATAAAATAGAGAGGCTTTACTAAGCCCTTGTGGGAACCTATTAACTCTATAGGACTTATATAAGCCGCAGAAGACTTTTATAAACTTTACCTAGAACTACTACAGCCCTATCTTACAGAAGCTTAAGTTTAAAGAGGGGGTACTATTATGGGATACCTTCGTAACACCTTATATATATCCACCTATTTCCACTAATGTAGTAAGAAGAGACCGACTGCGAAACGGCAATCTAGTGGCAATCTGGTGGCAATCTATAGCAATCTAACGGCAATCTACCGCATTCTGCTATATTCTGCCAAGTCTACTAAATTCTGCTAAGTTCTGTTAGGACCGCTCCTTAAATCCTATTCTGCTCTATATATATATTAACTAAGCAACTAAACTAATAATATATACCCTTTCTTCCCGTTTCCTTAACTTCTCTCCTTACGCAACGTCTTAACTTTATTACACAGTTCACGTATATAGCTTAATAATATCTACTTCGCTATATATTATCACCGCTTGTACTCGCTCCATGACAATTTTAATGGCTGAGGAAAGCCCAAATCTACTTAATAAAATACTGGCTATACCGATTTTGATGTAGAGAACTTAACGATATTGTAAAAAGTTAGATTATCGTAAAATACACCAAAAAAAATTTAATTAAGGCTTGTAGATCGTAATATAGAGTATATCGTTGTAACCAGATATCGTACTAAAGAGTTTTGACTGTAGCGAATTTGAAATCTCGCAGCGCTCGCTAAAGGGGGGGGGGGGGGGTGAAGCTGGTCGTGCACATCGCTGTACACCACCCAGGCGCATCTCGTTATAAGTGCTTACTAGCGCTGCCAATCGTTTGGAGAACACCGCCTGTTTTACTAGGTAAAATGGGGTTAATCTCCGACAGATTAGCACGCTTAAAAAAACGCCCAATATCAAAATTAAATAAAGCTTTTCAAATCAAACAAATATACGGGATTCTGCCTATATACTAATTTCTATAGCATAGCAACTAAACAAGTGTCCTATTCCTTTAAGCTCTCACCTAAATCTACTATTTAGTTATACCACCTCCAACTTTAATTACATCGCGTACGCGTTGCCTTATAGATACAATAAGGCGATATAAATCTTTTGTATTAATCTTGTCCTACTCGCTTACCTAATTACCTACTCTCTACTATTTTGTATACAACCTCTTAAAGAGGCGTATAAGACTTCCTTTATAAGGGAAGCGCGTTATGATCGCGAATATTGTTTAGTAATATAAAATTAAAAAGAGCCTCGTTACGACTCTACCGGGTAGGCACCTAATCGTTAAGTAATACTTTAGCCTTATTTCCTTAAGCTCTACAATCACGAGGTGAGGTTGTTCGGATATTTCCATTTGATATCGACGATCAATCTATATACGGCTAGTGGAAGGCTTGATCGACACGCACTTACAACGAGATGCGCCGAGGTGGTGTAGAGGTCTGACAGGCTGTATCCCTTGCACGGATAGATACGTCCTATAGAATGTGCACCGTGCGCACCAATTAAAGAGGTGCATGCATAGGTGGCAAGTCGTTCTGCCAAACCAAAAACCCTTAAAAGTTTTGATATTCTCCGCGCACGGGCCACAAACTATAGCACCCTATCCGTGCAAGGGATAAAGATAAAGATAACGTCCCTATATATGCCGCGCATTATATTTAAGCTTTAAGCTCTAACAAGCGCAATAGTATATAAAGGCCTGGCCAGCCTTATAAAATACCCTAAAAACCGGTGTATAAAATCATATAATCTTCGTATAGGAGGTACAATAATTAGATAATGAAATAGGTAAATATAAGCGTAAATAAGTGTCAGGCGCCAAGCTCGCCGAGTGAGATTATATACAATGTTCTACGCGGCGCATCTGGCAATTGAGCCAAATACCCGCCTACCTTTGTGAGCTTGTTTGACGTAGAGCCTGTTGCCTCACAATAAGAGTTTAACTATAGGCCTATTATATTAAAAAGGCTTTAAATAAAGCTAAGTGCTATAAGTATAAGGCCTACTAAAAATCTTACTTTAATGAGGCTAATTTTACTAAAAGATAGGACTTTACTAGAATGTTAGAACTACTCGGAGGAGTTCGTGGACGGGCTAGTTGTAGCACGGGCCGAGTGTAAGATAAAACCCGAGGCCCGAGGCGTTCGCTACAATTACTATGTAAATTGAATGCGCTTAACGAATTTGAATTTTACTAGAAAGGGGGGAGGTAGAAGCTGGTCGTGCACAAGGCTATATGCCTAAAATTCAGGCACACGCCACGGATCCGCGTTATCAATAGACGAGCTCCCCAAACAAACAATTGGCTTCCTTGGACGGATATCTATACTCCGTATGAACTTGGTTTTATCATCGTTAGAGCTACGCAGCATCGGCACTATCAATATGCTCTTCCTAGTAATATGCGGGGATATCTCCATACCAGGTCACGACGTTCCCGTACAGCCAGCCTAAAGATAACTATCCCGAGGATAGCATTAACAGGGCACGAGGTAGAGGCATATAAGCACATGTCAATTTCCTTGCGCCCTGCGGACATGCTCTTTCGTATATTGTTCACAATTCGTTTTCCACCTATCCACAACACCAAGCAAAGCACTACAATATGCCCGGAGGCCTTCGTCCACCACTATCGGTGATTGAATCCTGGCCGCAACCAAACTATATTAATCCTGTACAGCGGGATTGGACGGTTCCTGTGATACTTATTGTGCTATTCTTTATCACCGTTTTAGTCTTTTGCGCCCGGTTATGGGCTCGACTCATCGTGACACATGATGCAGGATTCGATGATTTGCTCATAGTGCTGGCAATGGTTCGTTGGACGCTATCCCTAGGCACAAAAAGTCAAATCTGACCTTGACAGCTACCCTTGACCGGACTTAATCTGGCAATATGTCTTGGTGAGATACCTCGTGAATTAATAAGATAGATAGCGAGCTGACTACAATAAGGTGCGCGCATTTATGGATTTAAACTTCACGTATGGGACCAAACTCGTGAATCGGCCGTTCAGAGTCGCCAGGTGAGATGACGGTGGCAAGTCTCCTTACATGATTCGTGCTAATCTACGTTCAGATTGTCATGGCCATTGATCTCTTATACATACTCGGTACATGTTCTACAAAAGTTTCGATCCTCTGCTTCTATAGACGAATGACTGCCGGCTCCATCACAAAGACCTTCATTTACTGTACTTGGGGTAGTATTGCCTTTGTCGTTGCTTATGGAGTCACATCCGTCCCGCTTCTTCTCCTGACTTGTCGACCTATCTCGGCATTTTGGAATCTCGTAGACCCAATCTGGGCCTTAAGTCACAAGTTCACTTGCACGGATGAAGCGGCAGAAATCCTTGTCGCAGCGATGATCAGTATTCTTCAGGACATAATCGCACTCGCATTGCCTATAATGCTCGTTTGGAATCTTCAGCTTCCCAAGCGCCAAAAGGTGGCCGTTGTGGGAATATTTGGGGTCGGATTGCTGTAAGTACCTCTCCGCTGGTAAGCTTTTGCTCACGGCCGCTGATAAATAGGTCAATAACAGGACCTGCATTTCTAGCATAGTGCGTATATACTATGTCAGCCGTGTTTATTACTACACTTACGACATGACCTGGGTTGGTTTACTAGGCTTGGCATGGACTGCAGTAGAAGCCGATCTAGCTGTAGTATGCGCATCTGCCCCAGCATTAAAGGTCTTCTTCCGACGATACCTCAACATCTCTAGCCAGCGTAGTGGCCACAGCCCCGGATGCGTTCACAACATATCCAGCCGCCAAGGATACACTAGCGAGCCTTCCCAGTCTCCTATCGACCCGGATAAAATTACTTCTACATCATCTCATACTGCTGGTATCAAGATTTCTCATGGCATGAACGTTAAGATTTAGAGCAGAAACGAGATATCCGAATATGCCAGCTCCGAGCATAGCACTTGGGAGCTCACGTCTCCACAGGCAATTCATGGCAATCCTCATGCCCCTGCTTGGTCAGAGGCTCCACGGACAATATGCTTTGCTGAATTTGGGCAAAAAGAGACTAGAGATAATGACAATGGTACTGCCCGGGGCTGGCGGTAATCGAGATCCCACTGGATCCTCCTGAAGTATTCGCTTGACACCAGGCAATCTATTCGCGAGGGTCTTTTGCCGCAAACATTCAATCTCTTCGAGTGATGTGCAGTACAAGATTTATTCCTGAAGCAAAGAAGTCGTTCTTCAAGGCTCCAATGCCAAGATCTATAATTGTGTAGCCTGCTCCAAGGTCTAGCCCATCGGATTTTACTCTATGTCGAGTCTTGCACCCACCACGCACGACAAACCCACAAGAACCATCAGACAGCAGAACTGAAACTTGAAGTATCCTTCATCCTATTGCTAGGAATAGGTACAAGATTCAGCACAAATTTATATCAATCTCGAGAATTCAAGCACCACATCTGCACAATCCATTTCCAATCCCGAATCCAGTTTCATCTTCATATAAAAAAGGCTGACGCGTCGCTGTTGTATGTCCACGATTCTACGGTGATTGCTTTTGGGCCCTTTGGAAAAAAATAGCTGAAAGACCCCCGGTTTAAAATAGTAGTATAAATACAGAGACTTGCTCTCAATACAACCGAAAGACATCCTCCCACGTATTCTCCTTTCCGATACATTTTTAATCTCCTACAACCACACAGCAAAACCCCCCTCTGCCAACCCATTAGGCAAATACACTCCGAAATAGCCTCATGACAAAGCAATTCTAACGAAACATAGCTTTAGAAATATACTTACTTCAGCGGATATTTTACATGTCCAAGGTGCACATTCATCGTCCCTCATCCCTCACATCATTCTCAAAGCTCCAGTCCCCACCTAATCCATTCAGACGCCTCCCGCCTTCTAATCCTTACTCTAACATCTTTTGCCGGTTTCATCACACTCAAGGGAATGCGACGATCGTCCTTCTCCGGCAGCTCAATCACGCCACCATCCTCCATCGTAAGATCAAACGCGAGAAGCATCAGCGCCGTAAAGCCCACGATTTCGCTCTGAGCGAAATGCCGACCGGGGCAAATCACACCACCCCCGCCAAACGCCCTGTACGCAGCCGACGGAACATTCTTAGGCAGCTGCGTTGCCGTCTGCTCGCCTGCAGCCCCCGAGCCTGTAGAGAACTGCTCGGTGTTGTTCGAGGAGGTACTGATGAAGCGGCGCGGATTGAATGTCGCTGCGTCGGCGCCCCAGACCTTTTCGTCGACGTGGATGATGCCCGACGCGATTTGCACGATCGAGTTCTTTTTGAGGAGATATTTGTCCGCGATCAGTGTGTCTTCGAGCACGTAGCGAACGGAGGAGAGGTTGGCGATTGTACGGAGGGTCTCGCGGTATGTTGAGACGAGCAGAGGGCACGATGTTTTGAGGATGTTGACGCTGACGATTGCCTCTTGAGCTTTCCTGACGACGGCCTTTTCGGCTTCCTGTCGCAGCTCTGCGAGCAGTGCTGGCCGGCTAAATATGTTTGCTAGCAGCCAAAATGTTGTTGGGACGGCGTTTCCTACAATCCCGAAGAGCATGATCAGCTCTGCGTTCCCGGCCATCTTTGTTGTCAAACCGTGTTTCAAGTTGATGGAGACACGCTGTTGGATTAGCGTCGAGGCTTTCTTATACCGTTCGGTTTCTACGAACTCTTGGAGGCCCTTGAGCAACTTTTTACGGGCTATATACGGCTTGCGGGCAGTGATCGCGGGACAGATGTCGGCAAGGAGCGGGATCATGCCATTCTCGTAACTCCAAAAGTCGTTGACGAGATCCGGATGCACGGCGAACGGGTTCTCTGGACCGTATATGGCGAGAGCATTCAAAGTTGTGAAGATATTCTTCACGAACTCCATAAGGCCAGTGCGGGCGCTGTCTCCAAGGAACTCTGGCTGGCCTAGCATATTGGTGAAGCTTTCGAGCTGGATAGAACTGATGGAGCTGAGGATGGGTCCGGGGCCTAACACGCCGGATATCATGTCATGCATTTCGGACATCAGCCCGTGGTCTCCGTTTTCACGATTAGCGTTGTCATGCAAAATGTGCATGGTTGGCTCATCGAAGGCGACGAGGCGCTTCGTGACCCCCAGAATCACGGAATAGAAAGATAAGGATTTAGAGGAGCGTTGCACGATGCCTGCGAGGGCGGGCGAGGTTACAATGATGGTGCGCGCGGCCAGCGTTCGGAGAGTGTAGATTGGATAGTTTGTTTCCTCACTATAAAGCTATTAGATCTGGCCTATCCCCTATTGAGTGTACGCAAAGTGCTGCAGTGAAACTAACTTGACAAGCTGAAAGTACTTCGCGCCATTCCAGAACATCCCAATGATATGTCCGATGAAATGTATACCTCTGTGCGGGATTAACGGGGGCTCTCGTGGGTCAGCGCGAATTTGCAATAGGGTTTCGAAGTTGGAGACAATGTTTCCTAGGATATAGACAACTACCATTGATGTCCACGACCATTCGTAACCAAGCCATTTGAAGGCAAAGCACACGAATAGCTCGGTCTTCAAAATGGAAATTGGTGTGGATGTGATCCACGAGGAGAGAAACATGTTCAGAAGATGACTACAGACGTTTCAGGATGGTGAGACGGTATGGCAATATAAGAGAAAGAGGCACATTTAATACGAGCTCTGGAGTCAGTTAGATGCCACGCTTTCAGATGACAAACAGCTGTAGCATGTGGTGGAGGGGAGCTTCGTATCTTGTTAGGGCTCATGCAGGGGTAGCTGGGTAAATTAGTCGTAGGGCCGCTGACTCGTGTCCCCGATATACGCGCCGACGTAGAACACGCTCTCGCCCAGCAAGACGTTCCACTACCTGACCAAGTCGCTGATCAGGCTCACGCTCGGCACCTTGACGCCCGCCTACCCGATTCCCAGCCGATACGCGCGAGCAGGATCTGCCAGAAGTGGTGGGACAGGCCCTTGAATAGCACGCACAAACTCCACCATAGCGCGAGGCCGGAGAGGATTTTCGCGCGCGCTGTCGTCCAGTCGGCGATGCAGGCAATTGGGATCGCGGGTACTGCGTGTACGATTCCGGTGGAGTAGCCTGAGAGCGTGGCATATTGGGTTGAGGTGAGGGAGAGGGAGGAGAGGACCGAGGACTGGAAGTAGGAGAGGATGAATTTGTCGTATTGTGCTAGGAAGTAGTCGACGGAGAGGAGGATAATTTTGAGTATGGTGTGGAAGTGGTGGGAAAAGGCGAATAAGGGATGTCTGGGAGAGTCAGGGGGGTGGAGGGTGCTGGAACGACATTAGATGAGAAGGAGTGCGTTGGAGCAAGATCGGGAAGTATAGCATTGGGGGTGGATGTTCAATTATGGGAGGTGGTGACGACAGTCCGGTCATGCTTGTTGTTCGAATATGCGCGGTCCTGGGCAAGACCGAGTTCGTGGACCATGTCTGTGGAACGGCTTTCACAAGCCGTGAGGGTATTCTGGATGATACTGGAGTCTCAATTCCTGTCAATTGGGATATAAAGCTGCAGTAACCAAGTTTGAATTTATATGTTGGGAACCCTGGTATCTACTAACACAGACATTGCGGGACATAGTGGGGTTTGGCCACCACTTCAGTAGCATAGAAAACCTTATCTCCGCCGCTTGCTGCTTTGACCATTACCTCAGCAAGCTCAGACGTGATTCTGTTGGTGCGGATTTTCAATCAGTCCGCAAGCTGACTAACTACGTTTGTAATGCACCACCAGTATCATGTCTGAGCGTGTTCCGCAACGGTTCTTAGTAAATCTGCGGATATCCGCGTTACGGAGGTTACGGATATTAGAATAACTCAATACTAATATTTTATATTATTTCCTAAAGTTAATTAATTATATAACAGAACCTAGGCTTTTAGAATATATTATTTTTATTACTTAGGTATTTTTAGGTTTTATAATCATTTTCATTAAAAAAAAAAAGCGTTATTAGCAATTCTGTAACTATATATAACTTTATTAAACGTTAGCTAATATATATAAAACCTATATAGATCTATAATAGCTACCCTAAAGAACCTATTATAGCCTGGCGGATATATAGCGTCTATATTATAGTATATAAATACCCACTAAAACCCTATTGCGCGCTAACTACTAAGTTACGGATATTTAAGCTAACCTATAGTATACCGCTACAAAAGCCTATAGGACGGAGAGGTAGAAGGTTAAATAAGATACTAGAACAGCCGCTACCGTATTAGGTGCCGGAAACTCAAACTTGGAGAGGTTGTACTAGAGCGGGCGCGACGGTTCCGAATGGATATCCGCAACGTCCTCAATCATACTGCGGGTCTCTTCATGCAGAGCTTAGAGCAGAGCCTCATGCAGAGCATCATGCAGAGCCTCGTGCAGAGCCTCGTGCAAAGCTTCGAGCAGAGCCTCATACAGAGCTTTAAGCAGAGCTTTGAGCAGAGCTTTGAGCAGAGCTTCGAGCAGAACTTCGTGTAAAGCCTCGTGTAGAGCTTCGTGCAAAGCCTCGTGCGGAGCTTCTGTAAGGCTTCGTGCAGAGCTTCGTGTAAAGCTTCGTGCAGAGCTTCCGCAAAGCTTCGTGCAGAGCTTCGCGCAAAGCTTCGCGCAGAGCCTCCGTACGCAGAGCTTCGCGCAAAGCTTCGTGCAGAGCCTCCGTACGCAGAGCTTCGTGCAA